>WNFX01014672.1_pt1 | contig 13763 bp, 11 predicted proteins | sample 5400111 | NCBI WGS metagenome assembly WNFX01 (sample SAMN13153363, study PRJNA577476) | soil metagenome | isolation source: 40 cm soil or saprolite under grassland replicate 1 | place: USA:California | collected 2016-06-15
GATCTGCGCGGCGCCCGTAATCGCGGCGAACACCACGAGCAGCAGCATGTGCAGCACGAACGCCATGACCTGTGCGACGCCGACGCTCGCCGTCGCGACGGCCGGGGGCACCCCGTTGCGCTGCAGGTAGCGAATGTTGAGGGCCGCGCCGCCGACCGCGGCGGGTGTCACCAGCGTGACGAACGAGCCTGCGACCTGCGCGAGGAGCGTGCGGACGAAACTCAGCCGCTCGAGCACGAACCCCGACAGCGACGTCGCGGCGGCGGCATAGGTCAGCGCCGACACCACCAGCGCGACCAGGGTCCAGCGCCAGTCGGCGTGGCGCATGAGGCTGGCCAGGTTGACCTTGGTGAGCTGACCGGCCAGCACATACGCCGCGATCACGCCCGCGACCAGGCTCACCAGCGTACGCAGGCGCACCCGCTCCAGCTGGACCGGCGCGACCTCTTCGCCCGGCGCCGCGGCCAGGAGCCTGCTGCGCAATGCGGGCAGGACATCGCCGTTGCGCCGCAGGCTGGCCCTGGTCGACCGGTAGAGGGCGACAGGCTGCAGCAACGGCACGACGGTGGCGAGCAACTCGGCACCGACCGCGTCGAGTGCGACGTCGGCCGCCCGGTCCGCCCCGACGAGCAGCCCGAATTCGGCCAGGAGCTGCGCGAGGTCGAGCCGCAGCTGTAGATCGCTCGCGGCCACGTCACCGTTGCTCGGGTCGAGCAGCACGATGTCGCCGTCGTGGGTGACGAGTATGCGGTCCGCGGTGAGTGCACGGTGCGTGACGCGGCGAGCGTGCAGGCGCAGCACGGTGTCCCACACCCGGCGCAGCTGGGCGTCGGTCAGCGCGGCGCCCGCTCCGGCCCGGTCGGCCATGGTCATGCCGTCGTCGTGCGCGTGGGCGAGCACGACGGCTTCCGGGCCGGCGCGGACGAGTGCGCGCAGGCGCGGCGTCCGGACATCGGCGTCCGCGGCCGCGTAGGACAGCAGGGCACTGCGCTCGAGGGTGCGCTCAAGCGACAGCGGCATGCCGCGCGATACCTGACCCCGCAGCCGTACCCGCCGGTAGAACCGGTACAGCGCGCCTGCCGCCTCCTGGTCGCGGTCGAACACCGTGATGTCAAGGCGCTCGCCACCTGGCGTCGCCGCCGCGTAGAGGCGCGGCGTCGAGTGAACCTCGCCGAGGCGCCGCATCGTGGTGACCGGCAGGCTGACCGACCTGAGCGCCTCGGCGATCTCCGCGGCGGAGGGCCGTTCTGACGGCAGTCCCGCGGCGTACCGCACGGCGACGCCGATCGTACGGCCAAGCAGCAGCGCGATGAGGAGCGAAAGAACCGTCGTGCGCGAGGCGGCCAGGCTCGCGATCGCGTAGGCCCCGAGGGCCAGCCACACGGCGGCGCGCCAGCGTGGCCGCCCGCTGAAGCCGATCACCGTGACGAACGCCGCGAGGCCGGCGAGGTAGCCGTCGAGCGGGGCGGTGGCTTCGTGGCCGCCGCGCGTCACCGTGAGGGCGGCGTGCAGGTCCGCGGCGACCGGTTGCCGCAGCAGCGTGTTGGCGGCCACGACGACCGCGAGCGTCACCGCGGTGGTGGCCGCCGCCTCGGCGAGCCGCCGGGGCTGCTGGCGCACGAGCTGGCGGACAGCCAGAGCGACCGGCAGCACAAGCAGCGCAAATGCCGATGCGAGCCCGAGGAGGCCGAGCAGCGCACCGGGCAGCCGGTTGCTCGCGGACGCGATGTCGGTGGCGGCGCCGCCCGCGGTCGCGTGTGCCACCAGGCCGGCGCCGGCCAGCAGGGCGATGCCGAGGCAGCCGACGACGAAGCGCAGCAGATCGATGGGTTTACGGATCCGGCGTTCGGCGTGATTCTCGACGATGACGACGCCAGGCGCCGCGGCACCGGGTGACGGGCTGGGGCTGCCGTCCGGCGGCCGTTCTCGTCGAGGCGGCGTCACTTCAGAATCGTTTCACCACGCTGGTCAGGTCGTACAGATGCCGCGGATCACGAGCCGTCGCGCCCGCCGGTGCCGAAACGCTGGAATCCGGTGAGTGCGGCGATGACGAGCGCGACAGCGGCGCCGAGGAACAGGATGTCGTGGCCGCCATGGAAATCCACGACCACGTCGACGAAGCTCGCCGCGGCCACCAGAACCAGCATGGACACGACCCGCGCTTTCAGGTCGTTCAGGTCCCGCATGACCAGCCACGCCGGCAGCTGGCCGTGCCGCCCCGCGGGGTCGATCCGGCTGATGAACAGTTCGTAGAAGCCGATGGCCGCGATGAGCAACGTCGCGCCGACGAGGAACAGGTCGATAACGAGCAGGAAGAGCCCGATCTTGTTTCCCACGGGGAAAGGATGCCCGATCGTGTCGGCCACCGATCGGATGAAATACACCGCACCGTAGATGAACGTGGCGGCCGCGGAGATGACGAGGACGACCACAGGAATCAGGATCAGCCCGCGAGACAGCATCAGGCCCCATTCGACACCCGACTCCAGCCGCCCCGTGCGGCTGAGGTCACGCTGCGGGGTGTCAGGCTCTGGGGGACCGGTCATCCCGCGATGCCTCCTGGTTACTCGTGCGCCTGTTGGTGTCACCGTATCCCGGCGCGCGCCGGCCGCTAAGGGATGTCCCCCTAGCAGCCACGCTGCAGGAACAGCGCCTTGCAGGTGGCGGCCCACTCGTAGGCGATCGCCCAGGGCCAGCTCGCGACGGGCAGGCCGGCTTGCGCCACGGCGCGCCAGCCGGCCGCTTTAACACGGACCTGTGTGGGGGGACTTCTTCGTCAGCCCGCTGCGGCGCGGCGGCCGCCACCGGTGGAATGAGATCTCACCCGCCGAAGGCCGCGCGCGTGGCGGCCCGCCCAGCCGCTGCGCCCTTGAGGTATCCGTAGGTCCCGTGCTCGAGCAGCTCGCGCGCCGCCGTCACCAGTGCGCCTGCCGCCGCGAACGCGAACGCGCCGCCCACCGATATGCGGCTGACTCCGGCCGCCGCAAGCTCGGGCACCACTGGTCCGCCGCTGAGGGCCAGGACGTTCACGGGGCGGTCGACCTCGGCTACGACCTGGCGAATCTCAGCCAGCTTGGTCAACCCGGGAGCGTAGAGAACATCGGCGCCCGCCTCCTGGAACGCCTGCAGCCTGGCGATCGTGTCGGCGAGGTCGGGCCGGCCGTGCAGGTAGTTTTCTGCCCGCGCCGTCAGGACGAGCGATCCCTCCCCCTGATGGGCGGCCTCAGCGGCGGCGCGGACCCGCTGCGCAGCCAGGCTGGCGTCATAGATCGGCTCGCCGGGCACGCCGGTCGAGTCCTCGATCGAGCATCCGGCGAGCCCGGCGTCCTTGGCGAGCGCGACGGTCTGCGCGACGCCCGCGGGGTCGTCGGCGAAGCAGCGTTCGAGGTCGGCGGACACGGGCAGGCCGGTCGCCGAGACGATGCTGGCCGCATGACCCAAGGCTTCGTCACGGGTCACGCTGCCATCGGGCCTGCCGAGCGTCATCGCGAATCCGCTGCTCGTCGTGGCCAGGGCCAGGAATCCCAGCGAGGCGAGGATTTTGGCGGACCCCTGGTCCCATGGGTTGGGCAGCAGCAGCGGCGCGTCCCCGTGGTGCAGCGCGAGGAACCGTTCGACGTTCGTTGTTTGTGTGCTCACATCCCGAATCTAGCTAAGCCGCTCGCTGGCCCGCTGCGCGCGGTCGTGGCAGAACCCGCGCCCAGCCTTCGGATCTTCCATCACGGATGCGGTCATTCGGCGCAGGCTCCGGCCAGCCAGGGGGCCTCTGGCCTGACGGCGGGATTGTGAGCGTGTCGGCGAGATATCGCTCGCGGCCGCCGCCGTCTTCGCCCTGGCTGTCGGCGCAACAACCTGGTGGTCGCGCAGGAGGCGCAGCAGCCGCGATCATGGCGGGTGAGCACGAGCGCTTTGGCGACAGGTGGCGCAGCCGTTATGTAGCTGCTTTGTGCCCGTTCGCGCCGGCCAGCCACGTCGCGGCCGGCCCCTTCGTCACCGAGGGTGACAGCGACCCGGTCAGGCCGCGTTGGGGTGGCCCGGTTGGGGCGCCGCGAGCGCCGCGGCGCAGGTACGCAGCGAGGTCTCGAGCACGTTTTCCCTTCGCCGGGGGTCCATGACGTTCACGCCCATCGCGGCCAGGTCTTCCGGCCCCGGGGTGAGCACGGTCACCCGGGCGCCGTGTGACCGGAGCACCTGAACCTCGCGCCGCAGGGTGAAGGTGATGAACCGCCGGATCCGCCTTTCCACCCGCTCGTGCGGCTTGCGCGGCCGATCGCTCACCATGCTGGCCAGGGGGGCAAGCACATACACCTCGTCCAGCCCGGCCGGTGCCCCATCGATTTCGGCGGGCCGGTACCAGCCGGGGATCGAGCAGGAAGCGACGACCGCGTCGGGCAACGCGGCCGGCGGGGCATCGTGACGGCCGAAGGCGACCCGGCGTCCCGAGTCGTAGTCGACCGCCATGATCCAGGTTCGGCCGTCCGCGGCCCAATCCAGGTGCCCGCTGTGCGGGCTGGCCGCGTGGCGGGCGCGTGACACCAGCGAGTGCACCATCGCATGCAGCGTGGCGTGCCGCGCTCGGCCTTGCGGCAGCCACGCGCTTGCCGCCACCCACGGATGCACCCGGTGCGGCGTGCGCAGCGTGGCCAGCATCAACCGTGGCGAGCCGACCCGCAACTGCGGTGGCGGCGGCAACGCGCCACCGCCGAGATCGGGAGCGCCAAGGCCGGACAACCCAGCCGCCGCGATCCCGCGCTGGTGCGCGACCAGCTCGCCCACGTCGATGCCACAGCGCAGGGCGGCGGCGAGTACGCTGCCCGCGCTGGTGCCCACCACGATCTCGGCCTCGCCGGCCGGAACCGGCAGCCGTTGCTGCAGTGCAGCAAGCGCCCCCGTCATCCAGGCCGCGCCGAGCACACCTCCGGCGCCAAGTACAAGTCCGATTCGCGGGCGAGATCCCGCTGGTACCCGTTCCGGGCCCATGAACACCTCCGTGCACCCCGTGTGAATAGCATGCCATCTCGAACAAACCGCTGCATAGCATCCGCACCTGCGGTATGGGCCGCAGCGCCGCGAATCGCGCTGGCGCGGCTGGCCCGACACGGCGGCGCGGCATAACGTTGCTGGCAGGGCAGGACGCTTTGGCCCGGCATGTGGGCGGGTTCCAGGGGTGCCGGCCGGGCCGGCGCCGGGCGGGCGCGGGCCGGGTGTCGGCCGGGCAGGTGCCGGGGCGGCGCGGGCAGGGACGGTGGACCATGGAGCGGATGAGCACGCTCGACGCGGGCTTTTTCTTCGTCGAGCATGAAAACGTCCCGATGCATCTGGGATCTCTGGCGGTGTTCGAAGGCCCCGCTCCCGCCTACGACGACCTCGTGCGCCTGCTGACCGCCAAGCTGCCGATGGTGCCGCGCTACCGCCAGCTTGTGCGCACGATGCCACTGCACGTCTTCCGGCCCGTTTGGGTCGACGACGAGCACTTCGAGATCGGCTATCACGTGCGGCACGCGGCCGTGCCCGCACCAGGTGACGACGCGCAGTTGCGCAACCTGGCCGCGAGGATTTTTGCCCAGCGCCTGGACCGCGCCAGGCCGCTGTGGGAGGCGTGGCTGCTCGAAGGCATCGAGGGCGGGCGCTGGGCCCTCATCTCCAAGGTGCATCACTGCATGGTGGACGGCATCGGCGGTACTGACCTGATGACGGTCTTGTTCGACCTCGCACCTGACGCTGAACGGCCAGCGTCGGCGCAGTGGCACCCGGAACCAGGGCCGTCGGCCGTGACGCTGGTGGCCGGTGGGCTGCGTGACAGCCTGGCCCGGCCGATCAAGGTACTGGCCGACGTGCCGACCGTCTTCCTCCAGCGGCTGCACACCCCGCGGGAGATATTCGGCTTCGGGCTCGGCCTGACCTCGAGCGCCCTACGGCTCGCGGCTCGCTCGGTGAGCTCGCTCAACGGCTCGATCGGCCCCAACCGGCGGTGGGCGTGGGCCACGGCGAGCCTCAGCGAGGTGAAGAAGATCCGCCGCGCGCTCGGCGGCACGGTGAACGACGTACTGCTCGCGGCGATTACCCGCGGGTTCCGTGACCTGCTTGACGCGCGCGGCGAGCTCACCGAAGGGCTCATTGTGCGCTCGCTGGTGCCGGTCTCCGTCCGTGCGGCAGACGAACACGGCGTGACCACCAACCGCGTCTCCGCGGTACTTGCGAACCTGCCGGTCGGTGAGCCGGATCCGCTGCGGCGGCTGGCGGCGCTGCGCGAGCAGATGGACGATCTCAAGCGCAGGCAGCAGGCTGTCGGTGCGGAGATGCTGACCGAGATGCTCGGCTTCGCCGCCCCGACACTGCTCGCGCTGGGTACGCGGGCCGGTTTCAGAATCCCGCAGCCGCTGGTCCAGACGGTGACCACCAACGTGCCCGGGCCGCGTTTCCCGCTGTTCATCCTGGGCCGCCAGATGGTGGCGGCCTACCCGTACGTGCCGATCGGCGACAACGTCCGGATCTCGATCGCGATCTTCTCGTATCTGGATCGCTTCACGTTCGGCGTCACCGCCGAGTTCGACGCGGTGCCTGACGTCGATGTCCTGACTGCCGGGATCGGCCGTGGGCTGGCCGAGCTTGGCCGGCAGTCCAAGGGCCCGCGGCCCGCCGCCGCCTCGTGAGCGGTCATCGGCCGAGGTTGGGGACCGGGGACCCCGCGTTAACGGGCGTGTCACCAGCATTAATACGTTTTGTCATAGGGTCGAGATATCTTGGGTCAGACCGTGCGACCGGATGACGTAGGACGCGAGCATCGGGGGATTCCGATGAGTAATGCCCGCTGGAGCGGAGCGCGCAGGATCGCAGGCTTTCCGTGTGGACGCCGGACCAAGTGGCTTGTCGTGGCCATCTGGGTGATCGTGGTTGCGGTCGCCGGGCCACTCGGAGGCAAGCTCAACGGCGCCGAGGGCCGCCGAATCGACCAAGGTCCTTGACCTGCAGGCACGGTTCCAGTCGCCGAACATATTCCCGGCGGTCGTGGTCTACGAGCGCGCCTCGGGCCTCACGGCCGCTGACCGGGCGAAGGCCGCCGCCGACGCCCAGAGCTTCGCCGGGATCCACGGAGTCGTCCCCGGCCAGGTGGCAGGCCCGTTCCCGGCGGGCGACGGCAAGGCGATCGAGACCGTGGTGGCGGTCAACCTCGGCAAGGAGGGCTGGAACGGCGCGGGAAAGGCCGCCGATTCGCTCCGCGCGATCGCCCAGGCGAACGCGCAGGGCCTGACCTCCCACATCACCGGCCCGCTCGGGAGCGCGGCCGATTCGAGCAAGGCGTTCAAGGGCATCGACAGCACGCTGCTGCTCGCGGCACTGGCTGTCGTCATCCTGATCTTGTTGATTACGTACAGGAGCCCCGTGCTATGGATATTGCCGGTGATCTCGGCGGTCGCCGCGCTGGCGACCGCCCAAGGGGTCATCTACCTGCTCGCGGTGCACGCGGGTCTGACGGTCAACGCGCAGAGCGCCGGCATCTTGGCTGTGCTTATCTTCGGCGCGGGCACCGATTACGCGCTGTTGCTGGTCGCGCGCTATCGCGAGGAACTGCGCCGCCACGAGGACCGGCATGAGGCGATGGCTGAGGCGCTGCGCCGGGCGGGCCCGGCGATCATCGCCAGCGGAGGCACCGTCATCATCGCCCTGCTCACCCTGCTTGCCGCGGAACTGAACTCCACCAAGGGCCTGGGGCCGGTGCTTGCGATCGGCGTCGCGGTCGGCCTGCTCGCCATGATCACCTTGCTGCCGGCCCTCCTTGTGATCTTCGGGCGGTGGATCTTCTGGCCCGTGCGGCCGAGCTACGGTTCGGCCGAGCCGACCACGCGGGGGATGTGGGCCCGCGTTGGCCGGGGCATCGCCCCCAGGCCGCGGGTTGTGTGGATCACCACCGCCGTCGTGCTCGGCATCATGGCGCTCGGGCTGACCGGCCTGAAGGCCAGCGGCCTGACCAACGCGCAGGGGTTCCGCGGGCACCCCGATTCCGTGGTCGGTGAAGACGTACTCGCCCGCCACTTCCCGGCCGGCGCGGGCCAGCCCGTCGTGGTGATCGGCAACGCGAGCACCACAGCGGCGCTGCGATCCGCGTTCGCCGCCACCGAGGGAATCACGAGCGTGACCCCACCGGCGGCCAAGGCGGGCCACGCCTATCTCGAGGGAACGCTCACCTCGGCGCCGGACAGCCAGGCGGCGTACACCACGATCGACCGGGTGCGGTCGGCGGTGCACGCGGTTCCCGGGGCTGATGCCCTGGTCGGTGGAAACACCGCGATCAACTTGGACGTGGCGCGTGCGTCCGCGCACGACCGTAACGTCATCATCCCGGTCATCCTGGTCGTGGTGTTGATCATCCTCGGGCTGTTGCTGCGGGCGCTCGTGGCACCGCTGATCCTGGTCGCGACGGTGGTGCTCTCGTTTGCCGCCGCCCTTGGGGTCAGCGCGTTCTTCTTCAACCACGTGTTCGGGTTCGGCGGGGCGGACACCGCGTTCCCGCTGTTCGTGTTCGTGTTCCTGGTCGCGCTCGGCATTGACTACAACATCTTCCTGATGACCCGCGTGCGGGAGGAAGCGAACCGGCGCGGTGCCAGGCGCGGTGCGCTCGTCGGGCTGGCCGCGACCGGCGGGGTGATCACCTCGGCCGGCTTCGTGCTGGCCGGCACCTTAGCTGTCCTCGGCACGCTGCCGGTCACATTCCTGACCGAGCTCGGTTTCGCCGTCGCGTTCGGCGTGCTGCTTGACACGCTTATCGTCCGGTCGGTGCTGGTCACCGCCCTCAACCTGGACGTCGGCCGGTGGATGTGGTGGCCGAGCAAGCTCGCCAGCAGGCCCGATCCGGCGCCGGACGAACTCGGCGAGGAGGCCGCGCTCGTCCCGTGACCAGGAATTGCCCCGCTCGCCCACATTCCACCAGGGTGGGCGCCTGCGGGGATGGCCAGCCGTGCTCATGCGCGGCTCCTCGACCGGCCGACGCCGAGCGGGAGGTCGGCGAACCGGGCCATATGAGAATCATGGCCAGATGCGCCGTACCCCCGATACGTGCGGCGCGATACGCGCCGTGGTTGCCTGCCGCGCGATGCGCGCCGTGATTACCGGCGCGATACGCGCCGTGCGGTGCGGCGCCCGGTGCGGCGCGCTACTCTGCGGGATCCGATCATGTCATACCTCCAGGTCGTGGGCTACGGGGAGTGACTGGCGGGTACCGGCCGGTCGCCCGAGGCCGGCGCCGCCGGTGGCGGGGTCGGCTGTCAGCCTGCCGCCGCCGCGGTCTCCATCTCGTGCAGTTCCTTGGCTTCCTCGGCCGATACCAGGCCGATCTCGATGAGGTCGAGCGGGCTGATGAACCCGTCGCTGACCCGGAAGCCCCCGGCGCGGGCGATCGCGTCGCGCAGCGGTACCGCCCAGTGGTGCTCCAGCAGGATCAGCGCCGCCGCGGAGTCGTTCGGGATGTCCTCGAGCACATCCCAGCCCTCCTCCTCGGTGAACACGTGCACGCCACCCTCTTCCGCGGCCTCCTCGGCGCCCGCGAGCGCGCCTGCCTCGGCGCCTTCCTCGCCGTCGATGCCGAGGCCGATCAGGGCGCCGATCTTGCTGCCGAGTTCGATGGCCTCGTCGGTGGACAGGTTGCTGAGGTGCTCTACCTCAAGCTCGCCGTCCGCGTCCTTGTAGACGGCCAGCGAGTCGATCACGCGTACCGTGTCGCTCGCGCGCAGCCGCTCAAGCTCCGCGATGATCTCACCATGGAAGTTGGGGTGCTTGAACCCCAGCACGATGAGCTGTACCGGCCCAATCGCCATAACCTGCCTCTTTCGTTCGATCGGTTTGTTATTCCAGCGCAGCGCCGACTGCCGCGTGCCTGGACGTGGCCCGATCCGGCGCCTACTCCAGCAGCGTCTCGCCACCAGCGCGGTGGCGCATCATCCGCCGAGGATGACGTGCCCGGTGAGCCGCCTGCGCGGCCACCACCAGCAACATGGGGACACTGGCGGGACAAACGCGGCAGCGTCCTCGGTGCGGCCCTCACCCGGTACGGGTGAGGGCACGATCATGGTGCCGAGCCGGGGACCCGCGCTTGTGGCCAGTCGTAAATGACGACACTGCGGGCGATCTTGTCGTGGAAGCCCTGCCGCCGGGAGTCGAAAATGATCCAGACGAACCCAAGCAACATGATCACTGACAGCAGGTAGCAGAGCGCACGCAGCACGCAGGCCGGTGCCTTCAGCGCGCGGCCGTCGGTGCGGACGACCCGCAGGCCGAACAGTGCCTGCCCAGCGGTTCGTCCCAGCAACCGCCAGCACGCCGCGCAGTAGACCAGGAACGTGCCGGTAACGATGATCGAGAAGGTGGCGGAGCCGACGTGGGTCGCGGCGACCAGCCGGCTCGCCTGCAAGACCGTGCCGAGTATCCCTATCACCCAGAAGGCGCCCACGACCAGCAGGGCCGTTCCCATGGCGTCCAAGAAGAATGCGGCGCCACGGCTTACCACGCCTGCCTGCGCCTTGGCCGTGACGAGAGCTTCGGCGGCCGGGTTAGTCATCTGGCGTCCTGTGGCAGCGCGGGAGGTGGTTCCACGGTTGCCGCCCGCCGTCTCCGGGGGCGTATGAGCCTGCGGGCAAACCGCTCGACCTGGTCATCGGCGGCCGCTGCCCGCTCGCGGATCGTTTCTGTGATCTCGTCCATGATGCCACTGGTCTGCACCCCGAGGGCCTGGCGGATCTGCTGGGAGTCGAGGTTTTCGAGCACGACGGGTACCACGATGTCCATGATCGGGCTGATCGCCTGGTTCGCTATCCGCTTGACACGGCGTGACAGCTCCGGGTCATCGCCGAGCCTGGTCACCGCTGACGACCAGGCGCTGCTCGCCCGGACCTTTCCCGCGGTGAATTCGGCGGAGCCGCGGTCGGCGACGGCGTCGACGCTGGCCCGCAGAGTGCGCGCCGCGCCCGCCCCCCCGGGCAGCCGGTGCCCGCACGTGACGGCGTGCAATGCCGACTCCGCCGCCTTGCGTCCGTGCCGGTAACCTGCCAGCGCGCCGTCGGTAGCCGTGCCCACCAGCCCGATCGCGAGAGCCACGCTGAACGGCAGCTGGGCCCCGTCGGCCGATGCGTCAGCGGCGCCAGCTCCGGCGGCGCCAGCTTCGGCGGCGCCGTTGCCGGTGGCGCTTGCTCCGGCGGCGCCGCTCCCGGTGGCGCCGGCGCCGGTGGCGCCGTTTCCGGTCGAGGGGGTTCCGGTGGCGCCGTTTCCGGCGGAGGGAGTTCCGGCGGGGGGAACACCGGCGTTGGCCGACGCGGGGAGATCGCCGGCCGCCGCGGGAGAACCACCGGTCGCAGCGACACCATCGGCGGCTGCGGGGAGGTCGGCGGCTGCCGGGGGGTCGGCGGCTGCGGGAGGACCGGCGGCCGCAGGCGCGGGACTTGAGGCGGCGACCGGTGCCTGATCGTCAGCCGTGGTCACCACCGGCGTCGGAAGGCGCCGCAGCTCAAGCACGGTAAGGCCGAGGGCATGGATCCTGGCCAAGATCGCGAACACGGCGGACTGGCCCGTGACGGTGCCGTGCATCACCGTCTCGGTTGTCCCTGGAATGACGGTCATGCCGTCGAAGTCAGCCAGCGCCGCCGCCTCGATGTGTCCCGCGAGCCTGAACTCGTATTCGGCCGTCACCCACACCACCTCCTGACGTCCCCAGGGTCGCACCTACGCGCATGCCCTGCACAATCACCATTCCCGTCGCGGACGTGTTGCTGACCGCCTGGCGCTCGCCAAAGCCAGCGATGCGAAGGACCGGCTCGCGCCAGCCGCGCCCGTCGCGCCGCGTGCTGCCGTCGGGCCGCGGTGCCGCCCAGGCCGCGCCGCGGTGCCGCCCGGCCGCACCGCCGCACCGCCGCACCGCCGCACCGCTGGTTAGGGTGACATGCGAGAGCATGCCAGGCCGAACGGAGATCCGATGGAATATCGCCTGCTCGGGGACAGTGGATGCGTCGTGTCAGCGCTCGCGCTCGGCACGCTGACCTTCGGAAATGAGACCAGCGGCGCAGATTCGCACGCCCAGCTCGATCGTTTCGCCGAGGTCGGCGGCACGCTCGTGGACACCGCGGATGTCTACGGCGACAGCCGGTCGGAGGAGATCATCGGCAACTGGCTGGCCAGCAGGCCAGGCGCGCGCGGCCGCGTCGTGCTGGCCACCAAGGGCCGTTTCCCCACCGACGAGACCCCTAACGGGCACGGCCTGTCCCGCAGCCATCTGGCCGGCGCGCTGAATGCGTCTCTGCGCCGCCTGGGCGTGGAGACCATCGACCTTTACCAGCTGCACGCGTGGGATCCCCTGACCCCCATCGAGGAAACGCTGCGCTTCCTCGATGACGCGGTCCGCGCCGGCAAGATCAATTATGTCGGCCTTTCGAACTTCACCGGCTGGCAGCTGCAGAAGGCCGTCGACGTCGCCGACGCGCGTGGCCTGTCCCGTCCTGTCACGCTGCAGCCGCAGTACAACCTGCTGGCGCGCGCGATCGAGTGGGAGATCGTTCCCGCCTGCCAGGCCGAGGGCCTCGGTCTGCTTCCCTGGTCCCCGCTCGCCAGCGGCTGGCTGACCGGCAAGTACCAGCGCGACGAGCCGCCGCCGAGCGGGACCCGGGTGGTGGAGAACGCTGATCTTGGGATGAAGATATGGAACCAGCGCGGGCAGTACGAGCACACGTGGCACGTGCTCGACGCGGTGCGCAAGGTCGCAGACGAACGCGGCGCTTCGATGTCCCAAGTCGCGATCGCATGGCTGCTGGGCCGTCCGGCCGTCACGTCGGTGATCTTGGGCGCGCGCACGCTGCGGCAGCTTGACGAGAACCTCGCCGCTGCCGACGTGCGCTTGACTGCCGAGGAAACCCGGCTGCTCGACGAGGCGAGCGAGCCGCCCGTGCCCGACTACCCGTATGGCGAGCCGGGCCGGATCCAGCGCACCCGCCGCATCTCTGGCGGCCGCTTCTGACCTGCGGGCGGCGACACGCCGGTCGGCCACTCCGATCGTCCGCGCGGGTGAGCGATTTTTTTACTTAACTGCTGCGCGCGGTTCTCGTCAATTTGCCCCTGCGAGCATGCCTTTGACGCAGGTCGGGGCGGCCGCAGGCGGGCTGCGGGTGACCAAACTCGGGGGTAGCTGGAACAAGCGGCCGCGCGATGGTGTTGAATGGACTCGGTTGTAGTCGAAGTTCGTGTACGTGTGACAGCGCCTGCGAAGTTCTGACAGCGGGCGTCTTGGATTCTGCAGAGCCCCGCATTCGAAGGACGGACGGTCGCAGCAACCCGGGGCACACACCCGTGGACCCCGAAGATCGTCTCAACAGGAGATAAATATGGCTCAGGGCACCGTGAAGTGGTTCAACGCCGACAAGGGTTATGGCTTCATCGCGCCCGACGACGGCACCGCCGACGTCTTCGTGCACCACTCCGCGATCCAGACTGAGGGTTTCCGCAGTCTTCAGGAGAACCAGCGAGTCGAGTTCACCGCAGGCCAGGGCACCAAGGGCCCGCAGGCCGAGCAGGTCCGGCCGCTCTAACTCCGCCCGCGCTAAGCGGACTTGGCCGCGCGGCCGGCAGACCCGGCCGCGCGGCCAGGTACCGGATTAGTTACTCACCTGGCGTGCGGCCAGCACGGCGCACGCTTGATTTCAGGCTTGCCACAGTAATCCTGAAATCTTGACATTGCTCCCGATTCGGGCATGACATTTTCGTGCGCCACGGCGAGCTATTTTGGGCTG
>WNFX01007402.1_pt1 | contig 13756 bp, 10 predicted proteins | sample 5400111 | NCBI WGS metagenome assembly WNFX01 (sample SAMN13153363, study PRJNA577476) | soil metagenome | isolation source: 40 cm soil or saprolite under grassland replicate 1 | place: USA:California | collected 2016-06-15
ACAAGGCGCTCGAGCGGGAGACCGGTGCGCGCGGTCTCCGCTCGATCATCGAGACGGCGCTGCTCGACGTGATGTTCGAGCTGCCGTCTCGCCGCGACGTCTCCAAGTGCGTGATCACGAAGGAGACGATCGAGAAGCACCTCAAGCCGACGCTCGTCACGAGCGCCCAAGGGGTGGCCGTCGACGAGGCCGCCCGCATCAAAGAGTCGGCCTAGTCGTGTCCGAAGAGAACGAAGAGGCGCCGCGCCGGGAGGACGCGGCGCGCGAGCGGCTGCGCGAGGCAGTACTGCGAGCCCTGATCGGAATGGTGTTCCGCGGCGCGAGCGTCGCCCACGCGAAGCGTGTGTCCCACCGGCGAGCCGACGCTGGCCGACGTCGCGACCCGCCCCCAAACTTGGTCGTCGCGAAACATTGAAACCTTGTCCGACACGGGCAGGGCAACGACATCGGATCCGACCCCATCGCCGCGAAACATTGAGCCTTGTCCGCCAGCGGGCACGGCACCGGGAGTCCTTGTCGCCTTTCCGCCAAAACGCGACAGCGGCCGGTGCGCGCTCTCGTTGGTGGCGCTCGCTAGCGGAAAAGTGCGAGAGCACCAGGTCAAGCCTGCACGAGATCACGTACACGCACGGCTGCCTCTGCACCCCCGCCGACGTTGGACCGCGCTAGCCGCCCGGTCGACGGGCGGGCACGGCGACGGCAGCCTTCTACTTCGTGCGCGTGAAGTACGGCCGTGGTACTGTCGGTGACGCTGCGGCTCCAGGGCGTCGGCCGAGAGGGGGAGGCGGGTCGTGGCAATCATCGAGGATCTGGCGGCGGCGGAGACAATCCACTGCTCCGTTCGCGGGCGCATTACCAGGTGCGGGGAGTCCGCGAGCAGTCTACGCGTCATCTGCGTGCATCACCAGCAGATCGGGTTCCCGGACGAAAACGAGCGGTGCCGCGGCGGCCTGCCGATGTTCCGCACCGTCGGTGACGTCCACACGGACAGCCACGGCGACTTCGCCTTCGCGTTCGACGCGCTGGCCAGGCCGTTCGGCGCCTGTTCCTTCTTGTCGCGCGCGCGCGTCGACGTCTACGACGGCGCGACTCGAATCTGGGCCAGCGGGTACCGGGCAGTCGCTCCCCTGATGCGGTTCGACCGCGAGCTGCTGCCGAACTGCAGGGCCGGCAGCACGGTCGTCCGCGTCATCGACGACGCCGGCAACATCGTCGCCGGCGCCGAAGTCTTCGCGAACGGAACGCTGCGCGGGACGACCGACGCCACGGGTCACGTGTTCGTCGACCCGCCGCTCGAGGCCGGTGACGAACTGGTCGCGAGACGGCTGATCCGCGAGAACGGGTCGCCGAAGGACGGACACGATGTCGACAGCGACCGGAACTGGAACTACCGCGTCTGGATCACCAGCCTCGGCGTGCGCCACGACTCCGATGGAGATGACGTCACGCTCCCCCAGTACACGATTTCCAATCCCGACGAGGTCCAGCAACTGCGTGTTCGAGCACGGAATGCGATCATCGGGCTGAACCTGCGCGCGTCGATCGAATGGGACGCGAGCTCGACCGAGTTCGACCGTATCCACGATCGTCTCTGCGACCTGTCCGAGCTCCTCTACAACGCAACCGAGGGTCAGTTCTTCGTCGCGGAGCTTGCGCTCTCGGACGACGGCCACAGCTGGGACGACGCGGACGTCCGGATCTACGCCAACATGAATTACGCGTCGAACGCGAGCAGGGGCGGCATCTTCGAGGACGACGGTCGCCTCCGAATGAATCCGAACGACGCGTACTTCGCCGGGTTCTACCTGCACGAGCTGGGCCACTACGCGTTCGGACTCGGCGACGAATATCCGGACAACGGCACGGTGGTGTGCACCCCGAAGAGCAAGGATCCCGAGGGGCCGTACGCCAATGGGAACGAGAAGGACGCTTGCCTCATGCGAGGGAGTCAGTACGAGGACCAGAAGAAGTTCTGCAGCGCCCATCCGTTGAACCCACACGTCCTTGGAACTGACCAGGGAAGGCAGGACTGCTGGACGGACATCCTCGAGCTGTACAGCGATCCCGACCGGCGGTGGCGGGTGCTGACGCCGGTGAATCGAGGAGCGATCGTCGGCCGACTGCCCGACTCGGGCGTTCCGCTGAAGGGCTCCTCGCAGCCGTCGGGAGTCGCGCGTCCGCCGAGCTTCATCCCCCTCGCCGGCTGGAAGCCGCGCGATCACAACCTGCGCGTGCAGCACCTCGGGCTGTGCGAGGGCCTAATAGTCCGGGTGACGCGCGGTGGCACGCCCGTCGTGGGCGCGCTCGTCATGCTGCACACCTCCCAGGGACGGAGCATCTACCAGGGAAAGACAAAGACCGAGTACAACCTCGCCTACGGCGTACGGACAGGCGTCGGAGCGCATGGTGCTCGACTCCCGCGACGGCCGGCTACGGGTCGTCCTGCCGCCGAACGCGCTCGCGGAGCCCGGGGTCGTCCGCCTCGAAGCGGCCGATCGTGGAGCGGCGCTCGACGACGACGAGCAGATGGCGTCGGGGCCGTACGAGCTGACGGGTCCGCCGAAACACCACCTGAAGGTGCCGGCGAACCTTCGCTTCCTGCTCCCGTCGGCCGAGGCGGGAACGTCCGGCGAGTTTCACGTCGTCCACCTCGACGACGACGGATATCGGCGCGAGCTCGCGTCCAACGTCACCGCCGATCCGTTCGTGGTGACGGCCGCAATCGACGAATTCGGGACGTACGCACTGGTCGAGCGCCGCAGCGGCTGAGAGAGCTTGTGTCGAGGCTTCAACGTGGCGAGGAGACGCTCGGACACCTTCACCGCTTTCGCCCGTGGGGTACACAAACTCGGTCGCGTACCGAATCTGGTCGATTTGCAGGAAGATCGAATAAAGTGCACACCACGCCTACCAGCGGCGGGAGAACGATGCCGAGAAGGGGAGGCGGTGGACGTTGAAGATCATGAGCCGGTAGCGCGTCATCGCCACGAGGCCGATGCGGAGTCCGGGGAGGCCGGCTGATGGCGTCGCCAGTTCCGGTCGCTTTCTACGGCTTCCAGCTCGCTCCGGACGTGAAGGTCGTCACCTCTGACCGAAGTTGGCAGGGCTGGTTCGAGGACACGGCGCGTCCACTGATCGAGCAGGGCGTCCGGGTCCAGCACCTGCACAATCCGTTCGGCCTCCACCAGGTGGCCGGCCGCGGCGATCGAGTCATGCAGGTCGATCAGTTCGACCTCTCCTATTGCCAGGGCCTGCGCTGGCTGGCGGATCGAACGGCCGTCGCACGGGTCGTTCGCGACATCCACGACCTCGGGGGCGCGGTCCACGCCTACGTCGGCGCACCAATCGTCGTCAGGCAGCCTCCGCAGGACACATACCTGCCGAAATGCTCACCCGGGTCGACGAGGTTGTCGCGGCAAGTGCGGCTCCTCAGCCGCATCGGCGGATGCGGATCACGGCTGACGCGCGGCTGCCTGTGCCGCCTTCCACATCGACCCGCTCATCGATGCTGGCGTCGATGCGATCGGATTCGACGCCTCCCACGAATTCCACCCGGGTGACTGCATGGACCGCCTGGTCCGGTCCCTGCTGGCTCGGAGGATCGAGGTGATGATCGAACCGTGGCCCCGAAAAGGGCGCGACTATCCGCCCGTTAACTGGATCATCCGCGAGCTCCTCTACCAGCGCATCCAGCTCGATCCACAGTCCGACGAGGCTCCTCTGGACTCGGTCCGCGGCACGATCTACCGAATCGTGCCGACCGACACCGGTGCGGGATTCGATGAGCGGGCGGCCATCAACGAAATCCGAACGAAGTTCAACCAGCAGCCGTTCAACAGCTCTCAGGAGATCGTGGACGCCGTCCGAGGCGCCGGACACATCCCTGTCGTTCGCGCCCGTCAGCTGGCGTCTGGAGAGGTCACCTGAATGCCCCAACGTCCACACAGTCACGGCCCGCCCGGCCGTATACGAGCACACATTGCGGTCCAGAACACGTGGTTCACCGACGCCAACGTCCGCGCTACGGCGTTCGGAACGGCGTGGTCTCGATATCCGGGCACTGGTTCCTGCAGATGGGCACCTTCCAGGGCAACTTTGCCGCTTTCTTGGCGAAAACCGAGAACGACGTCGTCGGCCGTCTCACTGCGTTCAAGGAGGCACATCCAGAGATCGATCCGGACACCGACGCGATCATCATCATGGATATCGAGAGGCCGCACCTCGCCGACCTCCATACGTACAGCGCGAACGATCGGAAGGCGATCGTAGACGCCTATCGGAGGCGCATTGCGGCGACCAAAGCGGTCTTCCCTGACGCCAAGCTGTCGCTGTACGGCACGCTCAACCCTGATGGCCGGGGAAGGTCGGAAAACCCGACCTACGTCGCCCGGCTGAATGCACTCGTCGAAGCCGGCCGGGACCGGCTCTATGACGACCTCGACTACGTCGTGCCCGTTCTCTATGTGCGGTTCGGGTGCGACGACGAGGCGAACGGCCCATGCGACCGCCACTGGGACACGCTCGCCGAGTACACGCGCCTGGGCGTGGACGGCTCACTTCAGCAAGACGTCGGACGGGTCGAGCCTGCCGCTGCTCCCGCTGCTCGGCTTCAGGGTCTACAACGGCAACTCGGCCTTCCACCTCGAGCTGCTGATGAATCTCGGCGTCCCCGACCCGGTCGGTGCGACACTGGGGGAGCAGATCTCGATCCTGGAGGACCGTGGAGTAGAGCAATTCGCATTCTGGACGGGGAAGGACAGCAATCAGCTGGGAGGGCCGAGCGACGCCACGGTCACGGACTACCTGGCGGAGCTGTTTCGCCGGCGAACGTGATCGCCCGGTCTCGCCAGATAGGGCCCGCACGGCACCCGGAGTTCTTGTCGCTCTTCCGCCAAACTGCGACAGCTACCCACTTTGACCCGAGTCGAAGCGAACGCAGGCAGCAGGAGCAGCGCTCTCCCTGCCAAAGCCCTGCCAATCCAGAAGCCTGACGTCTAGAGTCATCCGCGTCTGCCGTAGTCTCCGGTGAAGGCGGGACGTTCGGAGTCATCGGGAGGTGCGATCACGGCAAAGCCGGAGGGGCCTATCCACCACCTTTGCAGGTGTGTACGGCGAGGGAACCAAGGTCGCAATGATTGATGACTCGTATGTCTGGAAGAGCCGGCTCCGAACTGGCCGGGCGATTCTGAGGCGCAAGCTGCGCCGCGCAAAGGTGGATCCCGCTCGAGTAGACGCGGCATTCGTTCAGGTCGAAGCCTTTGCCTTTCTCACGGGCTACATCATCAGGAAGCTGCTCGAGGCCAAGAAGCTGTCTGACGAACTCGAGGCGGCCGTCATGAACGTAGTCACCTATCCGGCCCGCCCCGAGTACCCGCTCGACTTCCTCAGCCCGCACAAGATCGAGCGCGGGTATGACCTGACGGCTCCGAGCGAGAAGGCGGTCGGGTTTAGAGATCTCTGCAACCTACTCGTGCACAGCTTCGTCTTCATGCCGGCGTCGGACGAAAGCGGAACAGGTTGGACAGGGTTCTTTCTCAACTCCGATCGCACGAAGAACAGGGAACTCATGTTCATTAAAAGAGAAGACTTTGACCTTCTCGCGGACGAAGTCGTACGCGACGACGTGGTGACGATGCACATCGACAGACTCCGGAGCCGTGTCAAGAAGTCCAGAGTTGGAGAAGGAGACGCGGTACCGACGATCTCGTTGAACGCCGATCTAAACGACTAGCCGCTTGAGGGGAACCTCAAGAAGGGCAGGTTACGGCGCTTCAAGCCGCCGCACTAAACCAACCGTGTGTCCAGACGAGCGGAAAGTCGTCATACCAGTCGTCTTCGATGAAGCTCACCGGCCTGCCGTCCGGGTACCACACCGGAAAGCCGCGCCGATGCAACTCGTCTGCGAGCGCGACCGTCCAGGCGAGGTCGGACTTGTCATCGCGATCCCATTCGCGCTGAAGCCGCTCGTGACTCCAATCCACAAAGAGGGATTCCATCCGTCACCTCCCTTCGCGGTCACTTCCGTTCTCAGTGCAGGCCGCTTGCGCGACCCCGCCAATCTTTCGCCTCAATCAGCAACTCCGTCAGCGTCGCAACCTGCACCGTCAACTTGCGCGACCTTTGCTTTGGAGTCGCGGATCGCGGCGTGCATTCACGGGCTGGACCTCAGCGCGAGTGCGACCGAGCAAATGGGGGCGGACCTCTACGCGCTCCCCGCGCGGAATGCGGCGCACCTTGCGGACCTCACGGCGTCGTCGCACTACTGCCGGACGCCGTAAGACTGGGCGCACCCGTTCGTCTCCCTTCGGCCTTGTAGTTCGCGACTGTGGTCAGGAAGAGTCGAAGAGACCCCGACCGCAGCAAGCAGTGGTTCGCACTGCTCGCGTCGAGGCGCGGAGGTGTCGCGTTTTGGCGGAAGCACGACAAGGCCTCCCAGTGCCGTGCCCGCTGTCGGACAACGTTTCAACGTTTCGCGGCGATAGCGTTCGCGGGCCGGATCGCCACGTTGGCTGACGTTGGCTCAATTGTCGGGTGGCTGGCATTGCGAAACGCGGCGCTCGGTAGGGGCCACGGCACAACGGCGAGGGAAGCACTAGAACGACGCGCGTATCTCGGCCCGATCGACACTCGTCAGCACAGCCTGGTGACTCTTGACAAGTACCACCGGGGTGGGAGAGTCAGTTATTCGACGAAAGGGTCGTGTGCGCCGGCAAGAGCCTTCCGCTGCGGCCAGCAGGCGCGTGACGCGTCCTGGGAGCGTCCGCCGGTGGCCTGAGCGTGGACGCGAGGCGCGCCGTGGCGTGTAGTCCGCTGAACATCCAGACGGGCCTGTTCCTAACTGGGACGGCCTGGTCGAATGCGCCGAACGCGAGCTTCGACGGCAAGACGTTGACATATACGGCCGGCGGTGCGAACCCCGGGATCGTTGTCCAGCAAGGCGCGAACAGTGTCTTCCACGCCCAGCTCGCGGGCCGCACGCTGAAGTACCTGGTGCTAGGCAACCCGCAGAAGTACCTCGTGATTCTCGACGCCGAGACCGGGGCGTCGAGCCAGCGATGGGTCTCTATCGTCGATTTCAGCACCTGGACAGAGGTGCAGATCCTGACCGTTGTTGCTCCGAGCGCCATCGCTCTCCCCGTGGTCAACGCGAGCCAAGGCAACGGCAGCGTCTTCCTGGCCTATGGGCAGGACGGCCAAAGCCACACAAGTGTCGCGATCTATCGAAGCGACAACGGCGCGGTCCTCTGCTCCCTTGGATCCATCTTCATGCCGACGGGTCAGACGGCTGCCGAGGCGACGGGGACAGATCTGCTGATCCACTACTCAACCGCGGGCACGAGTCATACGTTCTCGTGTCCTAAGCCGCTGGGGAAAAGCCAGGTCAGCCCAGCGCTGCAAACCTTCCCGACCGTGGCTGTCGGCGGCTGTCCTTTCACGCCGCAGACGAGGCAGTTCACGATCAAGAACATCGGTAACGACTGCTTGACGGTCACTTCGATCGCGAACAGTGCTCCGTTTGACGTTACGGCGACGTCGCCGTCGCTGCCGGCGAGCTTGTCCCCGAATCAGACCGTCGATGTGACCGTCGAGTTTAAACCGATCGCCGTGGGCAGCTGGCCGTCGAGTGCTCTGGCCGTTTCCTTAACGCCGGCGAACGGAGATAACCAGCTTCTCTGCAAGGGATCGGCGGTTGCGGCTTCGTTCGCGATCAGCTTCAACGCGACAACGTTCAACTGGGGCAGCCAGCCCGTGGGGGTGGCCGCCGCGTCGAAGCAGCTGATCATCACGAACAGCGGTTCGAAACCGCTCAGCGTGAGCGTAGCGCCCATTGCTGTCGCTGGATTCGCGTGCGCAGGGTTCAACGGAACGCTGAACTGCGGCCAGTCCCAGCCGCTTGCGATCTCGTTCACGCCGCCCGCAGAAGGACCACTGTCCGCCACGCTCAGCGTGACGAGCCCCGCACCCGGTAGCCCGCACACGATTACCTTGCTCGGCGCCGGCTGCATTCCGAACGCCGACATCGTGGCGCCGTCGACCGCGCCTCACGACTTCGGCCAGGTACAGCAGGGCTTCCGCACGGTCTGGATCTTTGAAGTTCAAAACGTCGGAGACGGCCCGCTGACGTTCAGCGGGACGATCGGCGGGGCGGATGCGTCGCTATTCGGACTCCCCGATCCTGCAGGCTCGGTCACGTCCACGCCCGCAAGCCGGGCGTACACCGCGCTGCCGCTCACGCCCTGCGGGCCTGGCCCCTCAGGGTCCGGCAAGGTGCTGGTGGCGGTGTCGTTTTTCGCGAACGACGTGCCGAAGATCGCCAATACGACTCTGGTAATCAGCGGCCACAACGCAACGAACTTTCCACCCACGCAGACATGGACAATTCCGCTGACGGCAGAGATCACGCCGCCGGTGGCGCTCGACGTTGGGCTCGTCGTCGATCGGTCGGGGAGCATGAACGATCCGCTGGGTTCGCGGATCAAGATGAACGCCGCCATTGCGGCGAGCCAGCTTTTCGTCGAGCTGCTCCGCCCCGATCTTGACGACCGTGTTGGTGTGGTCCGATTTAACCACCTGGCGGATGTAGTCGTCCCGATGACGCCCGTCTCGGGCACGACCGCACCCACGCAGGCGACGATCCGGAACACTGTCCAGGGCAGCATTCCGCCACCCGATGGCAACACGGCCCTCGCCGCGGGTTCGGTCCTTGGTATCCGAGAAATACAGAAGCCGCGCGCGACGACGCCGGCGGCGTTAACGCGCGCTTTGGTCGTGCTGACGGACGGCATCGAGAACACGGGCTTCGAGGATCCGCCTGGCAGCGGAAACTGGTTCAGCATTACCGGCGGGCAGATGCTCAGGCCCCTACCGGCCTCTGGCAACGTGAACACGTCACCGTTCGTGCGACCTGGAGCGATCGACATCTACGTGGTTGGCGTCGGAACTGCAGGCCAGGTCAACGCGGGGCAGCTCAATGCGCTTGCCGGCGATCCTGGGCACGTGTTCCGAGTCGATCAAGACTTGACCGGTACGCGCTACTTCCAGCTTGAGAAGTACTTCACCCAGGTCTTTATGGACATCGTCGGGACCGCAGGAGTTCTCGACCCGATGTACTGGATTGCACCGGGCGACAAGCACGAGATTGACTTTGATGTGCTACGCGGCGATGTCGACGCCCTCGTCGTCGTATTCGACTTCGAGGGTCAGCGCCTTCCGTTTTGGTGCGTCTCGCCGCAGGGCGAGATTCTCGACCCGTCGTCGATTCCGCCCGGCTTCCAGTTGCGGGCTGCCGCAACGAACGAGGCCCGCATCGTCGAGTTCAAGATGCCGCTGCGCGAGCCAGACCGCTACGCGGGTCGTTGGAAAGTCGTCGTCGAGCACCCGGGAAGGGTCTGCTCCGGCATGCCGCCGGCGAAGCCCGACAACATTGGCTTCATCTCCAAGAAGTGTCGAGGGACGAAAGTTCCGGTCTTGTACGGCATCGCGATCGGCGTGGGGAGCAACTTCCGCATGACGCCGTTCGTGACGCCGGCGCCGGTCTACGTCGGGGATCCGATCCTCCTCACGGCGCTCGTCGCCGAAGCGGGATTGCCGGTGACCGGTTGCAGTGTCACGGTCGATGCCACTGCGCCTGGGGGATCGACCTCAACCCGGACCCTTTTCGACGACGGCGCGCACGCCGACGGCGCGGCGGACGACGGCGAGTACGCGAATACGTTTACGCACACGTTCGCCCCTGGCGTGTACCACTTTAAGTTTAAGGCGGTGGGGTCAAGTCGCGACGGCGAGCCCGTCGTCCGGGAAGCTGTTCGCGACAAGCCTGTGCTCGCGCGCGACGGGAGGCCGCCTGGTTCCGACGGGCAAGACGAAAAAGATTGCTGCGATCGGCTACTAGAGGCAATCCATAAGGAAACCGCCCTCTTGGAGCGGCTCCTCAAAAAGAAGTAACGCGTGACCAACATCGCGCAAGCGTGCCGTTGGAATCCGCTGGTTAGGGGGACCTATTCGAGAGAGATGGGCCTTGAGACGAAGCCGACTCGATCAGGACCTCGAGCGTGCTTGACAGTACTCCGCCCCAGGTATAGAACCGGACGGCGCAACGGAGGGAGCGTTCGGTGGTTCGGAAACGCCTGCATCGTTGCTGCGGCTTTCGATTCTCGGCTGCTCGAGGGGATTAGAGGCGGATGGACTGGGTCGAGCGGCTCTTCGGACTCTCGCCCGACAACGGCGACGGATCGTTCGAGCTGTTGATCGTTCTCATCGTCGTTCTCGTGCTGCTCCTCGCATTCCGGCAGCGTCGCCGCATCGGTCGGCGTTTCCGTGACTGAGAGACCCGAAGGTCGCCGTGGCTTCCCGCGTCCGGAGACGGTCGATGCGGAGCCGGAGCTGCGGGACTACCTCGATCGCCTTGATGCGTATGACCCGGAGGCCTGGGAACAGGCGCTGCAGGCGAAGGCTGTGCTCGAGCCCTATGCGTTCGACGACGCGCCTCCCGCACCTCGGAAGCTTGGTCGCCACGGCGCGTTCATCGCGGACGGCGAAGGAAAGGGTGAGGTCGTAGCGGTCGAGCACCCTGCCGAGCACGCGAGCTTCGGGTTCGCGGGGCCGCCTGTCGAGCTCCGCCTTCGGGGCAAGTCTTCCTCGGGGACGCTGATCGTTCCGCTCGATGGCGAGAGTGCGAGAGGTGTCGAACTGACATCGGTCGCCCTCTTCCGCTGGGACGAGGAGCGGAAGCGCTTCGAGCACGTCGTTCCCTCACGCACGCGCGTCCTACCGGATCGGGAGCGGCCGGACGTCACGCACGCACACGTCTGGGGCCGCGTCACCCGCCCCGGGGTCTACGTTCCCGTTGGCGTCTCGAGTGATCCTGCGGTGCGGCGGACACTCTCGGCCTTCCTCGCCGGGCGCGACTTGTTCGACAAGCTGGACCCGAACACGCTGCGCGGATTCCAGGATCGGATCTGCGGCCTGATCCTGTGCGCACCCGATCTCGGCGGCTTCGGGGGCGGCGGCGGCAATCTCTGCGAACGCTGCCTCGGCCTTGACCTTTCCATTGGCCTGCCCGAGCTCGACCTGATCCGGCTGCCGCGACCGGGCGAAGGTGGCTTCGACTTCTTGCCATGCATGCCGAGGTGCCGTTACGGCGAGTGGCGAAGTGCGGGCCCGACCATCTGGCACGAGTCGCCGAACGTGGATCTTGCCGGCTGCAGTTACGAGCTCGCGATCGACACCAGCGGCGGGTCCTCGCATTACCTGTACACCGCGAGCGCGAACGGGGGTATTTGGCGGCGTGCGCTCCCCGTCACGGCCGCCTCCGGCTGGACACCGCTGACCGACGACCAGTCGTCATTGGTTACGACGGCCGTCGCCGTCGCGCCGTCGAACGGCGACGTCGTGTACCACGTGGACGGCCTCGGCTACCTTCTTCGCTCCGGCAACCGCGGACAGACATGGAGCCGGACGAGCGGCACGACCTTCTCGGGGGTTCGGCGGGTGCTTGTCGACCAGACCGATCCGATGAAGATCTACGTCGCCGCGAGTTGGCAGGGGCTCTACGCTTCGACGGACGGCGGCGCGACGTGGACGCAGAGACTGGCGGGGCTGATTCTTGACGCAGCGATGGATCCCGGAAACTCGGCCATCATCTACGCGGCCGAGCGGAGCGTCGGCGTCCACAAGTCCTCTGACGCGGGCGTCACGTGGCAGCTGGTGCTCCCGTGGACGACGGCGAATGTCAACCCCGGGGGCTCGTCGATGATCAAGATCGCCCTCGGGCGCCTGGGCACGGACGCAAACCGGACGGTCGCCGTCAAGTTCGGTGAGGCGATCCTCGTCAACAACAACGGCGGGCGTCCTCCCGGCACGACCGGTGGCGGCCCCTGGAACATTCGTGGTCAGCCCGGCAATCCTGGCGCAGGAACTGGACAGGGCGATTGGTCCCACTGTCTTGCCGTCGACCCTTTCAACAACGACGTCATGCTCGCCGGCGGCCAAACGTTGTGGCGCACGGCCGACGCTGGGCAGACATGGACACTTGTCGCCGACTACTACAACCCGCACGAGGACGAGCAGGCAGTGGTCTTCGACCCGACGCGGCAGAACGTCGCGTACATGGCGAGCGACGGCGGCGTCGCGGAATCTCTGGACGGCGGGGCGACCTGGAAGCACATCAACAACGGTCTCGAGACCGCGCAGCTCTACACCTGCGGCATCGCCGATAGGACAGCGGTCGGCAACGTCTATCACTCGGGTTTCACGGGAACGCGCGACGCGACGACCCGCGTCTGGGAGAACCTCGAAGGGCACGCGTGGGAGTTCCGAAATCTCGCTGGAGACGGCAAGACTTCCTGGTACTTCTACGCCGTTGGTGGTGGCGACCTCCTGCGCCACGAGTTTCCCGTCAGACAGGGAGCCACGCCGTTCGTCCAGATCGCAGTCTTCTTCTCGTTTTGCGTCGCTGGCGATCCGCGCGGACCGTCGAATGTTCTGCTCGTCGGCAGCAGGGGCACGATTCAACGGTCGACGGACGGCTTTACCCAGCCGCCGATTACATTCGCTCCGGAGACCCTGACCAACGTCGCTGCGATGGACGACATCGTGTCGATCGCTTTCGCGCCGAGCCGGCCTGGGATGGCCTACGCGTTGGCCTCGAACGGAAAAGTCTGGCGCAAGGCCGACGTCGCAGCCGCGACGGCGTGGGACTTCCGCGGCCAGTGGCAGGCCAACGCTCGCAGTCTTGCTGTCGATCCGCAGAACCAGGATCGCGTATACGTGCTCAACCCGAGCACGGCCGCTCGGTCGACCGACGGCGGCGCAACGTGGGCCTCGATAACCGGGACAGGCACGGCCTCGCTGCCGCAGACCGGCGACTACAAGTCGATCGTCACGTTCCCGAACACGCCGCAGATCCTCTTCGCAGCGTCACGGTTCGGGGTCTTCGTCACGTTCGACGACGGAGCCCACTGGCGCACCTTCGACCAGGGCCTCCCCAACGCGGAGATCATGGAGGTGGAGTGGAGCGGGACTGCGCTTTATGCCGTGACGCACGGGCGAGGGCTCTGGCGTCGCGAGTGGTGTCCATAGCGTCCCCGTGGTCGGATGGCTGGCCCGTGGTGTCCCGCAGCGGGGGCACTGGGAGTCTTGTCGCGTTTCTGCCTATCTAGGGATGATGCGAGCGGCAAGCTGCGGTGGCGATCTCGGTGGCAGCGATAGCGGGGTGCGACCCATGCCTATCTTGGCGCGCGGTTTGCGGCGCAGGTTGTCGAGTCGGGGAGGCGAGAGACGGCTCATTCCAAAACGGAGGCGGCAATGTGCCGGCTCAGGCGGAAACGGGAGCGCGTCAAGGCCAATCCAGTCCGCTCAGGTTGTGGCGAGCTCGAGCTCGCGGAGGGCGTGGAAGGCGCGTTTGCCGATCTTGCGGGCGACCGTCAGTCGCGCCACCGTCGTGTCGCGCCGCTCGCGGGTGGCGCGGTAGAGCGCCAGGTCGGGGGGGCGGTTGTGCGGTGTGCGTGCACGGCCGCTTCGACGAGCGCCCAGCGCAGATGCGGCGAGCCGGCCTTGGCGAGGTGGCCGCGGCGGCGCGTCTCGCCCGACTCGTCGACGACCGGGTCGAGGCCGGCCAGGCGGATGATCTGTTCGGCGCGGCGGAAGCGACGTGCCTCGCCGATCTCGGCGAGCAGGTGGCAGGCGAGGATCGGACCGATCCCATAGATCGACTGCAACGCCCGGCAGCGCGGGTCGGCGCGGGCGAAGCGACGCA
>WNFX01004441.1_pt1 | contig 13753 bp, 13 predicted proteins | sample 5400111 | NCBI WGS metagenome assembly WNFX01 (sample SAMN13153363, study PRJNA577476) | soil metagenome | isolation source: 40 cm soil or saprolite under grassland replicate 1 | place: USA:California | collected 2016-06-15
GCCCGATCGTGAATCTGATCGGCCAGGCAGTGGAGGCGTGTTTGGACGTGTACCTGCAGGCCTGTGCGACCACCGCAACCCCAGAGGAGGAGGATTATCTTCCTCTCTCTGATCTGGCCCGCGAGTTTGGCTACGAGCCGGAGTATTTGAGTTGGCTTGCCCGCTATAGTCGGGTAGAGGCAGTCAAACGCGGTCGCCGGTGGTATGCCCGCCGGGATGCCATCGAAAAGTACCGTCTTGAGGCCCAGCAGCACACCCCTTTCAGAAAGAGCCAGACGAACAAGGAGAGCGAAGGAAGCGAGTAGAGACCAGGATGGGCATTCGTCTTTGTCTTCTAGAGGGGTGATAGCCTCACACGAGAGAGATGGGGGACGTATAGCGTTGGGGGACGGTAGACCATTGCGTTTCCTGTCTGCATTTGCGATACCACCTTTTTCTGTTTGAGGGATCCTCTCCCTGGCATCCCGTTCAGCACAGAGTGGTTGGAAGAAGGGGGCATACTTGTACGGACAGGAGAGTGAACACGGGCATGAGCTACTCTTCTCAGTGAACGGTTGTCAGACACAGAGCTGTTCTTTGTTTGAGGCCGATGGGAGGGAAGGGTCCGCTGTGAGCGGCTCATCCGTCTTCTCCAAAACGAGAACGTTCCTCATTGAGGGGACTGACCCTGTCGTGCCATTCACCATCGCCGATCGATGGCTTGCTTTTCTCTTGTGTGTGGGCTACAATAGGTTCGGATAGTTCAACTCTATCGGAACCTATTCTCGTGGGAGAAAAACGAAGAGACGATCAGGGAGAACCGCCCAATCTCTGGCGGCCATGAGAGAGCACTACCCATCGCTCGCTGGCCGACCCACACCACGGCTGGATCGAGAGCAAGGAACGCATCTCAGGTGCTGCCTGGTTTCCTGCCCCTTACCTCTTCCCCTGCGCGATTCAAAACAAGATCTTGTATGGATGACTTCTTGAAGAGGAGGATGTATGGACGACGCCGAGAACGAGGTGAAGATCGTGGTCCCTGATTTCCCTGCTGGTGAACAGGATGAGACCCTGACCCTGGATCTCACGGTTCGCATCCAGACGACCGAACAACTGCTTGCCATCGAACACGACCTGCTGCATCAGGCGGCAGAAGAGGCGGATCGAGTCTCCCGAGAGAATATCTTTACCGAGCGACAGGAGCGCAAAGCCTGGAATACCGTCAAGAGCGAGATCGCGGCCCTTACGCTTTTCATGACGTATTTGCGCGAGGCAGGCGTTCCTCTCTCGTTCCTCCTGGGGGAGGAACCACGGCTCTGGCAGGCCATCACGTTCGGCCTGGTGAAGGGCTTCTTGCGCTGGGGACAAAAGCTTGGCTATGCCACGAAAACGAGGAACGACCACCTCTCCGTGATCAAACTCTACGCACGGCTGGCAAAGCAAGCCGGGATGTGAATGCTATCATGAGAGTGGATCACCCCATCATTTGGGGAATAATGCCTGCTTGTACTCTGAGCGGGAAACAGTATGAAGGGGAAGAAAGCGAAGCTGGCTAAGTCAAACTTCGGAGAATGAAGTGAAGAGAGACTACACCGCATGGAGCACTTTAATGCGCAACAGGTCAAGATGGGCACGACCAAACATTTGACGCTTCAGAAATTTGAGGCGGTTCACATGCCCCTCGGTGATGCCATTACTTTCAGGCCGTGAGCAAGCTGCGTACACGGCAGCGTAATCGCGGTAGATGCCATTGACAAACCTGGCAAGTTCGGCCACACGACTAGCTTTGGCACACTTGAGCCACTCATTCAAGGTTTCAGCCTGACGCTCTTTGAGCAGCGTTACAAAATCCTGGCTCAAGTGATAGGCGATGAAGATGTCCGATGAGGCCTGACACATCTGTTCGAGCTGCTGCTTCTGCTTAGCGGTGAGTTTTTCGGGCGGCAAAATCATGAGGAAGGAGGCAGCACGCGAGGAAAGACGCCTCTGCCTCGACTGCCGGAAGAGACGGGGCTTACGTGGGTTCCCTGACCACCGTTGTTTCGGCAGCTCTGCTCGCCACTCCGAGAGTCTCCTACGAAGCAGAGATTCACACCCTTTGTAGCCACGTGCTTTGACCAAGGTAAAGAGGTGCGCAGCGTTGTGGATGCCAGCATCCCATTGGTCCCGCAAGTACGGCAGATACGGACCGAGTTTGCTCGTCCTCTCAGGGAGCAGTCCCGTCCCCTGCGCTCGTTCGGGGAAGCCTGGCGAGGTGATATAGCGCTGCACGGTGTTGCGACTTAGGTGAAGTTGGCGGGAAATTTCGCGTTGTGAAACTCCCTCTCGGTGCAGAGCCATGACCTCCTCATAACGAGCGAGCCGCTTGTTCCGACTGATCAGCTTTTTGCGTTCAGCCGCAATCACGTTTGAGGGATCGGCCTCTGGAATGGCCTGTGGGGGCTCAGAAGGGGAGGGTCCCGTTCCGTCAGGACTTCCCTCTTTGGCGTCCACAGGAGTATCCTCGACCAACGGCAAGCAGGTCCGCTTGCGATCCAGGAACTGCTGCAGATGATCTCGCAGATTTTGGATAAGATGATACCGATCCGCCACCTGTGTCGCATGAGGTAAGGCTTGACTGATAGCTTCGGCAAAACCATTGGCGCGATCCCGGCTGACCACCTGAATCTCTGGATGGCTGGCAAGCCAGGGCGAAACCGCTTCAGTGGTCCGGTCAGGTAAGAGATCAATGGGCTTGCTCGTTTGAGCGTTAATGAGAATAGTTCCGTACTTGTCTCCTCGCCTCAGGGAAAAGTCATCAATGCCTAAACTGATGACATTCGTCCTGGGTGGATCTGGGATGGTTCGCAGGTAATGTAAGAGAGTAGACGCCTTCACAGGCATGGCGAGCCGAGGGGTCAGGCGCTCGCTGACCTCGGCAGAAGCGGAAAGTCCAATGGCTTTGAGGGCTTCTAGCAGACGATCGCTACATCTGGCCCAAGGCTGAACCAGGTCGGGAAGCCGCTCGGCGAACACCTTGCGCTGGCAGCCGAGATGAAGGCAAAAGAACTTGCGAACGAAGAGCCGAAGCACCACCTGACGGCCTCCACTAGGAACGTCGTGAACGGTCCTCTGATACTGGCTGTGGACATGTTCTGAAGCGTGTCCACAGCCGGGGCAGGCCGCTTCAGTTTTCGTTGAGACGACGGTGACGGTCAGTTGAGTGTCGGTCTGTTCAACGTGATCGATGAGCATTCCTTCGGGAAGCGGGAGAAACGGTGACCCTTCCATCTGTCATCCTCCTGAAAGGCGAAACACAGGTTTTACTCTTCCAGGAGTATATCACCAAGCATCAATCAGGCAGCGTTCCCCAAATGGTGGGGTGATCCTATCCTGGCTCATCCTCACAAAAAGTGAGCTTGCTTGCTTGAACAACGCTTTAGTTTTCTGATAGACTCTCATCGATGGGCGTGTGTTGGTATGTTGCAAGGAGGGCATCATCGATGAGCCAGACAAGCACCTCTTCTCCCTTTTTACCGCTTCCTGATGGCATCATTATCGTATCCATTGATGCGGAGATGGGCAGCGTCATCGTTCATATTGCCTGCTGTCTTCCCGCTGCTCTCTGCCCCCTCTGTGGACAGCCATCGGAGCGGATACATGGAGCCTATGTAAGGACGGTTGCAGACCTCCCCTGTGGCGGTCGCCGCGTCATTTTGAAGCTTTCCGTGCGCAAATTTGTGTGTAGTACAACCGCCTGCTCGCGCAGGATTTTTACGGAGCGCCTCTCTGATCTGGTGCTGTCATATGCCCGCATGACCAATCGGTTGTCAGAGACCCTCCAGACACTTGGATTTGCCACCTGCGGGGAGTTGGGAGAACGGCTCGCCCCGAAACTGGGGATGCAGGTTTCAGGCCCCACGCTCTTGCGGAGAATGCGCGCACGTGCTTGTCCAGAGCCTTCTTCCGTACGCATCCTGGGCATTGACGACTGGAGCTGGAAAAAAGGCGTCACTTATGGCACGATTTTGGTCGATTTAGAATTGCATAAGCCCATCGAATTACTTCCAGATCGAACGGCCTCGACTTCGGAAGTCTGGCTACGCCGCCACCCAGAAGTGGAGCTAGTCAGCCGCGATCGAGGTGGGGATTACGCAGCAGCCGCCAAAAAAGGTGCTCCCCAAGCTCAACAGGTGGCCGATAGATTCCACCTCTTGCAGAACTTACGTGAGAGGCTCAAAGAGGTGATGGATCGCAAGCAAGACTGCCTTCCTGAAGTCGAAGAGCGGGCCTCTGATGCGATCCCGGCCAAGGCGCGAGGCATCAAAGACCAGGGCATCCACGAGGTGGCAAAACCACAAGCGGAACTAGAACCAGAGAAACACTACCGAACCGGCTCTGCGTCTCCCAACAAGCGGCCTCTCGGGATGAGGTACGACGACTTTCAAAAGCAGGTCCGACGAGACAAGCGCACGGCTCTCTATCAAGATGTGCGCACCCTCGTGGAGCAAGGGCTGAGCCAGAGGGCCATAGCACGCAAACTGCACCTGGCACGTGCGACGGTCAGCAAACTTGCCCAGGCCGAGGAGTATCCTGAGATGCACCATCCAAAACGAGGAGAAAAATGGAGTATCCTCAACCCGTACAAGAGCTACATCTTAGATCGCTGGCAACAAGGATGTACCAACGGTGTTCAGCTCTATGATGAGATCAAAGCTCGTGGGTACCCAGGATCAGAAGCTCTGCTCAGAATGTTTCTGGCAGATCTGAGGAGCAAGCACCGGGAGGCGGGATCAGCGTCAGCCCTGACACTCGATGGTTCCCGGCACACGCTCGAAATTCCTTCTTCTCTGCCGCCCAAGCCCTGCATCAAACGCCGCATGTCCGGGACCCGCGCATCCTGGCTCTTCGTCAGTCAGCCAGAGAAGCTGGATGAGAAACAACAGAAGTTTGTTGAGCAGATCCGAAAGGCGCATCTGGATCTGGAGACGGCCTACCAATTGGGTCAAGCCTTCGTGATGATGCTGGCAGAACACCGAGAGACGGATCTGGATGCCTGGCTGATCCAAGCTGAACACAGTGGCCTTCCCGAATTCAAAAAAATGGCGAAGGGGATTCGCCTCGATTATGCGGCAGTCAAAGCGGCGTTTTCGAGCCTGTGGAGCCAGGGACAAGTCGAAGCGCAGGTCAACTGCTTGAAACTTCAGAAACGGATCGTGTTCGGAAGAGCAAACTTCGATCTCCTGCGGCTGCGCGTCCTCTGCCGGGTCTAGCAACTTGCATCCCGTTCTTGTGTATCTCCCTCGTCTTCGGGCTCACAAGAGATCTCTTTCGTCGTAAGCAACCAGGCTCACTTTTTGTGAGGATGAGCCAGTATCCTCTTGACGTTTACACGGGATGATGGAGGGAGGCCAACTGCTCGACATCACCAGCATCCCGCGCGTGCGTGGAGCCGAGGGGACGCGCATTGACCGTACGCGCGACCAAACGCGCATCGGGCACAAAAAGCCGCAGCCCACCTTCCTGGAACGCCGCGAGGAATATCAGCTCCTCCTGGAGCGGCCCAAAACGCCGCAAGGATGGCGTGATAAAGTGGCGATCCTGCTCATGTACGACCTGTCGCTGCGCCCGGGAGAAGCCGTCGCCTTGCGGCTGGACGATCTGGACCTGGAGGAGGGGACGCTTCACGTCTATCGGCAGAAAACCGACGACCATCAGATCCTCCGGCTGACTCAGCGCTTGCAGGTGGCCCTCTCCAACTATCTGCGCCTGCGCCAGGACCGCTGTGCGAGAGCTCCGCTGCTGGTGCGCAGTCTGAAAAACGGAGAACTGGTGGAGCAAGTCGAACGCAGGCCTCCGGAGGAGGAACGGAGGCGTCAGGGGGGACGCCCTCCACGCTCGGCAGTCCACCAGGCTTTCAAGCAGCGCTTTTCGTCGACGGGCGAACACCGTCCTGACGAGAGCCGGGAGTGGACCCCTCCGATGAGCACACGTGCCCTGCGGGAGCGCCTGCATGCGATTGGATTGGAAATCGAGGAAGCCCTCTACGCAGACACGCGTCAGGAGCACGAACGCATCCATCTCACCAGTTATGATGGTCGCCACGAGTGGACACGCAATGCTGTCCGAGGAGGAAGTGACCCGATTGCCGTGACCAAAGCCGGTGGCTGGAAGGGACATTCGGCCATGGTCGCTCGCTACTATGGAGAGTTACAGATCGCTAACGAGGATATCAAATTGAGGCGATAAGAGCTCATCAGGAAAATGAGGACACGCCAGATGCACCAGGATGACATCGCGGCTCACATTATGGCTCATGATGAGCTGTGGGCATCGTTGACGTCGTGTCATCTGACGATCATCGATCCGTTCCTTATATATAGAGAGAGGCTCTACCAAATATATAGAGAGAGGCTCTACCAACAGACCGGAGCAGACTGAGCACGTGGGCTTTCTGGCACTTCTACGCCTTCTGGCTCCTTGGGAACAGGAGACCGACCCCTTTTCTCCCAGGCCTTCTGTTTGCCCCCGATTGGCAATGGTCCCCCAGAGAAGGCGATCTCCTGGGTGACATCTGGAACGAAGGCATGGCTTACGTTCATCTGCTCCTCATTTTCGTGTGGAGAAACTTATTGGTCTTCTGTTTGCTCATCAAATAAAGGGAGTTGGGGTCCACGTTCCAGGCGCTTTTGCTCATCGCCCTGGAGTTCCTGGATGCTCTTATCCGGTCTGGGTAAGCCTTCGGGCATGTTCCCACCCAGTTCTTGAATGGTCTGCCGAACTTTTCGACCGACCTGGAAATGGGTCCGGTTCGCCTGCTCTTTGCCCTTGATGTTCTCACGCCTCAGCTTGGCATCGGTCTGAGTCGCACGGAAGATATTTGCACCCAGCTCCTCACTGCCCATATAATCCAGGATCTTCTGATCACTCTGAAGCCTCTTACGAGCGTGAATGTCATTCTCCCGAAACCCACCATACAGGCCAGCATAGCCATGATCAGTAAAGGTTGCAAAGTCATCAGGCTTGATCACACCGGCTGCCTGTGCGGCTTCAGCTAACTGCTGGTTAAAGACAGCCATCTCAGAGCGCAGAATCAAGCGCTTTTGTTCCTCAGGAAGCGACGCCAGCTCACCAGCCAGTTCCTGCCGACGGGTTTGCACAGCAAAATAGGTTTGCCCAAGCGCAACGATCGGCTTGCCAGGGTCAGCATTTTGTACCGCCAAGTAGCAGGCATAGCGTGAGAGCCGATAATCTTCGGTCCGACGCTGTGCTCCTGAGCCGATCTTCGCCATTTTAACCTGCAGGTTAAAATGGTCAGAGATCTGCTGTCCGCTCTTTTCACATGCCTTTTTCGCCTGATCGAGGGCGTACTGGAACTTTTGCCAGGTAGAGTAGCCCAACAGCTTGTAGAGCTTGCGTGCACTCCAGTATTCTTGTCTGATGAAAGTCAATTAGACAGTACCATCGGTGGCTATTAAACGTGCCGATGTTGGAGCCACCGAAAGCGGGTTTTCAGATCTGCTCTCAACGACAAAAACAGTGGTCGGCGCACTCTCACTGGTCAGTGTGCGTGGTTCTTGAAGAGAGGCCGTTGCCTCATCGAGAGGGATCTGTCTGGAGGACTGCTTCTTCGGACGTACGGAGGACAGATGTTGTTGGCTAGCCTCTTCAGCGCGATAGCTTTCAACACTCATCATATCTAGAATCACGGAATGGTGGACTAAACGGTCAATAGCTGCCATAGTGGTCATTGGATCTTTGAAGATGCGTTCCCATTCACTAAACACCAAATTTGTCGTAATCATCACCGATTTCCGTTCGTACCGCTCAGCAAGGAACGTGAAAAGCACCTCCATTTCATCACGGTCGTGCTGGACGTAGCCAATATCGTCGAGAATCACGCAGGCAAACTTGTCCAATTTCGAGAGTTCTTGTGGCAGACGCAGATCTCTCTTGGCCGCTAACAGGCGCTGGACAAGAGCACTGGTGGGCGTCCAGAGCACAGGATGGCCAGCCTCGATCAAGGCATAGCCGACTGCTGCCAGACAATGACTTTTTCCCGCTCCCGGTTTGCCAATTGCAATAATGTTCGTTGCTGTCTCCAGGAAGGAAGCGCTTTTGAGGCGTTCCAATTGCAATTGCAAGCTCGGGGAGAGCCGACTGAGTGAGAGCGTCCGAAAGGTCTTCTCCACTGGTAGCCCAGACTGACGCACCAAGCGGGCGGTTCGCCGTTGCGTGCGTTGTTCCATCTCAAGACGGGCGAGCTCAGAGAGATAGGCTTCATGAGACAATCCCTCCTTCGCGGCTCGCAGCGCCACATCAGCGAAGACATCGGCCATCGCTGTCAAATTCAACTGGGTTAACTGGGTGTGAAGTTCGGTGTGTCGATTGGTGATTTTAGGCATGGGTTCTCCTTGATGGAATCAGCTTGTCATAGGGTGAAAGATCCAGATCAGGCGTGGACAGAGTCAGCACCTCCCGGGAGTGTGGCGCATGGACCAGATCCCGCACGGCATCGAACGTTGGCAGGGCGCTTGTTTCCAGTAAGAGGGCAATGGCCGTTTCGACTTCGCTTTCTGAAGTGCTAGCCGCCAGATGTAATACGCGCACGTAATCGCGATCTGCCCGTTCGACACCGCCAGACATGAGGCGATCATACGCCAGACGGAAGGTCGTCGTCGGGAACAAATCATCTCGGTACCGGTACGCCACGAATGCACCAGGCTTGCGCACCAGAGACCAGATCACATGGCGATAGTCAATACGGTGCTGCTGTTTGCCGACCAGGCGAGAGAGCGTGAAGACGACCGTACTGCCAACATAGCCTTCCAGGGTCTCAGCTCGCAGTCGCACCAGCAGTGAAGTGCCAATCAAGCGAGAGGGCACCGAGTAGACGTTCGCCTTGATGAGAATCGTGCTGAATTGACTGACGGTTACCCGCAACTCCTGGCAAGGAGCCAGTGGGGTAGTTGGCAATGGCTGAAGGGCTTCCCGTTCTTCGACAAATTGCGCATTTCGCTTGAGATTTCGGGTGCGAACGAGATCAGCGAGAAAGCGCTCGTAGGCTTCGCGGTTGGGAAAATCGCGGCTGGCGCGAACACGTAATGCCTGATCGACAGCTCGTTTGAACTGGTGATGCGATTGTTCCACATCGCCATTTTCATGAGCGATGGTCACATTGTTTTTTGTCGGTTGCATGCCATAATGGCCCATGAGTGCAGTGTATCGCACGGTCCAATCTTTTGCTTGTGCCTTGCCTGCATTTTTGACGGCGGCGCTCAAATGATCGGTGCGATGTTGCGCAGGGACACCACCGATCTGCCACAACGCTTTTTCGATCCCCTCTGCCAAAGCCTCAAACGATTCGCTAAAACAGATGGAGACGGCTTCCACATTGGAGTACGTGAGCACAAAATGATGCACCATATGTGGGAAGGGAACGTCAGCAATCGTGACATCTAAATCCTCCATATGGGTAAAATCCGATTGTCCTCGTTCACCAGGGACGTGCTGTTGCGCAAACATCACCTCGCGATCTGGCCCGTGTAAGACGCGCCACTGTTGAATATGACGTTGTAAGGTACGCACCTGAGTCGGTCGATAGCGATCAGGATGTCGTTCGCACAAGAGTGCAAAGAGGGTTGAGCCTTGCAGCGCAGGATCACGCTCTAACTCCGAGACGACCCAGGGCCAATCTAGCTCAAATGGGTCGATGCGTGTTTTCCAATCATGCAGGTGTTTGAGCTGAGAAGGCAGTGCTGCTGCCTGCTCATATTTGCGGGCGGTTCGTTCCCCGATCCCAGCCCGTGCTGCCGCAACGCGTTGGGTCATTCCTTTTCTTCTTTCTTGCAAATAAAGCCGAATTTCTGTATCCTTTTTCACATGACACCTCTGTTTGTTATTCGAGTCGTGTCATGCTAGGCCATTTCCCTGGCATCTGTCCAGAGAGGTGGCCCTTCTTTCTGACTGAGAGGCATATGCTCCGATAATGCGCAGTGGTGGTTGAGCTCTGCACATTACCACCCAGAGTGACGCATCGATAATGTGCAAGGCTGCTCAAGCACAGATCACCAGTAGCATAGATCCGTGTCTTGCGAGCTCACGCCCAAGGTTCCTTCCCCGCCTCCATGCCAACCACCACCGGAACCTCGGGCTTCGCTCGCACCCTCTGCATTTTGCTCGACTGCCCCTTTCCCCATCCTCCACCTCAGTCGAGCAAAATGCAGAGGCTTACCCCAACCACTCCCCATTCGCTCTCGCCATCTCTCATAGCCTCCTCTTCTCAGGAAATTCGATCGTTAGGATGTGTCATCAAACCTATCAGATACTTCAGTGTCTTGAGTTGGACAGTCACACACTTCTTGGATTCTCCTCTCTAGATCGGCAGCTTTAATGAGCGGTACCGGCTGTTTCTATTATCGTTCATCACTGGACCGAGGATCGGGCGCGCGCTCAGCGAGTTGGCATCCCCGCCACGGTTCCCTTCCGCACCAAGCCGCAGTTGGCCATCCTCATGTTGCAACGTCTCTCGCAGGCTCAGGTATGGGTCGAGTGGGTCGTGGCTGATAGCGTCTATGGTGGCAATCCGGACCTGCGCATCTGGTTGGAAACGCACGCGCAGCCCTACGTGATGGCTGTCGCCTGTGATGAACCAGTCGTGCTGTATCTGCCTACCGTGGGCGTGCGCCGACTGGAAGTGCGCGACGTCGCCGCACGGCTTTCCCCGTGCGACTGGCAGCCCCTGGCCATGAGCGAAGGGACCAAAGGGCCTCGTCTCTTTGACTGGGCAACCCTGCCCATTTGGCAGCAGGGCCGAGACGATGGCTGGCACTCTTTGCTCATCCGTCGCAGCATCGGACCCACCCCAGACTTGACCTATTATCTGGTCTTTGCTCCCCCCCAGACCTCTCTGCAGGCCAAAGTCACCGCTTTGGGAGGTCGTTGGCGCATTGAAGAAGATTTTGAGAATGGCAAAGATCTCGGACTGGATCACTACGAAGTGCGCAGCTTCCTGGGATGGTATCGCCATATCACCCTGGTCATGCTGGCCCTGGCGTTTTTGAGCAGCATCGCCCTCCAAGCTTTGAGCCTTTCCACCGCTCCCCCTGTCCTTTGACTCAATAAACTTCGCTGTTCCGACGAATAAAGTGGCTCTTGTCCACTTCGGGGGCTTACTCCTCGCTTGCATAGAACGGCAAGTTGGCATGTAATGATATAGTGTGTTCCAGAAGAACCTCTCGAAGATTGTTTTGTTAGCAAAAGTGAGGTCGTGATGGAAGGGACTGCCTTGCTTCAACTGCCAGAAGGGATGCGGCTTGATCAGATCCAAATCACCGAAAGCGGTCTGGTGATCGAGGTTATCGCCACGCATCCCACCTCGTGTTGTCCACGGTGTTCTGAGCCGTCGTCATCGATTCATTGTCACTACCACCGGACCCTGCGTGATGTGTCTTGTGCAGGCCGCCAAGTTCAACTGCTCCTCACCGTGCGCAAGTTCACCTGCCGCAATCGGTATTGCGAACGGAAAGTCTTTGCTGAACGGCTCCCAGACTTTGTCGAGCCGTGGGCCAGGATGACCATCAGATTCTGCCAGCAGATTACCTCTATCGGGCTCTCCACCTGTGGCAAAGGGGGTGCTCGATTGGCCGCTCGTTTGGGAATACAAACCACCCGCCAAACGATCTTACGCCGCATTATGGATCTCCCAGATGTCTTAACGGGATCGGTGGTCTTTTTGGGCATCGACGATTTCTCGTTTCGGTGTGGCTATCGCTTCGGGACGATCCTGGTGAATCTTGAGAGCAGGCGAGTGATTGACCTCTTACCAGATCGCCAAGCAGAAACCTCGGCGCAGTGGATGCATCAGCACCCAGATATTAGCGTGGTCAGCCGAGATCGTGGCAGTGAGTATGCCAAAGCAGCCTCGGTCGGCGCCCCCCAGGCCACGCAGTGCGCCGACCGCTTCCACATCGTCAAAAATTTGACAGAGGCCACACAACTTCTCCTGGCGCGCTGCCATGCGGAAATCATGGCCGCAGGCAAAACAGCAGAAACGCCTCCTCTCGACCAGAAGAAACAGATGATCTCCATCGAAGAATGGCGGCCTCTCGAACCCGCGCACGTAGAGAAAGCGCGGCTCGCTCGACGTGCCGGGCGCCATGCCCGCTATCAGCGGGTGGTAGAGGTGCACGAGCAAGGGATGAAGCCAAAGGAGATTGCCCAGCTTCTTGATCTCTCCGACCGAACGGTACAGAAATGGCTTGCCGCTGGAACGTTCCCAGAGGCAAAAAAACGCCGCAAGAGACAGAGTGGCTTTGATGCGTTTGCTCCTTACATGCTCAAACGATGGCAAGAGGGAGAGCGTCGTGGGGTGACTCTGCTCCGTGACCTCAGAGAACAGGGCTACACAGGCTCGGAGCGCACCATCTATCGCTACCTCGAGGTCCTCCAACAAGCAGAGGTAAAGGCTGGAGTCTCTCTGCATCGCATCCAGAAATTCTCTGCCAACACGGCTATCTGGTTGTTTGTACGCGATCCGAAAACCCTAGATGAGGTGGAACAAGAAGATCTGGCGGCCTTCTGTCAGGTCAGCACCACCCTCAAAAAAGCCTATGACCTCGTTCAAGATTTCTTGTCGATCGTTCAGAAACGGGAAGGAGAGCGATTAGAGAGTTGGCTGGCTCAGGTGCAGCTCAGTGGACTGCCAGAACTTCAGTCCTTCGCTGCCGGGGTCGAGAAAGACAAAGACGCCGTGAGAGCCGGCCTCACCTGGGCGTGGAGTAACGGGATGGTTGAAGGTCATGTGACCAAGCTCAAACTGATCAAAAGACAGGGCTATGGCAGGGCAGGCTTTCCGCTGCTTCGTAAGCGCGTGCTTCATGCCGTCTAATCAAAATAGCTTGGCGCAAGCCACGCATCAGGAATGCCTCCAGTTGGATCAGGAGGGATCCATTTCTTTTTTCGTTTCTTGGTACGTGACTTCCTGCTGTTGAGAAATGCGTTGCTGGTGCAGATCCCCTTGCGGTTTTGGTCTGGGCTTGCCCCTTTCGTTTTCACCTTTCATCTGATACCTCCAATTCTTCCTCCAACTCTTTCATACATGAAGAAAGCTGAGATAAGTCTCTTGAGAGCTATCATATCCGAACCCTATGAGAGATGCAAGACTCCACACATTCTTAACACTCTAACAGATAATACCAAGCAAGTACTAAGCCCCCGAAGTGGACAAGAGCCAAAGTTATTCGACAAACGACAGCAACATCGGCAATAGCATTGCGGAGCTGCTCTTTATGCAGAAACCGACTCCGAACATACAGGAGCTCATTATACCCTTGTTCATCGTCTCCTGTACTGATGCGCTTGAGTCCTGTATTTGTTCCGATCCCATAGAGACACAGCAGCAGTCGCTTCTGTAAAGTGTCTCGTTCCAAGGTTTCCCGTGAGGCACTACTTTTGAAGTGTTTGGTAAAATCAACCCGGACATTGGTTTCTTTCAGAAGATCAAGCAAACTGGTCATCGGCCATCGCTTCGTGATTTCCGCCTTGAGCCTGACTAGATTCTTCGGCTCAGCCTGCGGCTCAAGTGGTGAGAGCGCAATCCATCCTCCTTTCTTCGCGAGGAGTTTGACCTTGGGATTGTTGGGCACGGTCTGGTCAAAGGCTTCCAGCGCCGCCATCATTTTTTGTTGCAGGGCGCTCACAAAGGCGTTCGCATCCAGCGGTTGACCGAGCGCCTGGTAGTACAACGGACGTTGCGCGTCGAAATCGTGTGGCAGGTCGTTGTCTGGATTGCCAT
>WNFX01004442.1_pt1 | contig 13751 bp, 6 predicted proteins | sample 5400111 | NCBI WGS metagenome assembly WNFX01 (sample SAMN13153363, study PRJNA577476) | soil metagenome | isolation source: 40 cm soil or saprolite under grassland replicate 1 | place: USA:California | collected 2016-06-15
ATCGGCGACGGGTCGCCGACGTGGCGGGGGATGACCTGCTCCGGCCTGGCACCCTGGGTGCGGACCTGGTCGCCCAGGCCGAAGTCGTCGTTGCGCTGGACCTGCTGGGTGTAGCTGGCCAGCGTGGCCGCGTCGGGCACGCCCACGATCTGCAGGCTGCCCTGGATCATCGAGCCGACGTACTGGCTCTGCCACCCGACCGTGCCGCGCAGCTGGGCGTCGGTGTAGGGGTTGGGCCCGTTGGGGTTGGGACCGGCGCCAAGGCCCTTGGCGTTGAGCACCAGCAGCCGGCCGCCGTCGCGGCTGAGCTCCAGCCCGGTCGGGTACCAGGCGGTAGGAATCAGCCCGCGGACGCTCGCATGCTCGAGGTCCACCACGGCCACGTCGTTATCGCCGGCGTTGGCCACATACAGCGTCCCGCCGTTGGGCGCCACCGCCAGGGCGTTGGGGCTGGAGCCGACCGGGGCGCCCCCATACGGCGCCAGACTGATCGTGCTGGTCACCGCGAGCGTGGCGGTGTCGATGACCGAGACGCTGTCGGCGTCGGTGTCGGCGATGTACAGCTTGTGGCCGCCGGGGCCAAGGCGCAGCGCGCTGGGGTGGGTGCCGACCCGGATCGTCCGGGTGACCTGGTCGGTCGCGGTGTCCAGCACGCTGACGGTGTCAGCGCCCCAGTTGGACACGAACGCGAGCCTGCCGTTAGGGCCCAGCGCCACGGTGTAGGGGTTGTGGCCCACCGCCACGGTGGCGGTCACCTTCGCGGTGGCCAGGTCGACGACCGCGACCGCATCCGCCAGGTTCTCTGCGGCATACAGCGTCTTGCCATCCGGGGAGACCGCGATCCCGGCGGGGTGCGGGTTGGGGCTGGCAGTGCTGGTCGGGATGGCGATCGGGTCACCCTCGGTCAGGTGCTGGCCGGCGACGTCGTAGACGCCCAGCTTGTTGTTGCCGCCCGCCGACGCGTACGCATGCCTGCCGTCGGGGCTCCATGCCACCCCGACCCACAGCGCCTGAGGCGTCTGGTAGGAGATGGTCTGCACGACCTTGCCGGAGGACGTGTCGACGACCTGGATCGATTGCATCCACTGGCCGTCGTTGGAGACCAGCAGGGTGCGGCCGTCCGGGCTCAGCGCGGCGCCGTAGGGGCGCTCGCCCAGCTGCACCTGCCGGCCAGCCGGGGTGACGAGCCAGCCGTTGGTGGTCACGCCGGTCCCGTCCCCCTGCGGCCCGGGATGCCGGAGGGGTCCGATGAGTCCGAACGCGGTACGGCCAGCCACCAGCACGGCGACCGCCAGCAGCAACGGCAGCGGGAGCTTGATCAACCCTCGGCTCGGCAAGCGCAAACGCGGGAGATTCACGGCGGCGCTCCTTTCTCGCAGGAGCCAGGGACGCCGCGATGCTCGCACCCCAAGTTGTCGGCCACAAGGCACACAAGCGGCAGATCCGGCCCATCGGCATGAACGATCCACCAGAAAGAGCACAACCGTCCAGAGATCGGGCCAGGAGCGCCCGACCCCCGGCCTGACGCAGGCTTGCATTGTTGAGGTCAGCCAGGCTATCAGCGGACCTTCACATCCCCATCACATGGCGCCCGCGCACAGGCTGGCACGCTTTGCCATTGAGAGGATTTCGGCGTTCTTGGATGCCTGCCCGCGGCCAGCAGTCCGAGCCGGCCGACGAGCTGGCAGAAGTCAGGTAGAGGAGTCGAAACGTCGTGGCTGGTGATCATCGCAGGCCTCTGCGACCAATGCGAAGCCGCAGGTCACGGCTACGGACGAGGTTCTCGGCACCTACAGGTCACGAACGGTCAACCACGGTGCGCGGGATATCGGCCCTGACCTCGCCGTCTGGCCTCCAAGCAGGATCGGCCCTTGGCCTTGGCAGTGCCTTCCAAGCTCGTGGCGTAGGTTCGATTCCCGTCACCCGGTCAATCATGCCGCGCTACTCGACAGCGAAGAAGCGGTCGCAAGGCCAGGTCTGCCGCGCCCACCACGACTCTCGCAGTCACAGCGTTGCCAACTGCCCGCCAGGCAGCGCTCGCTGCACTTGGGCCGCCCTGGGACTGCATGCCCCGCCTCGCAGTCGAACCGTGGGACCTTTCCAAGCCGGGCGACCCGGGCCCAGGCAGCACAATGACCGCATCGCAACAGCGTAGTCAGCGCTTCGGTCCAGCGTGCACCAACTGTTGAGCGGTTGAGCGCAAATGACGCGTTCTGCGGGATTGGTGTAACGGGAAAGGCCCTCGCGACGTTCTCTCTGCCGACATGCTTCGACTGCTTACTGGTCCCCGTGGAGCCGACCCGCCGGCTCTCGATGACGACACCGCCGAGCAGCTGCTCTCCGGCCGCCTCGCCCGGCTGACATGCCCACCGCCCATGTCGGCGTGGCCCAAAGCGGCTGACCGCCGGGTGGTTCAGGCGGCGCAAACCCAGCGCCTAGCAGTCCAGCGCAGCACGGTACTCACACAGCAGGGAGGGCAAGCATGAAGTATCCAGTGAGGGTCCGGCGCAAGTACTTGGCCGCGCTCATGGGCGTGATGCTGTTGGCGTTTCTGCTTTGGGGGCCCCACGCGATCGCCTGGCCGTTCCCGGATCGACACACCCCCACGCGTGGCGCTCGACATGGTCAGGCTGTCCAGCGTCCCCTGGTGGCCACGCCGATCACCGCAGACGCGAGCCGAAGCGTCCCGGCAGCGGCGTCGGCGAGCGCAGACGCGAGCGGGAGCCTCCCCGGGGGAACGTCGATCTCGGTCACCATCGCCACGCCGGCCGACGGCGCGCTCATCGCCTCGCCGCCAGGAGACGTCCAGCTTACCGGCACGGCCTCGGTCGGGATGGGCGTGCCGGTGGCCAACACGTCGCTGATCTATGTCCTTGACGTCTCGGGCAGCACCGACCAGTCGGGGGGCTGCGGCGGCGATCAGAACGGTGACGGCCACGCCAACTTCATCCTGGATTGCGAGATCGCAGCGTTGAAGGCGTTGAACTCGGCGGCCGTCTCGGCGGGAACCGTCGACGAGGTGGGCCTGGTAGTCTTCGCCAGCAGCGGAGCCATCGCAGACGTCGGCCCCGCTGCAGGGAACCAGCGCCTTACCGGCCCTGGCACCGATGCCGATAGTGCGGGGGGCCGGGACATCGCGCAGGTCGCCAGTTCGGCCTTCTCCAATAGCACCGGTAACGGCGGCGTGAGCGAGTTCACCGCCAAGAACGTGGGCGGGCAGACCAACTTCCAGGCCGCCGTCCAGAACGCGTGCTCCCTCGCGCAGTCGAGCACGAACCCCAACAACCTCGTGGTGTTTCTCTCCGACGGCACGGCCACCACGGGGGGCAACGCGGTCAGTCAGATTGGCACGTCGTGCACACCGAAGACGGCCACGTTCCAGACCTTCGCCATCGGAAGCGCCTCGAGCTGCACCAACACCGGTGGCGGCCGGGGCAGCCTCGAGCAGATCGCCAGCGCCACGGGAGGTACCTGCACGCCGGTTAAGGGCATCGCCGACCTGCCCAACGTGGTACCGGGCGTCATCGCCGCAGAGCTCACGAAGCTGTTCCTGACTGTGGACGGGGGTGCACCAGTCGACATCTCATCCTCGGCGTCGCCGTCGCTGCCCCGGACGGACCCGGTCTCGGTCGGCTACAGCACCACCGTGCCCGGCCTGGCCCCAGGCATCCACACGCTGTGTGTGCGGGCGGAGGGAAGCGACGGCGGCGGAACGGGGTCGGTGACCGAGTGTCACCACGTCACCGTGGCCACCATCTCGCTGGCTCCGCCGAGCGCGACCAACGAGCTCGGCACGCCCGGCCAGACCCACACGGTGACCGCGACCGTCGCCGCCGGGGCTGACGGGGGCGTGGCCGGAGTGCCGGTCAGCTTCTCGATCCTCTCCGGCCCGAACGCCGGCAAGACCGGCGCGGCGGCCACCAACAGCGGCGGCCAGGCCGGGTTCACCTACACGGCTGTCCAGGGCCCGGCTGGGCTCGGCACCGATACGATCCAGGCGTGCTTTACCGACAGCCAGGGCACCAAGAGCTGCGCCAATGCCACCAAGTCGTGGGGGGACATCACGCCTCCGCAGGTGGCGTGCGCTCCGACCACCAACCCATCGGGCAAGAACGTGCCCCAGGCTGGAAACAACCCCAGTAGCGGGCAGAACCCGGACGGCTTCTATGTGCTGACGGCCGTCGACGCGGTCGACCCCAACCCGCTGATCACTCTGGCCGACAGCGGGAGCTCGGCCACCTTCGGGCCGTTCCAGAGTGGCACGAAGATCAAGCTGACACAGGCACCGGGCAGTACCCCAAGCGAGAAGCCGGGAGCCCGTGACATCGACTTCCACATCACGATCAAGGGCGATGCCTTGGTGACGGCCACCGACGCGTCCGGCAACACCTCGGCACCAATCTCCTGCCTCGTTCCACCCCCGCCCAAGTAGCAAGGTCAGAAAGTACCGACGAGGGCCCGCTGGAGCGGGCCCTCGTCATTCCCATCACGTCGCGTCTGTCTGGGGCAATGCGCTGGCGCGACCGATGCTGCGGCATCTGCGCGGGCCGGGTTGCTCAGGATCTGCTCACAGACGGTGCGCGTACGCCTGGACGCCCCAACACGCGTCCGTGGTAAACCTGCTGGTCAGGCGCACAACGGTGGACGCGTCTCTACTCCATTGGACGGGCTGGTGGGGTTCAATCCCGGTGTCTGATCAGGTCCGCCTCGGGGTACTGCGGTCGGCGGTCCTGGGGATGCACCCGGCGGGCCGGCGGGTGCCCAGCAGCTCGGCGGGTCACCTGGGGCACGCCATGGGGCATGGTCCACCGGACAACACCGATCCTCTGTGGTTCGCTGCGGATACCTCAGCCCGCCCGTTGACCTGGGCAAACGTTCAGGACCAGCGGCGGCGCCGGGGCTGGGCTTGCGTTCACACGGCAGAGGCCGGAGGTTCGAAACCTTCCGCGCCCACCAGGAACCACGGGTCAGATCCGGTGTAGCGGATGCTCCGCCATGAACTGGCCGAGGTGTGCAGCACCTGTCACAGCACCAGGTCGTCGCCGCTGAAGCTGGGCTCGTGCCGGGCTGCCGGCGGGCGGGTGACCACGCCGTGGCGGGCCTCGACGTCCGCCCGGCGCAGGAGCGAACGGTGCCGTTGAGCAATACCTTGCGGGCGTAGGCGGGGGGGTGCTTGTGGCGGCGCACCCCGGACCAGCCCCGGACCAAGCCACCAACGTGCCCACCATGGCCTTCTGTGGCGATGCCACTGAACCGGTGGGCACCCGAGCGCTGGCCTGAGGGCTCGGCTCATCACCCCAAATTCCATCGAAGTAATTCAACCCACCACTAGCTGGTCATACGCGCCTGGCCAGCAGAAACGTCGCCTTGACGGACACTTCGTGGCCTCTTAGTGTCCTTAGCTGCCACGAGGGGCAAACGCGGCTGGACCGGGAAATCCGGGTTGGAGCTCCTGCCAGAAGGACCGACGGGTCCGGACGGCGAACCGCTGGACGATGGGTATGCGCAACCCCCGTCCCGGCGGTGAGGTCAATCGGCCTTCGGGCCGCAGGACGAGACTCTCGCAAGCGAGGCTCGGGAAGGCCGCGGGAGTTCCTCGGGGCACCGATGACCCCCAGGGGCCCAATCGGCCGGGAGCAGGCGGGTTCGCCCGCCGGTCAACCGGACGGGGCTCTTGGGGGTCGTCACTTTTCAAGTTCGGGCCATCCTCACGGGCGCCCGCGCCAGGACCGGCCACCGACCAAGGCGGTGCCCGCCAGCGGCATCCGCCGTACCGCCCCCGTAGGTCACCGCCCGTCCTCGTCCGGGCGACCAACATGTCCGCACTGTCGATAGTCAACTGGCAAGTGATCGTTGCCCGTCGCGCGCGGGTTTCGGTCCTGTGATGGTCGAGGCCGCGGACGCTCTCGGCGCTGCCCGCCTGTCTAGCTGCGACTCTGGCTGTCTGCTGGGCACTGTAGTTGACCGTTGCTGACCGTTGGCTTGCGGCCCACTGCGGCTCGGGGAGTCCGGCCGCGCCACGGCGTCGATGCAGGGTCTACCGCTGGCTCCGGCCCAGGTCCGGTTGCGGACGCCTCTTCCGCTCAGCGGCGCCGGCGGGCGGGGTCAGTCGCCGCGGTGAGCGCCGCCACCGCTTCGGCGCCGGGGCGGGCGTAGCGCTGCAGCGACCGCAGGCTCGCGTGGCGGCTCTTGGCCATCAGCAGCGGCAGGCTGGTGTTCTGCTCGGCCAGGTGGGTGAGCGCACTGTGACGGAGCTGGTGGAGGGTTCGCCCGCCGGAGGCCTTCAGGAACAGCGCCTCGGCGCGCCGGTAGGACAGCCGCGCCCGGCCGGTCTCCGGGCAGCGGTCCACCGTGGCGGGCACCCGGGCGGGGATGGGGGCGCGGTCGGCCAGGCACAGCGGCCCGCGGGCGCGCCCGGCGATCAGCTTGGGCAGCAGGCGGGCCGAGCCGGTCTGGAAGTGGAGCCAGTCAAGATCGCCACCCTTGGAGCGGACCCGCACGCGCTTGTTGTCCAGGTCGAGGTCCTCGACGTTGAGCGACAGGGCCTCGCTGGCGCGGGCGGCGGTCTCGTACAGGAACCGCCACAGCGCCTTCTCGCGCACGGCGACGTCGTCGCGTTTCCACAGCCGCTCCAGCTCGGCCAGGGGGATCGCTTTGGTGCGGTCGGCGGGCTCGGGGCGGCGCTCGAGGTCACCGGCGAGGTCGCTGGTGAGCCAGCGGCGCCGGCGGCAGTAGGCGACAAACGAGCCGGCGGTGGCGACGTGCCGGTTCCACGTCGCCGGCGAGCACCGGCCCCACGTGGTGATCACCGCGACGGTGACCGCCTCGACGGTCAGGTCCTCCAGGAGCTGGGCGGCGTCGAGCTCGCGCTCCAGCCGGTCGAGGGTCTGCTGGTAGGAGCGGCGCGTCGAGGCCGCGAGGCCGGGTTGGGCGAGGAACGCCGCGGCCGCCGCGGCGAGCTGCCGTGGCTCGGGGTGGGCGAGCGGGACGACCTGGCCGGTGGGCACGGGGCGCTCCTTGGCGGGCTGGGGCAGGGAATGCGTCGGCGAGGCAGCCTACCGCGAGACCCGGACAGCGAGGTCACGCGAGCTGGCGAGGCGGGGAGGTGGCAGGGAATGGCCTGTTCCCTGTCCCACTCCAGTCACCGGTTCAGGGGCACCCACGGCTCCGCGTCAGCGTGCTACTGGGCCGCTGGCGTGACTCTTCGTTCCGATGTTCCCCCATGGGCCGAGACTGCTTGAGACCCCTCCGCATATCGTAGGTGACATGTCCTATGACGCGACGAGCCGGGGACTCGATGGGCTGACCGACCACGTCGGCTTCGAGCGCCTGGTCACGATTCTGCTGGCGCGCACGGGCATCAATGTGCGTCCGCTCGGGGGGCCCGGTGACCGCAGCCGTGACGCCGTCGCCGGGCTGTACCGCGCCGAGGGCGGCGAGCCGTTGGCGGTGACCATCTCGCTCGAGAAGGACTGGCCCGGGAAGATCCGCACCGATCTCAAGCGTATCCACGACCATGGTTACCGGCCCGAGACGGTGATCTCCGTGACCAACAGGCTGGCGGGGCCGCAAGCGCAGTTCGGACTGCAGCAGCGGGTCAAGAAGGAGTACGGGGGCGATCTCACGATCCATGAGCAGCGTTGGCTGGTGACACAGCTCCACCGGCGCGACAACCTCGACCTGCTCGGCGAGTATCTACACCTCTCCCCGCCACGGCCACGCTTCTTTCTTGATTTGAGCGAGTTCGAGGAGCTACTTGCGCGGCGCGGACTGCTGGCGGTGCCGTTTGATGGCCGGGAAGAGGAGCTTGACGAGCTCGAGCGCCTGCTGGCTGACGAGGGGCGGACGGTGATCATCGAGGCGCAAGGGGGCTATGGCAAGACACGCTTCGCCGTCGAGCTTGCGCGCTCTGGCCGCTCAGCCACACCGTGGTTCTTTGTCGACTACGGCCTCCCCTTTGAGATCAACTACCTGGCCGAGGCCGAGGGGGGCTACGACGTGACGGTGCTCCTCGACGACGCGCATCGGCGGATCGACCTCGACCAGCTTCTGCGCGCGCTTGAGCGACGCAACCCGCAGCCGCGGCTCGTGTGCACCGTCCGCCCTGGTCATGCCGCCGGCGTCGCGACGGCGCTCCGCGGCCTGGCGCTGCCACCGCCAACCGTGTTCCCGCTCGGCTGGCTCAGCCGAAGCGCGCTCAACGCTATTCTTAGCCGCCCGCCGTTGGCGATCCAGCGCGAGGGGATGCGCAGCTGGATTATCGCCGTCTCCGAGGGCAATGTCGGGGTCGCGCTGATCGCCGGCGAGCTCGCGGCGGCGGGACGCGACCCCCGTGACCTGTCCCAGGCCGAGCTGTTCGCAGAGCATGTAGAGCATCGGCTGCACAGTGCCGAAGCGGACTCCCGCGAGAGCCGCGAGCTGCTCGCGCTGATCGCGGGCGTCGGTTCTCTCGATCTTGGCGATACCGACGATGTCGCCGCGGCGACCACGATCCTCGGGAGCGACCTTCTGCAGCTGCGGCGGCGGCTCGACGAGCTTGCCGACCTCGGCGTGATCGTCGAGGTGGCCGACCGTATCTACACGATCAAGCCGGACATCGTCCGCGAGCGCGTGCTGCGGTCGAGCTTCTTTCCCGAGGGCGGCAAACGGCCGCTGCTGCGCTACCAGGACGTATATACCGCCTTCGCGCCGCGGCGCCTACGCGCGCTGCTTGAGGCCCTCGGTCAGGCGCGTATCGATACCGCACCGGCAGCGGCCAAGGCTCTGGCGATGGTTCGGCGCGACCTCGTTACGCTCCTTGAGCGGGTGGCGACCGCCGCCGAACTCGAAAATCTGGTGCTTGCGGCGCAAGCGCTCGCCGCCGGTGGCGGGGCGATCGTCCGCGAGCTGGTCGAGGCCGTGCTCGACCGCCTCGCCGATCTCGACGACGATGCTGCTGATCGGGTCGCAGTACGTCTTGTCGAGGCGTTGGCGGCGGCAAAGCTCGGCCGCGACCAACTGCCGCCGACCTGGCGCCTGCTGTTGCGCCTGGCAACTGTCGTCTGCGGACGCACCGGCACGACCAGTGCGTGCGAAGCGGCGCTAGCCGAGATCCGCGGTATCTATGGCGCGGGCCCGATCAACTACTCTGCCGGTGACGTCTATGTCCTGGCCCATATCCAGCGCGCCATTCGCGAGCAGAGCGAAGCGTGGTGGGCCAAGGCGCACGGCCAAGCGGGCGCGACGCGTGTCGCAGCCGCTGTCGCCAGCGCCGCTCTCACCCTCCAACTCGAGGCGCACCGCCCAGCGGCCGCGAACGCGATGGCCATCAGCCTCGTCGCCGGATTCATGCCAGCGAACACCGAGACTGAGGCCGTGCTCGGCCTCGGCGCCGCGCTGTTTCGCAAGAGCTTCCTCGATCTCCGCCCAGACGAGCAGCTGAAGGCGTTCGAGGCCGTCGACGCGCTGGCGCAGGTCGCCGAGGGCTATCCAGGAGTGTACGGCGCGCAGCCCTCGAAGGGCCTGCAAGGATCTGCTCAAGGCGTGCTGGGCGAGCTTGAGCAGTGGTTCACCGGCCGGCTTGAGGAGCTGCCGCTTCCAGTTGCGGCGGCTGTGTTGAGTCACTTCCGCCTCCGCCGCCGCCGCGGCGACGTCGCCTCGCCACGCATAAAGGGCGATCTGCGTGCCTACGTCGATCTTGTCGACAATAACCAGCGCGGGCGAATCCGCCTCCGCTGGGAGCAGGAGCTCGTCCAGCTCCGCGCTCGTGGTGCCCGCTACGGCGACGTGCTGGTGCGCTCAGTTGACCCGATCGCAGTTCTCGAGCGCTGGAACCGGTGGATTGAAGAATGCGAGGCGCTGACGGCAACGTCAGCCAACCACCTTCCGTTGAATGCCGCGCTCGAACGCGTTGCGCAGCGTGCACCAGAGCTGGCAACGCGGCTCGCGACGTACATGATCGAGAAGGAACTCACGATCGCGCGCTTCAGCGACCGGATGCTCGATGAGTTGGCACGTGAGCAGGCCAATTGGCCGCTGATCGAACGGTGGGCGGCGGACCCGTCACCCGGGGTCCGCGGCGCCGCGGCCCGTGCGCTCGGTCGCGCGCCCGAGGAGCTGGCGCGGCGCGGCGCGCCCGCGCTGGTGCAGGACACCGAGATCGGCGTGCGCACTCAGCTTTGGCACGCGCTGGTGTACGGCCGCGCGCGACTCTCCGGCTGGCGACTGGACGCGGCGCTTGCGCTGACAGAGGCGAGCGAGAAGCCCCTCGATCTACTCGAGCAGGTGCTGGGCGTCGTTGGTGATCACGCCGACGGCAAGGCGCGGCTGAGCCCAAAGCAGCGTGAGACGGTCCAGCGCATCGTGGTTGCCTCGGCCACCAGTGACCTCCCCCCGCACGATAACCCCGTTCAGCTGACGTTGGAGGAAGTCGAACGCTTCGGCCTCGACCTCGTCATCCCGTGGCTTCGCGCTCGCCTCGACCACATCAAGCGCCAGGCTGGGGCCGGTCGCTATGTTCGCCCCCTCCCCGAGGAATTGCGGCCACTGCTCCACGCGCATCGCCGCCGGGCCGAAGCCAAGCGCGAACTCCAACGTCTCCTCGACGAGCTCGAGGCGGGCGCGAGCGGCATGTACCGCTACAGCCTCGACGAGGCGGTGAGCTGGCTCGGCGCCGATAGCAGCCAGCTGACGTGGAGGATCAGCGAGTGGGTGCGAGCGGACGAGGACAAGCGGGGTTTGGCGTTCGCCTTCCTCGCCTCTGCAAGTTGGCCCGTGTTTACCGAGCGAGCGCGCGTGCTCCTGGACACCCGGCCGGACGACCCGCAGGTGAGGGAGGTGCTCTTGCGGTCGCGCGAGCCGTTTTCCTCTATCGGCTTCATCGGCGACCTCGAGGCGTGCTACCGCGCGCGCGCCGATGAGTACCGTCGTTGGACGCGCTCACGCGATCCACGCCTTCGTGAGCTTGGCCAAGAGGCCGTCGTGCTGTACGAGCGACTAGCTCACGGAGAAGCGGATAGAGAACGACGCGAGCGAGAGCGCGTGTAATTGTTGGCGCAGCATAGCCGTCGGCCGGCGACCCGCACGGCCCTGATCTGCGGCGTGGTTCAGGCAGTGTGGCACTGGCCGTTCGTGCTGTTTGCCGGCTTCACCAGCGTCGCCCCTTGGTGGTTCGCCTCGAGTTGCTTGACCGTGACCGTGACCGTGATCCTGGCGAACTTCGGCGCCGCCTGGCTGCGGCTTCGGTCCGCCAGCCTCTGGCCGATCGTTCTCGCCCACGCCAGCTTCAACCTCTACGTGCAGAGCGGATTCGACCCACTAACGCGCGACACGGGGGTCATCGAGTACATCGCCAATGAGTTCGGCGTGGGCTTCATACTGTCTGGAACGGTGATCGCCTATGTCTTTTGGCGCCTGCGCCATCACCTCCCCCAGCCATCCCAAAGAAGTGCAGAAGCCAAGGCTTGAAGGCCACGCGTCGTAGGCTGACCGGTTTCTGCGACGGCTCACCTGTGCATCGGAGGTGACAACGAAGACGGCTGAAATGGCCTCTTCCGTGTGCCTAACGGCGGGGGAGCGCTGTGCTCATCGCCGCTTCTCCTGGTCGCCGCTGACCGTCGATCGCGAAGCTATGCGCTCTCTTGGCGTACTGGGCGACTGTAGTGATCTCCCTGGCGAAGTAGGCTGCTCGCGGTCGACGCGGGCGGGCAGGTCAGTCGCGCCTGCCTTTCTAGCTCGCTGGTCCGCCAGGGAGCGATCAGGTGGTCGGTTCTGCATCCGTCGGTTGTCAGCAGGGTGTCAGCAACAGGACCGTGCGAGCCTGCGCAAGACAGTACGGCAAGGCCCTTGACCTCCCGGCCGACCTCGTGCGACGTGGTGTCAAGGGGGGCGCCACAGGGTCCTGTTTGCTGGTGTAACCGGGATGGCATGCAAGAAGTCTCCAGCTCTGCCTTCCACCTGACTCCCGACCGCCACACCCAGGACAACAAGCAGGTGCACGGAAGCGGTAGCAGCCATGTGCGTCTCTCCTTCCAGCTTGACAGCAAGAGCAGCCAGCGAAGCCAAAGCAAGAGCAGTGGCAACACCCTTGAGCGCTTCCAGACGGAAGGTGGAGCAGTCGGTGAAGCCATCCTCCCCTGTACGGGTAGTCGGGAATCGGATGCAGGGGCAGAACTAAGGCTAGGATATCGTCTCTCGACGGGGCCGTTCCGGGGCCGTGGTGAATCTCTCCGAATGGGTCGAGGGAATTTGCTCAGAGTCATGATCGGACTCATCGGGAAGAAGCCCGGGGTGTAAGCCGAGCAGGCCGGCGCCGCGGCGCCAGCCGAAGCGGCAAGCGATGGCGCTTTGGAGCCGCAGGATGCTCGGCAGGATGTCGTGCGGCCCCCAGCCGCCGAGATTCATGCCGGCGCCAGTGGTGATCGGCTGGGACGCCCACGCCTCGTTGCAGGCCGGCGCCACCTGCGCGGTGATCGCCGTCATGGCCTCGCGGTAGATGCCTGCGACCCAGTGGCTCTCAGTGGTGATCCAGGTCTGATGGCAGCGCAGCTGCTCCTGAAGATCGTGGCCGATGCCGACCAGTCGGGCGAGCTCCGCGGGGTCGTCAGAGGTGCGCCGACGGATGCGGTAGGGATATTCAGCCCATGCGACCAGCGTCTTCACCGCGGCGGCATAGGCGTCGCGGCGGCGGTTGGTGGCCTGCGCCCAGCGACCACCGATTGCGCTCACAGCCGCGGTAACGATGATGCCGACAAGGCCGAACAGGCCGACCAGGAGAGGGACCGCGACCTTCTCGGCGAACGGGGTAACGGCCGTCGCCGCCAGCAGGATCGTCAAGGGCGCCTCCAGAACGTCGCTGCGCGCAGCGCGGGCGTGCGGATGGGGTGGGGGCCGTTGCCATGTGGGGCGTCCTCGGCCGGCCAGACGTCGGTCCTTCGCCAGTACTCCTCGGCCTGCAGGTGGCGATGCGCGATGGTGATGAACGCAGCGAGCCCGTCGGACCAGTGCCAGCGCAGCGCCGGTGGATCGTCGGGGTCCCACAGGCAAAGCTGACCCAGCGGGTCCGGGTAACGGTGCAGCCAGCGGCGCCCCCGGGCGGCGCGTGGGATGGCAACGATGCGCCCATCCGCCCACACGAGCACGCTGAGCCGCTCGGTTGGGTAGCCTTCGGCCGCCATCGGCGCCCACGGCTCCAGGTCGAGCCAGAACAGCACCATGTCCGTGTCGGCAGAGCGCACGTCGACGCTGCTCAGCCCGTACAGGCCGGCGTCCTCACGCAGGTGGCGTGCCACGCCGAGGGGGTCGGCGAACACCATGGCGAGACCGATCACACGTTCGACCGCTCCGGCCCCCGCATCGCCTTGCATCGTTGGTGCGGGCGCCTGGATGGGCGGGCGCCCGCGGCTGGGGTCACGCAGGCCGCCAAGCACGGGTCGGCAGGGCCGGCTGGCGGCCTCGAGAGGTGGTGGTGCTGACCGTGCCAGCCGAGGTCACGGTGCCGCCCGTGAAGCTGCGCTGGAAGGCGTCGGGGACTGGCTGGCCAGGCGGGGCCGGGAACGGGTCGCCAAACAGGTCGTGCCAGACCGCCAGCGCGCTCTGGTTGTCGCCTGCTACGGCCAGGCGCTGCGCCTCCCGGGCCCGGCCGGCAGCGGTCACAAACCCGGCCTGGGCGTGCGGCGCGACGCCGGGCTTGAGCTTGCGGGAGATGAGGTCGACCCCGGTCGGGTCGGGGTAGTCGCCGGCCAGCAGCCGCGCCCCTGCCTCCAGAGTGCGGC
>WNFX01013133.1_pt1 | contig 13751 bp, 23 predicted proteins | sample 5400111 | NCBI WGS metagenome assembly WNFX01 (sample SAMN13153363, study PRJNA577476) | soil metagenome | isolation source: 40 cm soil or saprolite under grassland replicate 1 | place: USA:California | collected 2016-06-15
GCTCTCCAGAATCTGGAGCAGGTTCTCGCCGGTCTTGCCGCGCTTGCGCGACGCCTCGGCGTAGTAACCGCGGAACTGGCGTTCCAGCACGCCGTAGATCCGTCGCGCCTTCTGCTTCTCGCGGACCTGGAACAGGTACTCGCTGTCCTTCGGGCGCCCCCGGCCGTGCTCGCCGGGCGGATACGGCCGGATCTCAATCGGGCATTTCGGCGAATCGCACTTCGAGCCCTTGAGAAAAAGTTTCATCTTCTCGCGGCGGCACAGCTTGCAATCCGCACCGGTATAACGAGCCATCGATCAAAAACTCCTGTCAGCTTCTCAGACTCGACGCCGCTTCGGCGGACGGCAGCCATTGTGCGGAACTGGGGTCACATCCTGGATCGAACCGACCTCGAGGCCAGTCGCCTGCAGCGACCGGATCGCGGTTTCACGGCCCGAGCCGGGGCCTTTGACAAAAACGTCAACCTTGCGCATGCCGTGCTCCATGGCGCGGCGCGCCGCCGCCTCGGCCGCCATCTGAGCGGCAAACGGCGTCGACTTACGCGAGCCCTTGAAGCCGACCTGACCGGACGAGGCCCACGAGATGACATTGCCCATCGGGTCGCAAATCGAGACTTGCGTGTGCGTGCATTCGTCTGCGTGCGCTGGCCGTGCACCGGCAATCCCCGCCGGTGGCGGATGCCCTGGTAGCACCCAATCTCGACCTTACGGCGAATATCGGCCTGAACCTCACGGCGCAGGTCGCCTTCCACCTGGTAGTTGGCCTCGATCCAGTCACGCAGCCGGACCAGCTCGTCGTCGCCGAGCTGGTGCACCCGCGTGTCAGGGCTGACGCCCGTGGCGTCAAGTGTCTTCCTGGCCCGGGTGCGGCCCATGCCGTAGATATAGGTGAGCGCGACCTCGAGCCGCTTCTCGCGGGGTAGGTCGACGCCGACAAGGCGTGCCATTCGGGCAGTCTCCTTTTCGTCGCGGAGGTCCTGCGCACCGCATCCCTGCCCCTGCCCGGGCGGGCCCCGGCCTCCGAGCCGAGGGCGACATCCGGCCGACTGGCCGGAGCTGCGGAACGCGCTTTCTGTTAGACCCGCCCATGCCGGGCGGGCGGTGGCGGCCGTGACACCTCGCGGGAGCCGTTATGGATCATTATGCAAAACGGCTGCCGCGGCGTGGCACGGCCGGGCGGACGGGCCCGTGGCAGGCTTCCCTCAGCCCTGACGCTGCTTGTGCCGCGGATCCACACAGATGACCATGACTCGGCCATGCCTGCGGATGACCCGGCACTTGTTGCAGATCTTCTTAACGCTCGGCTTGACCTTCATCGGTGTCTCTCCTACGGTTCCGGACCGCCAGGCCCGGGCCCGCGGCTGTTTACTTGTATCGGTAGACGATCCGCCCGCGGCTGAGGTCGTAGGGACTCAGCTCCACGACAACCCGGTCATCGGGCAGGATGCGAATGTAGTGCATCCGCATCTTGCCGCTGATGTGGGCAAGAACCTTATGCCCGTTGTCGAGTTCCACCCGGAAGAAGGCATTTGGGAGCGACTCGACTACCGTGCCTTCAATCTCGATGGCACCGTCCTTCTTGGGCATGTCCTCCGCGTTTCGCTGGTCGGCCGTGTTTGGCGGTCGTGGTCAGATGGTTTGGTGCCATGCACTGCGGCGGCCATTGGGCACGCCAGAGCCCCGTCCCAGAGCACCGAGTGCAGAGTTTACGCGACAGCGGGCGCTAATGCGAATCATTCGGAGACTGTGCTGGCCCCGGGGGGGACACGCCGCCCTCCCGGGGACACCCCGGACCCCGATGGCCCCGGGATCCCCCCGCTATCGCTGGCCCCGGTGACGATGACCAGGCGGTCCGCCGAAGATCGCCCGCGAGGCCAGCACGACTCCCAAGGGACCGGCGACCCACAGGAACCACGGATACCCCATGCCCGCGAGCAGCCAGAAGACGAAGCAGAGCAGGCTCACGGACGCCCAGGACGCCCAGGCGGCGCGCCACGCCGAGACCGCCCCGCCCGGCATCTCCGGCCGTCGTGGGTGCGCGGTGGGAGCAGGCGCCTGGGTGGCGGGGATGGGCAGCTGGTACAGGTCGATGGCGGGCAAGTCAGCCATGATCGCGTCGAGATCCCCGAGCGTCCTGGCCGCGTAGGCATGGTCCAGCCGCTCCTGGAACTCCTCCATGGTCAGCCGGCCGGCGGCGTGATGCTCGCGCAGCGTCGCCGCGACGCGGTCGCGGTCGGCGTCGGAAGCACGGATCCGGGGGTCGGAGGCCATCGCAGACTCATCTCAGAAACTAGAGGACGCCGGGGTGCCTGCCGCCTCGGCCAGGCTACCCAGCCGAGCCTCGCCGCCGTCAGCCGCGGTCAGCACCCACGGCCCGGCCGCCGTGATTGCCACCGTGTGCTCAAAGTGCGCTGACCACGATCCGTCGGCGGTCACCACGGTCCAGCTGTCCTCGAGCAATTCCGTGGCCGCGCTGCCGGTGGTCACCATCGGCTCGACGGCCAGCGCCATGCCGACTTCCAGCAGCGGGCCGCGGCCCGGCGGGCCATAGTTCGGCACTGACGGCGGCATGTGCATCTCAGTGCCGATGCCGTGACCCACGTACTCCTCGACGATTCCGTAGTCGCCGCGGGCCCGGACGCTGCTCTCGATCGCGTGCGAGATGTCGGTCAGCCTTCGGCGCGGCCGTGCCTGCGCCAGACCCTGCCACAGCGCGTCCTCGCAGACCCGCAGCAGTTCCTGCAGTTGCGGGGTAATCGCGCCGACCGGCACGGTAATCGCGGCATCGGCGTGCCAGCCATCCATTATTGCCCCGCAGTCGATCGAGATCACGGAGCCCTCACGCAGCCGTTTGGTAGCTGCGGGGATCCCATGCACGATCTCGTTGTCCACCGACGTGCAGATGGTCGCGGGGAACCCCTGGTAGCCCTTGAACGACGGGACGGCACCCGCGGCGCGGATCCGCTCCTCGGCGAGGGCGTCAAGCTCTGCGGTCGTGACGCCCGGCTGGGCGGCCGCGCCGAGCGCGTGCAGCGTGCCCGCCACCACGAGGCCCGCCTCGCGCATCTTCGCAACCTGGGCCTGGGTTTTGATCTGAATCGCCGGCCTATGGCTTCTCCACACAGATCCCCCTCTGTCCGAATAGAGGCTACCTGCCCGTGCTTGCCGCCGCTGCCCGCACCGGGCGGGGAGCGCTTCGCACCGCCTACCTGACGTAGGGCCGCAGCGCCCCGATGGCCCGCGTCGTCACCTCTTCCACCGGGCCGGTGGCATCGATGCCGAGCAGGATCCCTTCGTCGGCGTAGAAGGCGATCAGCGGCGAAGTCTGCTCCTGGTATACCTCAAGCCGGTGGCGGATCGTCTCTTCCCTGTCGTCATCCCGCTGGAAAAGCTCACCGCCGCAGTCGTCGCACGTGCCCGACAGGGCGGGCGGATCGAAGAGGACATGCCAGACGCGCCCGCACCGCCGGCAGGTGCGCCTGCCGGACAACCTGCGTACGACCTCATCGTCGTCGACGACAAGCTCAAGCACGAGATCCAGGCGGCTGTCCCACTCCGTCAGCATCTTCTTCAGCGTCTCGGCCTGCGGAACGTTCCTCGGGAACCCGTCGAGCAGGAAGCCCTCCTGCACGTCATCCTCGCTCAGCCGGTCTCTGACCATCGCGATGGTGATCTCGTCGGGCACCAGATCGCCGCGGTCCATATACGCCTTCGCCTTGCGGCCAAGCGGACTGCCGCTGCTCACGTTGTACCGGAATATGTCACCTGTCGAGATCTTCGGGATCGCCAGGTGCGACGAGATGAACTGGGCCTGTGTCCCCTTGCCCGCACCGGGGGGCCCGACGAGGACGATGCGCACTACCGCAGGAAACCCTCATAGTTACGCTGTTGCAGCTGGCTTTCGATCTGCTTCACCGTGTCCAGCCCTACTCCGACGGTGATCAGGATGCTCGTCCCGCCGAACGGGAACTGGTTGGTCGCGCCAACCACGGCGAGCGCGATCATCGGTATCAGCGCGATGAACCCAAGGTAGACCGAGCCGGCCGCGGTGATCCGGGAAAGCACGTAGTCCAGGTACTCGGCGGTGGGACGGCCCGGCCTGATACCGGGAATGAACCCGCCGACCTTCTTCATGTTGTCGGCGACCTCGGTGGGGTTGAACGTGATGGCTACGTAGAAGTAGGTGAAGAAGATGATCAGCACGAAGAAAGTGATCATGTAAACCGGATGATCACCCTTGACCAGGGTGTTGTTGACCCAGTTCACCCAGCCGCTGGGATGATTCGGGTTGCCAAGCACAGACGCGGCAAGCTGTGGAATGTACAGCAGCGACGAGGCGAAGATGACAGGGATCACGCCAGCCTGGTTGACCTTGAGCGGAATGTAAGTGGATGAACCGCCATACATCCGGCGGCCGACCATGCGTTTGGCGTACTGGACAGGAATCCGGCGCTGGGCTTGCTCCACGAACACGACGCCCGCGATGATCGCGATCCCGATGACGACCACCATGCCCAGGACGAAGGGGCCCTTGACCCGGCCGATCTGCACCATCTCGCCCGGGATGATCGCGATCACCTGAGTGAAGATCAGGATCGACATGCCGTTGCCGACGCCGCGGTCGGTGATCAGCTCACCCAGCCACATGATGACCGCCGTGCCGGCGGTCATGCAGATGACCATCGTGGCCTGGGTGAAGATCGAGGAGTTCACCAGCAGCGGCTTGCTGCAGGTGGGGAACAGCTTGCCGGTCTTGGCCAGCGCCACGATGCCGGTGGACTGCAGGATCGCCAGGCCGATCGTCAGGTACCTGGTGTACTGGGTGATCCTCGCCTGGCCTGACTGCCCTTCTTCCTTGAGCGCCTCCAGGCGCGGAATCACCACCGTCAGCAACTGCAGGATGATGCTGGCCGTGATGTACGGCATGATGCCGAGCGCGAACACCGACAGCCGCAACAGCGCGCCGCCACTGAACAGGTTCACCAGTTGGTAGACACCGGCCTGGCTACCGGCGGCGGCGAGACCCGCACAGAACCGGACGGCCGACTCGGAGATCCCCGGCGTGGGCAGAACCGAGCCGAGCCGGAACACAGCGAGGATGCACAGCGTAAACAGCAGCTTCCTGCGCAGGTCAGGCGTCCGGAACGCCCGGATGAACGCGGTAAGCATGCGCCGTCCTCTTATTGATGGGTCAACGTAGTCGGCCGCGCCCGCGGCGTAATGTGTGTTCGCTGCACTCTAACAGGAGCGGAGCGGAATACCGAGTGCGCGCTTGGCCGTGCGGTCGATCGGTGAACGTTTCAGGCAGGTTTCGCGCATGGGTCGGATCACAGCTCCGTGACGGTGCCGCCGGCCGAGGTGATCTTCTCTTTGGCCGACGCCGAGAACGCGTGCGCCGTCACCCGAAGCGCCGTGCCAACGTCACCGGTGCCGAGCACCTTGACCAGCTCACCCTTGCGGACGGCGCCCCTGGCGACCAGGTCGTCCGGGGTCACGTCGCCGCCATCCGGGTACAGCGCCGCGAGCCGGTCCAGATTGACGACCTGGTAGGTCGTCGTGAACCTGGCGTTCGAGAAGCCCTTCAGCTTGGGCACCCGCCGGTGCAGCGGCATCTGGCCACCTTCGAACCGGGCAGGCACCGTGTCGCGGGCCTTGGTGCCCTTGGTACCGCGGCCAGCGGTCTTGCCCTTGGAGGCCTCGCCGCGGCCGACCCTGTTCTTGGCCCGGCGCGCGCCGGGAGCCGGGCGAAGATGATGCAGCTTCAGACCGGCCCGTGCGGCAGAGACGTCGGGCGCCGACTCCGTGGCGGCCGGTTCGCCTACGTCGGCGGCCGGTGCCTGCTCTTGCGGATCTTCATCCGCGGCTGTTGCTGCATCCTGTGCGGCTTTCGGCCTCGCTCGTGGCTTAGCCGGTGCCTTCGCGGGCTCAGCCTTCGCGGGCTCAGCCGTGGGCTCGGCCTTCGCGCGGGCTCTGGCCGCGCCGCGTGCCTTGGCCTGCGCCTCGCCCGCAGGCTGCGCCTCGCCCGCGGGCTGCGTGTCGCCCGCGGGCTGCGTGTCGCCCGCGGGCTGTGCCTCGCCCGCAGGCTGCGTGTCGCCCGCAGCCTGCGCCTTGGTGGATGGCACATCCGGCGCGGCGGACCCGTCCGGCGCCGTGTTGTCAGCGTCTGCCATATCAGTTGACCTCCTCGACGGTGACCAGATGGCGCACCGCCTGGATCATGCCGCGAATCTCTGGCCTGTCTTCCTTGATGACCACGTCGCCGATCCGCTTGAGCCCGAGCGAGCGCAGCGAGTTCCGCTGGCCGTGCGTGCCACCGATCTTCGAACGGGTCTGGGTGACCTTCAACTGTGTCATTCGTCAGCTCCCGTTCAGTTACCCGCCGCCGCCGCCGCCCGGGCCCGGAGCATGGCCGCGGGAGCGACATCCTCCAGCGGCAGCCCGCGCTTGGCCGCGATCTCCTCGGGACGGCTCAAACCTCTCAGCGCGGCGACGGTCGCGTGCTTGAAGAAATGCTTCTTGGCCTCTTCCACGCCCTTGGCGATCGCCGCGGGCACTTCTTTGGCCTTGCCGTACCCGACGCCGACCATGCCGTTTCCGTCACCCACCACGACGAGGGCAGTGAAGCTGAAGCGGCGGCCGCCCTTGACGACCTTGGCCACCCGGTTAATGGCCACCACGCGCTCGAGGTATGCGGCCTGCTTGTCGGCGCCGCCGCCGCGGCGATCGTCGCGGCGATCTCGCCGCTCGCCACCGGCGCCGCGCCGCGGAGCTGCTGCCATCAGTGATTCCTCATCTCGTCTGTTCTTGCCGTCACAGCTCTTGCCGTCACAGCGCCAGGCCGCCCTTGCGCGCGCCTTCGGCGAGCGCCGCGACGCGGCCGTGATACTGGTACCCGCCCCGGTCGAAGACCACGGTCGTGATGCCCGCGCCAGTCGCGCGCTCGGCGATAAGCTCGCCGACCCGCCGTGCCTTCGCGGTCTTGTCGCCGTCCGCGGTGCGGATGCCGACTTCCATGGTGGATGCGGACGCCAGGGTGCGCCCGGCCGTGTCGTCGACCAGCTGGGCCACCATGTGCCGCGACGAGCGGCTGACGACCAGCCTGGGCCGTGCCGCGACGCCGCTGACCGCCTTGCGGACCCGCAGGTGCCTGCGCGCGCGGGCCGCAGTACGTGCCGCGGTGTGCTTGCCTGCCCCGTTGTTGCGTGAAATGCCGCCAGCCATGCCCTACTTCCCAGCCTTTCCGACCTTGCGGCGGACCTGCTCGCCTTGGTACCGCACACCCTTGCCCTTGTAGGGGTCGGGCTTACGCAGCTTGCGTATGTTGGCCGCGACCTCACCCACCTGCTGCTTGTCGATACCTTCAACCGAGAACCTGGTGGGCGCCTCCACCGTGAACTTGATGCCGTCCGGCGGCGCGACCGTGACCGGGTGACTGTACCCGAGGGAGAACTCCAGATTGGAACCCCGGGCCTGAACCCGGTAACCGACACCGACAATCTCCAGCGTCTTGCGGTAGCCCTGGGTCACCCCGGCCACCATGTTCGCGATCAGCGTGCGGGACAGGCCGTGCAGTGCACGGTTACTGCCCTCGTCATCCGGCCGGGTCACGGTGATGACGCCAGCTTCCTGCGACACCTCGAGCGGGGCGACGACCGTGTGGGTGAGGGTGCCCTTCGGACCCGTCACCGTGACCTTCCGCTCTTCGATCGTGACCTCTACACCGCTCGGCACCTGGATCGGCAGCCGTCCAATCCGTGACATCGCCGCCTCCCCTCACCAGACGAAGGCGAGGACTTCCCCGCCCACGCCGCTCTTTTTGGCTTGCCTGTCGGTCATCAGCCCGGCCGATGTCGAGATGATGGCGATGCCGAGACCACCGAGCACTCTTGGCAGGCCGTCCTTCTTCGCGTACACCCGCAGGCCGGGCTTTGAGACCCGCTTGAGCCCCGCGATCGAGCGCTCGCGCGACGGCCCGAACTTGAGGGCCACCTCGAGGTGCTTGCCGACGTCGGCATCCTGCACACGCCATCCCGCGATGTAGCCCTCCCGCTGGAGGATCTCCGCGATGTGCACCTTGATCTTCGAGTACGGCATGCCCACGGTGTCGTGGTAGGCCGCGTTGGCGTTACGCAGACGGGTCAGCATGTCTGCGATCGGGTCGGTCATCGTCATGGCCTGATGGCCCTCCTCACCGCGGTTTCCCCTGGGCGCGTTCCGGGGATCGCTCCCCGGGCCAGGACGGGACCTGCGGTGTGGTCGGTGGGTGCGGGTGCACCCAGGTTGGTCGTCATCGATTCGTCAGTTCTTGTTGTCGTTTCGCCCTGCGGTGGCAAACTCTCGCAGGCCCGCTACCAGCTGGATTTGGTGATGCCGGGCAGTTCGCCGCGGTGCGCCATCTCACGGAAGCACACACGGCACAACCCGAACCTGCGGTACACGGCGCGCGGGCGCCCGCAGCGCGAGCACCTCGTATAACCACGCACCTTGAACTTGGGCGTCCGCTTCGCCTTCGCGATCAGCGACTTCTTCGCCACGGTCAGTTCTCCTTGAACGGGAATCCGAGCCGTCGCAACAGCGAGCGGCCTTCATCGTCAGTAGCGGCGGTGGTCACCAGGGTGATGTCCATACCGCGTTGCCTGTCGACCTGATCTGGGTTGATCTCGTGAAACATGAGCTGCTCGACCAGGCCGAACGTGTAGTTACCGCGGCCGTCGAACTGGCGGTCGGAGAGGCCTCTGAAGTCACGGATCCGGGGGAGTGCGATGGTGAGCAGCCGGTCGCAGAATTCCCACATCCGGTTGCCACGGAGCGTCACGTGCACCCCGATGGGCATTCCCGCTCGCAGTTTGAACTGCGCGATCGACTTTTTGGCGCGAGCGATCGCGGGCTTCTGACCCGTGATCACGGTGAGGTCCCGGACCGCTCCGTCGATGAGTTTCGCGTCCCTTGCGGCCTCGCCAACGCCCATGTTGACGACGATCTTGACGAGTCCTGGCACCTGCATGGTGTTGCCGTAGCCGAACTCTTCTCGCAGCGCGGGCGCGATCTCTTCCGCGTACCGCACCTTCAGGCGCGGTCGTGGCACGGGAACGGCCTCGGTAGCCGGTGCTTGCTTCGTCGACGTTGCCATCAGATGTCCTTACCGCCTGGGCGGGTGACGCGGATCTTGTTGCCGAGGTCGTCAAGCCGGAAGCCGAGGCGAGCCGGCTCCTTGCTGTCGGGATCCACTATCTGCACGTTGCTTACATGCAGCGGTGCCTCTTGGGTGACGATGCCACCCTGTTTGGTCCCGCGCGGGCCCTGATGCGTCACCTTCGTGTTCTTCTTGATCATGTTGACGCCCTGGACGACGACCTTCTGCTGCTCAGGGTGAGCAGCGATGACCCGTCCCTCGCGCCCGCGGTCCTTCCCGGCCACGACGATGACAAGATCACCTTTCTTGATCTTCATCCTGGGTGCCTTACCTGGCTTCTTGTTTGCGGCCTGCTTCGCCATCACAGCACCTCCGGGGCAAGCGAGATGATGCGCATGAACCGCTTCTCGCGCAGCTCACGGCCAACAGGACCGAAGATGCGCGTTCCCCGCGGATCACCGCCGTCCCTGATGAGCACCGCAGCGTTCTCGTCGAAGCGGATATAGGAGCCGTCGCTGCGGCGGCGCTCCTTGCGGGTACGCACCACTACTGCCTTGACGACGTCACCCTTCTTTACGCCCGCACCGGGCAAGGCGTCCTTGACGGTCGCCACGATGACGTCCCCGATGCCCGCGTAGCGCCGACCCGAGCCGCCGAGAACCCGGATGCACAGGATCTCCTTTGCACCCGTGTTGTCGGCGACTTTGAGTCGCGACTCCTGCTGGATCACGTCAACTCCTGCTTCATCACGCCGGCCGCGTCGTGGGTCCGGCGGGTCCTGGGATCTACTTCGCCTTCTCGAGGATCTCGGCGACGCGCCACCGCTTGGTCGCGGAGAGCGGCCGGGTCTCCATCAACTTGACGCGGTCACCAACGCCGCACGCGTTGGCCTCGTCGTGCGCCCGGTACTTCTTGGTACGGCGGATAACCTTGCCGTACTTGGGATGCTTCACCCGGTCCTCGACAACCACCACGACGGTCTTGTCCATCTTGTCGCTGACGACATAGCCCTCGCGCACCTTACGGTAACCACGCGCCTGGGCCTGCGAGACCGTCTCTTGCTGCTCACTCATTTCGACTCGGCTCCTCACCCGGCTCCTCGGCCAGGCTGTCACTTGGCTCGTCGGCCGGGCTGTCACCCGGCTCGTCGGCCAGGCTGTCACCCGGCTCGTCGGCCGGGCCGTCACCCGGCTCGTCGGCCAGGCTGTCACCCGGCTCCTCGGCCGGGCCGTCACCCAGCTCCTCGTCTTCGGCGATGGTCACGATGCCGAGCTCGCGCTCTCGCATGACCGTGTAGATGCGTGCGATTTCCTTGCGGACTCCATGCAGCCGGCCGTGGCTCTCCAGCTGGCCAGTAGCGGCCTGGAAGCGGAGATTGAACAGCTCCTCCTTGGCTTCCCGCAACCTGATGACCAGCTGGTCCTCAGTCGACGTCCGTAGGTCCGCAGCGGTCAGGCCCTTCGCCATCACGCCTCACCCAGCTCTCGCTTCACGAACTTGCAGCCCGGCCGGCAGAGCATGGGGAGCTTGTGCATCTTTGACATCACGCCTCACCCAGCTCTCGCTTCACGAACTTGCACTTCATTGGGAGCTTGTGCATCGCGCGCCGGAGCGCCTCCCTCGCGACGAGCTCGGGCACACCCGACAGCTCGAACATCACCCGGCCCGGCTTCACGTTCGCGATCCACCACTCCGGCGAACCCTTGCCCGAACCCATCCGGGTCTCTGCGGGCTTCTTGGTCAGCGGACGGTCCGGGTAGATGTTGATCCATACCTTCCCGCCCCGGCGGATGTGCCGTGTCATCGCGATACGGGCGGCCTCGATCTGGCGGTTGGTGACGTACGAGTGTTCCATCGCCTGGATTCCGTATTCACCGAAGGTCACCCGGGTCCCACCCTTGGCCATGCCCGACCGGTTCGGCCGGTGCTGCTTACGGTGCTTGACCCGGCGGGGGATCAGCATTGCTCAGCCCTCCTCGCCCGCGGTTCCCGCGGAAGCGGACGAGCCGTCCGCGGCCGCACCGTCCGCCGTGGCACGCTCGGCCCCGGCGGCACGATCGGCCCCGGCGGCGCGCTCCGGCTGGTCGCCAGCCGCCGCTTGACCGCGGCCTGCGGGACGCTCCGCACCCGGGCGGTCGGCAGGCCGCTCGGGCCCGCCGGGCCGCTCAAGCCCGCCCGGCCGGCGCCGGCGCTGCGGGCGCTCACGCCGCTGGCCGGCTCGCTGCGCCACCTGCGCCGCCTCCCGCTCGGCGCGGCTGGTCGCCGCCTCGCCGCGGTAGATCCAGACCTTCACGCCGATCCGGCCGAAGGTGGTGCGGGCCTCGTAGAACCCGTAGTCGATATCGGCTCGCAGGGTGTGCAACGGCACCCGGCCCTCGCGGTAGAACTCCGAACGCGACATCTCAGCTCCGCCGAGGCGGCCTGAGCATTGCACGCGGATTCCCTTTGCGCCGGCCTTCATGGCGCTCTGGATCGCCTTGCGCATCGCGCGCCGGAACGACACCCGGCTCGAAAGCTGCTCGGCCACGCCCAGCGCGACAAGCTGGGCATCGGTCTCCGGGTTCTTCACCTCGAGAATGTTGAGCTGGATCTGCTTGCTGGTCAGCTTCTCCAGGTCGCCGCGGATCCGGTCGGCCTCGGCGCCGCGCCGGCCGATGACGATGCCCGGCCGCGCGGTGTAGATGTCCACCCGGACCCGGTCACGTGTCCGCTCAATCTCGACCTTGGAGATGCCTGCGCGCTCCATGCCGCGCTGCAGCATCCGGCGGATAGCGACATCCTCGGCGACGTAATCCTTATAGAGCTTGTCGGCGTACCACCGGCTCTTGAAATCAGTGGTGATGCCAAGCCGGAACCCGTGCGGGTTCACCTTCTGGCCCACTAGCGGGTCCTTCCCTTCGGCGTGGTCTGCTGGTCTGTGCCGCCGGTCTCCTCGGCCTCGTCGCTGGCGACCGTGTCGGCTGCCGTGGCGTCCGTGGTCGCGACATCCCCGCTCTTGCCGCCGGAGGAGCGCCGCCTGCCTGGCCGCCGCGCAGTTACGTTCTCCGGGGCAGCCGCGTCGTTTTCAGCGGCAGCCGTTTCGTCTTCTGCGTGGGCGGTTTCTTTCGCCGCGGGCCGCGTGTCCTGCTTGGCCGCCTGCGCCCGCCTCCTGCCCGCCGGCGTAGTGGCAGGAGCCTCCTGCTCGGAGATGATCACCGTGATATGGCTGGTGCGCTTGTTGATCCGGTAGGCGCGGCCCTGGGCGCGGGGCCGGAACCGCTTCAGTGTCGGACCCTCATCGACCCATGCCCGGCTCACCACGAGCGCCTCGGCGTCCAGGCGACCGACCGTCTCCGCATTGGCGATGGCGCTCGCGAGCACCTTGCCGACTGTTTCGCTGGCCGCCTGCGGCGCGAAGGCAAGCACCGCCTGCGCCTGAGCAGCAGGCAGCCCGCGAATGAGGTCCACCACGCGGCGGGCCTTCCGGGGCGTGACGCGGACGTACCGCGCCTGGGCCCTGGCTTCCATCGCTTCCCTCGCTTACTTAATGACTGCGGAATATAGGTATCGGGTGGCCTGTGCGGGCGAGCTCCGCGGGTGAGCTCTGCGGCCACAGCGCTCAGCGCCTGCTGCGCCTGTCGTCTCTCACGTGGCTGCGGAAGGTCCGCGTTGGCGCGAACTCGCCGAGCTTGTGGCCAACCATCGCCTCGGTGATGAACACCGGCACGTGCTTGCGGCCGTCATGGACCGCGATCGTGTGGCCGAGCATCTCCGGAACGATCATCGAGCGCCGCGACCACGTCCTGATCACGTTCTTACCGCCCCTCTCGTTCTGCGCCTCCACCTTCTTCATCAGGTGGTCGTCAACGAAAGGGCCCTTCTTCAGGCTACGAGGCATCGCTGGGTGCTCCTACCACTTCTTCTTGCCGACTGTGCTGGCCCGCTCCGCAGTCCACAAACCGCTGCCGCGTGATGAGCCGGTCGCCTTGGGGTGCATGGTCCACTACCGCCGCTTCTTCTTGCCGCATACGCTGCCGCGTGATGAGCCGGTCGCCTTGGGGTGCATGGTCCACTACCGCCGCTTCTTCTTGCCGCGACGGCGCGTGATGAGCCGGTCGCTCGGCTTGTGTGCCCGGCGGGTGCGTCCTTCCGGCTTGCCCCAGGGGCTTACCGGGTGCCGACCGCCAGAGCTCTTGCCCTCACCGCCGCCGAGCGGGTGGTCGACCGGGTTCATAGCGACCCCGCGGACGGACGGACGCTTGCCCTTCCACCGGTTGCGGCCCGCCTTGCCGAGCTTGATGTTGCCCTGCTCGGCATTGCCCACCTCCCCGACGGTCGCGCGGCAGCGCACGTCGACGAGCCTGATCTCACCGGACGGCATGCGAAGGTGCGCGCTGGTGCCTTCTTTGGCGAGCAACTGGACGCCCGCACCGGCTGAGCGGGCGATCTTCGCGCCGCCGCCCGGCCGCAGCTCGATCGCGTGCACGACGGTCCCGGTCGGGACGTTGCGCAGCGGCAGGCAGTTACCCGGCTTGATGTCCGCGCGCGGCCCGTTCTCCACCTCGTCGCCCTGGCTGAGGCCCTGTGGGCAGAGGATGTACCTCTTCTCGCCATCCGCATAGTGGAGCAGGGCGATGCG
>WNFX01015908.1_pt1 | contig 13750 bp, 15 predicted proteins | sample 5400111 | NCBI WGS metagenome assembly WNFX01 (sample SAMN13153363, study PRJNA577476) | soil metagenome | isolation source: 40 cm soil or saprolite under grassland replicate 1 | place: USA:California | collected 2016-06-15
CAGTCTGGTTCTTGCGGTGTCGATGCAACTGGATTTTATACCAGTGCCTATGCATGATAGGACGCGGTAAGAGAATAGCACACGGCAAGGGAACAAGCGCTGGAATCAAGAGACCAGAAGGTTCTGAAGACATGCCTCGTCTGCAAACGCAAGTTTCTAGGCTGGTTCAGCGAAAAATACTGCAGTGCTGACTGCAGAATGGAGGGCAACCGGCTAAAAGCTCGGCTTCGAAAGAGAAAGAGCCGGAAGACTGGGGAGCTGCGCGAGGGAGTCATCTCCCAGCAGCTGATAGAGCTCGGCTTGGCCGAGACCCAGTACCCCATGTACAACCATGAGATTGCTCCGACGATGTACGCCAACTTCAGCCTCTACCACGCTCGAGACGGCAAACGTCACGTCCGATCGTACTACGACCTGCTCCGGGATATTGCAAAGCTGAACGGTACGAACCTCAGCTCTCTACTTGCAAAGATGGCGCCGCGAGACGAGTCGAACTAGCACTCTACTGATCCAATTTTCTCAAATCCTCGATCCTTCCAAGATACGTCCCATCGAAGAGATACGCTTCCCCGTTCTCGAAGTCTACCGCGCCTGATCTCAACACTGGTCCCATGTACTCCTTGTAGAGATCAGTCCAGCCTTCTGCGAATGCTCGGTTGATCGGTTGTCCACCTAGATAGTCGTTGAAGCTGGGCATTATCACGCAGTCTGCGTCTACAACCTTGACCCCGTACTTTTTCGAATACTCCTGTAACGGGTCGCCTTCGTATTTGACAGAGTCATGTTTCAAGACTCCCTCTGCGAGCTTTTGGCCGTTGCTTTTTGCGCGAACCCACGCTTGACGGGTTATCCGGAACCCCAGCGGGTCTTTGAAGACAACCACCGGATGCAAGTGTCCCATGACTAGGAATCTGCATCCTAGCAGCGGTGGTGAGGGCCATGCATGGCCGTGGAATAGGCCGACGGTGTTCCAGAGCGATATTCCCTCGGAGGTGCTGATCTTTACGCTGGGAGGTGTGAGCGGCTCCAGGTTTCCATCATGGTTTCCAGGCACGACTTGAACGTCAGGGATGATCTCGACTAGACCCTCGAAAAATTCTGGCACATACTTCCACTCTTCCAGCTCGACCTTGGCGACGGCATGTTTCACATCGCCCAGTAGGATCAGCTGTCTAGGATGAACGTCATTCACTATCTTGCGGAGCTTGTCTAGTAGTCGGGGAACCTGGGAGGGTACATGTATTCCCTGGTGGGATAATGATACTTCCCAGCCGAGGTGGAGATCTGCGACGACAAGCACCCTCTCAGCTTGCCTCTCGAGTAGTAGCGCGGGCTGATCCGCAACTGGTTTGACTATTGTTTCAGACAGTGTCTATGTCTCAATTTCTCGCTGTATCGTTTCCCCTTAAAATCGACTGTAGGAATCCGAGGATTTAGCGCCGAAAAAAACTGGGGTCAATGCTCCCACTCCTGCGACAGCTGTCCCCCGATTGGGTTGACTTTTGGGGTGTAGGGTGTCTAATGGTTTGCCGTTGCCGTTTTGTGTCGGAACGCGTAGATTCCGATCGAGGCTGCGGCTCCTACCACGACCATGACTATTGCGATTTCAACCCACATGCTGGACAATGTGCTGAGTGTTGGTGCTGGGACATTGTACGTGTAGTAGCTCCCGCCGTTATCATTGGTGGATTTGTTGCCGTTGTTGTCATAAGCTACGATGAAATATTGTACCTCTCCACCACTGTATAGTGGGGGTATATGGGCGAGCGCTATGTGAGTTGTAGAGTTGTACGATGCTGTGACGGTCGTGTTTGTCTTCCAGTTGTCTGTTGTATAGTGAACTGTCACGTTTTGAATGCCCGCGTTTGCTGTGACGGTCATGTTTACGGTGACGACGTTGCCTGCAACGGGTGACGCGGGGGAGATGGTAGGCGTGCTAATGGTTGGATGTGCTGGGGCGGCAACTGTAGCTATAGCAGGGAGGAGCAGCAAGAATGAGAGGGCGAAGGCTATCCTCTTTGACATTGGTGACAAGGTCTTTCCAACCTATCATTGTGATTCCGAGAACATTCCCTTGTTGTAACCGACTAGGGTCGAAGGATGCTTTCCTTTGCTACCGCAAAGTTCGCCCTAAGTGCAAGAAGGGACGGAGGATCGAATCCATTCTATTAGGGCTCTAGAGCGCAAGTTTTTGGACTATTGCGTAACTCTCGATGGACTCGTCAGTTCTTCTTAGGGTTCTGCACTTGAACCTGGATTGGGCCTGAGACTGCGGATTTTAGCAGGTTTCGTCGGGTCCTTTCGAAGTTCAGCCATTCTTCGAACTGCTTGTCGCTCATTATCAGGAGATTGACGTAGTCGGCGACCTGCTTTTTTCCTATGAAGTCTATTCCTTCGAGCTGTTGTATCTTCTCTTCCATGTCCGGGGATCACCGTTTGTGTAATGAAACATGAGTTTGAGTGATGTGAGTCTGGATTTGGGGGCCAAGGCCAGCCACCCAACTCTCAAGGGATGATTCAGACAATCCACAAACCACGACAAGGAACTGTCTGCATAGAATGCATGAGCGCTCCGGCCTTCGAGACGCGAAGGAAAGCCGTGAGAAGCGCCCGTTTCTCAATGGAAACAGTACGGGGCAACGCTCAATCAGCAAACCTGCGTTCCCAGATCCGATAGGGGCAAAAGCTAACCTTCAGATATGCACAAAATATCGAGGTTTACAGCGATGAGATACTTTGTTAGGGCTCATCCCAGAATAGAGTCGATTCCGAGATTCTGGAAGATCCTAAACGATGGCACCGTAGAGGAGCAGACACCTGACGGGGAAGAAATCGTCGCTTCCATGAAGCGCGCCGTCATCGCCGGAGGGCGAGCGGAATGGTCTGAGACTTGCTATTGTACCCCACCCTTACAACATGAAAGGTCCACCATCTATGACCAGTTCTTCAGAAACATCGAGATCAAACCGATCACAGGACCTATCCGGCTTGACGGAGAACGGTTCTGGAACTATCTGCGAGACTATTCCACCACGGCAGAGGGACGAAGCTCTGAGAGTAGGGCCAGCATCGGGATGAGATACGCACCGATCCGCATTCTCTAACAGGTTGTTCTCGAAGGACTATCCTACGATCGTAGGAAACCCTATCATATCAGCCTCCACTAGATCACTTCAGCGACTATTGTGACTCCGGGACCTGGCGAAGACATTGTTCTGAAACAAGTGTCCGAAGAGTTACGCCGCACCCATTTCTTGTCTGAAGAACAAAGGCAGACTCTTTCGAAGGTATTCGAGAAGCGTCTTCCCACAGCGCTCGCACTGGTTGAGGCGAGAAACGTTAGGAGCTATCGGTTCAAGCCGAGCGGCAGAACCGTCTGGATCGTCAAGGGCCGGAAAAGCGACTACCAAGTGATGCCTGAGAGTATGTTCTGCACCTGTGACGACTACTACTTCCGAGTCATGGACAACAAGAAACAACTATGCTACCACTTGGTTGCCCAGCAGATCGCTGAAGCATTGGGACTGTTTGACGTGTCGGAATTGGCGGATTCTCGATATTCTGAACTTGCGTCAAAATGGAGCCTGCGTGCCGGTTCGAGGCGTAGCTGAAAGTTTTTGTAGCCGCTTTCCGCACGCTCCCTTTTTGATATGGTAGAGCTGTCGTGTCATACAGCCCCCTCTCTCCTGATAGTACGTATTCGCTTCTCCAGCTGATACTCTACGTTTTCAGCTTCGTGACACTTGTCCTAATCTTCGTCTACATTGCCAGCGAGAGGCCAGCGGAGAAGAAGAAGAAAGACGAAGAAGAAGACTAACCCGTCCTCTAGGGTTTAAGAGTCCCTCGCGCCACGAGTACAGTTGTAGATGCCTAGCTCGGCCTTCTCAGTTCTAAAGCCCCCGGTACTGGAAAGGCTGGAGAAAGAGGGCTTCCTGGAAGCTAGTCCGATACAACAGCTCTCCATCCCGGCAATTCTGAGAGGAGAGAATGTTCTCCTTATTGCGCCAACAGGAACAGGCAAGACCCTGGCAGCGATTCTTCCAGTTCTAGACGAGTTTCTTGAAAAGCGATCCTCGGAGAAACTGCACGGCATCTCAATTCTCTACATCACACCGCTCCGCGCGCTCAACAGAGATCTTCTGCGGAGGCTCGAAGAAATGGGCCGGGATCTTGATGTGAAGATCCAGGTCCGCCACGGAGACACGTCGATGAGTGCGAGGTCCCAACAGGCTAGGAGCCCGCCCGACATGCTCATCACAACTCCTGAGACGCTGCAGTCGATTCTTGTTGGGAAGAAGATGAAGGAGCATCTCCGGGCTGTGAGATGGATAGTCGTTGACGAAGTGCACGAGCTAGCAACAGACGAGCGTGGGGTCCAGCTTTCTGTTGCACTTGAGCGGCTCTTGGAGCTCACGAAGACGGAGTTTCAGAGGATAGGCCTCTCAGCGACGATAGGCGAGCCGGAGAGGATCGCACAGTTCCTCGCCGGCACGAATCGCAAGATCAGCATCCTCCGCTCCGATGAGGTGCGAGGATTGGAGATCAGTGTAGGCTCTGTCTCACCGACCCGCAAGGATCAGGAAGACGCTTCCGGGCTTGGCCTTCCAGCTTCCACCGTTGCGCGCGCGAGAAAGCTACAGGAACTCATCGGGGCTCACAAATCGACCCTTGTATTCACTAATACTAGAGAGCACGCTGAGGCTCTCGCGTCCCAACTGAAGGCTCTCGGCACCACCAGCGTCAGGGTCCACCACGGTTCCTTGTCACGGGAGCTTAGAGAGGAGGCGGAGAAAGAGTTTCAGGCAGGTGGACTCAAGGCGCTCATCTGCACGAGCAGCTTAGAACTGGGTATCGACATTGGAAGCGTCGATTTCATCATACAATACACCTCTCCCCGTGAGACTACTCGGCTTGTCCAGAGAATCGGGCGCAGCGGCCACACTCTAGGAGGGACCAGCCGTGGAATCATACTGACGACTAGTCCGGATGATATTCTAGAGTCGGCGGTCCTGATCTCGCGGGCGAGAGCGGGACGACTCGAACGTCCGATAATCCATGAAAAAGCGCTGGATGTTCTGGTGCATCAGATAATCGGAATACTATTGCAGGAGCGTCGGATGACCAGTGAGCAGATTCTCCAACTTGTCCAGCGATCCTATCCTTTCCGCGATTTACAACCAGACGAGCTGGACCAGGCAATTCACCAGCTCGATGAGCTACGTCTCATCCGAAAGTTCGGGGATACTTTCTCGGTGCGGAATCCGAAGGCGATCCAGTACTATTTCGAGAACCTCTCCGTAATTCCGGACGTTCAGAAGTACACTGTCTTCGATTTCTTCCGGAAACGACGTATCGGAACATTGGACCAGGATTTCGTCGCGCGAAGATGTGTCAGCGGGGCCGAGTTCATACTCCATGGGCAGACTTGGCGAGTGCTCTCGGTGGATGAGGAGAAGTTGCACGTTGAGGTTGAGGCGGCGCCTCCAAGCTTGACCGCGATTCCGGAGAAGGTGAGTTCGACTCTTGCTCTTCAGATGAAGCAGGCTAAGCTGCCCTCTGACAAGCTTGTCCTGGTCGAAGGCTTCGAGAACAGTGTCATAATTCACACTTGTGCAGGCAACTTGGTCAATGAGGCGCTGTCAAATGCGATGGCAGCGCTCTTCGGATCCAGATTCGGGTCCAACATTGCTACTCAAGTGGACCAGTATCGGTTTGCTTTGATCTTCCCGCGCCCGGTCAGTGCATATATGGTTGCTGAGGAGTTTGGGAAGCTTACTCCTAACGATCTGGAATCAATGATCAACGAAACTGTTGAGCATTCAGATCTTTTCGCTTGGAAGCATTGGCATGTGCTTAGGAGAATCGGCGCGGTCAGTCGCGCGGCGGAGTACAAGGCTCGCCAAGCTAGGCTGCTTGTTGATATCTTCAAGAATTCGATAGCCAACCGTGAGACGCGGCGAGAACTGTTTGCCGAGAAACTGGATGTTGAGGGGGCCAAGAAGCTCCTCTCAATGATCGGATCTGGAGACGTTTTGCTCGAAGCTGTCCAAGACGCCGGCCAATGCACGCCATTGGCTCTTCCGTTGCTCGATCGTATCGTGCCTCATGGACTTTTGCGCCCTGCGGTTGAAGAGGCCTCGATTATAGAGGTCATCAAGAGCAGACTACTATCGACAAAGCTGCGGCTCTTGTGCATCAACTGTGGAAAGTGGGACGGGATCCGGACAGTCGACAATTTGCAGGAGCAGATACGCTGTCCGAAATGTCGGTCGACGCTGATTGCGGCGACATATCTGAGCAATGATGCATTGCCGAAGATCATCCAGAAGAAACTGCAGAGAAAGAAGCTGGAATCGGAGGAGGAGAAAGAGTGGATGACCGCGTGGCGCTCTGCGGGTCTACTGCAGACCTACGGAAGGAAAGCAGGGCTGGTCATGGCGGCCAGGGGAGTGGGTCCTACTACTGCGACTCGACTATTGAGGAATCGGACAGGTGGGGAAGATGACTTATACCTGAGCATTCTTAGAGCCGAGAGAGAGTTCGAGCGTACCCGCATGTTCTGGGACTAGCTTTGTCCGTGTCTTTCAACGACCTGTTGAACCAGATACTGTCCAATAATCCGACTGTTGCTCGTGATCAGCTTATCACGATGGTTGAGCAGAAGAAACAAGAGTCTCATGGTCTACTATCTGATGAGGGCGCGATACGGTTAGTAGCACAGCAACTCTCCGTCTCTCCACTCTCATCAACAGGGTTCGCGGACCAGCGTATTGCGAGCGTCCACGCTGGACTGAACAACTCAACAATCACCGGACAAGTAATCATGGCCGGAGAGATTCGCGGGTTCCAGCGCTCCGATGGGACCCAGGGAAAGGTGTTGAGGATGAAGGTCGGAGACCCGTCGGGCCAGATTACATGCGTCTTCTGGGATGACATGGCCGACGCTGTTGCGAGAGAAGGGTTGACGCCCGACTCGCAGGTCAGGCTTCTTCACGGCTACACGAAAAACGGGATGGGCGGCGAGGTAGAGTTTCACCTCGGGTCCCGAGCCAGCTTCCAGATCCTGAAGAGGTCCCAATCGCTGATCGCCAAGTTCTGGGATAACCATGCCCAGGGTGTTCTTTCTCTCGGAGAAGGGTCGCTCGTCTTGATTCAGAATCAATGGATTACGGAGAGGAATGGAATGGTCTACGTCAACGTTGGGTCGAAGTCTTCAATAAACAAGGAGAGCATGGATCTCGTCGCCGAGACCCCTGTCACGTCCATAGGGTCTTTGCGACCCGGACCAGTCCTATGGACAATATCCGGCAACGTCGTCGAGAGGAGTGAGGTGAGAGAGATCGAGACCCGGGAGGGTCGGAGAACAAGAGTCTCAAATATCAACGTCGAGGATGAACCTAAGAATAGGCGATAAGGTTAGATTAACAGGCATCAAGGTTCGAGAGAATATGAACGGAGAGAAAGAAGCCTCTACCGTGTTTTTGACACAGCTCGAAAAACAGTAACTGTTTGCTGAACCATTATGATGGCTCTAAGAGTCGGGAAGGACGTTTTCGACTACATCAACGAGGTCAAAGTCGAGAAAGCCAGGCATGCGATGAAGAAGCGGCTGCAGGACTATACTCCGAATCCAAACTCTGTAGACAAGCTCGAGAATATTGATCAGAAGTATCATCTTATCGTGTTCTCGGCTGAATGGTGCGGAGACTGCGTAGCATACGTCCCAGGCCTAGCAAAGTCTCTGGCCATTGCGAAGAATGAGATGATCCAGGCACGGGTCGTCGACTACGACAACCATCGAGACATGGCGGACGAGATGAACATACGAAAAATCCCCACGATAATCGTGTATGACAAGAACTGGAGAGAGATCGGAAGATTCGTAGAGAGCCCCCGAAAATACGGGACAGTCGAAGAAGAACTCTGCGCAATACTAGACTCGACCACCGGAGCAGCAAAATTCTAACCCGGCTGTCCGATGGAACAAGACAATGGAGAAGCAGAAAGTTCCAGCATTCATCCTACTCATCGCCCTTACTTGCCTAGGCATATTCATCGACGCTCCAGTGATTCCACGGCAGGTCAAAATTCCATGTTATGTGGGAGCCTATTTCCAAAATCAGCAGCCAGCTTTCTATCTAAACGAGACTGAATGGCTGTCCCCAAGCCGCGCTCTTTTTGGAATAGGAGTACAAATCTCACCACCAAATGGATGTCCGCCCGCACAGTGAAAACAGCTGGCACGCGATCTTCTTCCTAGCCACCCGCGTGCCCCGTGAAAACGAAACTGTTCAGGCCGGGAGTTTTGCTTCTTTTACCGGATATTTCTCGCCGCTCTTGCGAAGTTTCTGCTCGATCGCTTCAGAAATATCAATGCCCAGTACGTCTGAGAAGCCCAGACAGTAGATCATCACATCGGCGAGCTCGTCAGAGATTTCATTCCTTTTGACGCTGTCCATGAGCACTTCTCGCATCTGCTCGTCTGTTTTCCATTGGAAATGTTCCAAAAGTTCTGCGGCTTCAACGCTTATCGAGATCGCCAGACTTCGAGGTGTATCATATTGCAACCAGTTCCGCGCATCTCTAAACTCTGAGACCTGACCCTTCAATTTCTCGACGGTCGTGTTACGATCCATGGTGGACAACTGGATGGGTTTGTTTCATTACGTTTTCTCCAGAGCATCGGGTTGGAACCTGTTGGTCCACTGCCTCGGATCAGAGCGTTTTTTGTGAAGGAATAGTCTTAAGCGCAGAGACGCTCGATGGGCTAGAGGTCATCTAATTGTCAAAGATTGCTCCTTATGGTTCTTGGAAGTCTCCGATAACCTCTGAGCTGTACGCGTCTGCCTACGTCGGGCTAGGTGAGGTCCAGCTCAAGGACGGGACCGTTTACTGGAACGAACTGCGGCCCAAGGAACAGGGTCGATACGTAGTCGTCGAACTGGGGTCCGATGGAAAGACACGGGATATTACCCCGCCCGGATTCAATGCTCGGACCCGGGTCCACGAGTATGGCGGTGGATCGTATCTTGTCGACAAGGGAACCGTATACTTCTCCAACTATCAAGATCAGCGTCTCTATCGCCAGAAGCCTGGATCAGGACCCGAAGCGCTGACTTCCCCAGTTGATGTGAGATATGCTGACGGTGTTATGGATCATCGACGAGACCGTATCATTTCGGTTCGGGAAGACCATACTGTGAAAGGGGAAGCTGTCAACACGATCGTCGCAGTAGATTTGGATGATCGTGGGTCCGACGAAGTTCTGGTTTCAGGCAACAATTTCTACTCAAGCCCCAGGTTGAGCCCGGATGGTCATCGTCTCGCCTATCTTACATGGAATCATCCGAACATGCCATGGGACGGAACAGAACTCTGGGTCGGTAAATTCGACGGTGATGGAAAGCTTGTCGATTCGCAGAGAGTCGCGGGCGGGTTGCGAGAGTCTGTCTATCAGCCTGAATGGTCGCCCGATGGCCGGCTCTATTTCGTCTCGGACCCTACAGGCTGGTGGAACCTGTATCGCGCGAACAACGGACAGATAGAACCGGTCTATCCCTTGGAGGCGGAGTTCGGTGGCCCTCAGTGGGTCTTCAGACTATCCCACTACGGATTCGTGTCGCCTCGTGAGATCGTTTGCATCTACACAATTAAGGGAGGGACGCATCTCGCGAGACTGGATACGGTGGCTGGTCGGCTTGAAGAGATTCCTACGCCGTATTCTGGCGGTGCACGGCAGATTCGCGACATTGCTGTTGGGCCCGACTATGCTGTCTTTGTTGCGGGTTCCCCCATCGAGGCTGAGGCGATCGTCCGGCTAGATCTCAAGACTCAGAAGCTGACAGTTCTACGTCGTTCACGCAGTGAGACTGTTGACGCTCGCTATCTCTCGATGCCTAGGCATGTTGAGTTTCAGACTACGAACGGGTTAACGGCTCACTCGTTCTATTATCCCGCGAAAAACCATGACTACTCCGCTCCTGCCGGTGAGAAGCCTCCGCTAATTACCATCTGTCATGGCGGTCCAACCGGTCAAACCTCTACAGTGCTTCGCTATTCGATACAGTTCTGGACCAGCCGGGGAGTGGCTGTCCTCGATGTCGACTATGGTGGAAGCACGGGCTATGGCCGACCCTATCGCGAACGTCTTAACGGGCAATGGGGAGTGGTTGATGTTGACGACTGCGTTAACGGAGCACGCCACCTGGTCCAGAACGGAGAGGCGGACGCTAATCGTGCGGTTATCGAGGGTGGAAGCGCTGGTGGCTATACTACGATGTGCGCGTTGACTTTTCGAGATTTCTTCAAGGCTGGGGCCAGCTATTTCGGGATTAGCGATCTGGAGACTTTCGTCGGCGATACTCACAAGTTCGAGTCTCGATATCTTGACCGGCTTGTCGGACCCCATCCGGAGAAGAAGCAGCTCTACCACGAACGTTCCGCCATCAACTATGTAGAACGAGTCTCATGTCCCATGATACTATTCCAGGGACTAGAGGACAAGATCGTTCCCCCAGATCAGTCGGAGAAGTTCTACAAGGTTCTGCGAGACAAGGGTCTGCCTACCGCATATTTGGCATTCGAAGGAGAACAGCACGGATTCCGAAAGTCAGAGAACATCAAACGCTCGATTGAGGCGGAGCTCTTCTTCCTCGGGAAGATCTTCGGATTCGAACCAGCAGACCAGATAGAACCGGTACACATAGACAATCTCGAAACTGTAAAACGGACCCCGATCATGCAAGAAGCGCGCTAGGGACGGCCACCGTCACCCGTGACAATTCTGGCAGACACGGGATTCGGACAGTACAGAAGCAAGGTCTTCCGCTGCTACGACGCGAAGAGATTCCGCGAAGCACTTTCCGTCGCAAAGGAAGCTTCCGATAAGTTTCCTGAATATGACGCAAAGACCTCATTCTGGATCGCGTGTCTCCAGAATCGGCTAGGTGATCACGATGAAGCGATTCAGACCCTTCAGAACGCAACAAAGCGCGGAGTCTGGTGGCCTACCATTACACTTCAGGATTCTGACCGGGACTCTATTCGAGAAAGGCCAGAGTTTCGGACCATCGAAGAGGACTCGAGACGCCTTCAGCAACATGCGCCAAAGATAGCGAATCCGGAGTTGATGACTCGCGTCCCTACAGGTTATTCTGACAAAAGGGATTGGCCTGCCTTGATAGTATTCCACGCACGCTACGGAGAACGACCTGAAGTGACAGCCGAAGAATGGGCGTCGATCCTGTCGATAGGGACGATTCTGGCTGCACCATGGTCGTCGCAAGTGTACGCCGCGGACGGTCGTTGCTGGGACGACCTAGAACTCGCAGAGAAAGATGTGAAGTGGACGTTCAAAGAGTTGGCGGCAAGACATAGCTTACACTTGCACAGGCTCGTTGTCGGCGGCTTCTCCCAGGGTGGTGCATTGTCTATCTACTCATCGCTAAAGAGACTCGTTCCTTCACGCGGGTTCGTGGCTGTCGCTCCCTCAGACTGGGTCCGGCCAGAGGAGAAACGAGCAACAGATAGGACAGACCTCAGCAAGCCCTTTGCAGATTTTGTAAAGACGAGTGATTGCAAAGGACTGAGAGGAGTGATAATGGTCGGAGACAACGACCCCTTCTTCCCTAAGATCAAGCAGCTGTATGCGTTGATGGTGGAGAGGGGTCTTGATGGGCGGTTTCTTATTGAGTCGGGTCTTGGACACCAGTATCCCCGTGGATTCGAGACCAAATTGCGAGCCGCGGTTGACTTTGTCCTAGGGACAGACGCTAAGGCTGAGGTGTGACCCAGCCCACCAAATCCGACGGATCTGTAGTGGCTCTTCTATGGATTACGTCAAAGAAATTCCGGACACGGACCCCTATGTTCTGAGGGAGGGTCTCCCTGTTCCAGTTGACGACGGTGCCTGCCGCCACCTTCCCGGAATCAAGGTTCCATCCATCTCACTCCGATCGACGAGCGGACGCGACGTTAACGTGGCGGACGCGTCTAGAGGCCAAGTGGTGTTCTTCTTCTACCCGGAAACAGGAAAGCCTGGGACTCAGATCCCGAAGAGTTGGAACGATATCCCAGGAGCCCGCGGTTGTACCCCGCAGTCCTGTGCTTTCCGCGACCACTATCGAGAGTTCAAGGAGTTAGGCTTCCAAGTGTTTGGCGTCAGCTCTCAGAGGATCGAGGAACAGAAGGAGTTTGCCAAGCGGAACAATCTTCCATACGAGCTCTTGAACGACTCGGATTTCAGACTGACCAACGAGCTATGGTTACCCACGTTCAAGTTCGAATCCAATACTTTCATCAAGAGATTGGCGCTTGTCGTGAGACATGGCAGAATCGAGAAAGTCTTCTATCCAGTCTTTCCACCAGACAAGAATGCTGAACTAGTTTTAGAGTATCTTCGAGGCAAATCTGTTTCCTAATCATTCGATCACATTTTTCCTTTCATTTCTTTTCCAAGCCTATCATAAAATGCGTCCATAAACGCCGCTCTCCCTTTCGCAAGTCTCCTTCCCGTCTCTGTGTGCATTCGGTCCGCAACCGATTTGAGGCTAAGCTCGTATTCCAAGTTTGACGAGTGCTGTGCATAATCGATAATTGTTCCGTCTGCCCGTATGTTTCTGCACCTGTAAGCTTCAATGTCATTTTCCTCTTTGTAGAATTCTTGCTGGTGGTCGAATGATACGAAGGCGCTTCGCATTATGCCAATCGCCCCTATACAGTCGAGCTTGTCGGCATCGAAGAGGCACTTTGCTTCGATCGTCTGAGGAGAGGTTATTCCGGCTCTCTTCCGATGGGACTCTATGCAGTGACAGACGGCATCTACCGTCTTGTCAGCGAGTCCAAGTTGTTTCAGAATCTTCCTCGCTTCTCTTGAACCCTCAATTTCATGCCGGAATCCTTCGAGGCCAGAGTGTGTCTCCTTGTTTTCAAGAATATCGTGTAGCACTGTCGCTAATTCGATAACTTCCAAGTCTGCACCTTCGTGTTTTCCGATCTCGGTCGCCGTCCTGAGGACCCGTTGAATATGGTTCCTTCCGTGTGCCCAGTCGCGCTTGGGATAATAGGAATCCGCGATTTCCCAAACCCTTCTCCGTAAGGGTTCGGCCAGCATAATACACATCTTGCGCCGCTTTGCTCTAAAGCGTTGAGATTGATACATTTCCCAGAGAGGAGCGCAGTATAAGCAGTGGAAAAGTACAGGATTCCGCTCTTAGACGAATCTGGAAGGACGATAGGTTATGGTGATAGATGGTGGACCCACAGAGTCAGAGATGGCCCTAATGGTCCTGTTCTCGGACAAAAGCATGCAGGAATAACCATCGCGTGCATAGATGAGAGCGGAAGGGTCCTGATTCAGCACCGGAGACATAGGATCTTTGACAAGGTCTGGAGCCTCTCCGGCGACACTCACCCCAGAAAGTATGGGAGTAGGAGAGTGGAGAGCCTCTCGGAGGCTGCGAGAAGATGTGCTAGGGAGGACCTGGGAGTAGAGATCAAGAACTGGACCCAGAGGCTCACCGTACCGTATTCTGCCAGAGATCCGCGCGACCCAAGATATTGCGAGAACGAGCTATTGTACATTCTGGTCGCGAAGCATGACGTCCCGTTTCGCATGAACGACGAGAGCGCTTACGAACTGCGGTGGGTCGAGCCAGCAGAGATTTCAAAAGACTCCCGAACAGACTTGAAACGAGATCCAATTGACCGCAAGTACGCACCTTGGGTCAGCGCCGCGTTCTCCCTCTCATCC
>WNFX01005519.1_pt1 | contig 13749 bp, 17 predicted proteins | sample 5400111 | NCBI WGS metagenome assembly WNFX01 (sample SAMN13153363, study PRJNA577476) | soil metagenome | isolation source: 40 cm soil or saprolite under grassland replicate 1 | place: USA:California | collected 2016-06-15
CTCGTGGAGTCCGAGGTCGCGACACACGCGTTCTTCGTTCCCGCCGTGGTGCAGATGCTCATCGCCGACCCGGACCGGGCCCGCGCGGCCCTAGGTTCCCTGCAGGTGCTCGGCTACGGCGGCTCACCGATGCCCGCGCCGCTGATGGAACGCACGCTCGGCACTCTCCCGACGCCGCTCTACTCGGTGTACGGGATGACCGAGATGTCCGGCGTCTTCTGCGTCCTCGGGCCGGACGAGCACCGCAATCCCGAACGGAAGCACCTGCGGGCCTCCGCCGGGCGACCGCTGCCGCTGACCACGGTGCGGGTCGTCGACCCGGCTACGGGCAAGGACGTGGAGCCCGGGCAGGTCGGCGAGTTCTGGGTCCGGTCCGACCAGGCGATGGGCGGCTATTACAACAAGCCGGAAGCGACCGCCGAGGCGTTCGTCGACGGCTGGCTGCGCACCGGCGACGCGGGCCGGATCGATGCCGAGGGCTACCTGTTCCTCGAGGATCGGGTCAAAGACCTGATCATCTCCGGCGGGGAGAACATCTACCCCGCGGAGGTCGAGCGAGTGCTCGTCCAGCACCCGGACGTCGCGGAGGCCGCCGTCATCGGCGTACCGCACGAGAAGTGGGGCGAGACGGCCAAGGCCGTCGTCGTGCCTGCCGCCGGGGCCACCCCCGACGCGGCTGAGCTCATCGCGTACACCCGGGACCGGCTCGCCCACTACAAGTGCCCGACCTCCGTCGAGCTGGTTGACACGCTGCCGCTCAACCCCACCGGCAAGGTCCTCAAGCGCGAGCTGCGTGCCCGGTTCGCGCAATGAGCACGGTGGACGGCTCACGACCAGCCTGCGGCCCTCCTCAAGCACCCCGGGTGAACGGGGTCGCGCTCGGCGGCGATAGCGAGATCGCGCTGGCGTGCGACCTGGCAGTGATGGGCGCGGACGCCACGCTCAGGCTGCCGGAGTAACCCGCGGGCTGGTGGCCGCCGCTTGCAGGGCCGCCACCACGCTTGCGAGAAGCGCTGGCTTTGAGTGGCAGGGCGTCTGATGCGCTTCCAGGAGCTGTTCCGGCTCGGCGGGCCGGTTACGGTCGTCTCCCGGCGCCAGATCCCGGGCACTGACCCGCAACGCGGGAGGCTCAGGAGGCCTCCGCCTCGGGCTCCTCCTCCGCGGCGTCACGAATCGCCGCGCGCACCACCTGCACGATCGGACTGCCGGCATCAGCCAGCTCCGCGACCCGGTCCCGGTCGACGAGCAGGCTGCCCAGCACCAGGTCGACCAGCGCGCTGCCGACCTGCTCGACGGTGTTGGGCCCGTCGGGCCGGAACCATGTCCACGCCCACTGAGCCGAGCCGAACACGAGCAAGGTGTCGAGCACGGCGTCGACCGGCCGGAATACCCCGGCCTCGATCCCGGCCTCGATCACCCCGCGCACGGTGCGCATGTACCGCTCGCGCATGGCACGGCCCTGTGCAATCGCGCTCTGGTCAGCCAGCCGGACGGGCTCCCGCTGGAACGCCACCGTCGCCGCGCGGTCCTCGACCTGGTAGAAGATGAACGCGTGCAACACCGCCGCGAGCTGCTCGCCAGGCTCGTGCAGCCGCTCCAGCAGCAGATCCAGCTCCGCGAGCCTGCGCTGCATGTACGACTCATGCAGCACGGCGAGGATGCGCTCCTTGGTCCCGAAGTGGTGCACGATCGTGCCCTTCGACATCCCGAGCTCGGCCGCGACGGTACCGAAGTTGGTCCCGTCGTAACCCGCCTCGGCGATGTGCCGGGTGAACGTCTCGAGGATCTCGTCGTAGCGCCCAGGGCCGCGCGGCATACTGCACCTCCGATCGTTCACCCGCGACTGCGAGCACAATCGATCCTAAATGCCGCCGACGCCCGGCGGGACCCACTCAGGCCCGTCCGGCCGCTTCCTGGCTGCAGGCCAGCTAGGTTCCCGGCGGCTGCCTGGTGCGGATGGTGTGACCGAATACGCAGACCGCCCGCGCCCGCGGCGGCAGCTGAAGCTGTGTCACAGCGGCTCGCCCCTCCACCTGCGGCACTGGCGCTCGCGCGCCTCAGGGTGGCTCTGTGATCGACAGCCGATGGCCTGGTATGGACTTCGACGCTCTACTCCAGCTCGATCTCCTTGTCGGTTGCATGCTCAGGGAAACGGCATGCTCTGGGCTCGAGCGGCGTGAACGCGTCGTCGCGCTCGATGGCCATACGGTAGGACTGTTCGATGGCGCGGAGGCGGGCTGCTATCCGGGTTTCGCGGGTGGCGATGGCCTGGCGGTTGCGTCGGCCGTAGGAGCCTTCGGGAAAGGTCTGGCCGTAGCGTTGGACTTCGCGGATGTGGGCTTCGCGTTCGTCGGCGTGGGCAGCGATGGCGAAGATCGCGGCGCTGGCGGTGGTGGCGTCTAGGACGAGGGTGACGGTCTGGGTTTCGGGGTTGCGACTGGCCAGGGCGACGGGGCCAGGCCCGTCGATCTCCGGCCAGCCTCGCTCGGGGCGTGCTCGACCGTTTCTGGCCCGGTCGTGCAGGCCGGCTAGCAGGGTGTCGGCGCGGTCGAGCTGGTCGCAGGCGGCGGCGAAGTTTTCGCCGATGGGGCCGACTTCGGGGCCGCGGGCGATGCAGTATTGCATGAGCCGGGCGGCTTCGGGCTGGTCGGGGTGGGTGCCGGAGCGGGCGTGGATGCGGAGTTGGGTTTTGAGGGCGTGGCTGATGGCGCCGGTTTGGACGAAGCGGACTAGGCCCTGGGCGAAGGCCGGGGACTGGGGGCGGGCGGCTAGCCAGATGGCTAGGCGCCGGGCGGTGATGTGGTCGACGGCTCTGTCCTGGGCGTCGGCGGCGGCGATGCCGTCGTCGATGAGCCGCTCGTACAGGGGTAGGTCCGGGCGCGGGCCGTCCTCGGGCAGCCGGTAGGCGCGGGCTGGCCTAGGCCCTTCGCCGTTATCTGTACTGCGCATATGTCTCGCTGGTCAGTCGGCGGCCTCCCGGCCGAGCCGTCCGCCGTCAGGTTCGTGCTCAAGGCTGGGGTCGCCGGGTTGTTGGGATATGGCCGCAACCGCGTCGGGGCCGGTGAGGCCGAGTTCGGCGGCCCAGCCCTGGATGTGCGGCCAGATCCGGTGGCCCTCGTGCATGTCGGTTCCGGTGACACTGTCGGCCAGGATCATGGCGGTGATGGCGCTGTTGCGGTCCAGGGTGCGGCCGGGTAGCCAGGACACTTGCCATCCGCGCTGGCTGGGTTCTTGCCGGGCAGTGTGGGGGGTCTGGTCGCTGGTCATGGTGCTGTCATTGATTTTCAGGGTCACGGTTCGGCTTCCAAATCGGGTTCGGGGTCGCGGTTGCGGTTCTGGCCGGGCTGCAGGGCCTGGGGCAGGGAGGCCGCGGCGGCCGGGTACCGGTCGGTGATCCAGTCACTGGCGGCCACGACGATCACGTAGTCGGCCGGCCTCCGGCTGGGTTCGCCGTCGCCGGGTGGCCGGGTCACTGGCCGGCCTCCCGATCTGACGCAGGCTGGGTCGCTGGCTCGGGGCTGCTTACGGTGGCCGAGGCGTCGGCCTGCTGGGTCAGCTGGGCGTAGAGACGGTCGTATGCCTGGGCTTCCCGCAGGCGCAGCTCGCAGGTCGGGCAGGATTGGTCGGCGCAGTCGGCGCACAGCTCGGCGCGGTCCCGGTTGTAGTCGGCGGCTATGTCCAGGGCGACTAGGAGGTTCTTGACCTCGCCGATCGGTACGGGGACGGTGTTCTGGATGGCCGGGGTGGGTGGCGCCGGTTCCGCCTGGGGAGGTGGCTGGTTGACAGTCGGGCCGAACGGGTGGTCCTGGGAGCCTTCGTAGATGCGGGCCAGGTCGCCGAGGAGCAAGATGGCCCGGCTCGTGTGCTCGTTGTCGCCGCGCGTGTAGCCGTGCCGGTCCAGCAGGCCGAACATGTCGGTGATCAGGTCCAGGTTCATCCGGTGGTCGGTCACGCGCCCTTCCTTCTGTGGTGCCGGCGGACGGCTAGGCGGATGTCGGGGGCGACGCCGGTGCCGGTGGCCGGGCGGTAGCCGGCGCGGGGGCGGTAGCCGGGGAAGTCGAGCTGGTTGTCGTTCAGGGCGGCCGTGGCGCACCAGTTCCCGGCGGCGGCGGGCGCGGGCGGCGGCGGCGCGTTCGGCCCGGGTGCGTTCGGGGGCGCGCTTGTCCCACCACGCGTCGTACAAGTCGGCGACCGCGTCGCGCAGTGGCGGGCTGACGGTGCGGGCGTCGCCGCGGACGAGCCGCTGGATGGTGTCCTCGCGGGTGCCCAAAGCGCGGGCGATGCGGGCCGAGCCGTGGCCCATGACGTGCAGGGCGCGCAGCCGCAGCCGGGTGCCGCCGGCGTCCAGGCGGACACGCGGCTCGATGCGGGAGACACGCTGACGGCCGAATGTGACGTGGCGAACGATCGATGCGTCGGTGGTCATCTCAGTTCATCTCCTCGGCTTGGCGATCGGGCTGGCGGGTGCGGCGGGCGGAGTCAAGGGTGCGGGTGATTTCCGGTTCGCCGAGGCCGGACTGGCGGGCGGCCGCGGCGAGCGAGCTCAGATCGGCGGCGGGATCGGCGTCGAGCGCGCGGTTGGCGGCCCAGTACAGGCCGGTGTTGCGATTGCCTTCGGGCTGGCGGGCGACCCAGTCGGCCAGCTGGCCGAGCCTGGTGTCAGCGGCGTGGCCTGGTACTGGGGGTTCGTGCTGCCGCTGGGGTCCCAGGAACCTGGTGACGGCGGCCCAGTCCAGGGTGCCGTGGCCGCCGGGTCTGCTGATCAGCCGGTAGGGCTTGCCGCCGACCTGGGAGGGCGGGGCCACGATGTAACCGCCGGTGGCGCGGAAGTCGAGGTGGTGGCTGGGCAGGCGGCCATTGTGCTGGTCCGAGCCAGCGAAGTAGGCGTGCATTCCGCCGGCCGGGGTCCGTACGTAGGCTGCGGCGCCGTTGACCAGGCCGGCCCGACGCAAGCGGGCGAACCCGGGGTAGCCGTTTCCGGCTTGCCCGTGCTGGTCGACATCGAGGACGTCTGGGCCCGGAGTGCCGGTGGCGATGGCCAGGTTCCACTGCTTGCCGTGGCCGAACCAGGCGGTGATCTGTTGCTCGTCGGTGGTGGCGTCCTTGTAGCCGTGGGTGGTGGCGGGGATCTTCTGGCCGGGCAGGCAGGGGAAGACGGGCCAGCCGCGGCGAGCGTAAGCGAGGGCCTGGCGGAGGGTGGCGTCGGTCATGACGTCCTCCGCAGGTGGGGCAGGGTGTGGCCGCAGCGGGTGGTCTCGGTGGTCAGCTGGGCGGCCAGGGCGGGCAGGATGCGGGCCTGGTATTCGGCTTGGGCCGACAGCGTCCGCGGGGTGCGTTCGGGCTGGAGGTACAGGACCGACCACAGGTCGGACAGGATGTCCAGGCCGTACAGGCACAGGTCGTGCGAGCTCCAGCACGGGGCGAGGGCGGCGGCCAGGTGGCCGTAGCCGGGCCGGTAGACCTGCTCCACCCAGGCGTGTATGCGGGCGATGGGTTCCTGCCGGTCGGCGGCGGCGAGCTTCCACCACGGCGGCGGCGGGTTCGGCTGGTAGCCGTCCGGGTCGGCGGGCGGGGTCTGGGCGAGTTTTTCCAGGGCGGCCTGGTGCTCGCGCAGGGTGTCGCCGATGCCGGCGACGAGATCGGTGAGCTGGGTGAGCGGGTCGTGGTGGTCGGCGAGCTGCTGCAGCGCCGCGGTGATCGGGTCGTCGGTCATGGTCAGTTCCAGGGGTGGGAGGGGCCGTCGCCGGGGGCCCATTCGGCGGGCACATGGTCGGGGATGCCGCGCTGCTGGGGCACGAAGACCGGGTACGGAGTGCTCTCGGCGGTCGGCTCGGTCGGGAGGTGGCCGAGGCGGCGGGCGCGGCGGTAGGCGGGGTTCTTCCAGGCGCGGGGCAGGCGCGCGATGACCGGGGCGCAGCCGCCGCGGATGACCAGGGCGAACCCGGCGGGCAGCTGGCGGATCATGTCGGGGGTGGCGACGTCGTGGCGGGTGGCGTGGTCCTGGCCGCGGACCTTCCATGAGGCCTGGCCGCATAGCTTGGCGGCCGCGTCGAGGGTGGTGACGTCGGTGATGCCGGGCAGGAACATCTTCACCGAGCTGGTGTCGAGGACGACCTGGCGGCCGTGGTCGCCCCACCGTCTGGTGAGCTGGGCTTCGCCGTGCACGACGGCGCAGATCTGGATGCCCTTGCCGCCGGAGTCTGAGAGCCAAGACGGGAGGGGACCGGGCAGATCTGCGTTACCTCGTCCAGGCCCATCAGCAGGGGTGGGTCCAGGCGGCGCGATTCGGAGGCCTGGCCGATCTGCGCCGCGGCGTAGTGGATCTCGGTGGCCATCGCGGCGAACAGCGGGGCGACGGGGGCCTCTTCGGAGACGGCTTCGGCGATCATGTACACGGTGCCGGCGTCGTACAGGAACGAGGGAATATCGAAGCCTTCGCCGGGTTCGGGCAGGACGCAGGCGGCAAGGGCAGGGTCAGCCATGAAGGCTAGCGCTCTTGACATCACCATTCGGACTGTCGCTGTGGTCTTGTGCGCTTCGGAGCGGAGCTCGGACAGGGTGACGGCCCACTGGTGTGCTCCCGCAGCGGCCAGGATGCGTTCGGGGACGTCGGGGTCGGCGCCGGAGACCCAGGCGGCCACGGTGCGGAGGTCGTAGCTGGCGAGGGCTGCGGCATGGAAGTAGCCGCGCAGGTAGTCGCTGGCCTTGGCGGACCAGAACGAGCCGTCCTCGACGCCCTTCTGGGAGACGGCGAACGCGAATGCGTCGGCGCGGCGGATGGCGGTGGCCGGGTCCTCGCAGCCGTCGATTGGGGACCAGCAGAAGGTGGAAGGGACGCCGCCAATGTGCTGCGGGTTGAACACGTGGACCGGGCCGACGAAGGAGCGAACTGCACTGGTGAGCTTGAACAGGTCCGGCTTGGTGGTGGCGATGACCGGCCCGGGGTACTCCATGATCACGTCGGCCAGGAACGCTGTCTTATAGGTCCGCGGCGGGGCCATGACCAGCAGGTGTTCCTCCAGCGGGACGCGCAGGCCGTGCCGGTAGTGGGCGCGGCCTAGGAACACCGAGTGCTCGCGCGGGTCCAGCAGGCTGTACCGCCACGGCAGGGCGGGGCGGATCTGGCCGGAGCGGCGCAGCACCGCGAACCGGGACCAGCGCAGCCACAGACTGAAGATGTGGGCAAAGCCTTTGCCGGGGTGCAGGCGTAGGTGGAGCCGGATCCGCAGATGGCGGGCGCGGTTGCCGGGCAGGTGGCGGGCGGGCAGGAACGCCCAGGTGAAGATGACGGCCAGGACCAGGACGACGGCTAGGAGGATGGCGTACTTGATGATCATCGGGGGTCTCCGTTCCTCGCGGCCAGGACGGCTTTGCGCAGGGCGGTGCGGGCGGCGCCGGGGTTCAGGTCGGCCAGGGGCGCCAGGGTGGCGCTGATCCCGGCGACGCGGTCGAGCGGGAGGGAGGCGAGAGGCCCGTGCCGTTCGGTGACCAGATCCAGGAACCGGGCGGTCTTGGTCGCCTTCCTCGGGTGCGGCGCGGGCGCCGGCCGGCGGCCGGGGGCGACCGGGCACTCGGCCAGGACCCAGGCGCGGAACCCGGCCAGGGTGGAGATGGGGGCCAGGGCCAGGCGGAGCAGCCACAGGAGCAGGCCGCCGAGGATGGCCAGCGGGGTGGCCGCGTCGCCGACCAGGTGCTGGTGGCGGGCCAGGGCCCAGGCGCGGACGACGCCGATCAGGGTGTCGCTGGCCAGCGCGTAGGCGACCGGGGGCAGGGCCCAGATGGCGAGGTTCCGCCAGCCGGGTTCGGCCGCGATGGCGTTCATGAACACGCTGGTGCCGACCGAGGCCAGGTTCAGCGCCCGGGCGCGGAGCGCGCGGCGGCCGTGCAGCGCCAGGGCGATGCCGAGGCAGGCGAAGACCAGGGCGGCGGCGTCCGGGATGAGGGCCTCCAGGGCGGCGATGGCGGGGAGGTGGCGGGCGGTTTCGGCCATCCGGTACTGGGCGGTGAAGCTGACCGCGGCGGCGGCCGCGGCCAGGACGCACAGGCCGGCGGCGGCGTTGCGCAGCCACAGGCCCGACCGGTCCGGGACGGGCGGGAGGGGGTCGTGTCGCCGGTGTAGGCGAGGGTTAATCCTGCCGGATGGCCAGTGGGATAACGGATCTCATGCCAGGCAGGAAGCGCCGGAGGGTCAGCATACGGTTACTGTGCGCCAGAACAGTGTCTGGATTTGTGAGGACGTCATGTTACGTCCCGCAGGCATAGTGAGATGCGCACTGCTCGAGCGCGGCCAGACTCCTGACAAGCTGGCCGAAGCCATGCAGGTCGACGCCAAGACCGTGGAGCGGTGGATCACCAATGGCCGTATGCCCTACCGTCGGCACCGGCTTGAGGTGGCCACGTTCCTGGGCGTGGATGAGTCTTACATCTGACCGGATGCGCTGGGCCTTGACGAGATAGCCGCTCCGAGGTGCCCCGGGACGTGGGGGGACATCTGTTCTCTGCCGACGAGCGGGAAATCGGCGTGCTGATGTACGCCGGGCTGTTCCTGTCCGAAGACGCGGGGCATCCAGAAGATCCTCAAGGACAAGGCCGTCGCCGGCTCGCGGGTACGGATCCTGCTCGGCAGCCCGCTCCACTTGGCAGTCGCCCGATAGGGCCTCGCCTCCCACCAGGGCGCTTCATCGCCGTGGGTGCCGTCGTTCACGACGCGCCACGACTGGTGCTATGAGGTCCACTGGGCGCGAGTCAGCCGCAGCCTCGACCGTGCGGGTCGCCGGCTTGCTGCAGGGCTATCGACCGGGATGAAGATGATGCCGGACCGTTTCTCGTAGCGAGCCGAGGCGGGACCAGGTGAACCGTCTGACGAGTCCCTCGTCGATGTCCGGGAGCCTGGAGTGGGCGAGGTGGTTGCGCAAGTCGTATAGGTTCGACCAGGTCCGGTCAGCACGCACCGGCTGCCCGGTGGCGGCCGTGTACGCGAGCGCCTCGTTGCCGACGGCGATCCACAGCCGGTGCAGAACCCAGCGGTAGCGGGAATCCCGGTCGAACCGCTCAGCGTTGCCGTCATCACGCAACACCGCGATCTCGCCGAGCAGGGCGTCGAGTTCCAGCAGCGCGTGACGGTCCGGGCGGAGGTCGCTCACAGCGGCGTGGCGGCCACCAGGTCGGGGCTGACGTGCTGGTTGCGCAGCGCCCCGTCAGAGTAGACCGTGACCTCAGCGCCGAGCAGGTCCACGGCCGCCCGCTGGAACTCGAACATGTCGAACAGGTCCCGGTCATCCGCGAGGTGCCCTCGCAGGCGGCCGGGCGAGGCGAAGGCCAAGGCGGTGATCCCGTGCCGAGCACCCAACTCGACTAGCTCGGCGGCGTGCGAGCGGACCTGCCGCTCGGTCGCGGGCGGCAGGTGCGCTGGCTCGGCAAGCGGCTGGCTCACGCCCGCCAGTCTACCGGTCACAGGGTCAGCCTGGTCGTGGCCCACGGCCAGGGGGTGTGCGTCAATTTTGTAGGTAACCAAGATCATCTTGGGTCGGGGCCGGTCAGGCGGTTTGCGTCTGAGTGCGTGGCGTGTTGCAGATGGCTTCCCATTGGCTGCTGGCCTCGCGGCAGCGCAGGGCGATGATGGCGTCGGCGCCGTTGACGGTCCAGTGCATGCCGGACTGTTTGAGGCGCTGGCCGATCACGGACTTGCAGCCGGCTTCCACGACGCCGGATCCGGTGAACAGGCCGCGGGAGCGGAACCAGTGGTAGCGCATGCGGGGCGCGTTGTTCTCGAAGTAGCCCGGGGCCGTGTCCAGCTCGTCTTTCTTGATGCCGGTCAGGCGGTAGGCCCGGGCCGCCTTGCAGATGCCGTCGATGTCGCCGTAGTCGAGGTCTTCCATGCGGGCTGCGAGCCAGTCCTGTTTGCTCTCCAGGAGCATGAACTCCAGGAGCCGGGCGAGGTCGTTCAGGTGCTCGCGGGCGTGGTAGAGGTCCACGATCTGCGTGGCCCGGGGGAACTTGGCGGTGGCGATGTTCCAGATCCAGGCGGCGCCGTCGCCCGGGATGGTGAGCTGCCGGACGTGCCCGGCACCGCGGCGGATGCCTTCTGCCTCCACCAGGCCGGCGAAGGTGGCGGCGGGCTCGAAGGTGGCGATGTAGCTGGAGGAGCCGGGGTCCCGGACCGGGTAGCCGTTGTCGTCCAGCTTGTCCGGGGTGAAGAAGACGGCGAGCTTGACCTCGCGGGTGCGGGCGCGGCCGTCGGCGCCCTTGCCGTCCCGCCCGGCTGTTTCCCTCGCGGTCATGGGCACGCCGGTGCCGTCGATGACGGCATGCAGCTTGTCCGGCAGCGGCTGCGGCGGCAGCGGCACCAGTGTCCGGGTGGTGATGAGCCGGGCGCGCCCCCGGGCAGATTCCGCGATAGCCGCGCCGCTGGCCTCGGCGGCCCGTTCCACGCGCTTGGCGGTCAGGCGCACCCCGGCCAGGCCTTCCAGCAGCCGGGACGCTTTCGCGAACGGCCCGGCGGCAGCGGCCTGGTCGTTCATCGCCGTCAGCCCCGGGGACATGGACGTGCCCGCCACGCCGAGCTCGGTATCGCGCGGGGCAAGGCCGTGCGTGCAGGCCGCGCAGTGGTACCAGGCGCGGGTGAGGGTGACCGGCCCGGGCGCGGTGTCGATGACCTTGTCCCGGCAGGAGACGGATTCCGCCTCATGACCCTGGCCGCACGGCACCCGCGGGCCGCGGTAACCGGGGTCGGCGGCCAGCAGCTGCCCGGGCATCCCGCCGCCGAGCTTCAGCATCCCCGCGCGGATCACCGCCCCGGCGGCCTCCAGTCCGGCCCCGCCGCAGCCTAGCGACCTGGCCGCCTCGGCGGCCAGCCGCCCTATCTCGGCGGATTTCTCCGCGGCGAGCGCCTCGATGAGCCCCCCTTTTCCCCGCCCGTCCCGGAGGGGCCCGCATCGCCGGCACTGCCCGGCGGCGGCACGGCAGGCCGTGCCTCGCAGATCGCCTCGTTCACTTCTGTGACCTGACCTGCCAGGTCCCGGAACCGCTCGTACCCGGCGACCTCCCGCCGGGCCTTCTCCAGCTCCGCCCCCGGCCGCAGGTGCCGTGCCCGCGTCCGGCCCCCTACCGTCCGCGTCAGGTTGTACTGCGGCCCGTGGCCCGGATGATCAGGGGCAGCGCATGCGCAGTTCGGCTTCCCGCACTTGCGGCGCACCTCGTTCAGCGACCCGCGGCGGAAATCCCCGACCCGGCCCAGCTCCCGGTACAGCTCCTCCCGGCGGTGCTCCAGTCCTGCCAGCTCATCGGGCTCTTCCGGCACGTCGGCCCCCAATCTGAGTGTTTATTAACACTCAGATTACGCTGGCAGCCAGCTACGACTCAGAACCCCTACATATGTGTCGCACACCCACGGCCAGGCGCCGGTGAGCCTACGCTAGCGCTAAAGGCCGCGCTTGCCAGCGGCCCTGATCGCCTGCGTGCCTCGCTGCGGACCTGCACCGGGGCGTCACGACACCAGGCCGTGCTTTAGCCCGGCGGCGGCCTCTCGGTCATCCGATACGGGGACAGCGTGATATACCACCCACGCTGGGTGGCCAGGGCGGCGACCTGGACCGCGGTGAGCCCGCACCGGGCGCGGCGGGCTTTGATGTCCTGCCAGGTCATCGTTCCGGTTTCCCGAAGGGCATCGGCAAATTGCCGCGAGGCTTCCTCTGGGACCGGCATCGTCAGAAGGTCGTTCAGGCTCCGGCGAAGGTCTGTGACCAGGAACCCCCAGCCGTTGCGGGCACAGAAAGCTCTCGCAGCGGCAGCTTTCGCCTGGTTGATCGCCAGTGGCATGTCGAGCAGGGGCTTAACTTCGATGAGGATGCAGTACCCGTCCTCGGTGGCCGCCAGCAGGTCGGGATAGTAGGTGTGGTGCCGTCCGGCGAAGGCGTAACCGATTGCCGTCGGCTGTTCGCAGAACCACGTCACCTGTGGTGCCATATCCAGCGCCCGTATCAGCGACAGTTCGGTCCTGGACTCAAACGCCACCTTCCGTCCCAGCTTGACGGATTCCCATGTCTCGGCGTCGTCGTGTCCCCGCTGCGGGATGATCAACGACTGGGGTGGCGCAGGCTTACGACCACCTGGCCATTCGGTATCGGCCAGCAGACGAGTCAGCAGCGCGGCAGCTCGCTTAGTAAACTGAGCCTGACGGGCCTCGCGAGCCAGCTCAGCATCGTGGACCACACGAAACGTGACTGCCTCGGCAGCAACATGCTTGCTGACCTGGCGGCTATGCCCAGCAAGCTGGGCCAGTACCCGCGCAGCCATACCCACCGGCACTGCAGGCAATGCCGCCTCAGCCAGCGTGAGCAGACTCTCGCCCGCTTCGGCACCGGCGCTTTCAGCCTGGTTCAGCACAGCGGCAATCACCTGCCTGGCGTACTGTCCCACTTCTGGCGGCCCGCGACGGCGGCATACCCGCTCCAGCGCCCTTTCTTGCAACTGCCGAACTCGCTCACGGCTAATGCCCATGCGCTCGCCGATCGACTGCAAGGTGAGCGGGGCATCACCATCAAGCGCTAGCCGCTGGGTCAACACGGCACGATGCCGCGGCGACCGCAGGCTCCCAACCGCAGCGGCGACCAGATCACGTGCCACGACTCCCGCACCCGGATCGCCGGCAGCCAGCTCGGCCCAGCTCAGGTTGACGGTCCCGCCGCCATCCCAGGCGCACTCGCGCGCCCATTCCGCCAGCATCAGTCTCCCGGTCCTGCCGTATAGCTGCCTGCCCGCCACCTGCAGTCGCCGCCGATCGTAGTGGCACAGCATCATGAAGTCGGGATGAGCACGGAAACGCCGCACACCGTCCGGCGACAGCGTCGCACCTACCAGTTCCTGCCAGATCTCCAGCACCAGGCCAGCTTCAGCAGGCTCGGTAGCCGGCTGGCCTGGCGGGGCGGCATTCCCGGCACGGTTTCCTGCATGTCCTGGGCCCGGCCCACGGCGGGTGATGCTCGTCACCTGCCGCACCCCCTGCGGAGGCGCTCTTCCTTCTGTCGCTGCAGCTTCGCCTTCTGGCGAGCTTCATGGGCGGTGAGCGACTTGCGCCTGGGCATCAGCTACTCCCAGCAGACAAACGCGCTACGGCGGCAACCGTTCGCATAACAGGGCACACCTAAAGTAACCGGCAATGCCGCGTCATCCAATAGGCCGCGGCGGTACGAGTCCCCGCCTATGTCCTGTCAGCCGATGCGGGCTCGATGATTTCCTCATTCCGGCGGCCGAATGGCTCTAGCCGACCCGCAGGGGGCAGGAGACCGGCCTACGACAATCTGGCTGCCCTCAGGCGCGAACTTCGTAAGCCGACTGCCTCCGCAGCCGAGAAACCGAGGAACCGAGGAACCGAGGAACCGAGGCCATTCTCTCGGCAACGAAGACGGGCAGCGGCCGAATCCGGGGCATATCCGGCTGCCCCAAGGCATCGAGTCGGATAACCACAGGTCAGAGGGATACAAGCATCTGAGTACGTCGCGATATTCCAACTGCCAGCCGGATGTCAGCGTACCCGCACCGCTTGGCTAGTCACTTGATCTTGACATCAGCTGACGAAGAGAAATTCGAAAAGTCTCGCTGAGCTGGAACCCCGTTACGGAATCGAACCGTAGACCTTCTCCTTACCATGGACAGCCAGCAGACCTGCGGCCAGCAACAACCCTGGATAGAACGCTACTCTGCCTGCTCTTTCGTGGCCCGTTAGGTCTGGGTGTGGCTGGGTAAGGCGGG
>WNFX01010507.1_pt1 | contig 13749 bp, 8 predicted proteins | sample 5400111 | NCBI WGS metagenome assembly WNFX01 (sample SAMN13153363, study PRJNA577476) | soil metagenome | isolation source: 40 cm soil or saprolite under grassland replicate 1 | place: USA:California | collected 2016-06-15
GCTCAACACCTGCGAAAGTCTGTGAAACGCGCGATCCGAAGCTAAGCGTTGACAGCGAAATTCGGAAAGCTCTTCGGAGCCGCGAGCTCCGTGGTGCCCGGTATTGAATGTCGATCTTAGATCGCTGAAGCTACGCTTCGGGTGCCAACTCGGGCGCGGCGACTACACGAGTCGGGACGAGGCGTAGCGCGCTGCCATTTGTTTCCTCGACCGCAGCGGGACCTTGTTCGTGGTATTCGGCGTCACTGTTGACCTGCCAGAGATCGTAAAGCTGGGCGTCGGCCAAGATATTTTCCACGCACAACATCGCCGTCATCATGGCGTGATCCTGGTTGTTGTATTTGTGCATGCCGTTGCGACCGATGAGATGCAGGTTCGGATAGCGATGGTCCAGCTCTTCGCGAATGGTGTCGACGTGCCGCGCGTAATCGTCATCGTAAACCGGATACGCTTTCTTTTGGCGAACCACGCAGCCATCGACAAAATCGCCTTCTTTTGCCAGACCAATCTGAATCAGTTCGCGCCGGGCGAGTTCGATCAAGTCGCTGTCGCTTGAGTCCCAGAGCCCGTCGTGTTCAAAGCAGAAATATTCGAGACCGTAACAGACCTTGTCGGGTTCGGGCACCATCTCCGGCGACCAGGAACGGAAGTTTTGGACACGGCCGACCTTCACACTTGGGTCATGAATGTAGATCCAGTTGTCATCGAACATGTGTCGATCTTTCAAGATCAACATCACCGTAATGAAATCACGATACTTAAGGCTTTCGGCTGCGTGCTTTGTTCGCTCGCTCACGGCGGGCGACAACCCGCAGACCAGTTCTCTCATCGGGGCGGATGAAATGACGTGTTCGGCTTCGATTGTGTGCAGACCACCGTGTCGATCTTTGTATTCGACGGTCCAATAGCCGGAGAGTTCCTCATACGAACAACGGGTCATTCTGCAGCCCATCTCTAACTGGCCGCCCAGCGCTTTCATTTTTTGTGCGCAAACCTCCCACATCATGCCCGGGCCACGCCGCGGATAACGAAACGAATTGATGAGCGTCTTGATAACTTTGCTCCGGTCGCCGTTGTAGCGCTGCGGAATAAGCGCGTTCTTGATCGCGCTGCCGAGAGAAAGCCCTCTGATCCGCTGCGCGGCCCAGTCCGCGGAGATTTCCTTGCAGCTCATCCCCCAAACTTTTTCGGTATAACTTTTGAAGAACGTGTTGAAGAGTCGTTTGCCGAATTGATTGCTCACCCATTCTTCGAAGTTGCGCGGATTCCGAACGGGAAAGAGACGCGCTTTCAGCCAGGAAAGCACGCAGAGCGCCGATTTGAAAACGCCCAGCTTCAGCAGCGCTTCAAACGGCTTCAGCGGATAGGAAAAAAATTTGCCGCCATAAAAAATGCGTGACGAACGTGGCCGCACTAGCATGTCATTCGGCAAAATCTCCGTCCACAAATCTTCCACTGCTTTCGACTTGGAAAAGAAGCGATGGCCGCCAATGTCGAAATGAAAACTCTTATAAGTGACCGTCCGCGAAATGCCGCCGACATACACCGGGTCGGCTTCCACGACATTGACGCCGATTTCCTCCTTCGACAGGAGGTAGCCCGCGGTCAAACCCGCCGGCCCGGCACCGATAATGGCGACTTTTGTCTTCATTTTCCTCTACGCGACCCAATTTCCTCGCGTGAAATTCCACACGTACCAGCCCTGTACGCTTAGCCCGGCAGCGCTGACCAACGCTACTGCCGCCGTCCCCAACGCCCGCACCAACACCGGCGGCGTGCGAAATTGACGCAGAAAATTCAAAAGCGCCAGCACGATCAATGCGTGCACGGTAAATTCATAGCGGAGCATGCTTTCCATATCCACGCAGGCGACACCGCTGACCGAGATATAATAGATCGCAGCGGCGCAGAAATAGATGCCGACGCGGGTCGACAAGCCTGTCCGCTGTCGAATCGCTGGAAGCAGTTCGCAAAGCCCGACACCGAGCAAGAGCAGCGCGCCAAGAGTCATGGCCATCTGGCTTGCCTCAGTAGGATTATTCAGGGCCGGAATGAGCCAGCGATAACTCGGAGGTTTAAACACCGCTAGATAATCGGGACTGATGCCCCAGCCAGCCGCTTGCGTGAGCATATAAATATCCCAATGCCCCCAGCGCAGTTGGCAGTAGATGAAGAATGCGAGCGCACCGAACACTGCGAGAAGCGTCAAACCAATGGCCGCCGCATATTGACGAGGCCAGGCTCGTAGCTCGCGCAAGCCTCGCCAGCCACTTAGAACAATTGAGCGGATCACCGGGAACGCCGCGCACACGATTCCCACAATCCGCGTGGCGGACATTACAATGCCATGCAACGACGCCCAGACTTTTGCGGCGCGTCCCTCTGCGCTGCTCCAATAGATGAAGCCGAGCAGCGCCATCAGAAAAAGCGACTCAGAATAGGCGGCGACCAGAAAAAATGCCGCCGGATGTACGAGAATCAGCAAGGCGCCACAAACCTGAAGCGCAGGCGAAACCTTCCAGCGATCACAAAATAGGAAAAAATAACTCCAGAAACCCCAGGCAGCGAGTTGGGCCGTGATGAGCAGCGCAGTGCCGGTGTCAATGTTCAACCCGTAGCGAAGCGCCGCAGCAATTGCCGGGTATGCGGGGAAAAATGCGACGTTGGACACTTCCATGACCTTGTGATCGATGGGCGGCACAATGGTCTGGTATCCGCGATCGACGATGTTCATGAACCAATAGCTGTCGTGCTGGATCAGCGTGGAGTAGCGGTCCGAAACCGAGCCTTCCGGCGCCAGCAGGCCGATCGCCATCGCAAGTTGCACCGCGGTCAGGAGTAATCCGGAGATCCAAGGCCTGAAGAGCGACCGCGAACGAGTCATGACTTCATGAGTGGGAAATGTCGAGGAGACAAGAAAGTCCTCGAGATTGCAAGAACTGTTGGCCATAGCGCTTCCCAAAGTCATTTGTCCGCCATGCGTCGATTTCGGCGGCAGGAGTTTGACGACGCGACTCGCCGTTTATTCGAAGGGAACCAGAGTGCCTTTGCGAACAGCCGACGGCTACAGCTACGCAGCTACGTCGTCCTTTGCGCGGGCAAGTTCCTCATAGGCTTCTTCGTAGCGCCGCGCCGATGCGTCCCATGAAAAATCGCGCGTCATCGCCCGTTTCATCAGCTTCGTCCACAGCTTTCGATCCTTGAATAAGCCACGGGCGCGTTTCATCGCGTCCCAGAACGCTTCAGTGGAATAGGCGTAACAAAGGAATCCGTATCCGTTATCGGCGATCGGATCGTAGTCCTCGATGATGTGCTGAATGCCGCCGGTCGCCCGTGCGACCGGCAGGGCGCCATATTTCAAATTGTACATCGCACTCAAGCCGGACGGTTCGAACCGCGACGGAATCAGGCTGATATCCATTCCCGCTTCGATCAGGTGCGCCAGTTTCTCGTCGTAATCCTTTTGGTAGGCGAACTTGCTTGGGAATTTTCTCGCAGCGATGGCCAGAGCAGTTTCATAAGCCGGATCGCCTTCACCGAGAATGAGGAGGCGGACATCATCCCAAAGAAGCCGATTAAGTAGCGGCACGAGAATCTCGAACCCTTTCTCTTCTACGACGCGGGTTACCATGCCGAAGACCGGACCGCGCGGCGAAGGCGCAAGTTTCATTTCCTCGAGCAACGCGTCCCGGCAAATCTGTTTTCCTCGCAGCTTTCCCGTACCGTAATTAGCGGGAAGCAGACGGTCGGTCACGGGATTCCAGCGCGCATAATCCGCGCCGTGCAAAATCGCGCTAAGGCGGTATGCGTTTTCCCGCAGCACACCATCGAGAGCATGGCCGCCAGCCGGCGTAAGTATCTCGCGCCGGTAATGTTCGCTTACGGTTGTGATTCTGTCGGCGTAGAGAATCCCGCCTTTGAGAAAATTCAGCCGTCCAAAAAATTCGACGCCGTGGAGGGTGAAAAATCGTTCCGGCAAATTCGTTAGCCGAAAGTCCAGTCCCCAAAAACTGCCCTGTTCCCCCAAGTGATGAATCGTCAGTACAGTCTTGAAAGGCAGGCCGTGCGCCCGCACAAAGACCGGCACCAGCGCTGCCGCCCAATCGTGCACGTGCAGAATTTGCACCTGTGGTGTCAACCGGCGCGCTAATTCCAGCACCGCCTTGCAGAAAAAAATAAAGCGCGCCGCGTTATCTTCGTACTGTTGGCCACGCTCGCCATAGATTCCTGGGCGATCAAAGAATTCGTCGCAACGAATCAGAAACAACTGCACGCCACTGGCGCTTCGTCCCTCGAAATATTCGGCGACGTAGCTTTTGTCGCCTACGGCGATATCAACAGTTATGCCGGTTTCTTTTTCTTCGAACGCGGTATTCGCCCGAATTTCGCGATAAAACGGCAACGCCACGCTCACGTCGTGCCCGCGGGAGCGCATTTCGCGTGGCAGCGCATCCATCACATCGATCAGCGCCCCCGCGCGCTGCAGCGGCGGTCCCTCCGCGCTAGCCATTAAGATTCTCATTTGGTCTTCGATGCTTCGCTCGCGAATCCTTTGAGAGTTGGGTGGTCAGCGTTCGACATCGTCTCACTCGTTTCTGCCTAACGAATGTTCCCGCTTAACCCACTCAAGCGCCTCCTCGCGTGTGCGCAATGTCCCTTCGAGCTGGCGCGTTTCCACCGCTTCGAGAATTTCGCCAAACTTTGGACCCGGCTTTAGACCGAGTGCGATCAAATCGTCCCCGCGCAAGAGTGGTGGGGGAATGATCGGTTCGTTCGCGAATTCTTCGCGCTTGCGCAGGAGAAATTCGTAATTATCGAGCATGCGATGGCTGCTTTCGCAATCCACCCGGTGCAGCTCCAGCTCGTCATCGAAGGTTGGTCGCGCCATGAAACGTTTCAATTTCGCGACCCGCATCTTGGGCACGTCCTTGAAGACCATGTGTTGCCGCACCATTTCGACCGTTGCCTCGATCTCAGCGCCCGAAAATCGCAAACGCCGCATGATGGCCTCAGTCATCGCTGCGCCAATCCGGTCGTGCTCGTTGAAACGAATCCGGCCCGTTTTATCGACAGTGGCGGTCACGGGCTTCGCAACATCGTGAAGCAACACAGCGAAAACCAATGGCACCGAAACTGTTTCCTGAAGGAATTGCAGCATCAGGCGTGTGTGCTGAAAGACGTCTCCCTCGGGATGAAATTGTTCCGGCTGCAGGACGCCTTTCATCGCTTCCAATTCGGGTAAAATCGCGCGCATCAGACCGCTGGAATCAAGAAGGTCCCAGCCGCGCACCCGGTTCGGTGAGAGAAAAATTCGCACTAACTCATCGCGAATACGCTCTGCGCTGATCTGGTTGATTGAAGGTGCGTTGGCCACAAGCGCTTCCCATGTTTGACTGTCGATTTTGTAATCGAGCACGGTGGCAAATCGCACTGCGCGAAGCATGCGCAGCCGGTCTTCGGCGAAGCGCTGCGCCGGATCGCCAATCGCACGCACCAATTTCGCTGCGACATCCGAGCGACCGCCGACGAAATCGATCACTTCCTCAGCAACCGGATCGTAAAACATTCCATTAATCGTGAAATCGCGGCGTTTGGCGTCTTCCTCCGGCGATGAAAAACACACTGCGCTCGGATGCCTTCCGTCGATGTAGGCGTCATCTGATCGAAAGGTCGCAACCTCGAATTGAAAGCCGTTTTCCAGCACGATGATAACGCCAAAATGCGCGCCGACCGCGTAGGTGCGCGGGAAAATCTTCTGCACCGCTTCAGGCCGCGCATCGGTGACGATGTCGAAATCCTTCGGCGTTTCGCCGCGAATGATGTCGCGCACGCAACCGCCGGCGAAGTACGCGATGTGCCCTCGCTCGCGCAAACGCGCGGCAACTTCGCGCGCAGTCTGTTCCATAGGCGACGGCGAAGGTTTCATAGGGCATCAGGTAGGGGCGGTTCACCTGAACCGCTCCCGTTACGCACCATGACCATCAGTTGGCGGGCGATTGAGGTCAATCGCCCCTACCTACGTTCCTGTCGCCGCAGGATGTTTCTCTTTCCACAACGATTGGATGAGAAACAGAACCACTGCAATTGAGATGCACGAATCAGCCACATTGAAGGCGGGCCAGGGATGCGCGTAAGGGACGTGCAAGTCGAAAAGGAGAAAATCGATTACGTGCCCAAAGAGAAGACGATCGGTGAGATTTCCCAGGATGCCGGCCAGCAGCAACGCGAGCGATACGTCGCGCCAAATGTTTCGCGCACGCCGTCGCACGAGAAGGACCACAACAATGAGAAGCGCGACAGACGAAATTACGATGAAAAACGTATTGTTGTTCCGGAAAGAACCAAACGCTGCGCCCGTGTTCGTGACGTTTACCAAACTAAAGAAACCGGAGACCAGGATCCGCGGCTGATCCGGGTCGATAAACCGCAGGATCAGCTGTTTCGACCATTGATCGAGCGCATAGAGCGGCAGCGAAAGGAAGAGGATGTATCTCATACCGATGTGGTCACTTCAAACAAGCAGGATGGTTGATCACAATCGCTAGGGATGGACGCATATCGGAAATGTCGAAGCACGAATATCGAATGACGAAGGAAACCGGAATGCTCAAATGACGAAAGCTACCGTGGAAGTCTTGTCATTCGGGCTTCGTCATTAATTCGGCATTCGTCATTCGGATTTAGTCATTCCCATATGAGGATCAGCCTTTTCCAATCGTTTTCACCACGCTTTCGCAGCGATCGCACAAATCGGGATGTGCCTTGCTCACGCCGACGGTTGGCCGATGACGCCAGCAACGCGCGCACTTTTTATAAGCCGTTTTGGTGACGCAGGCGGTTGCTGCCTTCCCTTCGTGAATCGTGAGATCGCTCAGGATGAAAAACTCTTCCAGTTCTTCTTTGTCGATCTTTTTAGTGACATCGGAATTCGAATGTAAAACAACCGCGGCTTCGAGCGCATTCCCGATCAGTTTCTCCTGTCGCGCGCGCTCAATCGCTTGACCGATCACGCCGCGCAATTTGAGCAGTTCGGCAACCTGTTCACTGGCTTCATGACCCCGATGCTGCGCCTGCGGAAATTCCTCCAGGTGGACCGAGGCACCCACGCCTGAATGCCGCCAGGCTTCCTCGGCGGTGAATGCAAGAATCGGCGCAAGTAGTCGGCAAAGCGCATCGAAAATCTCATGCATGACTGTCTGTGTAGCGCGGCGACGCGGTGAATCCGGCGCGTCGCAATACATTCGGTCCTTGGTGATGTCGATGTAGAGGCTGCTCAAATCGACGGCGCAAAATTGATTGAGTGTGTGATAGACCTTGTGGAAGGCAAACTCCTCGTAAGCACTTCGACAGTCACGGATCACGTCATTCAGTCGCTCCAGAATCCAGCGATCGATTAGCGTTGTAGCCCCGACATGTCGGGCTGATGCCGGCCGGCCGGGGTCACCTACCCCGGCTACAGGAAAATCATAAAGGTTACCCAGCAAAATGCGCAGCGTATTGCGAATCCGGCGATAGGTGTCGCCCAGGCGCGAGAACATTTCTTCGGAAAACGGCACGTCGTCCGTGTAATCGATGCTGCTCGCCCACAGCCGAACGAGATCTGCACCATGCCGGCCGACGAAATGATCAGCAGCCATCGGTTTATCGTACGTGCCGGACTTCGAAATCTTTTTCCCATCAAGATCGACAACGAATCCGTGCGTGACGCAGATTTTGTACGGCGCGCGATTATTGAGCGCGACGCTGGTCATGAGGGACGATTGAAACCAGCCCCGATGTTGATCGGTCGCTTCGAGATACATGTCAGCCGGATCGCGCAATTCAGGATGCAGGGCGCAAACGGCTTTGTGCGAAACGCCGCTGTCAATCCAGACATCGATCGTATCGTTGCCTTTCGTTGTGCCCAGCGGAAGCCCGAGCTCGCGGCCAAGAGCAGCATCATCCAATTCGAACCAAATGTTTGAACCACGTTGCGCTACAAGGTCAGCGAGCTTCCGAATAATTTTCGCATCCAGGATTACCTTGCCGTCGGCGGAATAAAATACTGGCAGCGGCACGCCCCAACTGCGTTGACGTGAGATCACCCAGTCGGGCCGCGATTCGACTGTGCCCGCGATTCGATTCTCGCCCCACGCCGGAATCCATTTCACTTCTTTGTGAATGGCATTGAGTGCCTTGCCACGCAGCTCATCGATGCGAATGAAGAATTGCTCAACATTGCGAAAGATGATCGGTGTTTTCGAACGCCAGCAATACGGATACGAGTGATGAAATTTTTGTTCGCCAAGCAGCATGCCGCGCTGGCGAAGCAACTCCACGATGTCGCGGTTAGCGTCGAAGACGTATTTGCCGGTGAGATTGGGCAATGTCGATCTTCGCCCCCGGAAATGATTCCAGCGGTTTGCCGACTGGGTCCAGGCCTGTCGCTGCAGAAAAATGCGGCAGAAGTTTCTCAGCCAGCAGTAGAGTCGCGCGACCGTCCTTCTCTCGTGCCGGTTTAAATTCCTGGACGGTATAAATTTCCCTCGGATCAACAGCGATTGCCAGGTTTGCAGGTAAAGTCCACGGTGTCGTTGTCCAGATTGCGATGCTCGCCTTGTCTTTGAACTCGCCACTGGTGATTGGGAATTTGACGTAAACGGCGGTGTCGTCGCGCTCCTGGTATTCCACCTCGGCTTCGGCGAGGGCGGTCTGCGCGCCGGTGCTCCAGAAGACCGGCTTCTTCGCTTGGTAAACCAGACCTTCCTCCACGAAAACCGCGAACGCGCGCAGGATTTCCGCTTCATATTTAGGATCCATCGTCAAATATGGATTTTCCCAATCGCCGAAGACACCTAGCCGCTTGAACTGATCGCGCTGGATGTTGATGAACTTTCGCGCAAACGCTTCGGATTTCTTGCGGACCTCCAGTGGAGAAAGAACGCGCGATTCTTTGACCACTTTGTATTCGATTGGGAGTCCGTGACAATCCCAGCCGGGAACGTACGGTGCGCGCTTGCCCAGCATCGTTTGCGATTTCACCACGAAATCTTTAAGGATCTTGTTCAGCGCCGTGCCCATGTGGACATCGCCGTTCGCGAAAGGCGGACCATCATGCAGGACGAATAACTCTCGATCCTCTCTCGATTTCCGGATTTGCTGGTAAAGCCGCGTTTCCTCCCACACCCTGAGCAACTCCGGCTCGCGCGCGGCAAGGTTCGCCTTCATCGGGAACTCCGTGCGCGGCAAATTCAGCGTCTCTTTATAATTCTGGCTCATGATCAGCGGCTGATGGCTACGTAACATCCGCCACTCTACAAATCAATGTGGGCACTGAGAGAGGGGCCTCTTAGTCTTAGCGATCTGTTCGACGCAAGGTACGATATGCTCGATACAGGCTTGATTTTCGCGCGACTTTTTACTTGGATGCCAACGTGCCGGCTGATGATCAAGTGACCTCACTAACCGGGGTCGGCGGAAGCGCGCAAAACGGCCCGGTCGCATTTACGACAACGCATTGGAGCGTCGTGCTTGAGGCGCAGGGCGAATCACCGGCGGCACAAGAAGCTCTAGAAAAACTTTGCCGCACATACTGGCGACCGATTTATGGTTTCGTGAGGAGACAGGACGTTGAATCAGAAGAGGCGAAAGATCTCACCCAGGGCTTTTTTGCGCTGCTTCTGGAGCGTCGGGATCTGGATGCTGTGCGCAAAGAGAAAGGACGTCTGCGTTCTTATTTACTCACGTCGCTCAAACATTTTCTGACGAACGAGCGAAACCGCGCCATGGCCATTAAGCGCGGTGAAGGCCAACTGTTGATCCCACTAGAGGAGTTGCGCGACCGTGAGCGTGGCGGTTTCGAACCGGCGAATGCATCGACTGCTGACCAACTTTACGAGCGCCGCTGGGCTTTGGCGTTGCTACATCAAGTGCTGACGCGATTGGGAGATGAATATCGGGCCGCTGGCAATATCACGCTGTTCGAACGCTTGAAAGCGTTGCTCACGGACGAACCGGACCGCCTGTCGCAGGCGCAAATTGCCGATGAACTGGGGATGACTGAGAATGCGTTGGGACAATATATCGTCCGACCGGCTACATGAGGACGGCCACCAAAGTCTGTGCAAAGTGCGGGGCGAAGATTTTCTCCGACGCGCCGCAAGAATTTTGCAGCGCGTGTCTGTTGGAGACCGGCCTCGGTTTGCTCGCGAACGACGATGAGGACGTAGCTGCGCCGCTGCCCCATAAGCGTCGTGCTGCGCGTCCGGCAAAGATGCCCCGGCTGCAACGCCGTAGCACTGCGGGCAGGCTCGGAGATTTTGGCGATTACGAGTTGCTGGAGGAAATCGGCCGCGGCGGTCAGGGAGTAGTTTATCGAGCGCGACAGAAAAGTCTCAACCGCACGGTAGCGCTCAAAGTCATAGGCCTCGGTCACTGGGCTACGGAGGCACATCTTAAGCGATTCCGTCGCGAAGCAGAATCCGCCGCCAGCCTGGAGCACCCATGCATCGTTCCAATCCACGAAGTCGGCGAGCGCGATGGCTCCTGCTACTTTAGCATGAAATTCGTCGAAGGCGGCCAGCTTGACGCAGTGGTCAGGCGCGAACCAATGCCAATCCGGCGCGCTGTGGAATTAATTGCCAAGGTAGCGCGCACTGTTCATTACGCTCACGAACATCACATCCTTCATCGTGACATCAAACCGGGAAACATCCTGCTTGATCAAAAAGGTGAACCGCACCTCACCGACTTCGGGCTCGCGCGACTGGTCGAGACGGAGAGCACTGTCACACGCACGATGGAAGTGCTGGGCACGCCCAGTTACATGGCGCCGGAACAAGCAGTAGGTAATAACGCGGCCGTCAGTGGCCTTACCGATGTTTATGGACTTGGCGCGGTGTTTTACCAATTGCTCACCGGCCATCCGCCTTTTGCTGGCGGCACAACCTACGAGACTATCAAGTTACTGCTGGATAGTGAGCCACGGCAACCGCGCCTGTGGAATCCGAAAATCGATCGCGATCTTTCAACAATCTGCCTCAAGTGCCTTGAGAAAGATCCAAAGCGTCGTTACGCCTCGGCTCTCGCGCTGGCCGAAGATCTTGAACGCTGGCTAAAGCACGAGCCGATTCTAGCCCGGCGCACTGGAATCCTCAGCCGCAGCAAAAAATGGATACGACGCAATCCAACCAGTGCGCTATTGGCGGCGTCGCTCGTCGCTCTCGCGGCAGCCGCTGGCTGGATCATTTGGAAAAGTGATTTTACCCAGCATCCACTAACAACAGGCATTGCGGTTCTGCCATTTGAAAATCTGAGTGACGACAAAGAGCACGCGTATTTTGCCGATGGCGTCCAGGACGACATTTTGATCAAGCTGGCGAAAATCGCCGATCTCAAGGTGATCAGCCGCACCAGCCTCATGCAATATCGCGGTAAACAGGACGTGCGCCAGATCGGCGATGCGCTGCGTGTCTCGCACGTGCTGGAGGGAACGGTGCGGCGTTCTGGTGGGAAAGTGCACGTAAATGCGCAGTTGGTGGACGCTCACACCAACGCGGGCATCTGGGCGGAGGAATACGACCGGGATTTGAATGACGTGTTCGCCATTGAAACGGAAGTTGCCAAGTCAATCGCAAATCGACTTAGAGCCAGAGTTTCAGCTCGCGAAAAGGTAGCCATGGAAGAGCGACCGACCAAGGACCTTGTTGCCTACGACCGTTATGTCCAAGCAGCGTCTTCGATCGACAAGGCCGCCTATGCGCGAGAAGGAGAGCGAGGAAAGTATTATTTCCGGGCGATAGAATTGCTCAATCAGGCGATCGCGCGGGATCCTGCTTTCCTTCTGGCATATTGCAGGCTGGCTGAGGCACACGACGAGCTCTACTTCCAAAATGTCGACCACACGCCTGGCCAGCTGGCGTTAGCACAATCGGCAATCGATACCGCCTTTCGCGTGAAACCAGAGTCGGGGGAGGCGCACCTCGCCCTGGCTCAGCACTTTTACCACGGCTACTTTGATTACGACCGAGCCCGTCACGAGCTCGCCATCGCCGTCCGCACCTTGCCCAACGACGCACGGATTTTTGAATGGAATGGCTACATCGACCGTCGTCAGAGCCGTTGGCATGAAGCGGTACGCAACTTCGAGCGGGCGATGGAGCTGGATCCGCGCAACGTTAAGATTCTCACTAGTGGCATCGTGACCTACCGACTAATGCGGGACTATGCACGAGCCAGGACGATTGATCATCGCCTCATTGCTATAGAACCCAACAACACTAATAACCAGGAGTGGCGTGCCCGAATCGACTTCCATGAACGAGCTGATACCAGACCATGGCATGCTTTTGAGAATACGCTCGGAGACCCGAAACAATGCCCAGAATGCTCTCTTTTCCTCGCTTTGTATGAGCGGAACAGTATCGCCGCTGATCGCGCGTTGGCCGCGCTTGGCGAGGATGCTTTTGGTGCAAGAGGCGTCAATGCAAGAGGTGTAGGTGGAACACAATTTCGCCGAGCTTATTTGGAGGGTTTGATTGCTCGAATGAAAGGGGACGCCGCCGCGGCGCTGGCGGCTTTTAGCGCGGCGCGCACGCAACAGGAGGAAGCCGTTCGCGCGGAGCCTGATTATGGTCCAACTGTCTGCGTCCTGGGTCTGATTGATGCCGCACTTGGACGAAAAGAAGAAGCGCTGCGAGAGGGCCGCCGGGCACTCGAGCTTACGCCGATTGCGAAGGATTCCATGGATGGCGCGGATGTCCTTTATTTTTATGCCGTGATCTGTGCGTGGACCGGTGAGCGCGACCTGGCCATCGAGCAACTGGATACGCTCGCGAAAATCCCGGCCGGTCCGTCTTACGGGGACCTTCGTCTCAGTCCCTATTGGGATTCGCTCCGCGGCGATCCGCGCTTCGAAAAAATCGTCGGGTCCCTCGCGCCAAAGTAAGCTCACCACGGATTACGCGGATAACCCGGATACGGACGTGATTCAGAAGGAGTGGTAGGGCGCGACCGCTGGGCGGGCCGAATCGGGCGCCCAGTTGTAGGGCGTCTGTGTCAAACGCCGAGCAAGAACTGATCCTTTGCAGCCGCGCAATCCGCGTCCTAGCGGAATAATCTTATTTCTCGAAAATCCCGACAATATTTTCCGTATCAATGCGAACGGCCTCACTCTTGCCGAAAAAGAAGATCATATGAAAATCCTCTGGCGCACCAAATTGGCGGGGCTCGTTGAATAAGTATCGCGCGCCGTTTGATAATCGCACGCCAAACGGACGAAATGGATGGCGCTTTGCTAATCGCTTTAGATCGATCGCCTTCATTGCATGACATTTTACACTTTCACCCAAGTGTCGTCACTGGAAAAACGGGATCTCGCCACCGAGTGAATGCTCTCATCATAACGTTCTTCTGCTTCAGCTGCGACAACACAAGGTCACTCTGGCCACCACTCCCAATCCCGTGGTATCCGCGCAATCGGCGGTAGCTCCGCTTCAACGATTCAACGCTTCAACGATTTACGCGGCGAAGCCATTTTCCGCGTAACCCCGCGCCGGATTTCCTGCAGTACATGGGTGAACGGCCAGAAGTGACTTCCCACGACGGGAAGCCAAAGAAGGCCAAAACAAACAAACAAAAGGAAATTAATAATATGAAAAAACGAAACATTACATTCACAACAATTCTGCTGGTGCTTGGCTGCTTTGCGATGGGCTCGGCGCCCTCCGCGTCGGCCACGCCCACGCCCGTACCGGTTACCATCACTGCTAC
>WNFX01004448.1_pt1 | contig 13742 bp, 13 predicted proteins | sample 5400111 | NCBI WGS metagenome assembly WNFX01 (sample SAMN13153363, study PRJNA577476) | soil metagenome | isolation source: 40 cm soil or saprolite under grassland replicate 1 | place: USA:California | collected 2016-06-15
CTGCATTTCAATCATGACGATTCATTTGTGGATGCTGAAAGTACTTTTGCACCCTCTTGGAGTGGTTATATGGTGAAGTATTAATTGAATTTTGTTCTAAACGCCGTTTGAAATCCTTGAACGAATGCCTCTAGGAGCGGAATCTCAACCGATTTATCTTTTTTCTCTTCATCTGGCAGAAATTTTTCAATACTGACTACATGCTCGCTGCTATCTCGTAGGATCTCAAATATTTCCATTTGTTTCTTACGTTCCGTCATCTGGATGGCTGAAATTATCAGGACTTCTTTTCTATTTGGATCCTGAGAGGGCCGGATTTCAGAAGGTTTGTCTTCACTTGGCATACTCATCCAACCTTCGGAAACCATGAAAACTTGTTGTAGTTGGTCAACTCTTCCACTCTTTGCAGCTGCTTGACCGAGAAAACGCAGGAGTTCCACTCGCTCCCCGTGAGTAGGCGGCAGATCTGGAATTCGTCCAACCACCAGGTTCTTGCTTGCCTCCACAAGCAGGGTTGGCATATGTTCACCATCTCGGAGAATAATCTCTTTTGCGTTTGAAATAATTTCTTCCAAACTAATTTGGTACTGACTTCTTTCTGGTGACATAATAGTCAGAGCTACTTAACTTGTTGATCACATGTTAAGCAGGCTGATTTATTTTCTTACAAGGGGGAGACTGATGCAAGTCCTCTGCAAGAAAGTTACTTTTTACACGGTCCTATAGGATTTTGTCAGGTTCGGATTACTATGGGTCTGGACGTTTCAAGCCGTAGGCTCAATCATTCCCCATCTCCAAGTTACATTCCAATCTTGAGGCTAGTCATTGTTCGCAAAAGCGAGATTGTACGACGCAAGAGGATTTATTTTTCGTCTAGCCGGAGAACGAATAGTATCCCATAAGACACAATCCCCCTCTGCGTTGAGCTATATTTCAATGGCCCCTGAATTGGGAACAGAACGAATAATGTATCTCAGATTGGCTGCGAAGCAACGCGGCATAGCTAACCCAAAATTGTTCGCAATTTGAGTGTTCAGCATTCGGTGTCAGAAAATATAGACATAGACAGTTTTGTGAGCGTTGAGATCCTCAGTAGTGCCTCCCTTCATCCCCTTCTGGTTTATGAAAAAGGATTCGATGCCTTGGGCGTCAGAGAATGAATCGGCGATCCATTGTCGCGGCTTTTTCCGTTCATTAGGAAATTGCGTCAGGCCGATTGTCCACAAAGAGTAATCGGCTGGCTTGGCAGACTCAACCCGGTCCGTGATTGCCTGGGTGATCGATTGCCTATTCATATGTATACTTTCTCGTGTGCCTAATTGGCATCACGCCAAAATTGATTGGGGGCGCGAATTATACCCCTTTTCAAGTTATTCCCCGGCGCTCGGCCTAAGCGATTTTTAGATTTGGTGAATAGATGTTCAAGACTAACAGCAATCATGGATCGCACAACTAACATTGGGTAATTGAAGTTGACTTTTGTGGAGGTATTATTCCCCACTCGAAAATATCCATAATCGAGTAAAGTAAATGCATTACTGCATGCCCGCACGGAGCTTTGAAGACAATCCGCTGACATAGCGGCTAAACCCGACTCCTAGGATGCCACCTCCCGTGAGAGCAGCAGCCATCGTACTCACCGCAGTCGCCTTAGGCATAGCAGCATTTCCGCTGCCAACCCGGATGCCCAATCTGTCTAGGATAATTAGAGTCACTAAGGCTGCGAGTAATGATACAAGCCCGGTGCTCGCAGCCAGCATCAGGCTAGCTTTCCAATTCCTTAAAACGAAACCGAGAAACAGGCCAGTGCTCATCGTTACGCATAGAACAGTAATGCCTAAAATCAGCCCGAAACGCACGTGCAATGAAAGATCGGATGGAGCATGCCCTTGAACCCATTGATCTAGCCATCCATTATAAAGAACCAAGTCACCCACCCACACTCCAGCCATCGTCGCTATAGATAACCACCACCATTGACGATATCCGCTAATTTTGCTTAAGAGTAAACCCCATCCGAATGCGCCCAGCATTTCTAATATCACAGGTGGCACCACATAGTCTTGAAAGAATTTCACCAGAGTATTAATCAGATGCGACGACATCCAGCTCTGCACAATGATTAACCAGAAAAATACTCCTGCAGGTAATCCCAAACACAACCCAGCCGCTAAGGCGCTTTGCACGGCAATCTTGAAGTCGCTTTGATATAAGCGGTTAGGCATTACAGGTTGATAAGTCTCTCGTGGCTCGATGAACGGATCCATAACGTTGATCTCCTTGTTGCTATAAACGCTTATTCGTCACCAATCTTCAAACCGCAGGTTGCTGATTCAGCTCGCTTTGCTTTGTTTATCCATGAGATAACTGGGCCTAGTAAGAAAAAAAACTGTTACTCCCGCAGTCCCAGAGAAGAGAACTAAGGCCCATAAGATAGAGCACAACGGAAGCCAACGTCGGAATGTTGAGACGACAGTCCATAGCTAAATCGTTCGGCACCCCGCAGGTTACTTGCTTCTGTGACTCTGCCATCCCATGAGCCTCCTCGAATTACCCTCTGAGTAGTGGTGTTATTTTGATCTTCCCGACCGTCGTTGATATTATATGGATAGGGCATGTAGAGGCTGCTTACCCATTCCCAGACATTACCGCTGAGGTCGAGCGCCCCAACCCAAGATGCTCCACTCGGCTTGCTGCCTACTTCAGCTGTCTGATTTGAAGGATCCCGGACGGCATCAGCCCACACGACATTCGCTCTATCAAACTCATTTCCCCAGGGAAATAGTAGGTTGTCTGGCCCACGAGCGGCATACTCCCACTCGGCTTCAGTCGGCAGCCGCGCTCCACGCTTTTCGCAAAATGCTAGTGCTTCATCCCATCTGATCATCTCGCGAGGGCGATTTTCCGCCGTCCATTTACTGGAGCGGCTAGCTTGACCCCCAAAAGTATTAAACTGAGCATTCGTAACCTCGGTGAGGTCGATCCAAAAGGGCTTGTCGAAGCATTGTCGGTTGACCGGTTTTTCTTTATCCATCCAAAATCGTTGAGCGCCAAGTCTTGTAACCGCATAATCAATCTGCTCATCGGTGCTGCCCAATTGGAAGCAACCTGCTGGCACGAGAGCCATTTGTACCCCACCAAACTCTTGCATAATTGGTTTCCATTCTGAATTGTGATTCACAATCTCGAATCCTGGTGGCCGCGAGGTAGGGAAGAGGAGTCCCGATGGCTTTTCGCACGCCGTAACAAGCCAACCGAGCATGGAGATTATCATGAAGCGAACAACTACCGACTTGGTTCTATTTACGACGTTCATATCTCTGCTCTCCTCTGATACAAAATATTCTGAATAAGAATATATACGTGCCAAGTATCGCTTCCATGATAACTCTGTTTTCATATTGCAAATGGTAAGCAGGTTGGAAGGTCCTAATAACAAAGCCAGTGCGAAGATCAGTCCAACGAATGTATTGAATGGTTTGCCCACACGCTCAAACTTACAGAGTGCCGCATAATTACCTAAACTTAGAATTTGAATCTTAGCCTACAAAGCAATTCGAAAAGTTTAATTATTAATGAGACAAGCGGTAGTGATCAAATTTATGCCAGGCAGGGAAAGTACCGTTGCCGATCACCTGGACGCGCCTTGAACCATCCAAATGCATAACAATCAATTGGCCATTTTCTGTAAAGACAATTGTGTCGTTGGAGCCCCAATCCGGGAAACGATCTTCTTGGGTGTTGTTTGTCAAACGAGTATCACCAGAGCCATCCAAATTCATCAGGTGTATTTCAAACTCAGGACCGATACCGACCTCCGCTGGAGGAAAGGAATCACGCTGCGTATCGAAAGCGATGTGGGTGCCATCCGGCGACCAGCTAGGAGACATGTCGTACGCCGGATTATTCGTGAGACGAGTCTGGCCGGTACCATCCGCGTTCATGACATAGATTTCATAGTTGCCATCGCGAGAGGTTGCGAAGGCAATCCGAGTGCCGTCCGGCGACCAAGTTGGATATTCCCCGCTAGCAGTCGTCAAGCGCTGGAGGCCTGAGCCATCTACATTGATGACAGCTAAATCTGTAAACTGATTACCATCAAAGAAACGTGCAAAGGCAATGCGGGTTCCATCGGACGACCAAGCAGGTGACCAGTCATTCACTGCATCATTTGTCAAATTATGCTGGCAAGTCCCATCCGCGTTCATCACGTAGATTTCATCGTTGCCATCTCGTTGGCTACGGAACGCAATCCGTGTTCCATCAGGCGACCAGGCCGAGTCGAAGTCTGACGCCGGATCGTTTGTCAATCGGATTGGTGCGGCTTGGTTGGCATCTTGCATAGCGGCGTCGACGTTGAGGAGGTAAATGTCCCCGTTCCCATTCTGTGTCGCGCTGAAAGCCAGCCAGTTACCAACCAAAGGTGAGACGACTGTATTGGTATTTGGCTGTTGGCAATCCGATGATGGAGTTGAAGTGACATCGACCAATGGTGCGCTTTCCGCAGGCGGGCCCAGGTCGGCACAGGCCGCGATTTGCTGGCTCCCATCCGTTGCAATCGCGAAAACGACGAGCGTAAGATTGCCGGGCAAGAATTCATAGGTAGATGTTTCGACAGTCTCTTCTTTTTGCCCCACCTCAATATCTGGCAACTCGAAAATGGGCCTTTGGTCCAATGGCACGCCACTCGCACAATTGATCAAGGTGTATATACCCCAGGGATTAAAATCGCTGGCGTTATCAAGCTTAATTTCAAGCAAGGTGGTGCCATCGCCATTATCCCGAGCCGTGAATGTGCCGCTAATGGCGGAGTTATTAACGGCCTCGACTTTGACCGATCCATACCGTGTCGAAGGTATGTTGCTCGTTGCGACCAATGTGGTTGTAGGTAGCAGGGTTGGTGTAGCGGCTGGCTCAGATTTGGTTGGGGGTCTTGCGGTTTGACGTATAGGTGAACATGATACTAAGATCAACAAAAAAAGTGTTCCCCACCAGGATGATAATGACAGACGCATACATCACCTCCTAATTAAAGCTATGGTGATCGGACTTATGTACAAGAAATACACCGCCGCTCCCTATCCCGTTCCCACGGAGTCGAACTGATCATTTCAATAGATTGACAGACATGTGGGCATGGTCTATCTCCCCAGACCTTCGACAACCTCCTTTCATTAGCATACGTCTTCCCCTACTAATTCGTAGCTTGGTAACTGGATGACTCAAGATTGCTGGTAAATATGCATCGCAAAAGCGAGCGGCCTGTTGAAAAAGTAATGGCAAGTGTTAGGGGTGGCGAGGGAGGACGATATCAAAGATCAGGATGCTCACCCGGACTAGAATCATGCCGAGGGGCCTCAGGCTTCCGCTGGATGCCGTGGTAGGCCGCAATAGCTCTATATAGACTCGTTTATTACCACCTAGCACTTTGGCTAGGCTTATCCTAGCCTATCTGCCGATACCGTCGGTCGCCAGCATTGATACACTTTCATCAACAGTGCAAGCGAATCCACAAGGCTGACTGTGATTGAGAGCCGATGATGAGTGCCTTTACCCATGCCGAAATCAAATACTTGCAGAGCCAACGTTTAGGTCGAATAGCGACGGTTGGTTTCGATGGTCGGCCCCATGTCGTGCCGGTTGGTTTTCGCTATAACCCGGAGTTTGATACGGTGGACATCGGTGGTCATGATTTTGCAAAGCGGAAAAAATTCCGCGACGTACAGCGAAATCCACACGTGGCATTTGTGGTAGACGATGTGGCTTCGGTATCTCCTTGGCGGGTGCGGGGGATTGAGATTCGCGGCGAAGCCGAGATATTGGAAACGGGTGGTCAGAGTGTGATACCAGGGTTCGATGCGGAGATGTTCCGAATACGGCCGACGCGAGTCATTAGTTGGGGATTGGAGAGCGACACCTTCTCTACCGACTCGTATTCTGCGCATGACGTAACGTCATAAGAGGAAGACGCAAGCGGGCCAATCCATAGCGCATTATCGCAAAACGGACAAACATCTTATGAGCCGAAACACATTTTTCAACATCTTCAGATTCTTCATGGCGATTTATGTTTTTCTGTATCGCCTCACCGGTGGAAAGTTCGGCAACCAAGTACAAGGACTGCCGGTCCTCCTGCTGACCACTATCGGTCGCAGGACGGGCAAAAAGCGAATCACACCGTTGGGATATCTTGAACATGATGGCTCCTACGTAATTACTGCCACCAATGCGGGTTTTGACACCCACCCAGCTTGGTTTCATAATCTGAAAAGCCATCCGCAGGTTGCGCTTCAAATTGGAGACAAACAATTGACTGCGATAGCGGAACTAGCCGATCCAACACTTCGACAGCAATTATGGGCTAAATTTGTCGAACGTGCGCCTGGTTATGGGGCTTACGAGAAGCGCACAACCCGCGAGATTCCGATTGTGCTCTTGCGACCTGTATCACAGATCTAAGCCGATAAGGCGCTCTAGTTAAAGATGAGGCGGCTGGCATAAAACCTTTTCAACAAATGCTGTGTGTCCACTTGCTGAACCTTCGCTCCACAAACCTGGTTGTACCTATCATATTATGAGACATAAGTAATCAGGAGGAGAGGAAGATGGTGATATTGTTCGTACAATCTTAATTTTGCGGCGAACATTTAGCTTCAGAAGTTCTATTATGGCGATTTAGAATTTACTTTCAAGGCTAACGGGGAGAAATTAAGCGGCCTATAATGGTACGGGAAATTGGTTAAACTATAAGACACTCAACCCAAAAACTCAACCATCGCAGCATTACACCAATCGCTATTTGGGGGAGACAGACAACAAGATGAAGGGGCATTCAAAATAATTTTCAAGCTTAATATTTAGGATATTAAATAGTTTGGGCGAGGTCGCTTTGCGCCTCGCCCAAACTAACTTGCTTTAATAAAGGCTTTATGCTTATTATTTTTGAACAGGCTCACCCGCAGCTGATATCAAGGTCCAGGTGCCGCCATTATCGCTCATCCCTTCGCCAGCAGCCGTACCACCCGCCGTATCCTGTGAAAATGTATAGAGTGGATGACCGTTATAGGTAACCTGCATGGTACCATCGTCACGTGTGATGGTACTTAGCTTGCTCGCATCCACACCGTCACCAGCAACTGGAGCACCCTGGCTGGCGAGAGGTGTCCATGTTGTAGTGCAATCGCCTGTACAAGCGCTGGTGCCATTGGTATCAAGCGAAAAGACATATAGTGACATTCCATCGCCGTTCACTAGAACAGAACCAAAAGTTCCTACATCAGCGACATTTACAGTCGCCTCACCAGTAACTGGTACACCTGATGTTGGTGCTTCAGTAGCAGCTGGTGACTCAGTTGCAACTGGCGATTCAGTCGCGACTGGTGACTCAGTAGCAACCGGTGACTCAGTTGCAACTGGTGATTCAGTAGCAATCGGCGGTGAAGTCACCACAGTCGTCGGGGCCGGGGTTGCAGCGGGCGCACAAGCTGCTAAAAGAAGAGCTAACACGAGCATAGCTCCCAGTAAAGTCGGATATTTCATTCTTTCTCACTCCTTTCAACTAATAAGGTTTCACTAACTATACAAGTGACAGTTATCTACCTCAATGGGGAATGTGCCTATCTTATGGTGGAATACCCTCCCACGTACTAAGATACTACTAAACATTTTTTAACTACAATTAATTTTGATTAGAAATTATTTGGAATAATAAAAATGCCAGTCTGAGAAAGACCAACATTTTGTCTCATTAGGCTATGCAATCGCTACTGCCGAAGATAGCTGTGCCTGCTCGGCATTACGGAAGAATCTCCACATCACACCGATTGCCACTAAGTACAATAATGTCGTAGCGATAAACAATGGCGTGAAACCATATTGTTCTTGTACAACACCTGAGATATAAGGTCCTACCGACCAACCGACTTGCCATGCGATATTGAACACGCTGCTCGCCAGTCCCTGTTGGTGTTCGGGTGTTTGCTCCATGCAAAACGCAGAGTAGAGCGGTGTGGACATATTCATTAACGCAGCGCGCAGCAGAAATGCAAAGCCTGCGATCCAAAGCGATGGCGCGAATCCGATCATTAGCATAAAGATCACGCTACTGAGTTGAGTGAATGCCACAGTGCGAACCTTTCCACCCAGTCGTGTGGTCAGACGCGGTCCGATCAAAGTTCCAATTGCAATAGACAAAGATGACAAACTAAAAAAAAGACCTAGCAATGAATCAGAAATCGCAAACTTATCTTTGAAGAAGACGTTCATATACGGAATGAGAATCGCCGCGCCGATGCCAATCAGAAAACTTGGCGTCGCGAGTCTAACGATCTGTCGCGTCAGACCCAACCGTATGCCTATTTGGCGAGATCCAGACTCCGGCTTTGTCTGCAATGTCTCCACAGAGGAAAGCGTTTTCGGTTCACGCATAATCCATAATGGGATCAGCGCGGTCGTTCCAAATAGAATTGTTGTGATCAGCACTGCTTGATACGCAACTGCGCTGGCCGAATCAACATGAAAAAGAGTCCCGAAGAGTGCAGGTAACTGTCCCGCAAAGAGACTGCCTACAGCACCCGCGATGGTTTGCAAGCCATAGTTGAGACTGAAAAGCAGGGTACGATTTTTTGCATCGGACAGCTTCATCATTAGTGGTGAGCTGCTTACGAAAATGAACATGGTAAAAACACCTGCGAACGCGGACATGATCGCGATCACCGTGGGCTGTTTGAATGTTACCTGACCTAGATAGGCGAGACCTGAAAATACAAGACCGATAATGAGTGCCCGTCTATACCCAATGCGGTCGGAAAGACGGCCGATGGGAATGCCAAACAGTAAACCCGTAAGTGCTGGCAAGGAGTTGACGATACCCAGGAAGTCACGCGTGAAGCCGCTTTGAAGCATATAGATATTGAAAAACAGTTGCCAGCCGCTGTAAATGATGCCATAGATGATGGTCGCCCATAGAAATAGCCGCGCCTCACGATGGAAAGTGCGCATTGGCTGAATATAATGATCATTGATATTTTGAAACATAAGAGGGTGATAAAGTAGCAAGAAAGTAACCGACACTCCAGACAAGGAGTATCAGTCACTTTTTGTTAATCAACAGGCTGTGCCTCAACTAATGGAGGGCCTGCTACATCTTCCGCGCGCAAACGATTCGCGCGTGCGATCAAAGGTAATGCAGGTGTGAGCAACAAACTCGCGATCGTGATCGTGGCGCGGATTGACCAGAGGCTGATCAATGCCGCGACAGGGCCACTGGTGATCTGACCAATTGCATCCACCTGGCCAGACATTGAAATCACTGTGGCGCGCGTGTCGGAATCCAAGCGCTGGTTGACCCATGCGGTATAAAGTGGTCCTATGATATTACGTGTGATATTCACCATTGTTACTGCGAGGATGCTAACGGCAAGTGCGGGAGAAAACGCGAAGGTAAAGATCGCCGCCGAGAGCAAGGCAGTGATCCACAGCATGGCGCGTGCAATGGAAGGCGCGTGGTTTGCATCGAGTCGCTTTTCAACTTGGCGCGTCACTAAAATGGATAACAGCATTCCACCCGCGCGTAGGAAGCCAAAGAAAGCGACTGCATTCAAACCAAAAATGCTTGGCAAGCTGAAATTGTCAACCAGGTATTTCACCCATAGGCGATCCCAACCTTCGGAATACAACCCATAGATGAAACCAATTCCCAAAACAGATAACAGCACGGGTCGCGAACGAACGGCTGCGATTCCCTTCTTGAAAATATCACCCATATGCTGGAATGAGCTTCGGTCTGCGGGGCGAATCGGTTTGAATCCATGTTCAGGCATGAAGAGAATTAATAGAATGCCGATCCCCACAACAGATGCGCCACCCACTAGGAGGGGCATATTCACAGCAATATTGCCAAGCGGAATAGCAATTAACATGCCGATGAAGGCGCCTGCTAGATCAAATTGGTTCGCGCGTAGAAAAGCGCGGTTGGCATTCTCTTCGCCAATTTCATCCGAGAGCCAGGCTTGCGTCGCACCACTGGTAAAAGTATAGCCGATTCCCCAAAGGACCTGTGTGAGCAGAATCATTCCGAAGATAGGAAAGAATCCCTCAACTAGAAAACCAAAGCCCATTAGGAAAAAACCGATGATAATAGACAACCTGCGCGAGTATACGTCAGCCACAATGCCTGTTGGAACTTCGAACAGGAGGATGACCACTTCGACTGTGGTACCAACCAGCACCAATTGAGCACCCGAGAGTCCAGCCACTGTCGCCTCGTAAAACGATGTGACGACAAATATCATACTGAAAAACAGGCCCGTAAAGAACTGAAGACCTAGATATAGTTTATAAGCATCTACTTTGCGAAACATTTTTACCTTTAAGCCCCTCCCTGCCCTCCCCAAATTTTTCAAATTTGGGGAGGGCAGAGGGAAGAGTCATGATATTGGGTAAACAGCTGATAACTTTTTTGGGAACAAGATATGAAGCAGAGGGCGCACATCTTCCGCGTCACACCAGCAATCCGCGAAGGTATATTCCAATTCTTCAAAACTTCGATAACCGAAAAGCAACTGTAAGAAGGTCAGATCAGGAAATGCGACCTCGCCTTCTTCCTTCGGCGTAGGCTTCCATGATTCGATGGCTATAATCTTTCCATGTTCGATTCTCATCCTCAAGCCAGTCCGATAGAAACTCATGCGAATCTCGCGGGAATGCCCCACAGCAATTGACCCTGCTAATCGTTTTTCTAGCACGGGCTTAATATGGTCGAGGAAGCCGAATAGATCAGGCACGCGCAGATACCACGCGTACGGATCACGGATGGTAGGAAGACGTTTCCCTAATGCCTCATAAGCAGGATGCGCGGCGCCAAGCAAAAATCCAAACGAATTGAATTCACCCTTATCCCGTTTTGCATATTCCTGTCCCTTTGCCCAGAGATAACGTACCACACTAGGCGTGACTTCCAGCCAGGATACGCCAGGTTTCACCTCATATCGAGTAGCAACCAGACTTTTCTCCTGATTGTAGCCAGGATAACGGAAATAACCCACTTGCTGGCCCGCTTTATCCATGGCGCCGCTGGCGCCACTGCGCTTGTCTTCAACGATGCAACTGACCCAGCAGTTATTGTTCTCACTCCTACCACTCAATTCATAACGGAAGAGTTCCGGCGTACGTTCACATGCAATCATAGAACGTTGGCAGGTTTGATCATAGAGTTCTGCAATGAATGGTAAATCGCTTTCCCGTGCGGCGCGGACGACATAAGGCTCCGTTTCGCCTTCTTTCAACTTTGGAACTTGAGCTTCATAACCAAAGCGACGGCCATCCAAATCCAAAGCCATCTCATAACCAAATTGACGATAGTAGAACGGAATGCCGGTAATGGCTTGTACCGTTTCGCCGCGTTCAGCGCTCCACTTGTGAATCTCTTCGAATTGCAAACGTACGAGTCCGCGGTTGCGGAATTCAGGCAATGTACCTACTAATTCGGGCCGACCTACGCCAAACTTGATGCCTTCATAGGACCAAGTCTGCGAGATCAAATTCGAAGAAGAAACAATTCTCCCACCAGGAACTTCTTCGACAATAGTGAAATCGCTTGGACTGAATGTTGGGTGGGGTCTGGTAAGCAAGTCGCGTGTCCAAGCCGCGATACATTGTCCATCGGGGTCATTATCAGTATGAATAGCGCGATTGAATTCGGAAAGCGCGTCCGCGTCTTCAGGTGTGGAGTGGCGTAGGATCAAGCCATTGCCCAGATCGCGCAAAATCGTTTTTGGTTTGGTGAACATATTTTGTCCTGTCGGGCGATTGCCTAGTATAGGGCCGGTCATGCCCACGCAGGACAATCGCTGTTATAAAAGTTTTCTCAGTTGACGCAAAGTGGATTCGGGATCTTTGAAATGGATGCCCTTGATTCCAACTTTTTCACAACCTTCAATATTGATTTGGAAGTCGTCAACGAAGACGGCTTCTTTCGGACTCACCCCAAATTGCTCCAGAGCAATTTGGAAGATCTTTGCTTCAGGCTTTGCCGCGCCGACTTCCGCAGAGATGATCATCTTGTCGAAGGCGTCATCGAATTTCTCCCGGACGATATAATCGCGCAAATCGCCCCAGGCATTCGAGATAAGTCCTGTTTTGTATTTGCCGCGCAGAGACCGAATGTAATCGAGCAATGTGAGGTCAATGATATCTCCCGCGAAAAATTCATCACGGATGATTGCAAGCTCAGAGGACGGACGTTTCAATCGTTGTATGACAGAAGCCCAATGTTCTTCTGAACTGATTTCACCAATCGTTGCTCTATGATGCGAATCGCTATCGAAGACGATCTTGTTCAGATCGTCATAGTCCATGCCGAGCCTGTCAGCGAGTTGCTGGCGCGGCGCCTGGAACTCCGTGCGGACGATGACTCCACCGAGGTCGAAGAAAGCAACTTTGATACTCATTTGCTTTTCTTAGTCGTCTTCTTTCCCTTCGAGGAGGTCCCAGCGGCAGGTTGCTTTCCTTTCGTGGGCGATGTATCAGAGGCTTTCCGTTGCCGGGAGGATGTCTTCGGCGCAGGTTTCGCTTTTGCGGTTGGCTTCTCCTCCTTTGGCTCAGGCTTGGATTCGGCCTCAGCAACGGGGACACCTTCGGGTGCAGGCAGAGGCGCCTCTTGTTGAGGATGCTCCTTCATTTCTACTTCGAATTCCTTTAACTCATTCCGCCAGTTAGGCATCGCCATCTCTAGGCGCTGACGAGGGATTTGGGTGGCGCGTCTGCAACGCGGACAATGCGCGTCGTAGTGAGTCAAATTTTGTGAATCGATCTCTTGCAAGGCATCGAGCATTTCAACGCGACTGAGCGTATAAGGTGTTTGACAAAAAGCACAACGGATATTCATAGATACTCCTCTTTTGAAAATAGATTTTTAGGCAAGCCTTGCGAAGCTGCCCGAAGGGCGTGAAACCCTCGCAAGGTTCTATCAGGATCTATTACTAAAGAGATTGTACACTGATTTCAGTACCCCCATGCAGCTCCTTCTCGTAGTGGTCGTACGCCTGGTCGACATGCATACCTGCGTTTTCGTAGAGACGCAATGCACCGGTCAGGTTCTGTGCATCCACGCCCAGCCCAACTTTGCGTTTGCCGCGTCGATAAAATTCGTTGAACGAGTGACGCAGGAGGGCAAGCCCAATGCCGCGCTTCCGCCAGGGACGCCGCACACCCAACGAGCTCACCCATCCAATACTCGGATCGTAATAGGAATGAGGGCGACAGAGGTTAACACCAGCGATTTCATCGCCTTCCATTGCAAGGAATAATAAAGTTGGGTCATAACCTTCATGGATCCAATGATGCTCAAACCGTTTCAGTCCTTCTTCGAATGGTTCTTCCACAAAGCCAAAATGGTCGCGGAAGGCATCCTTATCTGCGCGGTAAACCGCTTCAAGATCGGTCTCTGGGTTATAGGTACGAAGAGTAATCCCTTCTGGGAATTCTGTTTCAGGCACAGGCGCATCCATTTCGATCAGCATATGATAGAAACTGCGGATATAGTGATAGCCAAAATCTTCAAACAGCTTCTTTGCCTTTTCAGCCTGGCGATATGCTCCCACACGCGGCGCAAAGCGCAGCTCGGCCGGTACCCTTGGAAGAGCATGCAGCGCGCGCTGCTCAGCCCAATTCATCATCCATCTACCGATGCCCATGTCTTCATATCTGGGATCGACACGTCCCCAGATCTGCGGGTGGACGGG
>WNFX01004449.1_pt1 | contig 13741 bp, 9 predicted proteins | sample 5400111 | NCBI WGS metagenome assembly WNFX01 (sample SAMN13153363, study PRJNA577476) | soil metagenome | isolation source: 40 cm soil or saprolite under grassland replicate 1 | place: USA:California | collected 2016-06-15
GCCGCGTTCACGTATTTGGCCCTTGGCGCGATCACATTCTTCATCCCGTGCGCCATTGTGACCGCCCAATTGGGTGTATTGCACCCCCATGAGGGTTCTCTCTACAATTGGACCCATCGAGCATTGGGTGGGTACTGGAGCTTTTTCATCGGCTTCTGCGCCTGGTTTCCGGGTGTCCTGGTAATCGTGGCCGGGGCAGACATAGTCGTGAGCTATATTCAGGGACTTAATAGCAACTGGCTGGTACAGCCGTGGCAGCAAGGTCTGACGCTCATTACAATCATCATCGTGACCACGGTTATTGCTCTGCAGCGCACGCGTCTACTCTCGTTGATGGCGAATTTCGCTATGGGCGCTATCGGTCTGGCCGTTCTCCTGGTCGGCCTGGCGGGGGTGGTCTGGTTGCTGAAGGGGAACCCCAACTCAACCGACTTTCACCAGGTGTCAGGATGGAGTATCAACCCCGGAAACATGGGATTGTTTGGTCTGATAACATTGGCCTATTTGGGGACTGAGGTGCCGCTCAACATGGGTAGTGAGATCAGGAGAAGTGGTATCACAGGCATCGTGAAGAGTCACCTCCTGTGGGGGACAGTACTGGTACTGGTAGGATACTTTATAGCGACCTGGGCCATTCTCGTGACACAAGGATCGGGAGCCGCCTCCATCGGTGGATTTGCGGTTGTGGGTACTGTCGACATGGCATTTGGCCATGTCGTAAGTGGTATCGCAGCCGTGTGCGTCATGACCTTCTTCGTCATGGTGCCGGTGTTCTATAGCGTCACTTTTAGCAGACTACTCCTGGTAGGTGGTATCGACCAGCGCTTGCCGATGAGAATAGCGAGGCTTAATAAGAATCGCGCACCTGCTGGTGCTATCATTTTCCAGGCTGTGATTGCCATCACTTTTACCTCCATGGCTTTCCTGGTGGTCCCCTATGTGGGATCATTCGGCATTAAGCCTGCCGACCTTAGCATTGATGTCTACAACATATCTCAGGCAACGGCCACGCTGGTCTGGGCAATCTCCTCGGCTTTCTTTTTCGTAGATATGGTGGCATTTTACCGGCACGACAAAAAGGCCTTCCGGAGACAGAGGGTTCTGCCCATGCCAATCCTGTGGCTGTGCGTGCTGGTGGGCCCACTGGCCTGCCTGTTAGCTATCATTGACACCATTCGCAATAGCTGGATACCTCAGATTCCAAATGGGCAGTGGTCATGGATTATCTCCATTATCACCGTTATTATGATCGCCGTTGCAGGTCTGGGAAGCATGGTCGCCAGCAGTGAAGCAAGCTGGCAGACGACAAGTCAAGTGTAAAGAGAGAGAGAACTGCTCCAGTTGCTTGCTGTTATAGTGCATAGAAGCCATAGGTAGTGATGAGCTTGCGCGTTTCTTGATGCACAAAGTTCTCACGGCGCTGTTGATTACGTTCATGCACCCGCGCGACCAACTTGCGCTGCTTCGCTCGCTGCCTGCTACCCTTCTGTGTCTTCGAGAGGTTGCGTTGGGCTTTTGCCAGCTGCTTCTCCTCTTCCCGAAAAAAGCGCCGAAAAAAGCGCGGATTCTCAATGGTGGTGCCATCGGAGAGATAGGTAAACAGGAATGGCCAGACCGTTTAGAGGTCTGGCCATACTTTTTCTTGAGTTCTGTATTGACCATTACGGCATCGCTTGATTGTCACGCCAGCTTGGTCGAAGTCGAAACATCTGAACTTCCTCTGATTCCACAGTCGTGGAAGGAATTTATGTAGCGGTACCGGTGGTCTGCTCGCCAATTACCTGAGCGATGACCTCCTCATCACTCACATTGGTCTTGATCGTCGCCTGACCGATGAAGAAGATAACGACACCCACGAGCAATGAAAGAACGGCGATCCCGCCAATCCATAGATCCCACTGCGTCGTGTTCATCAACGCAGGAATCCAGGGTGAGATAAAGATCACAGCAACACCAACTGCACTCGCGATAAGGCCCAATGCTGAACACAGGTAGAACACCCAGTCCGGAGCAAGTCGAGCACGAGTAAAGGCCTCATGATACCTGTAGCGAATGATGATCACATCCACAAACAGAATCACCATCGAGATGCACCAGATCACCGTCACGGCCGCTTGCAGAATGTTATACACCACCGTTGACAGATCGGTCGAGCTTAATCCCGTCTTCACGGTATACGGCAAAATGATGAATGCCAGGGCGGCAAAGAAAGCTGAGATGATGCTCTGCACCAGTACCGCCACATAGGGCACCTTGTTGGCATTGACTTTGCTCATAAACGTTGGCAGGCGCCGATCCAGGCCTGAGACAAAGAGCAGTCGGCCAAACGAGTAGTTGTAGACCGCTGTGTTAAAGAGGAAAAAGCCGATGAAGATGATGGTGACAATCGTTCCGACCGCCGTGCCCGCCGCACCAAAGCCGTTCTGCACTGCTAGTGCCACGGCTGCTGGACTGCCTTGACTACTGGTCGGTGCCGCCATCATCACGCCAAACGTGCCGATGAGATAGGCGACAATGACGACGGTGGAACCCCACAACAGATAGCGGGTAATGGCGCGGGGATTACTGATCTCCACCCCCATATTCAGCGGCACTTCGATGCCCAACAAAGCCAGGATGACCAGTCCATAGAAGGTATAGTTGTTCTTCGTCAACGCCCAGCTTGACGCCGAGAAGTTGGCCTGGGGCGCATGGCCGCCGAAGAGCCAGAGCAGTCCGGCCAGCCCAATCAGCAAAATCGCACCACCATAGGCGACGAAGACGATGTTGACATAGTTCTGCGTGGCACGGAAGCGCAAGACGGACAGGATCAAGGAGAAGGCAATCACCGCGATGATCATGAGTCCCTGCTGCCAGGGTTGCGTCAGAAGGTTGCTATTGAGTTGTTGGATGAGCGCCACCACCGCGGCACCGGTGGCAATCATGACCAGGATACCGGGCCACCAGGCGCAGAAGCCTGCAAAAAAGCCCAGGAAAGCGCCAAAGGCTTTGTTGGTCCACACATAGATCGAGCCTTCACCTGGGAACATCAGGCCAAGTTGTCCGGTCACGATCGCGCCAGGGATGAGGAAGGTGAGGAACCCCAGGATCCAATAGATAAAGGCAGCGGCGCCTGCACCAGGAATAACACCCGCATTACTGATAAAGAGGACGATTGCAACGAAGATAGCGATCATATCAAAGGTATTCAGAACTTTGGGGAGAATGCCTCCCGCGATCCGTTCGGAACGCAGGACTTCGCCGCCACTACTTTCAGCAGTAGTTGCCATTGAGCTAAACCTCCTAAAATAGTGTTAAACACACGCTCAGGCTTTCTGCCTGGAGCGTTCTCATACACACCTCTCACAACCAGAGAGATTGACATGGGTCTTTACTTCTGTAATTCTAACGAAATTGATACGCATAGATAACAACTCACTTAAGTTACTGTACATTGGGTATTATAACTTATATGCTATGCTATGCCAACGTCACGTATCACGTTCCTCGAATGGCGCTATTAATATTTGTAGAAGTGCTGGCGAGCCTCCTCTTCCGGGGTTTTCTCCTTGAAGAACGCTGCTTCGTTGCGTTTGACCGTGACATATGATGTAGCCAGGAGGGGACCGAGCGCTTCCTTCAACACCTCATCATGTTCCAGTTCGTCCAGGGCCTCATCGAGTGAAGTTGGCAGACGACGGATGCCTCGTCTCATGCGTTCTTCGTCGCTGTAGTTCCCCGGATCAATTTCTTGCGGCTCACCCGGATCGATGCTGTGTTCAATGCCATCCAGGCCTGCGGCAAGCAATGCTCCAATCGCCAGATATGGGTTACCACTATGATCAGATGGTTTAAGTTCCAGGTTGATGGAATCGGATTCGCGGCCCCAAAACATCGATGGGACTCGAATGGCGCCTTCGCGATTGTCGAAGCCGTAGGCTTCATAGGCAGAACTCCAGAAGTGCGGGAGCAAGCGCCGATATGAGTTGGGGCTACCACAGGTAATAGCTACCAGGGCACGAATATGGCGCAATACCCCACCAATGAAGAAGCGGCCAGATTGGCTAAGCCCACCACGTTGCGTAGCATCGTAGAAGAGGTTTTTGCCCGCGTGTTCGCTGCCACCAGTACCCCACAAACTCACATGAATATGTGCGCCACTGCCAGCTTGATCCAGGAATGGCTTAGGAGCAAAAGATGCAAGCAAATCAAAGGTACGCGCGACACTTCGCACAGTCTCACGAACCAGACAAACGTTATCTGCAGCTCGTAGGACATCGGCATGGTGAATAGAGAGTTCCTGCTGTGCCGGACCAAGCTCAGCGTGGAAGAGTTCGATAGAGATACCCTGGGCTTCTAAAGCTTCCAGGATGGCATCGATGACTTCGGCCTGCTCGTCCAGGCCGATACTGCTGTAACACAGGCTCTGGTCTGCAGGAATGTAGCGTCCCTGCTCCTCACGAGCAAGATAAAATTCGTGCTCGATCGCTGCTTCGGCACGCATACCATGCTCTGCCAGGCGCGTGACCATGCGTTTGAGGAAGGTGCGCGGGCAGGCTTGCCAGGGACTGCCATCCTGGAGGATCATATCGCACATCATGCTTCCACTATTTGGAGCATAAGGAAGAATAACAAATGTATTGGGATCAGGGATCAGGCGGAATTCACCGACCGGTCCCATGCCCTCGACAGAGGCTAGGGTTTCGACTCCAGTAAAGGCTTGCATGGCCAGCGTCTGGCCGATCCCTTCGTGGATACGTGTGTCAAGTTTACTGGCATGAGTAGTCTTTCCCCGAATGATACCGCCATTATCACAATACAAATATCGCACGAGTCTCAGATTTGCTTCACGTGCCTGGCGTACGACATCCTGTGCATTCATGAATGTTTCTTACCTCTTTCAACATATTTTGATCATACCAACTGGATTCTTTAAGAGTATACCTTATGCGGCATAAATTTGAAACGTCTAAAGGTGTTTACACCAATATTTACTAAGATATGTTCCAAAATCACTTGACACTTTAATGCTTATCTCCTGCAAACATTGTCAAATTGCACCTTGCCTACATATGAACTCTTATCAGCTTGAGATAAGTCAACCCAAAAGTGCAATTAGTAAGAATGATTGACGAAAACAGACAATACCCTTACAATCAAAGCGGTCTGAATGAAGTGAGGCAAAGCACATCATGCGGGCAAAGGAGATTTTCTGTATGCTTGATGGCTCGAAAAAGACTGATACGGCTCAAGATACACCCTATACTCTTATCGAAACAGATGTATTGGGTGTATTGAGTAGTACACAACGGGTAGTAGAGCACACCAGGCATGCCTGGATCAATGAAGATCAGGTGGGTCATCTTAGCGCTCAATTGCTTGCGAGATACACTCCCACAACCGAACCCGTGTGGTATGATCGCTTTCATTTTCATGATGGAACCTGGCGCACTGTCAACTGGCTGCTGGTACTCGATGCTCTGAACTTCTGCTTCTGGGCAGAAAAAGGTCAGCCGCGCTGGCGTATCAACTACCACGGCGAAATCCTGGACGGCTACTGGGCAGAAGCGGCCTCGCTGACACGAGCTGTTGAAGAGGGTATTGCACTATGGGACGCTGAATATCTCAGCACGATGAGCCGGGAAGACCTGGCGTATGTTTTTCGTAGTGTACAGGCAGCGGATGGCTCGATTGGGGAGATGATTCCCCTCTTTGATGCACGTTTAGCACATGTTCATGAAGTAGGACGTGTGCTGTTAGAGCGTTATCATGGGCAGTTCGTATACGCAATTGAGAAGGCAGGAGGAAGCGCGGTCAATCTGGCATTGCTGCTGGCACAAGAATTCACTTCATTCCGCGATGTCGCTATCTATCGTGATCAGGAAATACGCTTCTTCAAGCGTGCTCAAATATGTGTCGCCGATCTTTATGGCGCATTTGGCGGCAAGCGCTGGGGCGCCTTTACCGATCTTGATAAGCTCACTATCTTTGCCGATTATAAGCTGCCACAAGTATTGCGTCATTATGGCGTGCTGGAATATGATCACTGGCTGGCAGAGCGCGTTGATAAACAGGAGCTTCTGCCAGCCGGTGGAGAAGAAGAGGTGGAGTTGCGAGCTGCGACAATGTGGGCATGCGAACTGCTGCGGCGTGAGATGTCACGCGCATACGGCAGAGCCATTACGGCAGTTGAGGTCGATCAACTCTTGTGGTTCCTTGGACAAAACTCCTCGGAAATGCGCCCATACCACCGTACAAGAACCATCTATTATTAATAACCTATGCAATTACATACCCTACTTGAATCATTAGAATATCCCCCGATAGCAATTCATAATGCTCGCGAACAATATGAGCATATCGAGATCGCTGCGTTGTCATATGATTCACGACAAGTTACGCCCGGCGGGCTTTTCATTGCGGTACCAGGGACACATACAGATGGGCGCCGTTTTCTGGGCGACACGATACAGAGGGGAGCAGTTGCTGCACTCGGTCCGCACATTGACACGTTTGACCTGCCGCTACCGTACATAGAAGTAGACGATGTGCGCATTGCACTGGCGAATCTTGCCTGCACCTTTTACGGATATCCGGCGCATCAACTTTGTACGATTGGGGTTACCGGCACCGATGGTAAGACCACGACAAGCAATATCATCAGCGCGCTTCTGGATGGTGCCGGAAAGCGGAGTGGTCTAATGACCACAGCCAACTTTAAACTATGTGGGCAAGAATGGGAAAACACCACGCGGCAGAGCACACTAGAGGCGCTCGAGATCCAGCAGTTCCTTCGACGCATGGTGGATGCTGATGTGAGATTTGCAGTAATCGAAGCGACCTCGCATGGGCTGGCCTTACAGCGTGTGCGCGGCTGCGCTTTTGACGTTGGCGTCATTACTAACATTACACACGAACATCTGGACTTCCATGGAACGATCGAGAACTATCGACAAGCGAAAGCGCAACTCTTTGAAATGCTTAACCCGGCAGGTGAGAAGAGCCTGGGAATCCAACCAATTGCTATTCTTAATCGAGATGATGTATCGTATGAGGTATTAAAGCCGTACTGTGCGGTTCCCATTCTTGACTATGGCTTCAACCAGGCAGCCGCAGTACGAGCGGTCGATGTACAGCTCGAGGCGAATTGCACACGTTTCCATGCTCTCCTGCCTGGTGCTGAAATTGATATCGAAACTCAGTTAGTAGGTCGTTTCAACATAAGTAATTGCCTTGCAGCGATTGCGACTACCTATAGCCTGGGCGTGAAACCCACTGATATAGCATGTGGACTGTCAGGCATTTCAGGTGTAACCGGTCGTATGGAGCGTATCGACGAGGGACAACCATTTATGGTCATCGTTGATTACGCGCACACCCCCGATAGCCTGGAAAAGGTTCTCAGCATTCTGCGACCGCTTACCACTGGCAAATTACTGGCGGTTTTCGGCTCAGCCGGAGAACGAGATGTACAAAAACGTCCTATTATGGGCCAAATTGCCGCCCAGATGTCAGATTTTTTCGTTATTACAGATGAGGACCCTCGCGAAGAAGATCGTGAACAGATATTACACGAGATCGCCAGGGGCGCAGAGTCGGCCGGGAAACACGAGGGACGGGACTTCCTCTGCATCGCGGATCGGACGCAAGCAATCGCTTTGGCCTTTGCACATGCGCAAGCGGGCGACACTGTCTTATTGGCCGGGAAGGGTCACGAGCAAAGTATTATTATAGGTAGAGAGAAAATACCATGGGATGATCGCCGGGTAGCACGCGAGCAGCTACGCCTGCGATTGTAATGAACGTTGCCGTTAATAGATGGTTGACGTTTCAACATATGATGCGTGGGTAGGAGGTTCTCTGCATCTCCTTACTCCACAAAGGATAACCCTTATAGGGAGTTGTTATGGATCCAGTCTGGTTTTTGTTAGTTTTCATCACATGTGCATTGATAAGCCTTCTGCTGTCCTGGACAGCGAAGTTATTCTTTCCAAAGTTTCGCAGTGGTGAATTTAAACCTGGACCGCATCGCTCAGATATGCCCGAGCTTCCCGCAAGTGGAAGAGAAATTAAAACAATAGAATTGCCCCTGGTTGGAGGCCCTGCACTTACTGTTGCTATAGTTATCACAGGAATTTGGGCAGGGTACCTCTTTCACTTTCATGACGAGCAGTGGAGACTCCTCTTGATTGGCCTTGGGGCGACTGTCGGCTATATGCTTGTTGGCTTTATAGACGACTGGCACAAAGTACATAGCAATGAAGGTCTTTCAGAACGAGCAAAACTTAGTAGTGTGCTCTCTGTCTCGATGGCGGCAGCTTTCTTCTATTACGTGCTCCTCCCGGCCGGGAGAGAGCCTTATTCTCCCTACTCAGATATAATGGGAGCATTATTCAAGAATTTGCCTTTCACCTGGCTAATCTTCTTGATGCTCATGACAGGACTGATAGGTAGTGTTACTTCGCTCTCAGTCGATTTCAGTGACGGCCTTGATGGCCTGGCAGGTGGGTTAGTTTTTAGCGCAGCCCTGGCATTTGGTATTATCGTTACTGGTTTTATCGATCCAAAACATCCACAGGGGATCGTTCTAGAGATTTTATCGCTACTGTGTGCTAGCGCTGTGCTGGGATTCCTGCCATTGAACTGGCCTTCTTCGTGGGCAGCGCGAGCACGTCGTGGCGGCGCCCGCCGGCGCGCAAAAATTTATATGGGAGATAGCGGAGCTTTGGCTCTCGGCGGTATCCTCTCCATGATTGCCATATTTTCACGTCAGGAAATACTGCTACTGATGATCGGTATGGCATTTGTGCTCGAGGGACTCTCGGCGCTTATTTCGGCGCGAGTATTAACTCGCTTCTTTCGCAAACAACTCCATGTTTTGAGTTTTGCCAGCAGCCATGAGTATGTACCACACACCGAATTTCCACTGCCTTTCCTGGCGACACCATTGCACCATCATTTCGACCTGCTCGGGTGGGATCGTCGTCGCCTGGTCTATGGCGCCTGGGCCTTAGGAGCAGGATTCGCCATATTAGGCGTGGCAAGCGTATTCGCAACAGAGACCTGGGAACGCTATCTTTGCCGAATCCTGATAGTTATTTTTGCAGCTATCATCTGGTCAAGTGGCTCATGGTCACGTAAATATTTTGTTGGCAAACATCCTGCCGGGCGCACGCACCGGCGCAGGTTGGCTCTTTACTACGGGTACCCCTATCGCCTGATGGGATTACGACTGTATCATCTTGTAGAGATCAGCGATGCTAACGAGGATGTAATTGAAACTCCCGCAGAAGAACTTGCCCTCTGGCACCGCATGAGCATTTACGATGCTCGCTCAATGCTTGGCTTATATTGTTATCGCGCAGGGTACTATCCGGCAGCGTTGGCCCAATGGACGCGCATTCCAGAAAACAATCGCAAATTACGTCCAAGTATACAGCATTTGCTGGAAGAGCTGAACAGTCGCCTCGCTTTAGAAGAACAAGAGACACAACCCATGCGACGCATTCAGAATCCACGTCAGGAGCCAGTGATTACAGGGAATCTGCCGCCAGCCGATTTGCCCAATCCCCATGAGCCTGTAAGCAGCGAGGAAACTCGTGACGGGCGCGCTGGGAGTTGGACTGACGCACATCAACAAACAGCACGGTCGCAAGGCTTATCCATACCCTCTTCGAAAAGCGATGGAATATTTTCGCAACAACATGCACCCCTGGACCAGCTAACAGGACTGGCCGGTGGGCAGAATGGACACCTGAGCACTCTTGAATCAGAAGAAGAGTCGCCCCAAAAAGTTGCGCAACCCAAGGGAAAACAGCATTGGCTGGCACGTATGCTGCGTATAACTCCGATCAAAAGTCGCTAATTAAAGCACCCTCCAAATGCCCAGATAAACTTTTATACCTCTTCCTAATTATTTGCAAGTATGCTATAGTTCGCTTAATATCCTTTAATATCAGCTAATATTAATTATCAGCCAATATCAGCAATTTCACACTGTCTCAGTGAGCCAATAAACAGCCCAACAGCTTGAAAACTGATACACTTAAGGCAACGGGATAAACCCAAACTATATTTCATACCAGTTCTACCTGGAATTACGGACGAGGTTGAGATGCGTTTTTGCTTTATCGTTGAAGAGCAATATCGAAATGATCCTATGCCAATGGTCATCGCTGACCAACTTCTCCTATGGGGTCACGAGGTTGATTTGTTGGAGCCACAAACAGCAGTCACCTGTTTGTCTGATCTGGCAGAACAAGGGTACGATGCCTATGTCCTGAAATCATTGGCCGATGGCCCTGGCCTCAGCATTCTAGAGGCAGCAGAAGCAGTAGGGATTCCAACGATCAACAATTCACGTTCTATTCGCCTGGTGCGAGATAAAGCGGTGGCAGCCGCATTTGCGCGCGCTAACGGTTTACCCATACCTCCCACCTACTTTGTTGCTCACCCGCGCCTGCTCAGGCAGATACCCATTGAGGATTACCCGATAGTCGTCAAACCCAGCAATGGAAGTTCCTGTAAAGGCGTGTATCTGCTGAATAGTCCAGCAGATGTGACCCCCTTAGAGATAGCTGAAGCCAATGACAGTTTCTTTCTTGCGCAACGCTACGCAGAAAATACCGGCTTCGATATGAAGGTCTATGTGACAGGACGGGAAGTTTACGCAGCCGTCGCCAAAAAATCACCCTTGCATCCCGACATGGGAGAGCATTTCGTACCACTCACCCCACAGATTCGCAAACTGGCTTTACAAGTCGGCAAGCTTTTTGGATTGGATATCTACGGGCTGGATATTGTCGAAACACCCCAAGGGCCTGCGATCGTAGATATCAACGACTTTCCCAGTTTTGGGGGCGTGCCCAGGGCAGTCGTGCGGGTCTCAGAGTACGTGCTGCACGCAGCAAAACGTGCTGAAATGCAACGATCAGCACGCGCAGAGCGTGCGCAACGTCGACGACAGGCACCAGAAGCGAAAAAAATACAGGAAACAATACTAGAAAAAGCATAATGATTGCAGACAACGAAAAGGTTCAGGGCAACCTGGCAGACTGCAATCCGTCAAGCAGATAAGGAGTTAATTTGCACATGGATATCTGCCTTATAATGGATAACCCAGAAACGCCACATCACCCCGTTATAGCAGTTGCACTACAACAATTAAATGCTACACATAACATCAGGCTGTTAGATGTACGCCCACTTACAGGGGACGAAGCTATTGCAGAAGAGGAGAAACACCCGTTGGCAGACCTCTACTTGCTGAAATCGCATGCGCCTCAGGCATTAGCAGTTGCTCACGTTCTGGAACAGAAGGGCGCACTGGTTATAAACAGTTGGGCCTCATCTGTCGCATGCCAGGATCGGGTGTTGATGGCACAACGTATGCGTGATGCAAATCTGCCCTGGCCTCAAACCCGTAGTTTTTCTACACTGGGAAGATTGCTCGCAGACCGCGAAATGCTGGCAAGCCTACCTTTTCCGCAGATTATTAAAAGCTACTATAGTCACCGGGGTGATCTTGTAGGTAAAGTAGATAACATTGAACAATTAGAGGCGCTAGGGGCGGAATGGAGTCAAGAGCCAATCGTCTTGCAAGAGTTCGCTGCTGGTGACGGATGGGATATCAAGATGTGGGTGATCAATCAACACATCTATGCTGCACGCCGTCGCACACCACTGGAGTCAAACGCCTCTAAGGAAGACTTTCCGATTCCTCCAGAGGAGTTACCTGGTGAATGGGAGCATATAGCACGGGAGATTGGACGTGTTTTCAATATGAGGCTCTACGGCATCGATTTATTGATTACTGAGCATGGACCCATGATTGTAGATGTTAATGGGTTTCCGGGCTTTCGTGGGGTCCCGGGAGCCGACAGCGCCCTGGTCGCCCTGGTGGAACAGATAGCGCAGGAAAGAAAGGCTGGAGCATGAGCGTGGACGCTTCTGATGTAAATACTAATTTATCCATAGTAGACCTTCCGAACATCGTTACACTGCTGTACCAACGCGCGAATCGATCATTGTTGCCAGATGCAGAAAAAACGCCCGGGTTGTTTGTGCGCTACTTGAGGCGAAAACCTGCACGAGGCCTGGCAGTCATTTACCATGTTGATGAGTTAGGACGTGCAAATAAAACGCACTCCAATGATCCTGAGCGCTCAGTCAGTCTGACACTTGATGAGTCAGCACTCGACGGCGCTCACATCCGTTTCACCAAAACCCAGGCGCAAGAAGCTCCGCTTGAAGTGCAAGAGACGGGTGTGCTACGCGCTAAGGATATTGGTCTCTCTGTCCAGGCCTTTCCTGCAGATAGCAGCCTAGCCGCCCTGGCAGCAAGCTGCGATACTACTCCACATAGCGAATTGTTTGAGGCTTTGCAATCTGCTGCCTGCATCCAACTCGGTGATGATACCTGGCAGCTTGTTTCTGCAAGTGCGGTTCCCGTACGTTACAAACCTGCTAATCGCTGTGTCATTCGCTATCATCTTGCCCTGGAGCATGGTAAGGAAGATGGAGCAACGCTCAGAAACCTCACGCTTTTCGGGAAGGTCTATTCAGACCCCGAACAAGCACGCAGTGTACAGGCTTTGCAACAGCGACTCTATGATGAGCAGGCCAGCAGAACCAACGTGGCAAAGGATACGACGAGCGATGAGGCAACACTTGTCATAGCACATGGTGGAAGTTCACCTCTCCTCCCACGTCCACTTGGTATGATTGAATCGCTCGGACTGACTTTTAATGCGGCCGTGCAACCATCGAATTATCATGAGCAATTGCTGACGGGTACTCGCGCTCTGCAACCCAGGATGGAGAAAGGAAAAGGAGGCGAGATTACGGACCTGGTGATACCGACTGAGGAACTTTGGCTTACAGCCATAGCCCTGGCGCGATTGCATACCAGCACAGTTCGTCCCGACGAGAAATCGCCACGTACAGGAGCAAAAGAGGCAAAACGAGCTCGCGAACGCGCATCCCTCATCGCGGGCCATAATCCAGCACAGGCAGAAGAGGTACTGAGACTGGCAGAGCAGCTCGCAACTCGCTTGGAGACACTTCAACCCGATCTCTACCGTCCAGCGCATGGTGGCTTTAAGGCCAGCCAATTACTTTTCCATAGTCACAAGGTGTTCGTCGTTGATTTTGATGGTTTTTGTTTGGCAGATTCAGCGCTTGATGTCGGCTACTTTCTGGCCTATCTGCGCCCAAGCGGACTCTGGTATCATCGTCCCGGTATGATGCCATGGTTCAAGGCCGCAGCAGAAGTGTTCACTACTACCTATCGCCAGGTTATGCTTGAACTTGGCGTTTCGGCAGAAGAAATCGACGGCATCTTGCAGCGTTCAAAACTTTATGAAGCTGCACTCTTATTCAAAATTGCTACTCGACGGGTCAATCGTCTCAATAGCCCCCGACCCAAAGAGCTGGCTGCTATGCTAGAGGAGGTTGCTGCATGCTTATCAAGCTAAGTCCGGGAGGGTGTAATGTTCAAATTTCTATTCCGTAATTTAAAAGGATATCGCTGGCTTGTCGTAATTGCCATAATAGTCACGTTCTTAGCGGTTGGCTGTGAGATCGTCGCTGCTTATCCACTCAAGTGGATTCCAAGTAAGGTCGGTAATGGTGGGAACGATCCATCCTGCAATTACCAATTCCTGAATCCTATTCTCGACAAATTCGATATTCCCCTTTTTGATCCATCGCTGCAATTAGACAAAACACAACCACCTGTGCAGCCAGGTATCACGCAATGCCC
>WNFX01004451.1_pt1 | contig 13741 bp, 10 predicted proteins | sample 5400111 | NCBI WGS metagenome assembly WNFX01 (sample SAMN13153363, study PRJNA577476) | soil metagenome | isolation source: 40 cm soil or saprolite under grassland replicate 1 | place: USA:California | collected 2016-06-15
TACGGATCGGATCACCGGGAGCGAGATAGCCCATCATGAAGGTAATGAAGGTGACACCGACCACCACAAAGAGCAGACCGATCAGTCTTTTGGCGATAAATTGGACCATGTGTTGCCCCTCGCTCTCTCGTTCAAGGTTACGGTCCTGGACGAAATGATGAAGTTGCCCATGGATCGTTGCTCTGTAACCGGGCGTTCGCTCATAAAACGGCACCTTTTATGAAGAAAGACCACCGGCGACTAGCCATGCGGGTTATATGCAATATATTTTATGTGACATTTACATTACTGTCAAGCTTATCTGTCGGTTATTCTGTCACACGTTGCATATGCGCACGAAGGACAGCGATCAAGCGACCGCTGTCCCGAGCTTGCTCCGCGTCTAGAAGACCCTGTTGAGGCTCTTCTGCATCCCGATGACAGACTACTGCGTGAAGTAAATGTTGCCCCAATCATCTGGTGGGATGACCTGTAACGCATTGTTCACGATGCCCACCAATTTAGTGCTCCGCAGGGATTGAATCTTGCCCTGGTAGATGGGCAACCAGCCCACGTCATCGATGATTTGCTCCTCCGCCTGGTTGTACTGCTGCAGGCGCGCGGTCTGGTCATGGTTCACGTCTGCCTGCGCCAACACCTGCTGGACTTGCAGTTGCTTGGCCGCGTCGCTCGAGTTGTTTTGACCATAGTTCATCTGGTTGTAGCCCGACCCCTTCTGGAAGAAGGTGGAGAGCCAGTCCTGCGGATCAGGATAGTCGGCCAACCAGCCCGAGATCCAGATTTGTAGGCCCTTGGGATTGCCGACGGTAGCATTCTCCAGGGTGATCAGCTTGTCGAAGGTAAAGCCCTCACTCTTGATCGTGACGCCCAGCACGCTCTGCCACATCTGGATGATGGCCTGCGAGGCATCCACGATCGACTTCACGTCGGTGTAGTAGGAGAAGGTGACCGAGGGGAAGCTAGTCAGGTGCTCCTCCTGCATGCCCTGCTGGAACAGTTGTTTGGCCATCGTCTTATCTCCCGACACACTGCTCACCCCAGCAGGCCCTTTCAGATTCGCATCGTAGCCGGGCATGCCTTGCGGGATGACATGGTTGGTGGGAACGAAGGCGTTTCGAAACACCGTTTTGGCCAGCAGGTCCTTGTCGACGGCCAGGGCGAAGGCCTGGCGGATATGGATGTTGTCAAACGGCTTGACCAGGTAGTTCATCGTCACGTACCTGATCCTGAGGCTATAATACTCGACGAAATCCGGTCGCGACCTGGAACCTGCAAGGTGCGCTGGCGGAAGCCCTCCATTGGCCGTTGTATCGTACTGACGGGACAGGTAGGCGTTGTAGGTGGTGTCCTGGTCGCCCGAGATCAGGTACTCCAGCTTCTGGATTTTAGGCTGAGGACCATAGTAGTTGGCATTGGGCACCAGGATCATGCCCTTGGTATGGTTATAACTCTGCACCTTGAAGGGACCATCACCACCCCCCTGATCCAGGTGATCGGTCCAGGTGGCGCCATACTTGTCGATCAGGCTCTTCTCCACCACGTAGCTGTTGGGGTAGGTTAGCGCCGCCAGGAAATACGCCGCGTTGGTGCTGATGATGATCTTGACCGTGCTGGGATCAGGCGCCAGCAGGCTGTCGCCGATGAGCGTGGGGATTTTGCCGGTGGTGATCTTGTCGTAGTCCTTGACCAGGTTGAGGTAGTAGGCCACCTGCGACTTGGTCGCGGGCAGTAAGGCACGGTTGATGGAGTAGACGACGTCCTGCGAGGTCAGCGGCGTGCCATCACTGAACTTGAGGTTGGGCCTGAGGTGGAAGGTGTAGGTGAGGCCATCGGCACTGATGTCGTGGGACTGGGCCAACTGGTCGCGTATATTCAGTTTGGAGTCAAACTCGACCAGGCCGGTAAAGACCGTCTGCAGGCTTTCTGCATCGACAGCCAGCTGCACAAGGGCCGGATCGAAGGTGCCAAAGTCGGTGGCTCCTATGGGCCAACGTAAAACCTGCTTGTCAGGCGAGGCCGGTCCTTTTCCGCTAGTGCCAGGACCAGGGTTGGAGCTGCCGCAAGCGGCAAGCAGCATCGCCAGCAGGCAAAGGAGCGTTGGGAAGAGCGTTACTGTGAGCTTCTTGCTCGATCGCATAGGTGATTTCTCCTTCGTATATGAAGAACTACCGCGATAAAGAGAACGGAGTGTTACTTTCCTTTGTTCCAGAATCAGTTCCCCAACTGTCAGTTCCTGTAGTAACACCTCCTTTCACTCAACTATGAAATAATCCATCGAAGCGAACTCAAAGAGAGGCCTTCTGGTGAGTTAAAATGCAGCACGTTATAATTACGTCTCGTCGTGGCTGAATCTCTCACATTTCGCTGGGTATGGTCGGCAACGGAGTGCTTCCGCCACTGCCACTCTAAAATGATGTAGGAGCTGACCTGTAGGATTGTCTCCCACGGGTCAGAAAGATCATAGGATTAATTTGGGCTGACGTTCTCGGAGAAATGGCATGCCGCGTAGTGCGAATGGCCTGCTTTAAGTTCGAAGGCAGGTTCAATCTCGCGGCAAATTTGCTGCGCCATGGGACAGCGGGTATGGAAACGGCAGCCGGAAGGGATATTGATGGGACTGGGTAGATCACCGGCGAGGATAATACGCTGCCGCCGTTTCTCAATCTGTGGGTCAGGGATAGGCACGGCCGAGAGCAGAGCTTTGGTATACGGGTGCTTCGGGGCTGCATAGAGATCATCGCGGTCTGCCAGCTCTACGATCTTACCCAGGTACATCACAGCAATACGATCGGCCACGTGGCGTACCACGCTGAGATCATGCGAGATAAAGAGGTAGGTCAGGTTGAATTGCCGCTGCAAACGCTGCAGCAAGTTAAGCACCTGCGCACGGATCGAGACATCCAGCGCCGAGACGGGTTCGTCGGCGATAACAAACTCGGGATTGATGGAAAGGGCGCGAGCGACAGCTATACGCTGTCGCTGCCCGCCGCTGAACTCGTGTGGGTAGCGGTCGATGTATTCGGTGCGCAGGCCAACCACGCGCAGGAGTTCGAGTGTTCTCTCACGAATCTCATCTTTCGAGGCGACGCCATAGATGTGCATTGGTTCGGCGATTAACGAGCCGATAGTAAAACGAGGATTGAGCGAAGCAAAAGGGTCTTGAAACACCATCTGTACGCGCCGGCGCATCTGCCGCATCTGCTCGCCTTCCAGTTTGGCCAGGTCCTGGTCCTCGAAGAGGATCTGTCCGCCGGTCGGCTTATAGAGTCGCACCATGGTGCGCCCGATGCTCGTCTTGCCTGAGCCACTCTCACCCACCAGGCCGAGTGTCTGTCCGCGCTCAATGCTGAAACTGACACCATCAACTGCACGCACATAGCCTACTACACGTTGTAATACAATACCCCGGGTGAGCGGGAAATGCATTTTCAGATCGCGCACATCGACCAGGGTGTTGGTCGCTACAAGGGTATCTGCCATCTACATCTCTCCTCTTTTACGATGTCTGCACAGCTTTATCTGCCGATCCACTGATGACAGCCTGCATAGCTTCCAGCCTGGCCTTGCGCCGCTTTTCCGCATATGCCTGTTCCCTCGGGTCGGTGACATCAGCCCAACAGGCTTTGCGGTGCGAGCTGTTACCGGCAACCGGGTCAAGCGGGGGCATAGTGCGACAGATATTGCGCGCGAAGGCGCAGCGCGGCATAAAGGGGCAGCCAGGAGGAGGCTTCAGCAAATCAGGTGGGGCGCCTTCGATGGTCCTCAACGTGGCATGCCGCGCCTCATCCAGGCGGGGCACAGAGGCGAGCAGGCCCAATGTGTATGGATGACGTGGGTTAGCAAACAACTCATCTGTCGGCGCTTCTTCAGCAACCTTGCCAGCGTACATCACCACGACGCGGTCGGTCATACCGGCGACCACACCCAGATCATGAGTAATGAGGATGACGGCTGTGCCAAAGTCGGAGCAGACACCATTGATCAGTTCGAGGATCTGAGCCTGTACTGTCACATCCAGGGCAGTCGTTGGCTCATCGGCAATCAACAATTTGGGGTTACACGCCAGCGCCATAGCGATCATCACGCGCTGGCGCATGCCGCCACTGAACTGGTGCGGATAAGAATTGATACGTTCAGCCGCGGCGGGAATACCTACCTGCTCTAGTAAGGCCTGGGCGCGTTTCAGTGCCTCATCCTTGCCCAGCTTCAGGTGAATGCGCAAGCCCTCGGCGATCTGGTTGCCCACGGTCATGGTAGGGTTAAGGCAAGTCATCGGGTCCTGAAAGATCATGCCAATTTTGCCGCCGCGGATGGACCGCATGTAACTCTCCGTAGTATCAAGCAGGTCCTGGTCTTCGAACAATACACTACCACCAGCGTATATACCCGGTGGTTGAGGAATCAGGCGCATAATCGAGAGGGCCGTTACGCTTTTGCCACAGCCGCTTTCACCTACTATACCAACCCTTTCCCCTGGCCTGACCGTAAAATCCACACCATCGACGGCACGAACCAGACCAGCCTTCACCTTGAAGTAAAGCTTAAGGTCCTGTACCTCTAAGAGATTCTCTTCCAAGAATTGACTCCTTCCACGCCGATCCTAAATTAACGTTCTGTCATGTAGGGGTCCAGTGCGTCACGCAAGCCATCGCCCACCAGGTTAAAGCTGAGTACGGTGAAGAAGATGAGCAGACCTGGAATGAACACCAGCAAGGGCTGCACATCAATCATTTCTTGGCCCGTGGCGGTCATGCTGCCCCAGCTCGCGACCGGCGGCTGGATACCAAAGCCAAAGAAGCTCAAGACCGATTCTGCAATGATATTTGCCCCGACAAGCAACGTGGCGCTCACGATAATCGGCCCTGCAGCATTGGGCAGGATATGGCGGAACATCATGCGGAAATTGCGCGCTCCTATCGTGCGCGCGGCCAGCACATATTCCCGCTCCTTGAGGGACAAAAACTCGCCGCGCACCAGGCGCGCAGTATAGGTCCAGCTCAAGGCGGCGATCAGGAAGATTACACTTTTTGGCGAGCCGTCAGTAAACGAAGCCGACAGGACGAAGAGCAGGAGGTAGAAGGGGACGGCCAGGATAACATCAGTAAAGCGCATCAAAATATTGTCAATGATGCCACCGTAGTAGCCCGCGAAGGAGCCAATGCCGATGCCAAAGACGATGGCCATCAACATGGAGGCAAGCCCGACCAGCAGCGATGTTTGTCCGCCAACCATGGCGCGGGCAAATTGATCACGACCCACATCATCGGTGCCAAACGGGTACTTCAAGGATGGTCCCGCGAGGGTATCATTGACACTCGTTACATTGACGACGTTAGGGTTGTTATGGCCGCTGATCGCAGGCCCGAAGAAACAGAAAATGAACAGCACGATCAGGAACAGGGCACCACCGATGGCAGCGCGATTGCGTATGAAACGGTCGAAGATGATGCGTCCCTGGCTGCGCCGCTTTTGCACCAGTTCTGGGGTTTCTTCAAGAAGTGGTTCGACTTCTTCCTGCGTTACACTGATTTGTTCGGATATGTCCACTGGCGTCTCCTTTCAGATGGAATAAGTCCCCACCGGCTACGAGTAACGAATGCGCGGATCCATGACAGCATAGAGAACATCGGCTATCAGGTTGAACATAACGACGAAGAACCCCCCGAGCATCAAAATGGCCAGTAACACGGGATAGTCACGTACCTGCAGGGAATCGAAGAACAGCCGGCCCATGCCTGGCCAGGCAAACACGCCCTCGGTAATGGTCGCACCGCCGGCCACTGCTCCGAAGTCCAGCGCGACGACAGTAATCAGGGGGATCACCGCATTGCGCACCGCGTGGCGTGCAAGCAAGGAAACGGTGCCTACACCCTTTGCGCGCGCCGTACGCATATAGTCTTGCTTGACGACCTCGATCATACTGGAGCGCATATAGCGGCTCCATCCGGCGATAGAGAGCGCAGCCAGGGCTAACATCGGCATGATGAGGTGCTCGAAACGATCAACAAACGCATCGACAGGTGAGAGAGTGTAACCAAGGGTCTCGGTTCCCGAGGTGGGCAGCACATGTAGCCACACGCCAAAGATGTACTGCAAAAAGAGGCCGATGAGAAAGGCGGGCATTGCAATGCCGAAGTAGGAGATGACCGTGAGGCCGTAGTCTGTTACTGTGCCCTGGCGTACACCGGAGACGACACCCAGCACAAGTGCAAGCACAAGAGCCAGCGCGAAGGCGCTGCCAAAGAGCTGAAGAGTCGCGGGAAAACGCTGGGAAAGAATAAAGGACACGGGCAGATTGGTGGCAAAAGAGAAGCCAAAATCGCCTGTTAAGGCTCTGCTCAACCATTTGATATACTGGATCGGTACTGGATCATCCAGACCAAAATGGGCACGCAAGTTGGCCTTGCCGGCCGCGCTCAGGTGGGGATTAAACAAGACCTGGTCTGGCCCGCCAGGTAGTAAATGAATTAACGTGAACATGAATATGGAGAGCAAAAACAACAGTGGGATCGCCTGTAACAGGCGCCTGATAATGTATCGCCCCATAAATACCTCCGACGAGCACTAGGAAGAGGATGGGAAACACTTGAACATAGTGTATCATATTTAACTTGACTTATGTCAATATGTAGCGCAGGAATGATGTAACGCCCTTCTTAATAGAGAAGACCTCTGGTTGGATACCACATACCCAACCAGAGATCGCTTTCCTAGTCAGGGCCACACCACCCGCCCCTACACGTTGTTCAGCCTAGCAGTGACCGCCATCACACCACCACTGCCAGATGTTGATCGTTTCCGATGCCCCCTCTGGAGCGGGGTTGTAGTTATGCACAGAATTTTTGTGCATGGCGATGTCCGTCGGACTATACAGCGTGATGAGCGGGAAGTCCGTCAGGTAGATCTGGTGAATCTGATTGAAGATCTGCTGGCGAGCCGTCGGATCAGCCGTCGCCTGTTCCTGGACGAACAGCTTGTCCAACGCCGGGTTGCAGTAGAATGGAAAATTGGACCCATTGGGCGGGAACTGGCTGCAGGAGAACAACGAGGAGTCATCGGCATCATAGGTCCATGAATTCTCGAACTCGAACAGATCATCCCTGCCCGCCACCGCTCCTGCGGGAGGAGACGCGTTGCCTCCATTCAGGAAGGGGCCGAAGAAGGTGCTAGCCGGATAGTTCTGGATGTCGATCTTGACGCCAATCGCCTTGAAGTTCGACTGCAGGATCAACTCGTCATCGGCACGCCACAGGTTGTTAGCCGTCGTGGAGTAATTGAACTCCAGGCGCATATTGCCCTGGGTGCGAACACCATCAGCTCCCATCTTCCAACCTTTTTGATCCAGCAGTGCATTTGCAGCAGCAGGATCAAATTTGGGACAGGCCGCATCGGCCTGGTACCCAGGCTTATACGATTGGCCATGGTCGGTACACAAGGGCACCGCCTGTCCACGGCGGGCGGTATCGATCAATGCCTGGTGATCGATCGCCATCGCCATCGCCTGGCGCACTTCGGGATGCTTGCCCAGAACGGTATTGTGGAAGTTGAAGTACATTGCCTCAAAGTTGGAAGCATTGGGGTTCTTGGTGAGCGTGTAGTTGCTGAGGCGCTGGAAGGCAATCGTCTTGGTCACGTCCAGGAACCAGGAAGAATCAACAGTGCCGGCCTGCAGGTCCTTGAGAATGGTGTCCTGACTGGGTACGATACGGAATACCACGCTGTCAAGGTATGGCAATCCCTCAGAGGCGCGGTAATAGTTCGGATTGCGTACCACGGTGTAGTGATCACCTGGCTTACTCTCCTTCATCATGAAGGGGCCGCTCACCACCTGGGGGTTCAGGTTATCAGAAGAGGTCAAAATCTTGTCAACTGCGACCCCCTGGAAATGGTGCGCGGGCATTGGCGCGTTGAGGCCATCAGTCCATACCGCGAGGAACGGCGAGAAGGGCTGCTTGAGATGGAAAGTGATCGACAGGTTATCAGACGAGACATCTGCCGACGTGATCAGGTTGTAGCCAATGGTACTGGCTGCCGGGAACTTGGGATTGGTCCAGACCTTCCAGGTGAAGTCCACGTCCCGAGCATCCAGGGGCTGGCCATCCGACCACTTGATGTTAGGACGCAGGTGGAAGGTCCACGTCTTGAGGTCAGCGCTGATACCGCCGTTAGCAGCAGTTGGAACGACGGTCGCTATGCCAGGTGTAATGGTGCCTTTCGAGTCGCCGACAAAGAGCGGAGCATAAATCGATTGATCGACCATGTCCGAAAACGTTTCCGACGAGGCGTTGGGAATCAGCGAATCAGGCTCTTCATACAGGTCATTGATCCAGGTACCACCCTTGACCGCGTTGCCACCTCCTGGCGGGGGAGTTCCTGGCGTCGGCGCACCACAGGCGCTGAGCACCAGGATCAGCAACGCCAGGAAGGAAAACGCCATCATGAGAGATCGAGGTCTTGGTCTCTTGAGCATCATATCCTCCTGAGATAAGATAACAAATACGCTAGAGGAACAGGGTTACCCGCAGGCACGGGAACCATTGCACATGCCGGGAGTGCTGCCTCCATGGCTGTCCAGGCACTGTGTACGCCTGTGATGCGGAAGCATAGAAGCGGTTCTATATATCCCGCACACATATATTACTATACGTATCACCCGGGCAACTTCTCACAGGTTGCAAGGAAGATCAACTACCGCGCCCGCTTACTACCAAGTCCATCTACACTTTTATGGCGGATAACCTGTTTGACAAACGGGCGAGTGGTCAGTGGAACGCTAGTTTTGTGTTCGGATGGATTGTCGCCTCATGTGAAAACAATCCCGCGTTTTTCTTTGCTAGTATCGCCATCTCTAACTGTGTTCCTTGTTGACGATTGTGATATAATCCTGTTGAGTCCCCGTAGCTCAGTGGATAGAGCATCGGCCTCCGAAGCCGGGTGCGCAGGTTCAATTCCTGTCGGGGACGCTTCCCACGTCACCTCATCTATTTGTCATCCTGCCGCAGCAGGATGACGCTGGCCACGATGATAGCCGCGAGGGCTATTAGCCAGGAAAATAGCGCAAAAGTCCTGAAGACAAAAGCGGCAGCTATCGCAAGTACCCCCACCAGCATAAAGACGAGGATGAGCCGCTGAGCCATTGTTCGCATGTATGCACCTTCCCATGAAACTTAGTACGCTTGAGCTTGACACAACGCTCTTTTTCGTCAAAGATATCTGCAATCTAGCGCATTTATTGATCTGAACTTTCACACTTGTTCAATAAAAATGAGGAGAATAGCATTGTCCAATCTGCAAAATTATATGTATCGCATCGAGGGTGGCCAGCCGGTGGTCGGTGAGATAAAGTGCCTGGGGGCGAAGAATTTTGTGACCAAGGCAATGGTGGCGGCCCTGCTGGGCGATACACCTACTACATTAACGAATGTACCTTCTATTGGTGATGTTGATATTACTAAAGAGATGCTCACTTCTATTGGTGTCAAGGTTGAACATACTGCTGATGACGTCGTTACTATCGACTCATCGACGATGAGCTGGTCCAGGGTTCCTACGCCTCATTCGGGCGGCAATCGCATCCCTATCCTGCTGATAGGAGCTCTACTGCATCGTTTTGAGCAGGTAGCGGTGCCTGTGCTGGGAGGATGCCAGATAGGCACGCGCCAGGTCGACTTCCACCTGGAAGCCATACAGGAGTTTGGCGCAACAGTGGAAGAGACTGCAGAAGGTTTCGTGGCCTCACGCACTGGATTGCTCAAAGGGACACATATCAAGCTGCCCTATCCAAGCGTAGGAGCAACAGAAACGTGCCTGTACGCTGGGATCCTGGCAGAAGGGCGCACGATTATCTCCAACGCGGCCATAGAGCCGGAGATCTTTGAATTGATCACGATGCTGCGCTCAATGGGGGCCATTATCTTCACTACACCGGGGCGCGAGATTCGTATCGAGGGTGTGAAAAGACTTACAGGCACACGCATGGAGGTGCTAGGAGACCGCATTGAGGCAGCATCATGGGCTTCTTTAGCCTGCGCATCCAATGGCAATATTACTGTACACGGAATTCGCCCGGATACCCTGGGAAATTTCCTCTCTTACTTCCACCAGGTAGGCGGCGGAGTCGAGTTGAAGGGCGCTAACAGCATCAGGTTCTTTCGCAGCGGGGAACTGCACCCGGCCATTATCGAGACTGACGTGTACCCGGGTTTCTCCACGGACTGGCAGCAGCCATTCGCGGTTCTGCTGACACAAGCCAATGGCGTCTCGGTCATTCACGAAACGGTCTACGAGAAGCGCTTCGGCTATCTCAAGGCGCTCGACGCACTGGGGGCCAGGACCCAGTTGACATCTCACTGTCTGGGCGGGGCACCATGCCGCTACCGCGAGACAAGCTACGAGCACAGCGCAATCATTCTGGGGCCGACGCCTTTCACCGCTACTGAGTATATCGCCATTCCCGACCTGCGAGCGGGCCTGGCTTATGTGATAGCGGCTGCCATTGCGCGCGGCACATCCATTGTCACCGGCGTCGATTTCCTGGAGCGCGGTTATGGCAATATTGTTCCCCGGCTGGCGGCGATGGATCTTCCCATCGAGCGCATCCCGGCAGACGCCCTGGCAGATGCAAGCCTGACACTGGTAGGTGACACTAACGTACGTTAGAGAAGCTTTGAGGTAGGAGAGGCGATGGTGGACGGTAGAGGATGTTCATTCACCTTTTATTCCTAATTGCATTGACACTCATCTCTTTATGCTGTTATGCTTGCCATGGAAGAGCATATGTCGGAGGGAACTGGCCATGGCATCACTACCACCACAGCAGGACAACACGCAGGTCACGAAGCACATCTCGCAACAACAGACCATGCCTCATGCCGCACTCGTCGACCCGTCCACTCCCGGTACCTCAATTATCTCTGATGCACCTGCCACAGCAGGCAAGAAGCAAACCTATACACGCGCTGGCGCGGCCGCTATTACGATCGTCCTGGCGATTGCGCTGTATATCATCTGGCGATCACCGGCAACGCCCTCCTCTCCGAGCATAACGCAACAGACGTTGAGTAGCATCTCGTCGAATTCCCCCACGGATACCAGCGGGATGATCCAGGTGTATACGCTGCCGACGGATGCACGCGTGTACCAGCTGTTGCAGGCAGCGGGCGGTCCACTGCCAAAGGCAAACCTGGTAGCGCTGAATATGGCGGCCAGGCTGACCGATGGCCAGGAAGTTTACGTGACCGTGATAGGAGAAGTTCCGCCAACCTACCTGGGTGGCGTCCCAGGAGCCAATCCGAATACTGCTAACTCGGGCACGCTCGTCAACATCAATACAGCCAGCGTGGACGACCTTTCCCAATTGGTATATCTCGAAGTTAGCGGAAGACCCATGCTCCTCATAAACTCCATGTCTGAGTACGAGGTGGTAATGGCAAATTCAGGCGCTAATTTCCTTGGGTTGCTTCTGGCTATTTTTAGCATCTGGCGGCCACACCAGAGGATACTGCGCCATGATCTGTCAGGCAGTAAGGGCATAAGTTGCTCCTTGGGCATAGTCGCGTAGTGTTCGCGGAGAAGAGCTATCTCTTCTTCTGTCCACTTCTTACTTCTCCCCTCCTCGCGCCAGTAGTACATTTCTTCCCGTCCCCATTCGCTGTGTAGCCATGATACCTGTATCCGTAGCCAATGTGTGGATACTACGTCTATGATGACCTCCTTGACAGCAAAGTTAATGAGTGATCGTCGCTTTTCAAACGTATACTCCGGCCAGAGTGCCTCTAATATCTCAAGCTCTTTATCAAGTGAGCCTAAATCACCTTCGGCCTCTTCTTCCAATTCCGTACTTGCCTTCAGAAGTTTCTGCCGCTCTACTTCGAGGATATCTATTTGATCGAGTATCAGTTCTTGCGCTCTTGCACTTAATGGCTTGTTCGTCTCCTTTCTTTCTTTCGCCACATCTGCTTGCCCTAGCCGAGCAGTGAGCCTTTTTTGTTCGGCTTCAATATCACTGATGGATTTCTCCACCTGCTTGAGCTTCTTTTGGCGCTCTTCTCGCATTTTTCGTGCTTTTTGCTCGTACTCTGCTATATCTTCCTGCTTCTTGCTGAGTTCGCGCACATGCTCCATAAGTCGGTTGACAACAATCTTGTCCATTTCATTACAAGGGATTGCAGCGTGATATACACGGTGGTAGAGTGAGTGTTCTTGTTCGGGATGGTCAATGACATAGAAACCAAGACTTGTTTGAGCAACCCTACTCGTAGGGCTCGTCTTATGTGTGCGTACTGCACCCTGGCTTGATGTAATCCTGAACTTCAGTAGGCCGAACGCTTGGTTACTACCCTGATGGAAGTAGCGGCGCGGCTTTTGCTCCTTAATCGGGTTGCCATCGAGGTCTGTTTCTGCAAGGTGGTAGTACACTAAATCAAAAAGCTCTCGTTCGATAATTGGCTCATGGTCGAGAACTTTCTCGCCCTGGCGATTATGGCGTATTACGTCCTTTATAGGCCGGTAGCCAATATCGTTGGGGTCGGTCAGTATACCTATAATGGTTGCCTTACTTCTTGGGAAGTATCCGCCAGGGAGTCTGCTCATGCCAAACTTGTTCACATTCCTCTGGTCTACCCATGACTCAAACTCAGGAAAGATGATCGGTGACTCTCTGAGTCTTTTGTATAAAAGGCTGATATTGCAGCCTAATTCTACAAACAAGAGGTAGTATTCGCGTTTTATTTCCGCGTGAGGCCAGTAGGGAATAAGCTTTTTATAGGTTGGGCTGTCTTTGTCGTAGTCAACGATGAAGCCGGTGGGAAGTTGACCCATTCCCGCCCATTCTCCATCGTGCCACGCTGCTCTGTCTCTCGCTGGAAGCATCCACCCTTTGATATGGCGCTTAATAAAGTCTGCCGCTTCTTTACACTTCCACCGGAATATCTCTGTGAGCAGGTCATCATGAAAGTCGTAGATCATCAGGTAGGGCGAGACGACGACAACGACAATATCGTGCTCTAGGCATTTTTGGATGAATTGGTTGTAGTAGATTTGCGTCTCATCTCTAAAAAGCCGGTTCTCCTGCCAACAGATGACAGAGCCGTGATTGTAGCGGCCTGCATGCATGTCGTCAAAAAGCCTGAGCATATCAGGCCGTTGATCTGGCCGCAGCGTGCCGCTTAACCCAAAGTCGGCAAAGTACGGGTGAAAATCATTCTCTTTCCATCCGTGATCTATCGCCCACTCCCGTAAATCCTCAGTTTGCATCTCGCGGCTTTGGGTTTTGTCTTTTTCTTCATCTTTCGCTCTGTGGTCTGAGCGTCGAGCGTAGCCCGCAACTGGTTTACGAGCGCGAAGTGTTGGTCTTGCGGTGAGAGCTTCTTGTTTTACTTGAATTGGGAGAAACCTTCTCATCTCTCTTAACTCCTCTTTGGTGCGGTTTTGGTTGTGATCGCCTGTCTGGATTGTCTAAGAAAAGGTCAATAAGTAGCTTGTAGAAAATTTCTCGCTCTTGTTCAGTCATTGCTTCTCCCCTTTTATGAGCGTGAAGGGAGAATACAACGACAAAACGCAGCAGAATACGAGGGGTGGGTTGGTGCTGATTTCAGACAGCAGAAGATCAGTATCTAGGGCGGCATGGGAAGACATAACGTGAACTCTCCTCTTGCTTGAGAAGAGAGTATAGAAAAAAGGCGTGTGAGAACACCGTTTGTATGAGGATACTTGCTATATACTATAGCTGATGTGTATTGCA
>WNFX01004452.1_pt1 | contig 13741 bp, 11 predicted proteins | sample 5400111 | NCBI WGS metagenome assembly WNFX01 (sample SAMN13153363, study PRJNA577476) | soil metagenome | isolation source: 40 cm soil or saprolite under grassland replicate 1 | place: USA:California | collected 2016-06-15
TCGAGGTCCGCCTCCACCGCCTCGTCGATCGCTTGAGCGGCGAAAGGCGGCGGAACGTAGATGACCGACACCGTCGCGCCGGTCTTCTCCTTCGCCTCCTTCACCGTGGCGAAGATCGGGATGCCCTCGAGGGACTCGCCGGGCTTTTTCGGATTGACGCCCGCGACGTAGCAGCTCCGGCCGTTGGCGTATTCCTTCCCCATCCTGGTGTGGAACTGGCCGGTCTTTCCGGTGATGCCCTGGGTCATCACCCGGGTGTTCTTGCTGATGAGGATGGACATCAGCGTTTTCCCTTCGATGCCGCGACGACCTTCTGCGCGGCGTCCGCCATGTTGTTGCCGGAAATGATCGGCAGCCCCGATTCCGCGAGGATCTTCTTGCCGAGATCGACGTTGGTGCCTTCCAGGCGCACCACCAGCGGCACGCGCAGGCTCACCTCTTTCGCCGCCGCGACCACGCCCGCCGCGATCACGTCGCACTTCATGATTCCGCCGAAGATGTTGACGAGGATCGCCTTTAGGTGCGGGATGCGCAGCATGATCTTGAAGGCCTCGGTCACCTTCTCGGTGGTGGCGCCACCGCCGACGTCGAGAAAGTTCGCGGGCGCGCCGCCGTAGAGCTTGATGATGTCCATGGTCGCCATCGCGAGGCCGGCGCCGTTCACCAGGCAGCCGATGTCGCCGTCCAACTGGATGTAGTTGAGGTCGTACTTCGAGGCCTCGACCTCTGCCGGATCTTCTTCGTCCAGGTCGCGCAGCTGCTGCCACTCCGGATGGCGGAAGGCCGCGTTGTCGTCGAAATTGATCTTGGCGTCGAGCGCGACGACCCTGCCGTCGCCGGTGAGGATCAGGGGATTGATCTCGGCGAGGCCGGAATCGGTCTCGTCGAAGGCCTCATAAAGCCCTTTCAGGGTGACGCGCGCCTGCGGCACACTCGCGGAAGGGATGCCGATTTTCCTTGCGATCTCGTCGGCCTCGGCGTCCTTCAGACCCGTGCCGGGATCGATGAATACCTTGTGGATCTTCTCCGGCGCATGCGCGGCGACTTCCTCGATGTCCATGCCGCCTTCGCTCGAGGCCATGAGCGCCACGCGCTGCGTGCCGCGGTCCACCACCATGCCGACGTAGAGCTCCTTCTCGATGTCGGCGCCCTCTTCGATCAAGAGCCGCCGCACCTTCTGCCCTTCGGGCGCGGTCTGGTGCGTCTTCAGCATCATGCCGAGGATCTTCCCCGCCCACCCGCGCACTTCGCTTTCGGATTTCGCGACCTTCACGCCGCCGCCCTTGCCGCGCCCGCCCGCGTGGATCTGTGCCTTTACCACCCAGACCTTGCCGCCGAGCTCGCGCGCCGCGGCCACCGCCTCCTCGACCGAGAAGCAGGGAACGCCGCGCGGCGTGGCGATGCCGTACTTGCGCAGGATTTCCTTGGCCTGGTATTCGTGGATTTTCATGCTTGTTCTTCTGCGCCGTTTCGAAGGACGGATTGTTGTGCAGCGCCCCCCGGCGCGCATTGATGGCAGTCAAGTGCGGGTCACATGCCTTTGAACAGGTGGGCGTAGCTGCGGCTGATCTCCAGCTTCTCGGGCCTTCCCTTGACCGCCACGAGCTGGCGTCCGCGCTCGTCGCGCACGATGCCGGCGATGGCGCGCGCGTTGACCAGCGTCGAGCGGTGGATCCGCCAGAACTGCGCCGGGTCGAGTTCGGCGAGGAGCTCCTTGATGGGCTTCCTGATCAGCGCTTCCTGCTGCGCGGTCTGCACGCGCGTGTACTTCTCGTCGGAGACGAAGAACAGCACCTCGTCGACCGGGATCATCTGGATCTGGTCGCCGACGGAGGCCTGGATCCACTTCAGCCGCGACGCCGGTTCCAGTTTCTCCGCCAGCCTGGCAAGCGCCTGCTGCAGCGCGTCCGATGACGGCGACGGCGCGGCGAGGCGCGTGCGCAAGCGCTCGACCGTGACGCCGAGGCGCTCGCGCTCGGCCGGCTTCAGCACGTAGTCGATCACGCCCTGCTGGAAGGCGTCGGTCGCGTACTGGTCGTAGGCGGTGACGAACACGATCTCCGGCGGCCGGCCGTCGAGCGCGGCGATCTCGCGCGCGGCTTCGATGCCGGTCTTCGCCGGCATGCGGATGTCCAGGAAGACCACTTCGGGACGGAGCGCGGCGACCTGCTCGACCGCTTCGACCCCGTTCTTCGCTTCCGCCACGATCTCGAGCTCCGGCCAGAGCTCGGAGAGGCGCGCGCGCAGCTGCTCGCGCATCAAGGGTTCGTCGTCGGCGATTACCGCACGGGTCATGTCGCCTTATAGGGTACGACGATGGTCACCCGCGTGCCAGTCGGCGCATTCGGCGTGATGCGCAGCTCCGCCGCGTCGCCGTAGATGAGCTTCAGCCGCTCGCGGATGTTGGTGAGGCCGGTGCCGGTTCCCGCGGTCGCCGCGCGTGCGAAGCCGACGCCGGTATCGGCGACGCTCACGTGCAGCTTGCCGTGCGCCACCTCGGCGCTCACGGCGAGCGAGCCGCCGTCGGCTTTCGGCTCCAAGCCGTGCTTGATCGCGTTCTCGACGAGCGACTGCAGCATCATCGGCGGGAAGTCGGCCGAGTACAGACCTTCGGACACATCGACCTGCGCCTGCAGGCGCCCTTCCATGCGCACCTTCAGGATTTCCAAGTAGGGCCGCACCACCTCGAGCTCGCGGCCCAGGTGGGTCGCCTTCTCGCGCATCGCCGGCATCGAGGCGCGCAAGAGCGCGATCAGGTTCTTCTGCATGCGGCTCGCGCGCGGCGGGTCGACCTCGATCAGGTGGTCGATGCTCGCGAGCGTGTTGAATAGGAAGTGCGGCTCGACCTGCGCCTGCATCGCGGCCATCCTCGCCTCGGTCACCTGGCGCTTGAGGCTCTCCGCTTCGGCGACTTCCTGCGCCTCGGCCGCCTTCGCCTCGGCCTTCACGCGGCCCGCGTAGGCGATCTTGATCGCGGCCGAGAGCAGGATGAAGAGGAAAGCGAGCTGCGGCAGGTAGTTGCCCAGGCGCACGTGGACGACGCGCTCCTCGTCGCCCATTTCGCCGATGGCGTCGATCACCTCGCGGCGGATGTCCTGCGCCAGTTCTTGCGTGATCTCCTCGGCCACGCCCGCCGCCTCGTGCTTCGCGCTCGGAGGGGTCGGCGGCGCGGCTTGCGGGTCGCGCCGCATCTGCACCCCATGCTCGTCGACGATGATTTCCTGGGGCGGTTTGCCCGACGCCGGGTCACCCTCGCGCTTGATGCGCACGCCGTGCTCGTCGATGGTGATCTCGGGAGCTTGCGAGCTCTTGCGCTTGGGCTTGATCCGTACACCGTGGTCGTCGACCGTGATGTCGACGTTGCGGCTTGCCGGCACGTGTGTCGTTCTCGTTGCGAGGTCCCAGCTGAAGGGCGGGAGGTTGGAGAGTATGCCCGTGACGATCAGCAGCAGGAGCGAGAGGACGATGAAGCGCTTCCACGTGATCGAAACCAGCCACTCGGCATAGCGGCGGTACAGCGCCGCTATGCCGGAGCCGGACTCCTTAATGCTGCTGGTCAGCGACATGCTCGCGCTTGCCGACGATCACGATGCGCGGAACCTCACCCTCGGCAGCCGGCAGGGCCTCCTCGGCGGCGGGACGCCGCGTCGCGTAGACCGCGGTGACGGCGCTGGCGGCGAGGGCAAGGATCAGAACCAGGTGTTTCGCGCTCATGGGGTGCCTCCCAGGTATCGATGGGCGGCACTGTAGGGGGGCGCGACGCGCGCGGCGAGGGCCTTGCGACGGACTGCAGCAGGGCGGTACGAAACTGCAGAAACGAGGGATGAGCGGGGGCAACGGCGGGGATTATAGGAGTAGTCAGCGCCCCTGTTAGAATTTTCCATGCGCTACGTCCTCGCGCTCGACCAGGGAACGACGAGTTCCCGCGCCATCGTGTTCGACGAGCGCGGGGCCGCGCGCGCACGGGCGCAGAAGGAGTTCCGCCAGCATTTTCCGCAGCCTGGCTGGGTGGAGCACGACGCCGGAGAAATTTTCCGCACCCAGCTCGCGTGCGCGCGAGCGGCGCTGAAAAAAGCGAAGCTAGCCCCGACGAGCGTCGCCGCGATCGGGATCACCAATCAGCGCGAGACCACGGTCGTGTGGGACCGGCGCACGGGGAAGCCGGTCCACCGCGCGATCGTCTGGCAGGACCGGCGCACCGCGGCGCGCTGCGATGCGCTGAAGCGCGAAGGCCTAGACAAGACCGTTCAGGCGAAGACCGGGCTCGTCGTCGATCCGTATTTCTCCGCGACCAAGATCGAGTGGCTGCTCAACAACGTGTCCGGCTTGCGCGCGCGCGCCGAGCGGGGCGACCTTGCCTTCGGCACCGTCGACACCTGGCTCGCGTGGCACCTCTCCGGCGGTGAGCTCCACGTCACCGATCCGAGCAACGCCTCGCGCACCATGCTCTACGACATCCACCGCGGCGAATGGGACGAGGACCTGCTTCGAATCTTCAGCGTGCCGCGCTCGATGCTTCCCGAGGTCCTGCCCTCCTCCCAGGTCTACGGTTCGACCACCACAAGCATGCTCGGCGCGGAACTCCCCATCGCCGGAATCGCGGGCGACCAGCAGGCCGCGCTCTTCGGCCAGGCCTGCCACGAATCCGGCATGGCGAAGAACACCTACGGCACGGGGTGCTTCCTGCTGCTCAACACCGGCGGCCAGGCGATCCCTTCCCGCAACGGACTCATCACCACCTGCGCGGCGCAATCGGGTGCGAAGCAGTTCGCGCTCGAAGGCAGCGTCTTCACCGGCGGCGCGGTGGTGCAGTGGTTGCGCGACGGGCTGCGCCTCATTCGTAAATCGGTGGACGTCGAGAAACTTGCGGCGAGCGTTCCAGATTCCGGCGGCATCTATCTCGTCCCGGCCTTTACCGGGCTGGGCGCGCCGCACTGGGATCCCTATGCGCGCGGCACCATCGTCGGCCTCACGCGCGGCTCGAACGCCGGACACATCGCGCGCGCCGCTCTGGAATCGATCGCCTTCCAGTCGACGGACCTCCTGCAAGCCATGGAACAGGACTCCGGTCAAAAATCGAAGGACCTGCGCGTCGACGGCGGCGCCGCCGCCGACGATCTCCTCATGCAATTCCAGGCGGACCTGCTCGGCATCCCCGTGGTGCGTCCGCGGATTCTCGAGACCACCGCGCTGGGCGCGGCGTATCTGGCGGGATTGGCCACCGGCGTGTGGAAGGGCCGCGAGGAAATCGCGAAGCAATGGAAAGTCGCGAAGCGCTTCGAGCCGAAGATGAAGCGGGACGAGGCCGAGCGGAGGATGGGGGAGTGGCGTCGGGCACTGGAACGCGCCAAGGGCTGGGAGCAAGGATAAGGCGAGGGACAGACTATGTATCGAGCACTCCCAGCAACGCTCCTTCTCTTCGCCGTCGTCCTCTCCGCGTGCGCATCCGAAGGATCATTGCAACCCTTCTCCACCGACGGCTGCAGCCTCTTCCCGGACCGTTCGCTCATCAGCAAGGCGGATTGGTGCCAATGCTGCGTGGCGCACGATCTGGCCTATTGGCGCGGCGGCAGCGCCGAAGCGAGATTGAAGGCCGACCGGGAGCTGAGCGCGTGTGTGCGGAGGCTTACGGGCAACAAGGCCCTGGCGGTTCTGATGTACTCTGGGGTGAGGACGGGCGGCGGACCCCACTTCTACACGCCGTATCGCTGGGGATACGGGTGGCCGTTCGGAAGACCTTATCGGGAACTTACTCCGGAGGAAGAGGCGAAAGCGTCAGCACTGGAACGTGAGTACCGTGCCGCGAACCCGTCCCTCGCGTGCACGAAGTGACCGTTCTTTTCGGGCCGTTCCACCCAACGGCCCCTAGGCCGTTCCACCAACAGTCAGTCCGTCGATCCTGAGCGTCGGCTGCCCCACGCCGACCGGCACGCTCTGGCCTTCTTTTCCGCAAGTGCCGACGCCGGTATCTAGCGCGAGGTCGTTGCCGATCATCGAGACTCGCGTGAGCGCGTCCGGCCCGTTGCCGATCAGGGTCGCGCCTTTCACCGGGTAGCTGACTTTTCCGTCCTCGATCATGTACGCCTCGGAGGCGGAGAACACGAACTTGCCGTTGGTGATGTCCACCTGCCCGCCGCCGAAATTGACCGCGTAAAGGCCCTTCTTCACCGAGGCGAGGATCTCCTTCGGGTCCTTGTCGCCGTTCAGCATGTAGGTGTTGGTCATGCGCGGCATCACCACGTGCGCGAAAGACTCGCGCCGGCCGTTGCCGGTGACGGGCACGCCCATCAGGCGCGCGTTCAAGCTGTCCTGCATGTATCCGCGCAGCACGCCGTCCTCGATCAGGGTGTTGCGCTGCGTGGGATTGCCTTCGTCGTCGATGGAAAGCGAGCCGCGCCGGCCGGGCATGGTGCCATCGTCCACGACGGTGACGCCGCGCGCCGCGACTTTCTTTCCGATCTTCCCGGCGAAGGCCGAGGAGCCCTTGCGGTTGAAATCTCCTTCCAGACCGTGGCCGATCGCCTCGTGCAGGAGAATACCCGGCCAGCCGGGCCCGAGCACCACGGTCATGGTGCCCGCGGGCGCCGGACGCGATTCGAGGTTCACGAGCGCCTGGTCGACCGCGTGTCTCGCGTACTCCTGCAGACGCTCCTCGGTAAAGTGGCTGTAGTCGCTGCGTCCGCCGCCGCCGCCGGTGCCCTGCTCGCGCCTGCCGTTTTGCTCGACGATCACCTGCACCGAGAGCCGCACGAGCGGGCGAACGTCCGCCGCCTGCACTCCGTCGGAGCGGGCGACGAACACGACTTCGTATTCGGCGGCGAGGCCGGCCATGACCTGGATGACGCGCGGATCGCGCGCACGGCAGAGCTGCTCCAGCCGCTCCAGCAGCTTCACTTTCTGCGTGTCCTCGAGCGAGGCGAGGGGGTCGATCGGGCGATAGAGCCGGAGGCCGGCGCCTTTGCGTACCGCCGCCGGATGGCGGCGGCCGCCGCTCGCCGCAATGGCTCGCGTCGCCCTGGCCGCATCCTCCAAAGCCGGCAGGCTGATCTCGTCGGAGTAAGCGAACGCTGTCTTCTCCCCGGCGATCGCGCGCACGCCCACGCCCTGGTCGATGCTGAAGCTCCCGGACTTGACGATTCCTTCCTCGAGGCTCCAGCCCTCGCTGCGCGAGTACTGGAAATAGAGGTCGGCATAGTCGAGCCGGTGCGAAAGCAGCGAGCCGAAAACGCCCGCGAGCTTGCCGGTCTCGAGCTCGTGCGGGGCGAGCAGGAAGGACTGCGCGGTGGAAAAAAGCTGCTCGGGTGCGTTCATGGAAGGGATATGAGGGTGAACGAGCCGGTATTCTAGCTCCGCACGCGTCACAACACCCGATGAGTGAGCGCGGGAAGGCTCCTGCGCATCTTCGCCTGGAACATCGGGTCGATGTCGGCAATGACCACGCCGGGCCTGGCGGCCCGCTCCGCGACGACCTTGCCCCACGGATCGACCACCATGCTGTGGCCGTGGGTCTGCCGGCCGTTCGGGTGCTTTCCCCCTTGGGCAGGCGCGAGAACCCACGCGAGGTTTTCGATCGCGCGGGCGCGCAGCAGCGTCTCCCAGTGCGCTCGCCCGGTGGTCGCGGTGAAGGCCGAGGGAACGAGGATGATGTCCATGGGCGCGAGCGCGCGATAGAGCTCGGGAAAGCGCACGTCGTAGCACACCGAAAGCGCGATTCGCCCGAAGGGCGATTCAATTGCGCAGGGTTGGGTGCCCGCTTCGATCGTCTTTGCCTCGGCGAAGCGTTCCGCTCCGAGCTCCAGGCCGAACAGGTGGATCTTGTCGTAACGCGCGACGCGCCGCCCGTCCGAGTCGTAGACGAGGCAGCTGTTCCTCACCTTGCCCGGATCGTCGCACGCGAGCGGCACCGAGCCACCCACGAGCCACACGCCGTGCCGCCTCGCGGCCCCGGCGAGAAACTCCTGAATCGGCCCAATGCCGTCCTTTTCCTTCGCGGCCACCTTGTCCGTGTCGCGCATGCCGAGAATGCAGAAATACTCGGGGAGCACAACGAGCTTCGCCCCTTGTCGGGCGGCCTCGCCGACCAGCTTCGCCGCGGCGGCGAGATTCTCCTCGACTGCCGGCGTCGACACCATCTGCACCACGGCGGCCTTGAATGCGGCGGGCGTGGTCATGGCAGCGATTGTTCCTGCGCCGTATCCGCGCTGCGCACCTGGGCCTTGATGCGGTCCGCGTGGGGCTCCGTCCAGGTTCCCGTGACGCGGTATTCGAATGTCAGGGCCTGGCCGACTGGATTCTTCAGGATCTTGTCCAGGATGAACGCCCCCAGACCCCAGATCGGATTCACGATCACGGCCAGGATCGAGGAAATGCTGTTGCCGACCGAAGGCTCGACGCGCGCGTGCAGGTCCTGCGTCTCGTTCACCAGATCCACCTGCCCGTCCATCTGCACTTTCGCAGAAGGTCCGCGCATCTTGAAATCCTTCGTGGTCATCGTGCCATTGGCAATGTCCACGCCGCACTCGACGAGATCGAAGGCGAAGCCGCGGCCGAAAAGCTCGCGGAAATCCAGCGTGATCCAGGACTGCATGCTGAGAATTCCGATGAGCCGCGCCGCGCCCGGCTCCGCTTTCAGAAACTGCCCGCTGTATGCCTTGAAGTCGAGATGCCCCGCCAGGGTCGGATAATCGATGGATTGCGGATTTCCCGCCCAGCTCAGGCTTCCCGTCAGCTCCGCCGTTCCCCGCCGCACGGTCCTCGGATAGCCCATGCGATCGAGGTACTTGCCGATATCCATGACTTCGAGAGTGATCTTCTTCAAATTGACGCTGGGTCGCAAAGCCCGCCCCTGCCACACGCCCTCGGTCACCTTGAGCGTGCTCTCGGGCGCGGTCAGCACCAGTCTTTCGATGTTCCAGTCGAGCGCCTGGTTGACCGCGACCAACTCCAGTCTGCCGAGGTTCTTGTCGTTTACGATCAGATTGTCGGCGATGATGTCGAGCGCCGGCAGATCGCGCGCCGGGGCCTCCTCCGTCTTTCTCGGGGTCGCTTCGGGCAGGCTGAAGTGCTTCAGCCGCGCGACGATGCGTCCGCGGCCTTCGGGACGCCAGGCGATCTCGCCGGCGAGCTCCTTTGACGAGACGTTCGCGATCCACACGCTGCCGCTCGTCCCGGCGCGCAGCGCGACGTCGTTCAAGCGCCGCCCGCCGACATCGAGGACTGCAATCTTGAGGTCGAGCGCCGACGACAAGGGCGAGCCGGTCCCGTCCCCGCCGCCGAGCACCTCGCGCCATCGCTCCACGTCCACGTAGGGAAGGCTGCCGGTCACGGAAAATCCTTCGCGGTCGGGCAGCACCGCGGGCTGGTTCAGGCTGATCACGCCGCGGCTCACCACGTATGCCGGCCCCTCGCGCCTGCGCTGGATGACGGCGTCGACGGAGCGGGCCAGCGATACTTTGATCGTGTCCGTTCGCGGCGGCCCCGGGCTGACGACGCGCTCGACCTTGAGCGGCATGGGCTCGACCGCCGTTTTTGCGAGCGGCGGCGGCAGGTCGGCGGCGACGCCGGTGAGCTGCGACTGCACGATCAAGGTCAGCGGCCGCCCGCGCGCCCCGGTCAGCGTTCCCTGCCAGGCCGCGGCGCCCGAAAGCCGGCGCAGCAGCGCCTCGCTTCCCCAGAATCGCGGGATCTGCGCCGGGCTCGCCGTTCCGTGAGCGTTGACCGCGATCGTCCCGTCGGCGCGGGTCGCCACCGAAATCGTCGCGGGGCCGCCGAGAAACCTGGCGCCGAGCGTGCGAGCGGTGATCCCGGACTCGGTGAATTCGAGCCGCCCGTTCAGGTGCGAGAAAGGCGGGGCGTCGGAGTCTGTCCTGATTTCGTTGTCGACGAGCTGGTATTCGCCAGCCAGCTTGAACGTCTCCGGATTCCGGATCGGAATGTCGAGCTGGAGCGCGAGGCGGCCCGCGCCCGCCGCGCTCATGCTTTCGGTCATGCCGTCCAGAGCCCTGGTCACGGGGCTTTCGGCGATGAACCGGAGGAAATCGCTCGTCTTTTCCTCGGCGTGGACCTCGACTCCGACGCGCACGTTCCCGTGGAACAGATCGGGAATGATCGCGCGCACGCTGCTTGCCCGAACGCCGAGGACCGCCCCTTTCGAGGCGACGATGCGCATTCCCTTGCCCTCGAAGATGAGATCGCCCGAGAGGCCGCTCGCCTGAGGCCAGCCCTCGGCGTAACGGAAGTCCGCGTCGGTCACTTTCGCGACGATCTGGAAAATCCCGGAACCGGGCTCGTCGAACGGGAACTTCGCAAGCTCCCCCTTCAGCCTCAACCTGACGTCGTTCGAGTGCCCCCCTCGGATCGAGGCCTTGAGATACTCGACGACCGGTCCGGGCAGCAGGGGAACGTAGCGGTAGACGGTCCGGCCGTCCGCGCGGAAGAAATTCCCGGTGAGGTCGACGACGCCCGCGCCGCCCTGCCCGCGCGCGAACCTGCCGAAAAGCGTTCCCGCGATGTCGCTGTTGGCGAACGAGAGAGTGTCGAAGGCGAGATCGAATCGATCCGGGGCGAATTTCCAGCTGACGTGCCCTGCGAGCGAATCGAATTGCAACGGGCTGTCGGCGACGACCCCGGGCAGCTCGATCGCAACCCGCTCCGAATCGAGCGCGACGTTGCCGCCCTTCTCGTTCGCCTCGAACCGCCCGGTGAGCCCCGCGAATCCGGGAACCCTGTCGTGGGCGCGCGCGGCGAGCCGCGCGAAGCCTCCCCGCACGCTGTAGTGCTGTGGATCCTCCGCATCGCCCGTCCAGGCGGCTTTCAAGTCGCGGACGCTGCCGCGCGGATCGGTTGCGGCCAGGCGCGCGCGGGTGGCTTGCGGGAACGGCAGGTACTCGGCGAGTCGTGCGAGCGGCGCGAGCTCGATCGCATCGGCGTCCATGTCGCCCCCGGAAGGCGCCCAATGCACGCGAAAATCGGCGGGCGGAACGACGATCCCGGTCACGGTTCTGAGCGTGAGCTTGCGGCCGAAGACTTCGAACTCCTTCCCGTCGCGCTGGCTCGCGCCGAGCCGCCCATGCAGGTAATCGAGCTCCAGGAGCGGCGTGTCCTTCGCGACGCGGCCCGCGACCTTGGAAAGCGCGACATCGGCCGTGAGCTCGCTGGCCGCCTTGCCGCGAAGATTCAGCCACAGGCGCACCCCGCCTTGGCCCGAGCGTACGTCGAACGGATAGTCGATCCAGCGCCGCCAGGCGACGAGATCCGTGTACTCGAGCTCGGCGTAAACCTGCCCGACGCACGCGCTTGGATCGGCGGCGTCGAATCCGTCCAGATCGCCGCGCACGTCGAGCGCCGAAGCGAGCTCGGCGGACGGTTTCGCCTTGAAAGCGAAGCGGTGCCCCAGGAGGCCGTTGTGCAGGACGAAATTGAACGCCGGCAACTCGAGCAGCGGCGCCCCGCGCTGCTTGTCGTCCCAGCTGACGCTCGCGTCGCGGATGACGATCTCGCGCTGCGACAGGATCCATCGCGCGATTCCCGCGTCTCCCGCTTGGTCGGCACGCAGCTCGATGCCCGCGACGTACAGCTTGCCCCCCTTCTCGCGGCGGATCTCGAGCCGGGGCCGCTCGAAGGCGAGCGAATAGAAGCGCGGCGACCCGATCACGGCCGAAATCCAGGCGAGCGTCGCCTCGACCGCGGGCAGGCTGAGCGCCGCGCGACCCTTGCGATCGAAGACGGTCACGTTGGCGAGAAGGAGCTCGGGCCGCAGGCCCTGCCAGTCCGCTTCCATGGCGCCGATCGTGATGCGTGTGCCCAGGACTTTCGACGCGTATTGCTCGGCGTCGCTCCTGTACTGCGCGACCTTCGGCAGGACCCAGTAGCGAAGCGCGAGGAGGATCGCGGCGAACAGGAGGTAGGCGATAAGGAGCGTCCAGCCGACGATGCGCGCGGCAATGCGCCACCGGCTTTTCGGGGGGATCGCCTCGGCTACCGTTTCCTCGATCGCCTGCTCGAGCTGCTCTAGTTTCTGTAGCGGTCGGTCCAAGTCAGTGCGCCCTTCGGCGTGGAAAGTTCGGCCCCATAGCAAGGCCGTGATCGGCAGACCCAAGGATGAACGCGAGAGCATCGCCTCGCGACGACAATCACCTGCAACGAGCGACATTTTACCTGCAAGCCCCTGTCGCCGGGCGAAAAATGCGCTGACAACTCGCTGAAGCTCCTCGATTTTTGCGCGTTTCCGCTAGAATAAGCTCCTTTCGGAAACTTCCCGGAGATTCCCATGTCGATGGCCGATCGCGACGGATTCATCTGGTACGACGGCAAGCTCGTGCCCTGGCGTTCAGCGACCACTCACGTGCTCACCCATTCGCTTCACTACGGCCTCGCGGTATTCGAGGGCGTGCGCGCCTACAAGACTGTCGACGGGACGGCGGTCTTCAGGCTGGCCGACCACACCGAGCGCCTGTTCAACTCGGCGCACATCTACATGATGAAAATCCCCTACGGCCGGGAGACGCTCATCGAAGCGCAGAAGGAAGTGGTGCGCGCCAACCAGCACGAGTCCTGCTACATCCGGCCGATCGCGTTTTACGGCTCGGAAAAAATGGGGGTGTCGCCGATCGGCGCGACCGTGCACGTCGCCATCGCCGCGTGGCCCTGGGGCGCCTATCTCGGAGCCGAAGCGCTCGAGAAAGGAATACGCGTCAAGACGTCCTCTTATGCCCGCCACCACATCAACGTGACCATGGCGCGCGCCAAGATGGCCGGGACCTATCCGAACTCGATCCTCGCGAACCTGGAGGCGACCCAGCACGGCTACGACGAGGGCCTGCTCCTCGACGTGGACGGTTTCGTCGCGGAGGGATCGGGCGAGAATCTCTTCATCGTCAAGGGCGGAAAGATCCACGAGCCGGAGCTGACCTCGGCGCTTTCGGGGATCACGCGCGCCTCAGTCATCACCCTCGCGAACGAGCTGGGCTATGAAGTCATTTCCCGGCGTCTCACGCGCGACGACATCTATATCGCCGACGAAGCCTTCTTCACCGGCACCGCGGCCGAGGTCACGCCCATCCGCGAGCTCGACGGGCGCACCATAGGCGAGGGCGCGCGCGGACCGGTCACGACCAAGATCCAGAAACTCTTCTTCGACGTGGTCGCCGGAAAGGTCGCCAAGCACAAGGACTGGCTCTCGCCGGTCCACGAGAGGGCTTCGTCCAGGGTGTCAAGGGAAAGAGCCTGATGGGCGCAAACGAGCAGGGGAACCGCGTCGTCGAGGTGACCGAGACGGATCTTCCCTTGCATTGCCCCACGCCCAGGACGCCGGTGTGGTCCCTGCATCCCCGGGTGTTCCTCGACGTCGTCCAGTTGGGCCAGGCGCTCTGCCCCTACTGCGGCACGCGCTACGTCTACAAGGGCGGCAAGCCCCAGGGCCACTAGCGCCCGGTGCCGAAGATCCTCATCGTCGCGCCGAACTGGATCGGCGACGCGCTGCTCGCCCAGCCGCTCCTCGCGCGGCTGCGGAAAAAACTCCCCGGCGTCGTCATCGATGCGCTCGCGCCCGCCTGGACCGCGCCGGTCCTGCGCCGGATGCCGGAAATCAAAGAAGTGATGGCCGCACCTTTCGATCACGGCGAGCTCGCGCTCGCCGCGCGCTGGCGCCTGGGCCGGAGCCTGCGCTCGCGCGGGTACGACGAGGCGATCGTGCTGCCCAACTCCTTCAAGTCCGCGCTCGTCCCGTTTTTCGCGCGAATTC
>WNFX01009069.1_pt1 | contig 13739 bp, 17 predicted proteins | sample 5400111 | NCBI WGS metagenome assembly WNFX01 (sample SAMN13153363, study PRJNA577476) | soil metagenome | isolation source: 40 cm soil or saprolite under grassland replicate 1 | place: USA:California | collected 2016-06-15
CGATTATTCTGGATGACGACGCCACCCAGGCTGTGATAATTGGTCTGCCAGTTTCCAATCCCGTACCCACCGTTGGAGTGAGGATTGAACGAATTGCACACATCGTGAACCCAACAATTCTGCACCGTCACATAGTTGGATTCGATGAACACCCCAAGCTGGTAGTCAGGTGCGGTTATCTCGAAGCCATCGAAGGTGATATAGTCGGCCTGGGTATGGAGCAATGTGGTACCGAGACCTGATCCCGTTCCCTGAACGATTTTAGCTCCCCACTTGACCGAAGAGAGAAGGGTGATCGGGTTTCCAGATGTACCACTTGTATTAAAGGTGACTTTCCCTGTATACGTCCCTGGTGCAAAGATCGCGGTATCGCCAGCCACGAGCTTATTCTTCACCTTGGTAAGCGTTAGCCAAGGTGTGCTACTACTCGTGCCGTTATTGCTATCAGAGCCAGTTGGCGAGACGTAATACGTGGTCAAATGCTGTTGCTCCTATTTGTAGTCAATGTCAATGGTGAGAGTGTTGACGACTGATACTGCGGTACTGCTGTCTTGTATGCTTGTAGATGCAGTAGCTCCCCCTGTTGTCCCTATACTGATGCCTGTTGCGAAAGGAATACCAACCGTACTGTGATAATTGGCACGACCCGCAGGAGGCACACCAACGGTACGTATCACCGTATCTGTTCCAACAGTTGGAGCAGTCGCTTTGTTATAGAACTTCACGTAAGCCCAGCCGGTATCATTATTACTAAACTCATAGCCGTACACCTGCCCTGCCGAGTTCTTGATATTCGTGGCATTGGTTGATGCTGCGCTAATCAAATGGAATGTGGTTGTCCCGCCTGTGGTCTGTGGTGCAAGGTTCACACTCGAAGCCATCAATGCCAGCGCAAACGGTGGAGGTGTGCTGTAAAGCTCAAGTGTGCCTACACAGGAGGCATTACTACTCCACACCGAAGGACGAATACGCAAGTAGCGACCGCTAATCGGAATGATAAACATGCCGTTGGTTGTGGTCGTACTGATGATTGCGGCATTCGTGATCTGAGTCTGAGCAGAGATAAACTGAGTCTGCAAGAATGTGGCATTATCGTTGCACTGCTGAGCTTGCAGTGTCATTGACCAGGTACCGGTCAGTTGTAAGACCGCGACGGTGTAGCCGGTTACGTCAGTTGAAAGAATGAGGTCAGTAGTTGTGCCGGTCACGTTAGCCGCCACTTGACCGGCGATCTCAGTACGCACGCTCTTCACAGGAGAAACATAATCGCTTGCAGGGACGACAGGCGCGCTATTGACCATCGTGGCCTGACCGAGCGCACTACTGTTAGTGACCGTGACATTATGAACACCTTGCGAGACGCGCACCGCAATCGTGGCACTGCCTGAAGTGGTCGGATGTAGCCTCACACGGAAATTCGTAAAGCCAGAGATATTACACCGCCATACGCCAGCCGCCTGTGAGCCGCCAGTACCCACCACCTGAGAGGCAATGACGGTAGGCGAGGTCACAAGCTGACTGGCCTGAATGGCATAATAATTTGCACCACTATCGGGGGAAACCTCAAAGAGCAGCGTGCCATTCAGGTTAGAGGTGACGATCTGAATGAGTCCTGTGGCTTGACCGCCAGGGAGCACAACCGAGACCGCATCATTATCGTTAGTAACGGTTCCACTTGCTGAGGTATCCACTCCAACACCTGCTATGCTCAGCGAGCCATAACGCACGCCGGCAGCGTCTACCGAGGTAGTGGTAATCTGCGGTACAGCCGGTGCATGATTAGTTGCATCCCAGCCAAGAATCTCATGATTATTATCATCGAAAGGATTTGCACCTATGCCCATCTACTTATCTCTCCTTATATCGTGAACCAGTTGAAGCCATCGCACACTAAGCGCAATGCTCCATAGGCCGTATTAATGACTTTATTAGCTGATCCATCGATGTTATTAGCACCGCTCACCGTGATGTTATTCGTGTTGGCATTGCCGCTCTTATCCTTGATAGTCAGGTGCTTCCCGAATGCGTTCGTCACTGATGGAAGCGTGATCGTGATTGCGCCTGCCTGGTTACACAAGATAATGGCATCGTTTGCCGTTACGGTGTAGTTCGTGGTCACAGTGACCGTGTTCTTGGTCTGCTCATCAAAAAATCCCGATGCAGCATTATTGAAGGTGTAGGGGTTATTGTGCTGGTTAAGAATGCGACAGTTCACCATGCGAGTAGGGCCAGCTCCTGCTTGCTCCTGTAGCGCACGTGCCTGTGCAGTCGTGGTGTAGTTGTTGAAGAGGCAGTTTCTAATCTCGATACCAGCAGCGTTCCCATCTATCTCGATGCCGTTGTCTCCATTGTCATAAATCACCGCTCCATCGACAACGGAATTGTCCGATCCTGTCGAGAGGTGCAACCCTTCTTTATTAGCCGCAGCACGAGCGTACACGCCGCCCTGTATGATCACACGAGCGGTTGCGTAGAGGTTATCCCCGGCGTTGTCAGTGGAATAATTGTCCTGACAAATAAAGTCGGTGCCTGTGCCAGGATTGATACTTATTCCAGAAATACTGCCACTGCCTGAGTTTGCCCTGACCGAATTGCCGATGATCTGGCAGTGATTGACACCCAGGCCAGTACCGTTATTGACATTGATCCCAATGCCATTACCATAAACGATGTTGCCTGCCACTACCACGCCATCAGTATCGTTTATGCCGATGCCGCCAGAGTCCCCGTTTAGCGAAACGTTGCCGTAGACCTCATTGCCGGTGATCGCAATGTGTGAGCTAATCTGATTGGTACCAACCTCACTGGTATAGCGCGTCTGTATGCCCTGTACGCCGTTATTAGAGCAAGTGTTACCCGATATCGTGATGTGTGATGCTCCCTCACTGCCTATACCGTCTCCCTGTCCCTGAGTCGGCCCGTTCCCGTGGCATACGTTCCCGGTGATTGCGAAGTAGGAGCTACCGAGTATTTGTATTCCAGAGAATGAGCCATTGTTGCACTCATTGGCGTTGATCGTTCCGTAGGTGCAGGGCGTGTAGGGGGCTATATCCTGAGCACGAATAAAAATCTGGTTGTCGAAATTATTTTCTAAGCGATTATTGGAGATAATGAGATTGGAGCATCCTCCATTAGCCATGATGCCAGAGACATAGCAGTCATGAATGTAGCAATTCTTGATTGTGACACCGTTGCAGTTCTGCAACCAGATGCCAGAAAGCTTCGTGTACTGGATGGCAATCTGAGCGACATTCGCTTTGTTACCGTCTATCTGGATATCTGAGATGCTGATCCGGTTCAAGCCCTTCACAGTGATGACATTGGATGAAGCCTTGGGTAACATGCGCAAAATGCTGCTTGTGCCACACCCTCGGATGGACATATCATTGAGGGGAATAACGATATCTCGACTGAGCATGTACACGCCTGCAGGAAAGTAGAGCGTTCCTCCCTTCGAGTCGACAGCGTGATTGATGATTTTCTGGATAGCTCCCCAATCATCAGAGAAGCCGTCACCACTCGCGCCGAACTCCTTCACATCGAACACCATGCCGGTTGTGGCTTCGTAGTTGTCGTTAAGCGCGTTGGTATAGATAGGATAGCTCATTAGATGCGCCTCCTATACGGCTTCAGATAGTCCTCTGCTTGCTCTTGGAGAGGCGTCTTTGGACGCATGCCGGTGCTGTATTGGTATCTGACCTTGCCGCGCTGGACAGAGATAGCGTTGCCTGGGTTTGTGGCTTGTTGCATGAGATCGGCAAAATAGCAGATTGTGGCCTGTTTCACATCTTCAGGAATGAGCCTCAATCCACCTGTGTACGTTGTGCGCATCAATCCGCCAGGCATGACAATCGTTCCGGTATTGAACTGGTACCAGCCGTCTACCTGGTTGATAGACTCAATATTTGTCTGGATAGTATTGAATGCGTTATTGAAGCTGTACGAATGTTCTATAGCGGATATGCCGATGATTGGGCTGTTTTTAAGCCACACCACGCGGGTTAAGTTGCGCAGGTTGATATGGGGAGCATGAGCTAGGGCAATTTGAGAAGCTTGTGTGAGAAGTGCTTCACTGTACGGATCGTTGCTGCTCACGCTGCCCGCTTCCATCACCTCTCTATAAACAATCGTTACCGGCTCACCAACGTTGTGAACGAAGGCAGTAGGTGTGTCCAGATTGAGTGTGCCTGGGTAGGGAGATGTGTAGGTAGTGACGTTCACACCGCTAAAGCTGATCGTCTCCTGAGTGCCGCCAGTACCGATGATAGCGAGCTGTTCGGGCTGGTTATCTATGCCAATCGTTGAAGCCAAAGGGAAAGCAGAGGTACCTATCTGTACCTGAAAAGTACCGCCTACGGTTGTGGTTGGAGGTGCTTGTATGCGCTTCTTGCAGTAGGTATCACATCGCTGTGAAGCCATGAAAAGCTGTTTGTCAATCCCTGCTGAAGTCATCAGGTTAAGCATCGGCTTGAGAGCGATGTATAACGCTGAGTCATTCAGATCAGCTTGTGTAGCGTACTGCCTGGGCATATCAGCACCTCCTTCCTACTTAGTTAGCTTCTCGCAGTTCGGTTTTTTGTCTCTCGCCTCTGAGGTAAACATCTACCTCGTGCGAGGTGGCTATCCGGTAGCCCTCCTGCATGCACAAGATGAGAGCCTCATCGATGGACACCTCTAGGAAGTGTCCATCTCTGGTGAGTATCACCATGCTTATTTCCACACGATAGTAGCGTCCACAGTAGCAGTACCTACGGTGACACTTAATCCTGTCGTGAAGGCAACATCATAGATCAAGCTGAATGGCGCGATAGATGCCGCAAATGCTGCCAGGAGGCCAATGATTGGCGTAGTGTTCGTCAGTGCGTCATCCAATTCAATCGTAGCGGTTGCCGTTGGCTTATTGACGATGACAGCATGGAGCACGCCAGGGCCAGTCTTGACGAGCGTCGTAGCCGCAGTGGTTACGCGGGTATAGTTATAGCCGCCAATCGTGACCGTTCCCTCGATGGGCAGCGCAACCGGCTTGAAGATGGCCGCCGCCGCCGCATACGGCTCAGAGCCAGCAAGCGTCGCCTTTGGTATGACCGGGGTAAGGTTAGGTAATGCCTGCGACAATGCGCCAAAGGTATACAGTCCGGCAGGGGTTGTAGTGTTCTGCGTGCTATCCAGTGTCCAGGTGGTACCGGAGGTGACCGAGACGGCCTGAGCCGCCGTACCCACCGCTACGCCTAGGAAGGCCAATGAATTCGGCACAGATGGCGCAAGAGCTGAGGTAGAAGCCGTGGTGCCTGTGCCAGTTCCCGTTGATGACTGATCAGGCTGCGCTACCACCTGAGCCAGCAGGCCACTCACCTCGTATATCTCGACAGCCATCGAAGCGGTAGAACCGGCATTCGTGACGGTGACGGTATTCGCGCCCGCCAGGATGTTGACGGCGTAGAATATCTGTGCTGCAAAGGTTGTGCTGTTTGGAGCAGCGACCGCCGACGTATAGGTATTGCCCAGCGAGTCAGCAACGGTCATTGCAGTCCCGTTACCGCAACCGGCTACTACCACGATAGAGTTGCCAGCCATGTTGTTACTCGGAAAGGCTTGCGCGAGCGTTGCGACCGATCCCGTACTCTTGCCTCCAGCCTTCTGCACGATAGATGGAGTGCCTGATGAGACCTTCGTTATAGGAGTGGCAAATTGCTGACCTGACGCCGGATCGGTTCCTACTGTGGTATCAGCTTGTGGAAGCACAATGCCGGTGCCAGGAGAGACCAGCACTCCTTGAGCAGGAGCGTAATTCCCGTCCTTTGGAACGGATGTTGATGTTCCCATCTTCGTTATCCTTCCTGCAACTATGCCGAGCGAACGCGGCTAATCTTGGCGGCAAATGCGCCACTACGGAGAGCGAAAGTCTGATCACCTATCAAAGCGTACTGATTGCTACGAGCGTTGATCTGAGCAAGAGCCTTCATGCTCATTTCATTGAGGACAGCTACAACCGCAAATTCAGGGTTACGAGGCACCAGGTAGATGTCCTCCACATTTTGCGAGCCAGTTTGCACGCGTGGGTAGGTCGCGCCATCAGAAGCGGCATTGTTGCCAGATTTGGCAACGGTTGCCCAGTAGCTGGTCGTATCAACGACGCCATCAGGCGTCACAGGTAGCCCGGTATCAGTGAAGGAGGTTACGGCTGTATCACTCGTATTGTTCGCTGAGATGAGAGCGTACAGGCTCTCTGTACCTGTGGCAGTACCACGGAAGAGGCGATATCCGAGAATGTCGATTGTATTGCCGAATGCATCGGTAGGCGTTGGAGTCGTCCATGAGAAAATGATGCTCTTGCCATCCGAAGAAGGCGAGGAGCTAAATTCAGCAGAGGCAGCAGTGAGGCCATAGCGGGTAACGGCTTCCAGCACGTAGTAGTAGGTGTTTGCAGCAAGCAAACCACCAGCAGATCCAGTGTTGTTAGAGGTCAGGGTTAAAGCTCCCATCGTGCCTTGATTGGTCATGAAGGAAGAAAGAACGATAGGAATACCGCGATAGGTAGCAACTTCCAGGCCAGCATCGGTGTAGTTGTCAGCAACGGCGGCATTTGGATCACCGAAGTCGTCACGAGCGAAAATCTTGGTCATGCCGGCGTTGAAGCGTTGCTGCTGGACGAACAAGCCATTTAAGCGGCTCTGCATTTTGCCGCTCATGAGGTAGAACCAGTCGGTACCGAGTTCGGTAGCTGCCACACCCTTCACGCTGTCGATAGCGTTATCCATCATATTCAGGGTCAAGAGAGCAGTACCGGCGTCAATCTTGTTGCCGCTCGCTACCTGATTATCGAATCCGTTCCACTGTGGACGCTTGGTATTGATAGTTGCTGCTTGCGCACCGTAGTACATCGCCATCTCTTCAAGCCAGGAGTAGGATTTACCGGCGGCGGTGAGTTCCAAATCCCTCAGAGAGCCGTTTACCGTGGCTACTTGCTGAGTGAAAGCAGGGATGTCCAGATTGACCTGCATATTCTTGATCGCGTAGCTGGACTGAACATAGCTCCCAGTCGTTGCTGCTACATCAGTGGTGGATGGGGCCTGTGTGGTGAATTGGGCTTTAGGAAGAGCCGTCTGAGTGTTAAAGTAAAAAATGTCCGTCAACCACGTTTTGCGTGGGAGAGCACGGCGCATCGGCGCGTATTTACGCTGGTCAATGAGCAAAAGATTGTCGATGACCTTATTAATTAAAGGAGCTGCCGCACCCCCGGTAGCGTACGCTTCTTTAAGATCGTTCAGTGTTGCCATGTGGGCGATTCCTTTCGTGGGTGCTAGATGGCCGCTCCATCGTAGTAGCCGGTTTTGTAGAGGTACAACCGCCCGAACTCATTCAAGAGGCGGGTTGCGTCAATGTTGTCAGGCAGTGGCTGCGTGCGATCTGCGAGATGACCCCAATCCATTCCCTTCAACTGCTCCTGCAAGTAGTTGTTGCGGTAAATTTTCGGATTGTTGGGCTTCTCATTGCCGACGTTGGCACCTTCTACCAGTGACTGGCGTTGTGGTGCGGGTTGTGAAGCCATGAAAGCCTTTTTCATCTCTTCCAGCTTAGCGTCAAACGCTTTTTGCTGTTCGGCAAGTTTGGCGTCTAGCGCCTCTTGCAGTTTCTCTTCCGGTGTCTTTGGAGGCTGGACAGTGTGACCTGCCTCCTCAAGTAGTTTCTTTGCCTCTTCGAGGGTCATACTGTTTTCCTCCTGTGGAATAGGTTGTAAATTTTCCTGTGGATCGTCGCCATCGTTCATGCCGTCGTCACCTGCCATATCGCCAGAGGCGCATTCGATGCCGAGGGCTTCTGCAAGTTTGTCGTGAGCAGCATCCATCTGCTCTTGAGTCGCTGCTGAGAATTTGCGCCCTGCCTCTTTTGCCATGCCGCCAGGAGCGCATGGACGGCCCTGCGCATTAGCAATGTGATCGTGAATTTCTTGGAGCTTGCCAGTCTCGACTACAGCGTGTTTGGGGGCTTCTTGTAAGGGTTGCTCTTCCAACAAAAGCAGAGCGGTGGGCGTCTCGAAAATCTCGCTCAGCGTTTGCGGTTCGGCACTTTCAAGCACCACATCCTCAACTGTTACCGTCTCTATGCCTGGGGTTGTGGTGAAATCAATGCCTTGTAACCGGAGGTCATCACCTGTTACGAACGGTAGCCCGCTCTCTTGGCTCAATTTGAGGATAGCCCCGCTAGCGCGTAGGGAAGTTTTGAGGTAGCCATGCTTCGCGAGGGTGGCAGCTTCACGGCCTGTCGTAGTGTCTGGCATATCGATGTTTGCCCATGCATCCCCACCTTCCTCCCACACCTTCGTGATTTTGCCAGCAAGCTTCAGGCTGTTGTCGTTGTCAGCTTCACCATGAGAGATATAGCAAGTGAGCGGGTCAGCTCCTGGCGTGCTGAGTGCAAGCTGAGCTGAACAGACCAACTTCGATACAGCTTCCTGGGGATAGATGCGACCATTGCGAGATTTTGCGCCATAGCTGAGAAACTTGGTTTTCAGGGAGGCTACACGTGGTTTAGGAGTAAAGGTTGTTGAGGGAGATACGCTTTCTGTGGATGTAGCAGGGAGAGACGATGTAAAGCCTAATCGTTTGGCAATGGATTTAACTTTCGCCCGTACTGCGTCGGCATCAGCAGCGTGACCTGCTAAATCCCATGCATCCGGTACGTCAGAGGCATCTTTAATCGGAAAGCTGCCATTAGGCCCTGCGCAATTGTCAGGGTGAGACTTGAAGTATGCCGCCTTTGCCGCATCTGTCCACTTCGCTTCATAGAGCATGAAAAAAGACCACTCCTCAATCTGAGAAATGGCCTCGATGGGTTATCCCGTTATGGCTCTGGTTGTATTGCTTTGACTATAACATATAATTAGGGGTTATGCAAGTGCGTGGTTTATAATGGCTCCCAAACACACATACTGGTATCATCTATCCCAAAACTATTGAGAGCATGGAGCATTTCCGACGGGGTGCAACTTGCCCACCGTTCCATGAGACCCTTGGTCGTGATGTGCATCACATCGTACCGCTTGATGATCGTGCCAGGGTCTTCAGGGTGACGAAGAGGCAACAGAAAAGAGAGTTCTTGTACAATCAGCTCTGTTGCGCCGTCAAGATGAGTATAACTCTAAGAGCATCTTATCAAATGCAGTAGGTAAGTTCTTTCGCTCTACCATATTCGCACTCTCGACTTGATACATCCCTACGTTCATCGCAGAAAACATGACAACACCCTTTTCATCGATGATTTCAAACTCATAGATATTGTGAAACGTTGCCTTATACCCTGCTTCAGATGCTTCCTCTGGCGTATCGAATACCTCTTCACTTGTGTAAGTTCCACCATCAAAACATCCTTGTGGGTCTATATCAGTACAGTCAGGACATGAGAGACGATATCGGTACTTCATCAAGTTCTCCCATCAGATACATTCGTTCCTCAAGAGCATCAAGCAAAGCAGGCTCTTCATCCTCATAGAACATCAGGTATTCATACAAGGCGGGGTCACTTGACCATAGCTCATTGAGCCATTCTTCACTCATCGTCTGCTCTCCTGTTGTAGCAAAACAGCAATCCTACCCATATGCCAGGCGCATAGCGGATACTGCTTATTGCGCCACCGATAGACATACTCTACAGGCTTTTTATAGCAAAACGCACGCTTGCCAATGCCGAGAATACGATACACACGCTGAGAGGTGCAATGTTGCATGATACGCTCCTGTCTATGCTGTTTCCACCATTGTACCACGCAATTCTTGCCAGGTCAGCAAGTGCTGTATATCCGACCGTCTATCCCATAGCACAATCCCTTGCTCAGAGCGATACGCCAACAGCCGACGTGTCACGCTAGAGCGGATCGGCTGCAGCTCACCTTTGTCGATGGTTGGAGCAGGTTGCACGTAGAGAGCAGGACATGCATGCACCTGGGTGATCGTGCTCAAGAATGCATGGCAGGCTGGACACTGGCGACTATTCACTCGCATCCTCCCATATCCGACGCCACAACTCTATAAATTCACTTTCCGTCATGACAATAATGCTAAGCTGGTACTCGTCTTCCATCAATCCTCCTTTTTGCCTCGTTGCGAAACCATGTGCATAGTAGAGTTATCATCGTGGTGCATACCTGCTCTTCGTTGCAAAAGTCGCATTCGATCACATGCGATACACATCGACCAAATTGCATTTCGCACATCTTTTCTAGTCTCTCTCTGGTAATTTCTTGCTCTGTCATGACAATAATAGATACGTCCATCAGTTTAACAACCTCGATTTATCTTCTATAGGATGGGTTACAGAGCCATCAACAATACGGTTCACTCTATACTGACCAGCAGGAAACACGATACTTCCAGCATTATCAATAGCTGCTTGAATGGATGCCGTATCATCGTGAATACCATCACCATAAACAGGGATAATAGCATAGCCAAGGGCTTCCACTAAAGCACGAATTAACTCTTCCATCTAGTCCTCCCTACTATCGAAGTACTTATTCGTGCTCCATACCTGCCTAGGTATCATGCGCCTGATTGGGCTTTGTCTTGCGATCTCGTTTAGCGTGGCCTGATGAAACTGTATAAGCTCTTGAACATTCATCGCTTTGATACGAGCGGTATATTCTCGCAACTTCTCAGGGTTTCCATCGTGATGACACCAATATTGAGCAAGAGCACGAATATGAGCACGACGTTCACGCTTGGCTTGTTTGTGGTTCATATATCCCTGTAAGGACACATCAAGCAGTCTCAATATCTGCCCTTTTTCTCTCTCAGGCCAACTCTCTGCGAGGAGTGCGACCAGGCCAGCTAGCACATAATCACGTCCATACATCTCGTGTTCGTCGTCCTCATCTTCTGCTTCGTCCTGTAGAGCAAGCCTCATAGCCTGCTCAACTTCAGCGAGGGTATGATACACAGGTAAATCTTTTATTGGCATCTATGATTGCTCCTTTGGCTTCTCCGTTGGGATTGTTTCGCATTCACAATTCGGGTGCGCAGGCTCTAGGATCGCGCCATTCGGGAAAGCTTCGCCTACTTTGCGCACCTCTCCATCATTGGCAAAGCACAGGTCGCAGGCATTCGATTGACTGAGCCATTTGAGGTATTCGACGCCCTGATCGCGGTACTCCTGTAAGCGTTTGTCGAGGTTATCAGGCGACCAATCGACTTGTTGAGCGGATGTATCTGCGCTCTCCTTTGGTTGTGCTGTACCCATCCTGGAGTATGTCCGATCATCTCCAATGGCAAGACAAAGCTGATCGAATACAAGCGGTACATTTGGCACGCTCTCTACTGGAAGAGGCGCATCAGCATCGATATAGGCTAATGTGATGTGAGGCGTAAAGTCAAAATCGTTCGCAACATTCACACCGGTATCACTAAGGCGTTGTACCAATGCAGCACGCCACGCGACAAGCCCTGGCACGTTTACGAGAGCGATAACAGGAGAGAGATTATCTGAACTATCCGAAGGTGTAAACCGTCCTAGCCCGCCTGTAGCTCCTTCAAGCGGCATAGACTTTGCAGCAAACGATGCAAGCTCTTGTTTGAGTTGGTCTATGTTGAGCGTGACCTCGTTCTTATCGCCCAGGAAAGCCAGGGTCACATGCATATCTTGAGGAGGCTCACCATTGGGTAAAGCAAGCTGTGAAGCCGTATCCGGATCGAGCATAAACGCGATCATCATGCCGGTATGCTGTTCGACAATCTGCAATCTTTCCTTTGCTGGCTTCTGCTGTGGAGGTTGTTGTTGTGCTTGCGGTGGCTGTCCAGGAGCCTGTAGCGGAGCAGGTACGGGTTGAGGCGGCTCTTTGGCCTGTTCGGCTTTCGTTTGCGCTAAGTCAGCGTTGGCTTTTTGTTGTTGGAGCGTCACTGATGCTGTTTGCCTCTGTTCGTCTGCTAGTTCACCCATTCTTTCGAGAGGAATAACTTCACGGCCAGAGACGATGATAGGTATTGAGCCGATCTCTTTGGGGTAAGGAGTCTTACCAGAGTCTTGCCGCTCTTCATCAGGCGTTGACAGCCCGCTAAAGATGCGTTTTTGCTGTACCTCGACTATTTGGGTATCACTCCTATAGTCAGCGTACTTCGTATTGACAATCCAGTCCGTGATACCCAGCACGCCGACTACTATCCTTTGGTTGAATTCTTCAAGAATAAGCTGCTTGATGGGGTCAACGGTATTGAGACGAAGGGATTTATCCTGGTCTTCACCAGATCCGCCTCCGATGTTGCCACTCTCGATAATGCCAATCGCCGCAGGTGGGACACCATAGCCTGCTAAGATTTCCTCACGAGAGAACACCCGCCCACCGTGGAAGTCTATATCAATTGGCCCTTTACCATACTCGTGAAGCTGCGCTCCTCCCCACATGACCGGCGGCACATGAGCATTCTGTTCGCCTGTGTAGTTCTCTTTGTAGAATTTGACGAACGTTCTAGCGTCGTCAACATCGCTCTCAGGCCCTAATTGTATCCATGCGCTGGGCCTAGTACCCTTCCTGAAAAACATTTGAGACCAATCCACCATCGACTTATCAGCATAGGTTGGATTGACCAACTTCTCTATAGGCGAGAAGCTAATCATCTTGGCACGTTTGGAGGGAAGCCACCATCTGATTATCTGCTCCGGCTTGAACTGTACCTTTTTATTGCTCTGAGTGAGCATCTGGGTATATCCAAGGATAGTGCCGTGTTCATCAAGCTGGTAGGTTATCGTTGGGCAGTCCAGGGAATGAAGTTGAGGAAACAAGCCACCAGGGACAATCTCTGCATAGCTTTCTCCATAGATTTCGAGATCGTCGGATGTCGCACGAAGGAAGCGCAATAATTTGACAGCAAGACAGAACTCTTTCAGGCGATCATGTGTGTCTTGCTGCCCCTTGCCGTGCTTTACCTCTTCGAGATGCCATCCGCCAGACGTGAACCGCTTGCTAATCACATCTACGCAGGCACTAACCCAGGTATTGCCCTCGTACACACGATAGAGCGTATCTTTCCGCTCGTACTCGCTCAAGGGGCGCTGATCTCTCGCTTGCCCCATACCTTCGTTTTCATCCCATGCCAAGCTGAGCGATTGCGGCCCCTTGCTGCTAGACTTCGTAGCAGCTTGTGTAACTTTCTTTGTGGGCTTGGGCGCAGCTTCTACCAGGGGCTGGACTAATTGCAACGTACCCCGCGGGCGTCTTTTATTCGTCATCTTCTATCTATCCTCAATTCATCGCATTCAGCATCATGACCATCATGTATGCCGTACCCAGCACTACCAGCACCACAAACACATATGCCAGCACCACGCGCCATGTTGGCTCATCTAGTTCTTCATCTTCGTCCATCATTTGCTCCTACTGAAATATATGAAAGACAGCAGCACATATCATAAATCCAATAAGCAGAGCAGTTAAGACAAGAACTATCTTAACCCGTAACCAGAACCTCCGCTCACGTGCCCCATGATAAATAACATGGTATTCTTTTCTCATCACTTGCTCCTCTACTGAAAAATCGCGTACCCGCTCGGTACATCCTCTTGCGGTATAGGTTGCTCTCGCAGGTCAGTATCTACGAGAATACCGCCAATCGCCTGTACTCCTGTCATCAATTCGGTAAAAGCCCACACATTCGCATCGCAATTATGAACAAGGACGCACTGAGCATAATACTCATGGGCGTCCTCTACTTGAAGATTATAAACAGATGCTTTACCCGCGTCGTATAACCCAA
>WNFX01014194.1_pt1 | contig 13738 bp, 10 predicted proteins | sample 5400111 | NCBI WGS metagenome assembly WNFX01 (sample SAMN13153363, study PRJNA577476) | soil metagenome | isolation source: 40 cm soil or saprolite under grassland replicate 1 | place: USA:California | collected 2016-06-15
TCGGCCTGCGCCTTGGGGAAGGCCAGGGAGTCGCGGGCTTAGTCTGGCAAACCGGGCAACCCCTGGTGATCGACAATTACCAGGGGTTGCCCGGTCTCGGCCTCGACGTTTTACGCGCCTGGGCAGCGATGCCTCTCCTCAAGGGATCCCAGGTCATCGGCGTGATCGGTGTGGCACGTACTGAAGAGAACCTGCCGTTTAGCGAAGACGAGGTCGCTCCCTTGAAGCAGTTCGCCCAACTGGCCTCCATTGCGCTGGACAATGCTCAATTATATGAGGCGGCCCAGCAAGAACTGGCCGAGCGGGCTCGCGCCGAAGAGGCACTCCGTCAAGCCCGTGATGAGTTAGAAATGCGCGTCCAGCAGCGTACCGCCCAGTTAGCTACGACCAACGCCGAGCTTGCCAGGGCCAAGGACATCGCCGAGGCTAGTGCGCGCGAAAATGCCCGGTTGTACCTGGAAGCCAACAGCCAGCGGCAGTATTTTGAGGCCCTAATGAATAATAGCCCAATCGCCGTCGTCAGTTCTGACCTTGATGACAAGATTGTGGCCTGCAACTCGGCCTTTGAGCGACTGTCCGGCTACGCGCAGGCCGAAATCGTCGGGCACAGCTTAGTTGAAGTGGTGAGCAGTCCAGAGTATCATGCCGAGGTCATCCACAACCTTTCCCGCATCAAGAAAGGAGAGGTCGTTCATGTGATGACCCGGCGGTGGCACAGGGATTTGGAAGCCCTGGGTGTTCCGGTGATGGTAGAAGGTCGGCGCGTTGGGACTCTTGCCCTCTATCTGGATATCACTGAACGCAAGCAGGCGATGGAAGCAATAGAGCGAGCCCGGGAGGAACAGGCGAAAGTCGCTCGCGAAAATGCCCGGTTGTATCTGGAAGCCCACAGCCAGCGGCAGTATTTTGAGGCCCTGATGAACGTCTGCCCGGTCGCAGTAGTCAGTACTGATATGGACGACAAGATTGTGGCCTGCAACCCGGCCTTCGAGCAGCTGTTCGGCTACAGCCAGGCTGAGATAGTCGGCTGCAACGTCGATGAAGTGGTGAGCACCCCAGAATATCGTGCCGAAGCCAGCAGCTACCAGGCTCGAGCGCGCGAGGAGGTCGTTCACGCTCTTACCCGGCGCCGACGTAAGGATGGCACCCTGGTCGATGTGGAAGTCTTGGGTGTTCCGGTGGTGGTGGAAGGTCAGAAGATCGGAATTTTTGCCCTGTATCTTGATATTACCGAGCGCAAGCAGGCGATGGAAGCAATAGAGCAGGCCAGGGCTGCTGCCGAAGCGGCCAATCAGGCGAAAAGCGCGTTCCTGGCCATGATGAGCCACGAAATCCGCACCCCCATGAATGCCATCATGGGGATGACCGGCTTGCTACTCGACACGAGCCTCTCCACCGAGCAGCGCGATTACACCGAAACGGTTCGCTCAAGCAGCGATGCCTTGTTGACCATTATCAACGATATTCTGGACTTCTCCAAAATTGAAGCCGGGAAACTGGAACTGGAACGTCAGGCCTTTGACCTGCGGGAATGTGTGGAGTCGGCCCTTGACTTGCTGGCAGCCAGGGCTACCGAGAAAGGCTTAGACCTCGCTTACCTGCTAGACGAGCAGGTGCCCGCCGCCGTGTACGGCGATGTGACCCGCTTGCGCCAGATTGTGGTCAACCTGCTCTCGAACGCCATCAAGTTCACTGAAAAGGGCGAAGTCGTGCTCTCAGTTGTAGCAAGGCGAAAAGATGAAAACGGAAGAGCCAATCATCAGCAGCCTGATGGAGTAAGTTTCTATGAGCTGCATTTTGCCGTCAGGGACACGGGCATTGGTATTTCAGAGGAGGGGATGGCTCGCTTGTTCCAGTCCTTCAGCCAAGTGGATGCCTCGACGACCCGACGCTATGGGGGCACCGGTTTGGGCCTGGCCATCAGCAAGCGCCTGGCCGAACTGATGGGCGGAAACATGTGGGTCGAAAGCCAGCCAGGAACCGGCTCGACCTTTCATTTCACTCTCCTGGCCCAGGCTGCTCCCACTCGCTCGCGCCCATACCTGGATACGAGTCAACCCCAGCTTGCTGGTAAGCGTGTCTTGATCGTCGACGATAACGCCACCAACCGCTCCATCCTCACTTTGCAGACCCAGTCCTGGGGCATGGTGCCCCACGCGTATGCTTCCGGGCAGGAAGCCCTGGCACAGGTGCAGGCCGGTGTGCCGTTCGATGTGGCCATCTTGGATATGCAGATACCGGATATGGATGGGCTGATGCTCGCAGAGCAGCTCCGCCGCTACCAGAACGCCCAGGAGCTACCCCTGGTCGTGCTCACGTCCCTGGGGAGGCGCGACATCGATACGCAAGACGTCGAGTTCGCCGCCCTCCTGCACAAGCCGATCAAGCCTTCGCAACTGTACAATGCGCTGCTCTCTATTTTTGTTGAGCAGGAGCAGGCTCGGTCTGTGCTCAAGCCAACAGCGGTGACTGGTGGACAGTTTGATACTCTGCTTGGACAGCGCTTGCCCTTGCGTATCCTGCTGGCCGAAGACAACACCGTCAATCAGAAGCTGGCATTGCGGCTGTTAGAGCGCATGGGTTACCGGGCCGATGTCGTCGCCAACGGGCTGGAAGTCCTGGAGGCCTTGCAGCGGCAGCGCTATGAAGTGATTTTGATGGATGTGCAGATGCCGGAAATGGATGGTCTGGAAGCATCTCGCGCCATTCATGAGGGGGGACCTGCCGAGGAGCGCCCACGTATTGTCGCCATGACGGCCAATGCCATGCAGGGTGATCGCGAGGAGTGCCTGGCTGCTGGCATGGATGACTACCTCACCAAGCCCATTCAGATCAAAGCGCTACAGGAGACCCTGGAGCGGGTTGGACTCTGGGCACGGGTACACCGGCGTCCGACGAGTCCGCTTTCGCCAGTTAAGACTGCTCCCCTAATTTTGGAAGTTGAAGAGCAAGCTGAGCTTGCTCCGGCTCTCGACCCAATCGTGCTAGCTGAACTTCGTCAGTTCCAGGGGGAAGGGGAGCCGGATATCGTGCAGGAACTGGCCGAGGCCTTCCAGTTCGAAACGCCGCCACTCTTGGAGGCCTTGCGCCAGGCCGTGGCCGAAGGGCAGCCTGAGCAGCTTCGACAGGCGGCTCACAACCTCAAGGGCAGCAGCAACAACCTGGGAGCACGCACGATGGCGGCGCTGAGTGCTGAATTGGAGACTCTGGGTAAGAACGGGAGGATCGAGGCGGCGGCGGAGTTGGTCACCAGCCTCGAGCAGGAGTACCGGCGCGTCTGCCAGGCACTGGCTGCCGAAATAGCAGGAGTGCGATGAAAGCGCAAGCAACCACAACCAGCTCATCCAAACTCAGTTGCGTACCTGCGATCTGTACACTCTCAGCGCTGAAGGAGAAGTGATCCATGTCAACCGATGACGAGCTGTTCACCCGTTCGGAGGTGCTGGGCGGCTTTTCAGCCAGGCGAGCACACTTGCTCCTGTTTCAAATCGAGAGCCGGACCGCCTACCTGATGATGCAATCACGGCGGGCAGTTGATCGCTATCTAATCGAAGAGACGGCTGAGCAGCAGGACCTGGCTTTCTTTGAATCCCTGGTAGAGGGTCGCGAGCTGCCTATTCGTCCTACTATTCGCGACCTGGAACGCTATGCCCCCCACTGGCAAACCCTGGTGCCGAAGAACCTGACGCTGCAAGCCGCTCTGGCCCGCTTATTGGGACAGAAGCACCACTTTACGCAACGGGAAATTCCCCACATCAGGGAGGCGTTAGGGCTGGACACTGAAGGGGTGCAACAAGCCTTCCAGCGCCAGTACCAGCAACCGCTTGACACGATCTATAGCAGGAGAGTCGGTCTGCTTGAGTGGATGCGCTGGCGCTGGAACACACTAAGCGGGTGGCTGGAACACTTACCGCCGTTTTGGACGGCCTATGCCCTGACCTTCACCGAGATGGTTGGGGCTTCCATCCTTGCGTTGCCCATTGCCCTGGCCGGAGTGGGTCCACTGCCGGGGGTGATCATCCTCCTGGTGATGGGCGTGATCAATGTACTCACGATCGCTGCGATGGCGGAAGCCGTGACCCGCAGCGGCTCGATCCGTTACCAGGGAAGCTACCTGGGCCGACTAGTCCAGGACTACCTGGGAAGACCCGGTTCAATTCTACTGACCACCATGGTGGTGACCATCTGTGTTATAGCGCTTTTGGCCTTCTATCTCGGTTTCTCGCTCACCCTGGCTGGTGCTACGCCGATACCTGCCGAAGTCTGGGCGGGACTGCTTTTCCTGATAGGAGTCTATTTTGTTCGTCGAAAAAATTTGCATGCCACCATCAGTAGTGCCCTGGTGGTGGGGGCGATCAACCTGGGGTTAATCCTGATTCTCTCTATAATTGCTTTGGGACACCTGCGAGTAGAGAACCTGTCGTACGTGCATGTCCCGTTCCTCAACGGGCGCCCTTTCGAACCGGCCCTGCTGGGATTGATCTTCGGCGTGGCTTTTGCTGCCTACTTTGGCCACTTCTCGGTGAGCAGTTGCGCCAGGACTGTGCTCCAACGCGATCCAAGTGGACGATCCCTAGCCTTGGGGTGTATGGCAGCGCAGGCAAGCGCGATGCTCCTGTACATCCTGTGGGTTGTAGCGGTCAATGGAGCGATTGCTCCACAGGTCTTGACCGGTTTCTCAGGCACGGCTCTGACGCCACTGGCCCAACGGGTCGGTCCTGCCGTGAACGTCTTTGGAACCATCTATGCCATTCTCGCCATGGGCATGGCGTCCATCCACTTGAGCCTGGCGCTCTTCTTCACCGTGCGGGAGTGGATCCCCGGCCAGTCCCGGCATACGCTGGCGCTCGGTCGACGACAAGGGAAGTTGATTTTTACTCCTCGTGGCAAAGCTAATGTCAGCTTGGCGCTGACATACCTGGGCCTGAAAGGGACACAACCCCAGTTTCGCCTGGATCTTCTACTGGAGGGGGACACACGCCGCTTTGAGGTGGAGGTGCATGATACCTGGGAAGCAGCAACAACTCTGCTCGCTGAACCTGTCCCGAAACTTCCTCCTAATACCGTCCAACTGACGGTAAAGATAGTGACTGCCAGTGCCGATATGGTGCGCGTGCAACTTGTCACCACTATGCGGATGGCATATGAGGGAAAGTGGGATACGCTCGGGTTCGACTTCCTGGAGATGGCTGACACTCCAGAAACTCCTGATATGACCTTAGTGAGTTGGCTCGCAGGGCGAGAGCAAGCGAGTGTGGAGGAAGTGGCTGACTTCCTGGAGCAATCTGAGCAGGCGACCCGGACCATTTTGAACAGATTGGTGGAGCAAGGTGTCTTGTTAGAGACCAGGGAGCACGGCCAGGCATGGTATCACGTGCATTTTGCCGCTCGGCGTAGGCGGCAGGCTATCAGTGATATTTGGCACACACTGGATGAGCCTGGGGAGGTGGCCACTCACAAACGCGAGGCAGCTCAAAGGATGAACAGGGGCATGCGGCTCAAGCGCATGAAAGAACTGGCGCAAGGAGAATATGCCCGTTCCTGGTTGGGGCTCAGTCCACTGATCCTGATTTTTCTGCTGGCGGAATGGCTGTTAGTACACAAACTGGAGTCATTTTCCCAAGTGCTGAGTTTTGTGGGGGTCGTCGCCGTAGCGGTGACGGCAGGGGTATTTCCGGTGTTACTGCTATTGGCCAGCCGTAGAAAAGGAGAAAACGTTCCAGGATTCGTTTTGCCGTTTTTGGCCCATCCGCTGATAGCTGGGGGAATCTACCTGGTGGCTGTGAGCATCCTGTTCCTGCATGGGCTCTTTATCTGGCAGAACGCTTTCCAACGGGTGGTAGCGATATTGGTTGGGGTCGTCATCCTGGTGATAACATACCTGATGGCGCGCAAGGGCGCTTTTGCGCGCCGCCTGGTGATCGAGGTACGACAAGAGCCAGTAGAGCAGAGCAGCGGCACATTTACAGTGACAGACTGTGGCCGAACTGCAACCCAGGCATGGGTCGAACTGGGCTATGTCGACGGAGAGCGTTTTGACCAGACTGCCAGTGGTGCTATCCCGGAATTTCTCAAGCTGTGCTCTGCAAAATTTCACGTGCCTGGAACAAAAGCGCAGGAATTGATGATCTGGGTACATCGGGTGACAGCGGAAAGCCAATCAGAAAACTTGCCTGTGCTCGTGAAAGTGTTCTCGGGGCAGGAAATCCGGGAGTTTCGTGTCGATGGAGCCAGGAAACAGTTTGTGCTCCCCTTGCGCGACTTCGTGAAGCAAGAGCGCAAAGGGGGTGCTGGTGAACCTGGTCAGCTAGAAGTTGAAGTGCAGCTAGCGGCTAATAGGGGTGACGATACCCGAAGTTAACCACTGGTCTGATAAATAGCGGTATCTCTATCAGCAAGAAGATCCAACCAGTTCTCCAAGAGAAGTGCTGAAGCGCGGCTCTGGTCGGAGCTGATACCCAGCTGTTTTATGAGCCTGCCTCTCGAAGGGTACCGGAAGCGTCAGACCAAGAAGGGCTGCTAGTGCTTTGGTCGTCTCTTTTAATACTGGGAGTTCAACCCTGAAGTAGTTAGAAACGGTTTGATGGTGGGATACGTATGCAACCACGCTGAGACCATCAGCAAACACTTGAAACACTGCTCTGCCATACGGTACACTCAATGAGGATGAGCAAGTTGTAGTGAAGGAAAAGATACTCTCTGGAAAGATGGTGTGAGCCGTGATGCAGAAGCTGGCAGCCCAGCAGCAATCACCTTTGACGGGTAGGCACAAAGAACTGCACCAGTTGTGGAACCTCTTCGAGGCGAGCATGACCGGTCGCACTCATGTTGTGTTTGTCAGCGGAGAACCGGGCATCGGCAAGTCACGCCTGCTACAAGAAATGGCTATCCGGGCGGAGGAGGTCGGCGCACTCGTCTTGCGCGGTGGAGCATCCGAGGCCGAGGGCATGCCACCCTACCTGCCGTTCCTCGAAGCCCTCGGAAGCTACATCCGAGCGACGCCTCCCGAGCAACTGCGCACCCAGGCCGGCCCGCCAACAATCCACCGCTCGTCTCCTGATTCTCGGCGCTTACCGGGAAGGCGAACTGGCCGGCAACCCTGCGCTGGAACGCACTCTTCTGGGCCTCAATCGCGCCCGCCTGCTCACGTCCCTCACCATTGGTCCGCTCGTGGAAGAAGAGATCGCTGAGCTTGCCGCAGCTCGCCTGGGCCTTCCTGTAGAGCATGGAATGGCTCACTTCCTACACATGCACAGTGAAGGCAACCCTTTCTTTGCTGAAGAGCTGCTACGTGCCTGGTTTGAGACCGGCGCATTGAGTGCCCCGACTGGACTATTCACCCTGGCGAGGGAGCTTCACAACGTGCTTCCTTCCAGCATCGTGGGCATCGTGCGCGAGCGCCTATCACGCCTTCCTGGAGCTACGGTAGACTTCCTGCGCACCGCTGCACTGATCGGACGCACCTTCGAGGTGAGCTTCCTCGCCCAAGTGGCCGGTCAGGAGGCCGAGGCCGTCGAGGAGTCGTTGCTGGCAGCGGTACGGGCAGGACTCATTCGGGAGGATGCGCCAGGCACTTTCACCTTCAGCCACGATAAAGGGCGCGAATGCCTCTATACTGAGGTCACCTCCACGCGACGGCGACGCTTGCATGGCTTCATTGGGCGCATCCTGGAAGCTCAGGCCGACCAGGGAAGTGCGCAGCATCTCGCCGATCTAGCTTTCCACTTCACTCAGAGTGGCGATCGTTCACGCGGAGCGCACTACGCCCGCCGCGCTGCTGAGCAGGCATGGCAGGCCTCTGCACCTGAAGATGCCCTGAAGCACTATCGCGTCGCCCTCGAACTCCTCTCCGCAGAAGAGAGTGAGCGGGGAACCTTGCTCCTGCGCCTGGGTGAGGCAGCCATCTGGGCCGGGGCGGAGCGGGAGGCCATCGCCGCCTTCGAGGAGGCCCAGCACTGGTTCCAGGAGCGCCAGGACAAGCTTGGTGCTGCGCGAGCCGCGCATGGGTTTGGGCGCGCCTGGGGCAGGCTCGAGGCACACGCCTCGGCCCAGTCGGCCCTGGAAACAGCGCTCGCGAGGCTGGAGGATCATCCCGGCCCAGAACGCGTACACGTACTGGTGGAGCTGGCCGCTCTGCTGGCAGTAAGCCTGGGCAGGCAGCGCGAGGGCATCGCTTACGGGGAGCAGGCGCTGGACCTGGCTCATCGTTTGGGGGACGAACAGCTTGAAGCCATGGCGAGCCGTACCGTGGGCAACCTGCTCATGCGCGAAAATCACCTCGAAGAAGCGCTTCCCTTGCTTGAGCATGCCCTGACGCTTGCCAGGACAATCGATGACCCAGCGGAGGCCAGTGAATGTTGTGCTTGCCTGACCCTCGCGTATGCCTGGAGTGGCCACATGAAGTCTGCCCAGGATATCACCCACGCACGGTTGGAATGGGCGAAGCTCACTCATGACCCCTACCAGGAGCGCCACGTCTACTCCTGGCTGTCCATGTTCCCGGCTGTCCAGGGCAAGTTCGCCGAGGCTGAGCAGTGGATCACCCAGGCAGAGGCAGCTCTCGCTCCCCTGGCGAGTTCCGAGCCACGCGCCTTCCTCTACCATGGTCGCGGATGGCTGGCCTATTACAAAGGAGACTATGCTGCGGCTGAAGAGCATTTCAGTCTGGCTGTGGAACTCTTTCGCGAGTTGGGACCAGGTGCGCTCGTCTGGTATCTTGCCCCACTTGGCATGGTCCAACTGTGTCAGGGCCATCGGCACGAGGCGATGGTCTGCATGAGCGAAGTGGAGACCCTGCTCGCCTCCCAACAGGAGGGGACCATGGTTGTGGCAGATGCCATGAGCAAACTGGCGCTCATGGCACTCTGGCTTCACGACCGCGAGCGCGTCGCAGCCTATTACCCAAGACTGCTTCCTTTCCAGGGACGCTGCATGGAGTTTTTACTCGATCGCGTGCTCGGTGAAATGGAAATGCTGCTCGGCTCCTGGTCACAGGCGCATGCCCACCTGAGCGCAGCCGAGGAGATGGCGCGCCGCGAAGGCTTCGTCCCAGAGCTGGCGTGCACACTGGTCGCGCAGGGCAAGCTGGCACTCGCCCAGGGAGGACGGGGCAGTGTGACCCGTGCGCGCACACTGTTCGAGCAGGCGCACGCCTTGTTCGAAGAGCTAGGCGTACAGGGAGAGGCGCAAGCGCTGCGCGAGCACCTGGAGCACTTGCCAGGGAAATCACCGACTCGCAAGGCTCGTCCGCTGCCTGCGGGACTTTCTGAACGCGAGGTTGAGGTGCTGCGCCTCATCGTCACAGGCAAAAGCAACCGCCAGATCGCCGAAGAACTGATTCTGAGTGAACGAACAGTCGCCAATCATCTAGCGCATATTTTCAACAAGACCGGCACCGACAATCGGGCGGCTGCAGCCGCCTTTGCTATCCGCCATGAGCTGGCCTAACTTTCTCCCTCCTTGTCCACTTTCTCGCAGATCTCGCAATGGGTAATTTTGACCATGAAATAGCACTCCCTTAAGCTGCGCGCGCCTCCGATGATTGAGTAATCTGACTGATGTCCTGCACATCTGTCGATTCTATACTCTCCTTAGCACTGGCGGGACAGACCGCCAAGGTAAGAAAAGTTGCATGACTAGCAGAAAGAAAAGGAGAAGAAATACTCATGCGTGGATCAACGAATGATTTACCGACAGCATTTGAAGCAGAAGGCGTCCGCAGCCAACAAGCCGAGTGGGGCGAGATGAATGTGGCGCTCGAACACATGCCCGCTGGCCTTGACACCGCGCCACTGTTCAAGGGATTACCTGATGATCGCTGCCAGTGTCCTCATTGGGGCTACGTCCTGAAAGGTCGCATTCGGATCAGGTATGCCGATCATGACGAGATTCTCAACACAGGAGATGTGTACTACATGGCACCAGGGCACCTTCCCTTCTTTGAGGAGGACAGCGACGTCGTCGAGTTCAGCCCCAAGGGAGAGTATCAGAGGACCATGGAAGTCGCGGAGCGCAATCTGGCCGCCATGCAACAGTAAGTGTAATCGATGAACAGAAGGTCCTACAGGAGACGACGTAGAATAGCGTAGCAATTTCAGAAAGGAGATTTCCATGTACGGAACAATAGCACGCTTCCGTGTCAAACCAGGGATGGCAGAGCAGTTTCTCGCTTTCGTACAGCGAGAGAGCACGGAGGATCCAGGTCAGGTGGCAGAGTACTTCTACCGTCTGGATACAGACCCGAATACCTACTATATGGTCGTCGCCTTCGAGAGTAAAGCCGCCTATGTGGCGAATGCCCAGCGCCCGGAGACCAATGCGCGCTACAGTCGAGGGCTGGAGTATCTCGCCAGCGAACCGGAATGGCACGACGGAGAGATTGTCTTCACCATCACCTAATCGTAAAGGAGTACTGCAAGTGAATACGACCACTTTTCTCATCGCCACGAATGGTCGACTCAAATGGTGGTTACATCACACCTTAAGTGATCTCACTCCTGAGCAGCTGCAGAATAGCGCCCCGACGATAGATGACCGACCAATTGCGGAGGTAGCAATGCATGCGATTACCATTCTGCTTGGCTACGCCACGGTCGTAGCCGGGCGGGACTGGTCTGTGGAGGACTACCCACCAGATCGCTGGCCGCCCAGGCTCGCACGGCCTGCCTCGGCAGCAGAGTTGGTCGCGGCTCTTGATGCCCTGCTGGCACAGATGGATGAACTGCTGAGGGGGCTATCCGATAGCGAGCTGGACAACGATGTGACGTTTCCCTTCGGTCAGCAGCAAGCAGGCGATGCGCTCAGCGCTGGCTTGACCCATGCTCTGACGCATGTGGGCAGCATCGCAGGGATTCGCGCTATTGGTGGCTTTCCTCTGCCGCCTGGCTACTGATATGCGGCGATCCAGCCGCCTCGCATGGCCATCCCGTTACATTGCTATAGGGCAGGAAGTGTCAGGCGAAAAAGGTCAGCTAACTCTTGAGCCATTTCTTTTAGTACGACGAGTTCAACCGTGAAGTAGTTAACTACGGTTGGATGGTGGGATTCGCATGCAGCCGCGCTGAGGGAAATCTCCTGCCTCTGCCGTATCGAACCCTCCGCGAACTCAAAATGTGGGATGCCCAGCATGCCCTTTTCGTTGACCATGAGTAGGAGCTACCCGCTCGAGCGTGAGCCGGGCGGGGCGCGTTTGCGCGCTGAGAGGAAGCGTCACGGTCAGCACGCCATTGCCATACGTGACATTGGCTAACTCACCATTGACTGCGGCTGACAGTGCGAGCTCGCGGTGGTAGACGCCAACACTCCACTCGTCGATCAGGAGTTCCTTGATTCCTTTTAGTATGCCACGCAGGTCACCATGGAGAATGAGGTGGCCACTTTCGGTGACCTCAACCACCATGTTCTTCGGCTCAAGTCCAGGCATCGGAGCCGCGACCATCAAGCGTTCACGCGTTTGGTACACCTTCACAGGGATGTGCTGCTGCTTCATCTGCTCTTGCATGCTCTTCACCTCTCATTCCTCGCTCATGGCACCTAGGGCCTGTCCGTATTCGATGCTTTTATTGCAGCAACCAGCCCCCCAGTGCTGCACTCGCGGCTGAGGTGATCGAGGTAAAGGCATCCTTTTTGCAGAAAAGTCCTGGCAGTCAATACTGCTCTTTTGGCTTTTCAAGCTCTTGTTTCTCAAGTTCTGCTTGTAGCAGTTCCAGCATATGCTTTTTTGCCTGCAGGACTCCTGCTTTGCCAATAGCATCTGTTTGACCCGCTTCTTCAAAAAACTTCTCCACAATGTTTCTTACATCTCCCATAGTATCGTAGGGCCTTCTGCATCCACATGTGTAACACATAGTTCAGACCTCCTTTATGCATTTTTGAGCGCAGGCGCTTATGCGCTTCGGGCTTCCTCAAAGACGTGGATCCATTCTTCAAAATTGTGTGCAATGTGTGTGGCTGCCTCCCCTCTGGAGATGCGTTTAGCCTCAAAATCGACAAGGGGCTGCCAGAAACAAGCTGTTCCACCTGGGTCATACCCGTCTGCTTGCTTGAAACGCCTCGTTACTGCTGAAGCACCTTTCGCTTGTTGTCAATACACTCAAACAGCTTGTGGAAAGAGTCTACGAACTTTTGCACCCCCTCCTCTTGCAGTTGCCGGGTGACTTGATCGTAGGAGATCCCGACGTCCGCGAGTGCAGCAAGCTGAGCCTTCGCCTCCGGGAGATGGTCCTCGATGGAGAGGCGCACCCGACCGTGATCATGGAAGCTCTCGATCGTGGTGAGGGGCATGGTGTTCACGGTGTCGGGACCGATCAGTTCCTCAACGTACAGCACATCCCGGTAGGCTGGATTTTTCGTGCTCGTGCTGGCCCATAATGGCCGTTGGACGCGCGCTTCCCGCTGCTTGAGGGCCGCAAAGCGTGGCTCGCTGAACAGCCGTTTGAACTCCTGATAGGCCAGGCGCGCATTGGCGATAGCTGCTTTGCCCTCAAGCGCTTTGAGTTTCTGCTGCTCAACGCTGGCGCCAACGGCTTTCATCTTGTCCTCGAGCAGTTTGTCAACCAGCACATCCACGCGACTGACAAAGAAACTGGCCACTGAGGCGATGCGGGTGATCTCCTGGCCTTTGGCGCTGCGTTCTTCCAGGGCACTCAGATAAGCCTCGGCCACCTGGCGGTAATTCTCAATCGAGAAGATCAGCGTGATGTTGATGTTGATGCCCTCGGCGAGCGCCTGGCGAATGGCGGGGACGCCTGCCGGGGTCGAGGGAATCTTCACCATCAAATTCGGACGATCAATCGTTTCCCAGAAGCGGCGCACCTCTGAGAGCGTCCCTTCGGTATCGTGTGCCAGGTAGGGCGAAACTTCTATGCTCACGAAGCCATCCTGCCCGTTCGTGCGCTCATACGTGGGACGCAGCAGGTCAGCCACCGTACGCACATCGGTCATCGCCAGCGCTTCGTAGATCTCTTGTGGGCTCTTGCCCTCATGAAGCAAGTGCTGCATCTGCTCATCGTAAGTGGTGCTGTGCGTAATCGAGTGCTCAAAAATAGTGGGATTGCCTGTCGCGCCTGAGAGGCCATCTTCGTCGATCAGGCGCTGAAATAAGCCGGAGCGCAGTTGCCCCCGATCGATGTCATCGAGCCAGATACTTTGTCCCAGTGCTTTCAGTTCCAGTAATGGGTTGGTCATGTTGTTGTCTCCTTCGTGGCGAATGCATAGCGCAGAATCATGAACATCCTCAAGTACCTTTGGCCTGAATGGCGAGCACGGATCCGTTGACCCCATATCCTGCAGGGGTTACCAGGAAGACCGCTGCCTTGATGATCTGTTCGAGGCTCACTCACTATCACGAATCTCCTCCAGTGAAGGTTGCATCGAGTCCACGTTCGTTTGGGTGATTCGCCCAGGAATCTCTGTCGGTCAAAGCAAACCATGCTTGTTTAGCGAACAATCGCGCACCCTGGCCCCGATGTGCGCGACCTCGATCCCCGTGCGGAGTCCCAGCAAGGGATTGAGCGTCCAGTAGAGGTGATGGGCTCGCCGTTGGCCGGGGGTGCAGCCCGCGTGCGTCATCGTTCGTGTCCGTTTCGCTTTGCTCCCGATCCCCCCAAGAGCATCAGTGCCAACAACGGGAAAAACATCACCGAAAGCAAGCCGGCGCCGATGAGGGCCGCGCCTGTAGCCGCACTGATCTCACCGAGGAGAGTCCCGATCTGAACTGCGGCCACGACGAAGCTCAGCG
>WNFX01017177.1_pt1 | contig 13730 bp, 13 predicted proteins | sample 5400111 | NCBI WGS metagenome assembly WNFX01 (sample SAMN13153363, study PRJNA577476) | soil metagenome | isolation source: 40 cm soil or saprolite under grassland replicate 1 | place: USA:California | collected 2016-06-15
AGCACCCCCTCCCGTCCTCCCCGCGACGGCGGGGAGGCGACTTTCTCCGTTATCGGGAAGCCCTTTCCGCGGGTCGACGGCGGCGCCAAGGTCACCGGGCAGGCGGTCTACGCCGACGACGTCGTGCTGCCGCGGACGCTGCACTGCAAGATCCTGCGCAGCCCGCACCCGCACGCGCGGATCGTTTCGATCGATACGTCGGCCGCGCGCCGCATTCCCGGCGTGAAGGCCGTGATCACGGGCGCCGACCTGCCGGTGAAGTTCGGCATCCTGCCGGTCACCCAGGACGAGCGCGCGCTCGAGCACGAGAAGGTGCGTTACGTCGGCGACCCGATCGCCGCGGTGGCCGCGACAGACGAGGAAACCGCCGCCGCTGCATGCGATGCGATCGCCATCGAGTACGAGGTCTTCGAGCCGGTGATGTCCATCGAGGATGCGCTGCGCGCACCGAAGGACGAGCGCATCCAGGAGTACGGCGGGCCCAACAACATCCACAAGCTGGTGGCCCTCGAGTTCGGGGACATGGACGGCGGTTTCGCGAAAGCCGACCACATCAGAGAGGACGTCTTCTTCTTCCAGGGCAACACGCACCTGCCCATGGAGCAGCACAGTGCGATCGCCACCTACGTCGATGGGAAGGTCACGCTCTGGTCGTCGACGCAGGTCGTCCACTACGTGCACCGCGCTCTGGCCAAGGTGCTCGAGCTGCCGATGCACCGCATCCGCGTCATCGGTGCGGCGCACGGCGGCGGGTTCGGCGGCAAGACCGACCCGTTCGCGCACGAGATCATCGTCTGCAAGCTCGCGATGCTGACAGGCCGGCCGGTCAAGTGCACCCTCACCCGCGAAGAGGTCTTCTACGCGCACCGCGGCCGGCACCCGGTGCTCATGTGGGTTCGCACCGGGGTCACGGGCGACGGCCGGATCACTGCGATGCACTTTCGCAGCGCGCTCGACGGCGGGGCATACGGCTCGTACGGGGTCGCGTCCACTTTCTATACGGGCGCACTGCAGACCGTGACCTACGACATCCCCGCCTACCGATTCGAGGGCTGCCGGGTCTTCACGAACAAGCCGCCGTGCGGCCCCAAGCGCGGCCACGGGACACCCCAGCCGCGTTTCGCCATCGAGCTGCACCTGGAGAAGATCGCGCGCGACCTCGACCTCGACCCGGTGGGCATGAAGCGACGCAACTTCGTGCAACCGTTCACGCGCACGGTGAACTGGCTCCGTGTCACCTCGTGCGGCCTCGAGGAATGCACGGAGCGAGTCATCAAGGCATCTCGATTCCACGGGCGGGAGCGCCGCGCCGGCCACGGCATGGGTTTTGCGATCTCGAGTTACCTGTCCGGCGCCGGCACCGCGATCTACTGGAACGACATGCCTCACTCCGAGGTGCAGATAAAGGTCGACCGTGGTGGCGTGACTGTGTACTGCGGGGCGATGGACATCGGCCAGGGCTCTGACTCGGTGCTGGCGACCATCGTCGCCGAGGAGCTGGGCCTGCAGCCTTCCGACGTTCGACTGGTCACCGCCGACACCGACACGACGCCGATCGACCTGGGCTCCTATTCGTCCCGCGTCACCTTCATGGCCGGCAATGCCGCGCTCGAGGCGGCGCGAAAGATGCGCGCGATGCTGGTCGAGGCGGTGGAGGCCAGCGGCCACAAGTTCGGCGAGGTCGCGTTCGAGGATGCCTGCGTCCTGGCCGAGGAGCGTTTCGGGACCCTGACGAGCGCCGGGAGCTACACGCCGCCGAAGATCGCCGGACCGTACAAGGGCTCGGGGGTCGGGCCGAGCCCGGCCTACAGCTACTCGGCGTGCGTGGTCGACCTCGACGCCGATGCGCGGACCGGGCTCATCAACGTGAACAAGGTCTGGATCGCGCACGACGTCGGCCGTGCGATCAACCCGCTGCTGGTCGAAGGGCAGGTCGAAGGCAGCGTGTACATGGGCCTGGGCGAGGCTCTGATGGAGGAGCAGACGTTTCGCAAGGGCCTGCACAAGTGGCCGTCGATGCTCGAGTACAAGTCGCCGACGTTTCTCGACGTACCTGAGATCGAGACGTTCATCGTCGAGACCAACGACCCCGAGGGACCGTACGGCGCGAAAGAGGCCGGCCAGGGCCCGCTGCTGCCGGTCCCGCCCGCGCTCTGCTCCGCCGTTTACGACGCGCTGGGCGTGTGGATCGACGAGATCCCGGTCACCCCGGAGAAGGTCATCGAGGCATTGCGCCGCAAAGAGAAAGGAGAGGAAGCGCGGTACGGGCCGCCACTCTTCCCGACCATTCCGTATCCGCCGACCATCAAGGTCGAGCCGCCGCCGAGGTCTGCTAATGCTGCGACTGCCTCGATTTAGCTACCTCCGCCCGAAAACCGCGCGCGAGGCGGCGCGCATGGCGGCAGAGCTCGGTCCTCGGGCGATGTTCGTCGCCGGCGGAACCGACCTCTTCCCCAAGCTGAAGCGCAGGCAGTTCGAGGTCGACACGCTGATCGGTCTCGACTTCCTTCCACGCGAGATTGACAACGGATCAGGCGAGTGCACGATCGGCGCGCGCGCAACCCTGGCCGCCGTCTCGCGCGACTCACACCTCATCGCGCGATTCACCGGCTACGCCGAGGCTGCCGGCCTGGTCTCGTCGCCGCCGCTGCGCAACGCGGGAACGATCGGCGGAAACCTTTGCGTCGATACCCGCTGCAACTACTACGACATGACGTACGAGTGGCGAAAGGCGGCCGGTTTCTGCCTGAAGAAGGACGGCGATATCTGTCTGGTCGCGCCGAGCAGCCCGCGCTGCTGGGCCGTTTCGTCGTCGGACACTGCGCCGATGGCCATCGCCCTGGACGGCGTGGTGATGCTCGCGGGCCCTGAGGGTGAAAGGGAGCTGCCGGTCGCTGCTCTGTACCGCGACGACGGCATCGACTACATGGCAAAACAGCCTGCCGAGGTGGTGACAGCTCTGCGCCTGCATGCCGCCAGCAACGCCCGCAGCGCTTACGTCAAGCTGCGCCGCCGCGGCTCGATCGACTTTCCGATCGCGGGCGCCGCAGTCGCGGTCGAGCTCGACGGCGACGTGCTCGCCGGTGCCCGCGTCGTGCTGACGGCGGTCGCTTCGCACCCGCTCGAGGCTGCTGCCGCCGAGGCCTTCCTGAAGGGCAAGCGGCTCCAGCCGGAGGTAGTGCGGGAGGCGGCCGAGATCGCCTCCAAACCCGCCAGGCCGCTCGACAACGCCGACCTGAACCATTTCTGGCGGAAGCGGATGGTCCGGGTCGTCGTCGAGCAAGCCCTGACGAAGATCAGCGACCAGTTGGCCGGGCTCGACGGTTAAGCTTGCAGGTCGATAATCGGTTGATTCATTATCCCTACATACAGAAGGGCCAGGGAATGGTCGAGTACGCGCTCATCCTCGCCCTGGTTGCGCTGATAGTGCTGATTGCACTGATCGCGACTGGCGCTCAGCTTTTGAACCTCTACTCGAACATCACGGCGACGATGTGCAACTACCACGTGGGGTGTTGAGCCCGACGTTCTAAACGGCCGCCACGGCGGCGGCTGCCTGCGCCGCCCGTTCCGCGTTCTGCCTGATCCGGTCCATGTCCATCCGGGCCAGCGCTTCCGCCGGGAACAGCGAACCGGCAAGCCCTACAGCTTTGACACCCAGTCGAAGGTAGTCGGGGACGTCCTCGATCTGGACGCCGCCTGACACCCAGAACGGCACGCCGCCGAGGGGCCCATTGAGCGCCTCGATGTAGCGCGGCCCACCGACCGGAGCCACGGGAAACACCTTCACCAGCGCGGCGCCGGCGAGCCGCGCCTGGTAGATCTCGGTCGGGGTGAGCGCCCCAAGCACGCAGAGAATGTCTTCCTGCCGGCACGCATCGGCGACCTCGGGAAGCAGCACCGGAGTCACCACAAACGACGCGCCGGCGGCCTTGGCCTCGATCACCGCGCCCGGGTCCCAGACCGTCCCGACCCCGACCGGGTAGCGCCCGCCGGTGGTGGCGATCAGGCCCTTGATCAGCTCGAAGCATGAGGGGACCGTCTTGGTGATCTCGATCGTCTGGACGCCCGACTCCATGGCGGCCAGGCAGGCCTGGAAGCCTGCGTCGGCGTTCTCGGTGCGCAGCACGCCGCAAATACGGTTGGGGAAAACTTCCGCGATCGAACGCATGAAAAAGTCCAGATAAGTTTGAAGGCAAGCCTCGCTCCGTTGGCGCGCACCCACTTGAACTCTGGCCCTGCGTACACTAGTACATACGTATGACCGGGGCGACCGCGACCGAGAGCACCCGAGACCAGATCATCCACGCGGCCGCCGACTCCCTCCTCGAAAACGGCTATTCCGGCACGAGCGTCCGCTCCATCGCCTCCAAGGCCGGGGTGGCCATCGGCAACCTCCAGTACTGGTTCCCGACCAAGTCCGAGCTGCTGGTCGAGGCGTGGCGCTACCTGACCGCCAAGTCGGTCGAGGAGCTCCGGCAGACGCTCAACCAGCTGACCGACCCGCTGGTGGTGCTCGAGATCGGCGTCGAATCACTCTGGGATTCGCTCCGTCGCCTCGGTGACGTCCAGCTGGCCGCGTTCGACCTGCTGGTCCAGGCGCCACGGACCGAGCGTCTTCGCGCCTACCTGCCCGAGCTGTTCACCCGCTACCGCGAGGTGATCCAGGAGCAGCTTGACCGGCTGGAGGCCGACGGCCGCGTCCGCCTGACGGTTCCCCGGGACGTTCTCGTTCCGCTGGTTTTGAACACGGTGCTCGGCTTCGGGCTCTACTACGTCGTCACGCGCGACGACGAGTCGTGCGTGCGGGCGCTGTCCGCGTTCCGCCAGCTCGCGGGCAGCATGATCGAGCCGGTCCCGTGAGCGTCCTGGCCCTCGACCGAGAGCTCAACCGCCTCGAGGGTCTGTGGTCCAACGGGCTTTCCGACGCCTACCGCGCATACGCCGCTGCCGTCCACGACTTCGAGCCGGAGGTGCAGCCGAAGCTGGCGCTGGCGGCGGCACTGATCGAACAGGGTGTGCGGCTCCAAGGGCTCGGCGGGCGTGCGGCGGCGCCGGCCACGCTGCTGATCGGCGACCTGTGCCTCGCCCGCGGCTCGCGCCTGCTGGCCGACCACGCGCCGCTGGCGGTCCAGGTCGCTTTCGCGCGCGCCATCGAGACAACCTCGTCCGCGGCGGCATCCCAGCAGGAGTCAACGCCCGTGCGATCGCTGCTCGAGCAAGCGCTCGGGGCCGGAAGGTGAGCGCCAACCGCGTCGAGTTCGCGACGACCCGCGCCACCGAGTTCGTCGACATCACCGACCGGATCCGCGACGAGGTCCGGCGTGCCGGCCTGCGATACGGGCGCGTTCACCTGCAGTCGCTGCACACGACGGTCGGTCTTGCCGTCAACGAGAACGAGCCCCTTCTGCTCCGCGATTTTCAGGGCTTGCTGGAACGCCTCGCGCCCGCCGGGGCGGGATACGAGCACGACGATTTCACGCGGCGCTTCGAGATTCGACTCGACGAGCCGGTCAACGGCCACGCCCACTGCCGCCAGCTTTTGTTGAGCGCTTTTGCGACGCTGCTGGTCGAAGAGGGTGAGCTCGTCCTCGGGCGCTGGCAATCGGTGTTCGCGGTGGAGCTCGACGGACCACGCGAGCGACAGCTCGCCCTTCAGCTGGACGGCCATTTCGCTCGGGGCACCGAGGGTGAGCCTCTCGAGTCGCTGGTCGAGATCGAGCTCAGGCGCCAGCTGATGGTCGACCCGGAGGCCGTCGCGACTCCGATGCGGCGGCTGATCGAGGCGGGGGGCAAGCGGCTCCGACCGAGGCTGGTGCAGCTGACCGCGGGGATCGGGCCGCAACGGGATCCGCTGCGGGCGGCGGAGCTCGCGGCGGCGGTTGAGCTGCTGCACAACGCGACCCTCATCCACGACGACTACGTCGACGAGAGCACGCATCGTCGCGGCCGGCCGACCGTTGCGGCCGCCGAGGGCCCCGAGCGCGCGGTCGCGGTCGGTGACTACTACTTCGCCAAAGCGACGCGGCTCATCGCGGAGATGGGCAATCCGGGCGTCACCTCGGCTGTCGCGGAAGCCCTCGAGGCGGTATGCGCCTCGCAGATCGACGACGTGGCGATGCGCGGTTCGTATCCCGGCGACCGGGATTCATACATGGGTGTCGTCCGCGGCAAGACCGCGTCTCTCTTCGCTGCCGCCTGCGCGTCAGGCGCGCTGCTTTCAGGGGCTTCGCCGGAGGTCGTTGATGTGCGACGCCTCCTCGCGGGCACTCTTGGTGAGGACGAGGTCGGCCGGGTCGCAGAGCTGGTGGCCTCGAGCGATGCGCTGCCCCGCGTCCGGAATGAAGCCCGAAGTCTCATCGATGCCGCGGTGCGCGAGCTGGACGCCTTCGAGCTCGACGGCCTGCGCACCACCCTGGTGAGCCTGGCCCGCTCAGCCGTCGACCGAGTTTCCTGATCGATCAGTGCGCGGTGCCAGTGCGGTTCGCCCTCTGCCGCTGCAGCTGCCGGTACCGAAACCAGCCGATCCTCAGGCCTCGCGTGAGCCCACCACGATTCCAACCGTGCCCATCGCAAGGCTCACGAACCTGACGTCCGACCATCCCGCCTGCCTGGCCATTTCGGCGAGCTCTTCCGGCGTCCGATACGAATCGACCGTGTCGCTGAGGTACCGATAGGCAGCTCGATCTCCTGAGATCACGCCGCCGATCGCCGGCAGCAACGTCCTGAGGTAAAGCCTGTAGGCGGCGCCCGCGACTCCCTTCGGCGGCCGCACGAACTCGAGCACGACCGCGCGGCCCGTCGTCACGCGTCGCATCTCCCGCAAGCCCTGGATCGGGTCGGCGAGGTTGCGCAGGCCAAAGGCAATCGTGCTGGCGTCGAAGCTCGAGTCGTCGAAGGGGAGCTGCAGCGCATCACCCTCCAGGAACTCGATCCCAGGGTGGTCGTTTCGCGCGACCTCCAGCATCTGCGGGCTGAAGTCGAGCCCGACGACGCGGCCGCCTTGCGAGATCCGCGCAAGCTGCGCTGTCAGCTTGCCCGAACCGCACGCGACGTCCAGCGCCGTCCCGCGTGGCCGAAGGCGTGTCTCTCGTGCCGCCCGCCGCCGCCACCCGGCGTCGGTGCCCATCGACAGCACCGTGTTTACCGTGTCGTAGCGATGCGCGATGCGGTCGAACATCGACCGCACGGCGGCGGGATCGCGTTCGCTCAGAGCACTCAAATCCGCTGCCAGATCGACGCGATGCCCTGCCCGACGCCGATGCACATCGTGGCGAGGCCGTACTCGGCGTCGCGGTGGTTCATCTCGCGGACCAGCGTGCTTACGAGCCGCGCTCCGCTGCTTCCAAGAGGGTGGCCGAGGGCGATCGCGCCGCCGTTGACGTTGACCTTCTCCTCGTCCAGGCCGAGCAACCGCATGCACGCAAGGGACTGCGACGCGAAGGCTTCGTTGAGCTCGACGACCCCCACGTCGGAAGGCTGCAGGCCGGCCTTCTCGAGGGCTTTGAGCGAGGACGGCATCGGTCCGATGCCCATGTAATCGGGGTGCACGCCGGCCGGCGCGGCCGCGACGAGCCGCGCGAGGGGTTGCAGGCCCCGCTCGTTTGCCTTCGCGGCGGACATCAATACCAGCGCGGTCGCCCCGTCGTTGAGCGGTGAGGCGTTGCCGGCCGTGACGGACCCGTTGTCGGCGAATGCCGGCTTCAGCCTGGCGAGCGCCTCGAGAGAGGTGTCCGATCGTGGTCCCTCATCGTCGGTGAGGCTGATCGCATCTCCCTTTCGCTGGGGGACGAGGACCGGGACGATCTCCTCGGCCAATCGCCCCGACCGCTGCGCCGCCACGGCGCGCTGATGGCTGCGCAGGGCGAAGGCGTCCTGGTCCTCGCGCGACACCTCGTATTTCTGGGCAACGCGCTCCGCGGTCTCCCCCATCTGCAGAGTCCCGTACATCGCGGCCATCTTCGGGTTCACGAGGCGCCAGCCGAGCGCGGTGTCATAGACGGTCTGTGGGCCGCGCGGATAGGCTGCGTCCGGCTTGGCCATCACCCACGGCGATCGCGTCATGCTCTCGACGCCTCCCGCGACCATGATGTCGGCCGCACCGGCCTGGATCTCTCGCGCGGCGGCAATTAGCGCCTGCATGCCCGAACCGCAGAGACGGTTCACTGTCTGGCCAGGGACCTCAACGGGAAATCCGGCGAGCAGCAGGGCCATGCGCGCAACGTTGCGGTTGTCCTCGCCCGCCTGGTTGGCGCAGCCGAGGATCACGTCCTCGACCTCCGCCGGCTTGACATGCGCGCGATCGCACGCTTCCTTCAGAACGATCGCGGCGAGGTCGTCCGGACGCACGTCCTTGAGCTGTCCGCCGTAGCGGCCCATCGGCGTGCGCGCCGTGGCGACGATTACCGCCTCGGGCATTATTTTCGCGAGGCGCGCCTGGCCAGGAAGCTCCGCACGCCTTCGGCAAACTCGCTGCTCGCGGCCTGCGCCTCCTGGAGGTACGACTCGAACTCCATCGCCTCCTCGTAGCTCGAGCCGAGCGCGTGGTTGACCGCTCGCTTCGCGCCCGCCATCGCCTGGCGGGGCTGCGCGGCGAGCTGGTTGGCGAGGTCGCGGACCTCCTCCTCGAGCCGTTCCGCCGGGACGACGCGGTTGATCACTCCCAACCGGTGCGCGGCCTCTGCCGGCAGCGGCTTGCCCGTGAAGAACATCTCGTACGCGACTCCGGTCCCGGCCAGGCGAGGAAGCAGCCAGCTCACGCCGCCATCCGGCGCGAGGCCGATGTTGACGAACGCCTCCATCAGGTACGCCTCAGGCGCGGCGATCCGGATGTCGCACGCCAGCGCGTAGCTCGCGCCAATTCCAACCGCCGGACCATTCATGGCGGCGATCACTGGTTTGGGCATGGTGCGGAGGCGCATGAGCATCGGCATGTACTCGTTGCGCAGCACCTTGCCCACGTCCTCTGGGGTGCGCATTCCACCGCCTTGCACCATCTCGGTGACATCGGCGCCCGAGCTGAAGGCGCGGCCCGATCCGGTGAGGACGACGACGCGCACCGCGTCATCGCGCTCGGCCTGCTTGATCGCTTCGCCCAGCTGGTGACGCGTCAGGGCGCCGATCGCGTTCATCTTCTCGGGCCGGTTGAGACGTATCCAGCCAATCCCGCCCTCCGATTCGACCACCACATGTTGTTCGACTTCAGTCGCCATCACTTACTTTCCTTTGAACACGCCCTTTCGCTTTTCCAGGAACGCGTGCATCCCTTCCTTCTGGTCCTCAGTCGCAAACAGGAAATAGAAGCTCTTGCGCTCCGACGCGAGGCCCTCCGCAAGCGGCGTCTCGAAAGCCTTGAGCACCGCCTCCTTCGCCATGCGGACTGCCAGCGGAGGCTTGGCGGCCAGCTCGCGGGCGAGGCGCTGCGCAACGCCGATGGTCATCTCGGCAGGCACCACCTTGTTGACCATTCCGAGCTCGTAAGCCCTCTGCGCCGTCAGGGCCGCGCCCGTGAGCATGACTTCCATCGCAAGGTATTTACCGACTGTGCGCGGCCAGCGCTGAGTCCCACCCGCGCCCGGGATGATGCCCAGGTTGATCTCGGGTTGCCCGAACCTCGCCGTCTCCCCCGCGACGATCAGGTCGCACATCAGCGCCACCTCGCAGCCACCACCGAGCGCGTAGCCGTTGACCGCGGCGATCAGCGGTTTCCTGAAGCCCGCGAGCGGTGCCCAACGGCCCGTCTGGTCGCGACGCAGCTGGTCGACAGGGCCCTGGTTCGCCATGTCGCCGATGTCGGCCCCGGCGGCGAAGACCCTGGGACCGCCCGTCAGCACGACTGCACCCGCACTCTCGTCCGCGTCCAGGTCGGCCAGCGCGGTCGTCAGCTCGCGGATGAGGTCTGGGCTCAGGGCGTTCAAAACCTTCGGCCGGTTGAGCGTCACGGTCGCGATCGGAGGGTCGATATCGACCAGGATGTGCTCGTACCCCATCGCGCCTATCATCAGCTAAATGCCGAACCGGAGATTGGTCGACTCATACGGCCGCGTGGCGGACGACCTGCGGATTTCGGTCACCGACCGCTGCAACTTCCGCTGCATCTACTGCATGCCCGCGGAGGGGCTGAAATGGCTCAAGCGGGAGGACATCCTGCGGTTCGAGGAGATCGTGCGGCTGGCGCGAATCTTCGTCGAACGCTACGGCGTGCGCACGATCCGTCTCACGGGCGGAGAGCCGCTGGTGCGCGTGAAGCTCGAAGAGCTCGTCGGGATGATCAACGCCATCGACCCGACCCTGGACATCACGATGACCACGAACGGCGTGCTGCTGCGCCAGAAGGCGCAAGCCCTCAAAGATGCCGGTCTGAAGCGGATCAACATCTCGCTCGACACGCTGCACCTGGACCGGTTCCAGGAGATGGCGCGAAGCGACGCGTTCGAGCGCGTCATGGACGGCATCAGCGCGGCCCGTGAAGCCGGCCTGTGGCCGATCAAGCTGAACATGGTCGTGATGAAGGGCCACAACGACGACGAGGTCGTGGATTTCGCCCGGCTGGCCCACAGCGAAGGCTACGAGGTGCGCTTCATAGAGTTCATGCCCCTCGACGGCGACAACATCTGGACCAACGAGCAGGTCGTGCCGAGTCGCCGAATCCAGGAGCAGATCGAGGACATGTTCTCGCTCGAGCCGATGGTCGACACGCGACCCGGTCCGGCGACCCGCTTCAAGTTCGTCGACGGGGCGCCTGGCGGGGTCGGGTTCATCTCGTCTGTCAGCCAGGCGTTCTGCACCACGTGCAACCGGGTCCGCCTGACCGCGGAGGGCGGCCTCAGAACGTGCCTCTTCTCGCTGATGGAGACGCCGCTGCGCGACCTGATGCGGTCGGGCGTCTCCGATGACCACCTGGGCAGCGTCATCGAGACCGCGATCTGGCGCAAAGAGGAAGGACACCTGATCAACAAGCCCGGCTTCATCAAGCCGGCCAAGTCGATGTCGCAAATCGGAGGCTGATGCCCACACCGCCACCCGGCGGCTTTGCCGCCGGCCTCTCGACAGGTGGAGAGGCGAAGCCCTATACGGTCACCGAGCTTGCCAATGAGATCCGGCGCGAGCTTCGCCCGCTGACCGCGCTTCTCCTGAAGGGCGAGGTGAGCGGCATGAAGCAGGGGTCCAAAGGCCATTACAGCTTCGTCATCCGCGACAGCCAGAGCCTGATCAACGCCTTCATCTACGCGGACGATGCCCGCCGCGTCACGACCCTGCCCGAGGACGGCCAGGTATTCATCTTCCGGGGCCGGGTCGACTACTGGACCCAGTACGGATCCCTCCGCTTCATCGTCGACCAGGTCGAGTTCGACGACGTCGGCAAGCTGCGGGCTCGTCTCGAAGAGCTCAAACGGCGCCTCGAGAGCCAGGGCGCATTTGCCCCCGAGCGCAAACGCAAGCTTCCGTTTCTGCCCCGGTCGGTGGCCATCCTCACGTCTCCGACGGGGGCTGTGATTCACGACCTCCAGGAGACGATCTGGGACCGCTACCCGAACATGGGCATCGTGGTCTATCCCGTCCAGGTCCAGGGCGCCGGCGCCCCGATGAGCGTCGCTCGGGCCCTGCGGCGGTGCAACCAGGAAAGGCGCGCCGACGTCATCGTGCTCGCGCGGGGTGGAGGCAGTTTCGAGGAGATGTACGCGTTCAACACCGAGCTGGTGGCGCGGGCGATCCTCGATTCGCGGCTGCCGGTGGTCACGGCGCTCGGGCACACTTCCGACGCTGGCCGCACTGCACGAACGCAAGCGGCGGCTGGAGCGGGAGATCAACCGCCGGTTCAGCCGCGAAGCCGACAGGCTGAACCGAGCGCAGGCCGACATCGCAAGGCTCAGCCCGCTGCGACAGCTGGCGCGACGCGAGCAGGCCGTGCGAGAGCTGCGGCGCCGCATGCACGCCGCCCTCAAGCTGCGGCTGAGCGTCGGCCAGGCCAGCCTCACTGCGACCGGCGGCCGCGAACGCATCCAGCGCCTGCTCGCGAATCGCTTCGCCGACCAGGCGCGCCGGCTCGAGAGCCAGCGCCGGCGCCTCGTGGCGTTGAATCCTGATTCCGTGCTTTCCCGCGGCTACAGCATCACGCGCGATGCGGCGACGGGCGCAATCCTGCGATCGGCGACCGAGGCGAGGGTGGACGAGGGCATCTCGATCCAGCTCGGCTCCGGGAAGCTTGCCGCGCGGGTCGAGGAGGTCGAGGCGTGACTGACGAGGAGCTGACCTACGAGGAGCTGACCTACGAGCAGGCGATGGACCGGCTGGAGGAGACGCTCAAGCGGATGGAGTCGGACAAGCTGACCCTCGACGAAGCTGTCAAGGCGGCGGAAGACGCCCAGCGATATTTTCGGATCTGCGTCCAGCGCCTGGAGGAGGCGCGCAAGAAGATCGAGGTCCGCGCGGAGACGGAGCCTACCGAGTAGCTGAAGTCTCTTCCGGCAGCGACTCCAGCCTCTCGTCCATCGCCCGCAAGCGCCGGCTCAGGTTCTTGATGAACTCGAGCAGCACCTCCGGATGCTCGTGGACGATCGCCTGCAGCCGGTCCCGCCTCAAGACGCGGATGGCGGTCTCCGTGATCGCCTGGGCGCTCGCCGACCTCGGCTGGTCGTCGAACACTGACATCTCCCCGATCACCGCGCCGGCGCGATGCCTTGCCAGCGTGACCTCACGACCCTCATGGTCGAGATGGACGCGGACCTCGCCCTCGACGATCACGTAAAGCTCGCCACCGACGTCGCCCTTGCGGAAAAGCGACTCGCCCTTCGCGTAATGCCTGGTCACCATCATCCGGTCGACGCTTGCGAGCTGCTCGAGGGTGAGGGTGTTGAAGAGCGGCACCTGCTTCAGCGCGATCAGCTCTTTCATCTGTTCGTCCAGTCCATGTGACGCCGCTGCCGCGGTCTCGCGCACCCACCTGTCAGGATGCCTCGCGAGCGCGTCGAGATCCGCCTCGGTCAGCGGCCGCACGAGCAGCGGGTCGAACGCTTCGGGTTCGAGCAGGCGGGCCAGGGGGCCGGCGAGCCAGCTCGGGCCGAAGTTTAACAACGTTTCCAGCGCCTCCACCCTTGCTTGCGCAAGGACCGAAGCAAGCCCACGCTCGACCGCGCCGAAGCCTCGTTTTCCGTGCAGTGCTCGCATCGCGGTCAAGCCCGACTCCCTCGCGCCATGGACGTAGTCGTCGAGCCCGATGCGGAGGAGCGTGTACCCCGCTGTGTCCGGGACGCCCTCCTGCTTCATCGCGGCGCTCACGCGCGCGGACAGCCGTGCCGCCTCGGCGGCGTGCGCCAGCTGTTCCACGAGGTGCTCGCGGACCTCTTGATAAAGCTCTGGCCGCCCGCTGCGAATGAGCGCGTCGACCACCGCGACTGAGGTCTGGTCGCCCGCGGAAAGGAGGGGCAGCGTGAGTGCCAGCGAATCCGGCGCCTGGACCGCCATCGCCTCCGCAGCGAGCGAGCGCACGTCATGGTCGCCGCTGGAAAGGCTCTCGGTCAGGGCCTGGCTGAAGGACTGGAGTTGGTCGGGGGGCGGGGCCCAGCGAACCGCCTGCCGGAGAGCCTCCCGCCGCACATCGACCTTGCGGTCGCGCAGGCACGCTATGAAGGGTTCGGCGACGCCGGCGACCCGTCCCTTCATCCGGGCGAAGCCGCGGATCGCCTCGATTCGCACCTTTGGGTCGACGTCACGCATGCCGGCCGAGACTG
>WNFX01007261.1_pt1 | contig 13727 bp, 13 predicted proteins | sample 5400111 | NCBI WGS metagenome assembly WNFX01 (sample SAMN13153363, study PRJNA577476) | soil metagenome | isolation source: 40 cm soil or saprolite under grassland replicate 1 | place: USA:California | collected 2016-06-15
TGGCTTGATGGTGGCATAGAGCCAGCCTTCGCTGTGGGACTCTTTAATGGTTCCTTGCTTCAAAGTACAGATGAGTCCGGCTCGCACGAGCGATGACTTTCCGCTTCCCGATGGACCGGTGATGAACACCGTCCGAGATTCCTTCACACGGCTGACAAGGTCTTCAATTAACTTCTCACGTCCGAAGAATAGTTCTGCATCTTCCTCATCGAAGACATCCAGTCCTTTGTACGGGCAACGTCCATCGAATGGCTTGGGCTGAAAAGTCGTTGAGATTTGCGCGACGAGAACAGAGACTTCTTCCGCAGAGAAACCTTTGTTGCCAATAAAGAAATCCCCCCCAATCGAACCGCCAACGCTTACATTTCCGACAGCAATACTGTTGTCATCGGCTTGGACGTTTTGAGTCCCCTGAGCCTCTTCTGTCATGGAACGCCTCCCTTTACTTTAGGGCTTATTTGCTACTGACCTGATTGTTGTTTCCTATCGTGAAATTTCCATCGACATTGCCGCCAATCGAAATTTTTCCCACTGCGGTGCTGTTATTATTAGCCACCACGCCATCGCCGCCGATATTGATGCTGGAATCGCTCTTCGCTTTCTCCAGCAAGTCGGTTAGCTGGCTCGCGAAATCCTGATCTTTCTCCAGAGCTTTCTGCAATTGCTTCTTGAAAAACACTTCGTTATCTGCATCGTCTGGGTTTTTAGCGAGGTCGGTTGCGGCTTCCGCTGCACCTGTAGATCGGTGCGAGATTGCCTCCCAAACCTGGCCCACTGTTTCCGGTAATTTTTCGGCAATCTTGTCCATTGCTACTGCTCCCACCTTTTTGAGATAGGGAGCGAGCAGAGATGTAGCGGCGGTCGCGAGCGTAATGGGGTCCATGGGTTTTCTCTCCTTTTTGGTAAGGGGTTTCTCTTTTGAAGTCGATTCGACATCCGCTGTGGTCGCGGCGTTCTGCATTCTCATAACAATTCCTTCGTACAGCTCATGGAAATCGGAATCTTTGTGCATATCAGGTGTGAGGGTGTTCATGTCTTTCAATGTGCTGGCTAAGCCCGAGATCTTGTCGCGGATGCGGTCATATAGATCCATATCGTCGCGAATACCCTGTAGATTCGCAGGGTCGAGGGTTCTCATGGCTTCTGCCAGTTCCGACCGTTTGACTTCCCAATATTTCACATACTCGATTCTTTTCATGGGATCGTAAATGTTGGCGTCGTTCAAGACGACCGGGAAAATTCGGTCATGGAATTGTTTCCCCTCGGCAATCTCGACTAGTTCGAACATACAGTTCGAGGATCGCAGATATTTGTCGCTGATCACCACGATCACGCAATTGCCCTGCCCGATCCGTTCCATGAATTCGCTGATCGAGCCTTTGTAGCCCAAATCCCGTTTATCACGAATGATCTTGAGTCCGCGCGATTGCAAAGCCTGGTCAATCTGATTGACGATCTCTTCCCGCTCTCCACCCCACGCATATGATATAAAGACGGCTTGCTCGTAATCTTGCATTCGGGACCTCCTTTGGCGCTGATGCGATTCCGGACCCGTTCTATTCATTATATATTATTTTCAGACCAACGTTGTCAACAAATTCCGATTTTTGGTCGAGTCTTTCTCTTCTGCGGTATCCTTACCAGTCACCTGCGTACTCAATTTCGTATGGCTTTGTGATATCTTCTATCCTCATTCGCCTGAGTTCCACCAATTGGCGGATATGGAGATTGTCATGTGCAACCCAACTTGCAAACATATCTCCCGCCTTCAAAAAGCGATATGGGGATGTATAGGTCTTTTCCCAATTCGGATTTGGCAATTCTTGCAACCAGTCCAGTGACTTCTCACGTTCAGCAAAGAATTTGTTTTGCATTTCAGCGAAGTCTTGCTCATTATATTTGCGTTCTATTACCCAGCCCTGAGGATCTATCCGATGCCATTCTTCATTTTGACGATGAAGGATGAGATCAAGATGTTCTCGAAAGTCTTCGCGTTCTTCATCATATAAGTGACAGACCACTTCAAGAATAGACCATGACTCAGCATTTGGTTTCATACGCGCTTCCTCTTGTGTAATTCCCTCCAGTAAAGTACGGATCATTTCGGTGCTGTTTTCTAATTCTTGATAAAGGGAGTTAAATTGCATACTTGCCTCTTTCTGCTAGCAAAATTTTCCTACAATTCTCAAGATATCAAAACCCTCTGCAAATGGACGTTCTGCCAGCGCGCCATGACGTACCATGATGGCGCGTGTCAGTTCACTGTTGAAGTAGTACCTGTCACGATAGGTTTCATAACAAGACAATGCTTCTATTTTCTTATTCACATCTTCTTCTGTCACTTCAACCAAAAAGTGTGGGAAAAAACCATAGGAAGATCTGACAACATCGAAACCTAAAACTGTGATGCCGCGAAATGCGCGCAGTGCCTCATCAGTCATCGTGAGGTGATCTTGGTGCATATCCTGTTTCGAATGGACAAAAATCAAATCGGGATTAAAGTCTTGGCGAAGTTTGAGAAAATATTCAAGAATCTCTTGACGCGCATCCGGAAAAATTCGGGTTGTAAACGGACCAAAAACAATTTTCTCAGGTGGTACTCCCAGCACTTCCATAGCTTGATAATGTTCTGTTTTTACATTCTTCAGATCGGGATTTTTTTGGTTGTCAGAAAGTGTGACGCACAATATATCTGTCTGTTTGACAATATGGTGTAAAAGTGCGCCGCACCCTAATTCAATGTCGTCTGGATGCGCGCCGAGAAAAAGAACTTTTTTACCAAAAAAATTCATGTTTTGTTATTCATCTAGTACTGCGTAGGCACGTACAGGAAATGTGCCAAATGCTTTTACTTTGACTGGCGCAGCATGGAAGCGGAAACCACTGTCGGGCAAATTCTCCAATCCGCACATGTGCTCACAGATAGGAATGCGATTGCCCAATAAGATGGTATGAGCCGGACGCGTTCCGTCAGTTATGTCGTCGATATTGTATGTGTCGATTCCAACGAAGGCTGCACCGGATTTCGCTAAAAGTTCTGCCGCGTCTCTGGTAAGAAAGGGATGCCCCTCAAAATATTGATCTGTGCGCCAGTGACGTGCCCAGTCCGTATGGATGAGCACAGCCTTGCCATTTACATTCAAACCGTGAAATGCTTTTGCCGAAATTGTGCGTCCGAAGTCCTGTACATGGAGGACAATGCCTTCTAAATCGGCCAAAGACTCAAGCGGGAGTTCTGAGAGATCAATGCCATCTGCGAAGCGATGAAAGGGACTGTCTACATACGTTCCGGTGTTGGCAACCATTTCGATCTTGCCAATATTGAATTCAGTCCCTGCTGCGTAATGTTTGCGCGATTCCTCTCGCGAAAGGAAATCGCAAATGATTGGCGCGGGGAGGCCCTTGTAGGTGATCATCCCATGTTCGACATCATGGCTGAGGTCAATAAGTCTTTTGTTCAATTTGCAACCTCTAATCGCTAATCTCTAGTCTCTAATCCTCTACTTTGTTGCCAAAATTCCGCCAACAACTTTTGTCATAACAAGTTTGCCATCGCGTTCAAACCAGCGCGTAGCCACTTCCTCAATCGACTTGATCAATGCTTCGTATTCTTCTTTCCCATTTGGGTGGAATAGTAGCATTCGTCGCTTCTTTGATGATGTCATAAAACATCTTCTTGTTCTCCGGTAGCGGGCCCGAGACGAAAAGTCGTCCACCAGGTTTCTCCGACGCGGGACTCCGAATCACTCGGTGAGCCTCGCCAAAGGTAAAGTCCAGATTTGAAGCGTAATAGATGGCGAAGGCGCTCGTGCAAAGGTCAAAGGTATTATCCGAAAAGTTGAATGGTTGGTTAAAGTCTAAATATTGAAAATCAATGTTGGTGTTGAGCTGCTTATTCTTCGCGCGCGCCTTATCCAAAAGTTCTTCTGAGAAATCGCCACCCGTGATTTTTGCTGTACCTTTAGTATAATCGTTGAACAGGAAACAAAGCTTACCGGCGCCGCAACCAATATCGAGAATGTTCATGCCAGCCTGAGGTTTGAGCAGATCGGTTGTCCACTGGTCAATGTTGGCTGAGCCATATTTTTCGTGGATGTCAATACGGGTGAGCAAGTCTTTTGAAGTTTCCTGGTAATTGATTTCCATTGAGTCTCCTTATAATGTAGTGACGACTTTAGTCGTCCAGGCAAAAGCAAGTACACCTGCCCTGGTACGGCTTAAGCCGCACGGTGCCAGGGAAGTCGCTACTAAAAATAAAATCACTTTAAAAATTATACCAAAAAGAAACTAAAATTCAACCGCTGAATTTTGAAGATGGTCGAGTACGAAGATACACTTGCACCGCACGCAAGTGCAGGTGTCGAGACCAGGAGCATTGATGAAAAAGGTTATTCAATCTGTAAAAGGTACACGAGATTTTTATCCGGAACAAATGGCAATTCGCGTTTGGTTATATAACACAATGCGCGAGGTGGCTGAGTCATTTGGCTATCAGGAATACGAAGCCCCGATTCTTGAATCGCTTGAACTTTACGCGGCAAAATCAGGGGAGGAGTTGGTCAAAGAGCAATCGTATGTCTTTACGGATCGCGGTGGTTCTGAAATCACGCTTCGTCCCGAACTTACACTGAGCCTGGCGCGTATGATTGCCCAAAAACAAAATGAATTGAATTTCCCTGTTCGTTGGTGGTCATTCGGACCATTTTGGCGTTATGAGCGTCCCCAAAAAGGACGGACACGCGAATTTTTTCAATGGAATGTGGATATGTTGGGAGTCAGCTCGCCAGAAGCAGATGCGGAAAATGCGGCCGTTCTTGCGACGTTCTTTCAGCGTGTCGGACTTACGCCGCAGCAGGTCCTGATCAAGGTCAATAATCGCCGCCTCATCGATGACCGTTTCGACGCTTACGATATTCCGGCAGATCGGCGCCCTGCTGCCTCTTCATGGATTGATCGCCGCGAGAAAATGATTCCTGAAGCATGGATGGCATACGGACAGGAAATTGGTCTTTCCAACGAGCAGATCACAAATTTGAAGGGAATGCTCGCAGATAAGGATCTGTGGAAGGAATCTGCTGAACTGACTCGTTTCTTTGCTGTGATCGACGCGCTTGGGTTGAGTGAATATGTGAAGTTCGATGCATCGATCATGCGTGGCTTGCTCTATTACACAGGGACAGTTTTTGAGGCGTGGGAAGTTGGGGGCGATATCAAGCGCTCGATCCTAGGCGGCGGGCGCTATGACAATCTCACACAGGATGTCGGCGGTGATCCTATCCCAGGTGTGGGATTTGCGATGGGGGATGTTGTCATTTCCTTGATATTGGAAAAATATGGGTTATTGCCCAAGGGTTTAAATATCAACCCCGCACCTGTACTTGTGACGGTATTCGATGAGGAGCGTCTGCTTGAATCCTTCAAGCTTGCCAGTGAACTGCGCCGCGCGGGATTAAATGTTGTCTGCTATCCTGAGGCGGCAAAACTGCCAAAGCAATTCAAGTATGCTGATCGTATTGGTGCAAAGGTCACGCTTGTGCTCGGTCCGGATGAGATAGAAAAGAATCAGGTGGCGGTGAAAAATCTAGTCAACGGAGAGCAGGTTACAGTCAAGCGCGAAGCGGTTGTAGATGTAGTTCGCAGAATATTGGGCAAATAATGTCTCTCGAGCTTCGACCTGTCACGGCTGGAAATTGGCGCGGCTTGATCAAACTGAAGGTTCGTGAGGACCAAAGCCATTTTGTCGCCTCCAATTTAATGTCCATTGCCGAGGCACAATTCGGGTTTGAAGACGAGGGACATTGGGATTTCTATCCGTTTGGGGCTTATGCAGATCAAGAACCAGTTGGGTTTGTAATGTATTGTCTCAACTTTAATCATTCCCGTTTTCAGGCTTTCATCATGCGCTTGATGGTGGATGAAAATTTTCAGGGCAAGGGGTATGGTCGTGAGATTATGCAATTAGTCTTGAAAAACTTTCGTGAAAATGAGCGAATCAAAAATATTGGTATAAGTTATGAGCCTGAAAATGTAGGAGCCCGCAATTTATACGCGAGTCTGGGATTTGTGGAACCAGGCGAGATGCTAGGTGATGAGACGCTGGCGGTTTTGAATTTGCGTTAGTTATGGTAAAATTTCGTCCGTCCTGCTAGGCAGGATCGCACGGTGCCTGTAGCTCAACGGCAGAGCGCTTCCCTGTGGAGGAAGATGTTGTGGGTTCGAAACCCATCAGGCACCCAGGAAAAGACCCTAAAGGTTTTCAAAACCTTTAGGGTCTGATTTTTTACTTGCCCTTCACATACCAAATTGAGCCCGGCCCGTTGTAATCAGGTCCCTCACCGAAGATGAGATGGTTCGTGCCTTGTTCATCAACATCCATCTCGAAGTAATCCCCATAGGGGAAGCGGAAACCGTCCGTAAAGATGTAGCTGTACCCGCTCACATAAGTAGAGACGTCCATTTCAGATGTCCAGGTAGAGCCACCATTGGAAGATGAACGGAAGTAAACATTCCAGCGATCTATCGCGCCAGTTGCTGCTACCCGCGTGTCCATCCATGCGATGCGGATATCGCCATTGCCTGCCGCGGCAATTGCTGGGAATGAATGTTCTATGCCTTGCGCGACTGTTGAGACATCCTGTTTAGCTGACCACGTATTCCCGCCATCTGTAGACTTGGAGAAATAGATGCGCTCAGGACCTTTTGGCGCAGAACCGGCATTCCAAAGCGCGTACAGGTTGCCAGAGGTATCTGAAGTCATAGTGATTGCTGCACCGAGGAATGCCCAACCGCAACTGAATGCTGAACAATCCGGTGGAGAAGCGGACACATCAAGCAACTTCGTTGTCCATGTTGCACCCTTATCGGTAGACTTGCTTATATAAAGATTGACATTCCCTTTCGCGCCACCGTTTTGTTCATAACCATCCCACGAGAAATATACATTATCATCCAGTGTGACTGTGCCACCACCACCCAATGACCATCCTAGTTTGGCATTTTGGTTCATCTTCACATCAGTGAAGGTCGCGCCGCCATCGCGTGAATAGGTCACATAAGCGGTCTGGCTATGATTATAAGAGACATACACATCTTGCCCGCGTACTGCGAGAATAGGCTTATCAGTTCCCGCGTTGGTATGATCAGCTGTGACAAAAGACCAAGTGGCTCCAAAGTCAGTAGACTTTCCCACGAGGATATCTGACTTGTTGTTTTGAAGCCATGCAACATATACAGTCCGACCATCAGCAGGGTCTACAGTCACTTGTGCATCTACCTGGTAACTCGTTGAACCGGCTGGATAAATAACGGTTGGGGATGTCCAACTTTGACCATGGTCACTGCTCATTTGAAAAATCATGGTTGGGCTATAACAGCTAGGGCAACCAGGCACACCTCCATATTGCGGATAGATCATGTAGACATGACCGAATCTATCAGCAGCGATGGCTGGCTCCCATTCATCCCCACTTAGAAAACCAAGTCGTACCTGAGGAGTAAATCCACTTGGAGCAGGTGGTGCAAGTGTGACTTTATTTTCAGGCGAGGAGTTGATCACTTCCGCTTGTACAAGCCCATTGCGGCTCTTAGATTTCCCCTCGAACTTCCATTCACGGTAAAACTCAGTATATGGCAGCCATACGCTGGCTATGATTGCAAGCGCCAGCAAAACGAAGAAGACAACTTTCACTGAACGGGACGATTGAATCACTGTTCTCATAGGTTCTCCTTTGGATAGAGTCTTGACATAATTGTTTACGAATTAGAACAAAAAGTCAAGTAGTACATCACTATCAATAAGTTACACTTTGATCATACCTGATTAGTCCAAATTGAACACTAACCTATGGGTCTCTTGATTTTCGTTGTACAATTGCTACATGCCTCAAACCATCAATATACTTTTCCTGGCGGCGGAAGCCGAACCTTTTGTAAAAGTGGGGGGGTTAGGAGATGTAGCAGGCACGTTGCCACGCGCGTTACGGGCGCTTTCCAATGATGAAATCAAACTTGATGTGCGACTGGTCCTACCGCATCACTCTGTGGTCCGGTCGGATACGTTTAGGCCCGTGGGGATTTATTCGATTCCGCGCGGCAAAACGGAGGTCCAGGTAGAGGCGTATGAGGGCATTCTCAATGGTATGCCTGTTTATTTCATCAACGGCGATGCCATTCGCGCAAGCGGCTCCGTCTACTCATCTAATAACAAACTTGATGCCGAGAAGTATACATTCTTTTCGCTGGCTGCGCTTGAATTGCCGCGTCAGATCAATTGGGAGCCGAACATTGTTCATGCGAATGATTGGCATACCGCGCTCGCTGCGTATGGCAACCTGGTAAAGCGTTGGAGCGAAAAGACTCGGCGCGTTTCCTCACTTGTGACCATTCACAATCTTCCATTCTTGGGTCCTAATGTAAAAGAGATCCTTGAAGAATTCGGTTTGCCGCTCGCAAATACTGATTTACCCGAGTGGGCGCGTGGAATGCCAATGCCACTTGGATTGTGGGCATCAGATGCGATGGTGGCTGTCTCGCCGACCTATGCCGACGAAATTTTGCATGAAGAATTTGGAAGTGGCTTGCAGGACTTTTTTAGAAATCGAACCGATAGCCTGCGCGGCATTTTAAATGGAATTGATACCGTTTCGTTCGACCCCCAAACGGATCCCACGCTCGCGGCAAATTTCAATGCTGAGACGCTTTCCGTCCGTCCGCGCAACAAAGCCGCGTTGCAAGAACGAGTTGGGTTGCCCATTAATCCCGATGTGCCTCTGCTTGGAATGGTCTCGCGCATGGATCAAGCCAAAGGCATTGATATCGCCCTCAAAGGTTTGAGGATGATGGCAAAACAGGACTGGCAGTTGGTACTATTAGGGGCCGGTGACCCGAACCTCGAATCAATAGCGCGGAAATTGCAGGAAGATATGCCCAATCGAGTTTGTGTTGAGACGCGCTATGATGCAAAGCTGGCGCGCCAAATTTACGGTGGCTCAGATATCTTCCTCATGCCATCCCGTTATGAACCATGTGGAATATCGCAAATGATCGCCATGCGCTATGGAAGCATTCCGCTCGTGCGCGCGGTGGGTGGATTGCACGATACAGTCACAGATAGCGAAACTGGTTTTGTCTTTGTGGATACGAAAGTGAAATCCTTCAATGACACGCTTCGCAGGGCTTTGAATTTATATCCATATCGTTCCCGTTGGCTGAATCTTCAAAAAGCGGGCATGGCGCAGGATTTCTCCTGGTCGAATTCTGCCAAGAAGTATCTTGAACTGTATAAAAAATTGATCGCTGAAAGTACCACTCCTCTTCGTTCCACAAATGGTATTAAACTTCGCGAAGGTTGAGGTAAACCATGAAAATACGAGCAGTGATTCTTGCTGGAGGCGAAGGTTCTCGGCTGGGTGTGCTCACAGCAAAGAGGGCGAAGCCAGCTGTGCCCTTTGCTGGCAAATATCGCATCATTGATTTTCCGTTATCGAACTGCGTGAACTCTGGTATTTTCGATCTCATGGTGTTGGCGCAATATCGTCCTCAATCTCTGATCGAGCATATTGGTTCCGGCGCGCCTTGGGATTTGAATCGTGACTTCACGGGCGGAATCAAAATCCTGACACCATACAAAGCGCGTTACGAATCAGACTGGTTTGTTGGCACCGCCGATGCTGTGCAACAGAATTTTAGCTTTATCAAAAGAGATTTACCAGACCTTGTGCTGATCCTCTCCGGCGATCATATTTACACGATGGATTACGAGCCAATGATCTCCTTCCATCTGGATCAGCAAGCAGACTTAACCATTGGGACAATCCATGTTCCTATTGAGGAAGCCCCACGTTTCGGTATTCTTGGAACTGACACGAAATATCGTGTCACCTCTTTTCTCGAGAAGCCTTCTGAGCCTCCTTCCAATCTTGCGAACATGGGCGTCTACCTTTTTAATCGCGACTTGCTAGATCAAGCCCTTTGGGAAGACCGCATGAATCCTGACTCATTGCATGACTTTGGAAAAAACATTATTCCGAATCTGATTAAATCAGACGCGCGGGTCTTTGCTTTTCCTTATACGGGTTACTGGATGGATGTTGGCACTGCTCAATCCTATTGGCAAGCTCATATGGATATGTTGTCCTCATCTCCTAAACTCAAACTCTACAGCCGAGATTGGATTGTGCACACACGCACGGAAGAACGCGCGCCCGCGCGTCTGCCTGCCACTGCCCATGTCTATGCCAGTATGATTTGTGATGGATGTTATATCGGGTCAGATGCGCGCATTGAAAGCAGTGTGCTTTCACCGGGTGTCGTGATTCGTCCAGGCGCGGTCGTACGCGAATCAGTTATTCTTACCGATTCCATCATTGAAAGCGGGACAGTCATTGAACGTGCCATTATCGATAAGCGTTCTCACGTATATGAGAACGCGCGCGTAGGCAGTGGAATTGCAGACCCAAATATCAAGGTGGCATTGGTAGGGAAGAATTGCATTGTCCCCGCTGGATATGTGATTGAACCTGATGCCCAAGTTGGCACGGATGTTATTGAATCTGATTACGATGAATCGATTGTTCATGCGGGTCAGTATATTCAAACGCGGAGACCAGCGAATGAAGTTTAATCGTTCGGGCGGAATTCTCCTTCATCCTACGAGTCTACCGGGTCAATATGGCATTGGCGATCTTGGTCCACAAGCCTATCGCTTTGTGGATTGGCTCGCTTCCACCGGATGCAAGCTCTGGCAAATCCTCCCACTTGGACCCACTGGCTATGGCGATTCACCTTATCAATGCTTTTCTGCGTTTGCAGGCAGCCCATATCTCATCAGTTTTGACGCGCTGATTGAAGATGGATTATTGACTCGCGATGACTTTGCTGACATGCCAAGCTTCAACGATTCCCGCGTGGACTTTGGCTTACTCATCCCATGGAAGCTTGATCTTCTCAAAAAGGCTTTTTCCCGCTTATCCTCCGCATCCAAAAATTTTCATGAGGAGTTTGAACAATTCTGCGTTGAGAATGCTTCATGGCTGGACGATTATGCTCTGTTCATGTCTCTCAAGGAAGCCAATGGCGGCGGGGCATGGAGCGGATGGAACAAGTCCCTGCGCAATCGAGAGTCATTGGCAATGGAGAAAGCGCGGAAGGATCATGTAGAAAGTATTCTGCGATATTCGTTCTATCAGTTCTTATTTTTCCGCCAATGGAACAAATTGCGCGCGTATGCCAATGAACAGGATATCAAAATCATCGGAGATATTCCAATCTTTATCGCCTATGACAGCGCGGATGCTTGGGCTCACCCCGATCTGTTTTTTTTGGATGAAGACGGTTTGCCAACTGTTGTTGCCGGAGTCCCGCCTGATTATTTTTCCGCGACGGGACAGTTATGGGGTAATCCTTTATATAAATGGGACGCACATAAGAAATCACGTTATGCATGGTGGTTGGAACGATTTCATTCAGTCCTAAAATTTGTGGACGTGGTGCGGCTTGACCATTTCCGTGGCTTTGCAGGTTATTACGAAATACCTTACGGCGCGCCCACTGCTGAAAAAGGGCAATGGGTTACTGGCCCCGGCATGGAATTCTTTACAACGATCGCACGTGAGTTCAGTGAATCTGAAAATGGTACGCTGCCGATTATTGCTGAGGATTTGGGCGTAATCACGCCAGATGTCGTTGAGCTACGCAATGGATTCAACCTGCCTGGCATGAAGATACTACAGTTCGGTTTTACTAGTCCCGCTGACCCGTTCCTGCCGCATAACTATATAAGGAATTGTGTCGCTTATACTGGCACTCATGATAATGACACCGCGCTTGGCTGGTTTGAATCTGCACCAGAGAAGGAGCGAAAATTTGCACTTCGTTACTTGCATAGCGATGGCAATGACTTTGCCTGGGATTTGATCCGCGGCGTGTGGGCGTCGGTTGCGGTGTATGCTATTACGCCGATGCAAGATGTACTTAGTCTTGGCACGGAAGCACGCATGAACTTTCCGTCTCGCTTGGGTGGCAACTGGGACTGGCGGATGGAAGAGGAAGATATAAGCGATGAACTAGCCAAAAGGTTACGCGAGTTCAACGAGTTATATCTAAGATGAAAAAAAAGAGTCTGTCACGGCTGACAGACTCTTTTTGTCGGGATCAATTATCGGCTTAGAAAGACAGGCTTGAAGGTCAAGGCAAAACGGACGTTATTTTTCATCCCTAAACAAGGCTAGATATTGTCCATAGCCTTCTTCCTCCAATCGTTCGACTGGGATAAATCGTAAGGCTGCGGAATTCATACAATAGCGTAAACCTGTGGGCGCGGGTCCGTCATCGAAGACATGACCCAGATGAGAATCCCCGTGCTTCGAGCGGACTTCGTTACGAGCCATGAAGAGTTTGTAATCAGTGTGGGTATTGACATTATCCGGCTCCAAAGGCTTGGTAAAGCTAGGCCAACCCGTGCCTGAGTCATACTTATCGAGCGAGCTAAATAATGGTTCCCCTGAGACAACGTCCACATAAATACCTGCCCGTTTGTTGTTCCAATATTCATTGGAGAATGGGCGTTCGGTGCCTTCGTGCTGTGTCACTTCGTATTGCAGGGGAGACAGGCGTTGCTTAAGCTCGGCTTCTGACGGTTTGGTATAAGTTGTCATTTCGACCTCCTATGGATAATTATTTACCATTCCTGTGGGCTATCTCTTATTGTATGCTCTACTGTTTAGATGGAGATGAATTGAAATACTTACAAATGATTTCTTACGATTCCATTAAGTCCTACTAATAATTAAACAATTCTAATCTTCAAGTCTTGAATTTTGCGTGGGAATTTAGTAAATTGCGCTCCGTGACCAAGGGTCACAGATCTTTCGCACAAGGAGTTTACAAGATGAGCATGATCAAAGTCTCCGCAAATTCCCGTACCTCTGCTGTAGCTGGCTGGTGCCATCGCCGGAGTTATTCGTGAGCACAAACGAGCGGAAATTCAAGCCATTGGTGCGGGAGCGGTCAATCAAGCCGTAAAGGCCTTGGCGTTAGCTACAGGATACTTGAGGGGAGATGGGATCAATGTAGCCTGCACGCCGGAGTTTGTAGACATAGACGTTCAGGACAAAATCAGAACGGCCATCAGGCTGGTAGTTGAACCGCGTTAATTTTGTCGGTTTATAGCTACCGAGACTATTCTCTCACTGAGGTGCAAAGTTACCTCAGTGAGATTTTTTCTTAATCAATTATTATTCCTGCAATACATTCTTGCTCAAGTATAAGACCAAGTTATCAACAATGACCTGATCTGTAGCTTTCAAATATCTTCCGTGCTGAAAAACGCCGCGTCCATCTGGGATATAGCCCCGTTTGACATACAGGATTTGTGCCGCGCCGTAATCCGGTGTGAGAGCAACGCCGATGCCGGCGATTGGAGAATGCACTACAATCTGCTTTTCGGCTTCATCTATAAGGCGTGTGCCAATCCCGCGGCGCTGGTATTTGATTAGCACATTGAAATCCATTATTTCAGGAATGCTCACTTCACGAAAGGGAGGATAGTCTGACTCCCAAACGATGGTTATGTACCCCGCGAATTGACCATCGTACTCTGCAACCAGAATCACTCTTTTCCCTTGATGCATTTCCTGCCAATAGGTTTGATACTGCGTGCGTGACTGGTTTCTTCCATCCCTGCGGGCCGAGGACGCTGCTCGTGCGCTCTATGCTCGCCGGGCGCCCTC
>WNFX01004460.1_pt1 | contig 13726 bp, 10 predicted proteins | sample 5400111 | NCBI WGS metagenome assembly WNFX01 (sample SAMN13153363, study PRJNA577476) | soil metagenome | isolation source: 40 cm soil or saprolite under grassland replicate 1 | place: USA:California | collected 2016-06-15
CTCCTCGGGCGACACGGTCGCGGTGCCCTGCTTGCCGACGACAACCGCCGCGGCCCGGTTGGCGAAGATCGCGCTCTCGCCCGCGGATGCCCCGGCGGCGGTGGCGAGGGCAAAGGCGGCCACCACCGTGTCCCCGGCGCCGCTGACGTCGAAGACCTCACGGGCGGTGGCGGCGGCCGTGAAAGGCTCGCTGCCGTCGCGAGGAAACAGGCTGATGCCGCGCGGTCCCAATGTCAGCACGGCACCGCAGTCGAAACGCTTGGCGACCGCACGGCCTGTTCGACGAATCTCTTCGTCCGCCACCGCTACGTCCGGCCATCCGAGCAGCGCGCGAGCTTCCTTCCAGTTGGGGGTCAGATAGTCGCAGCCGTTGTAGAACGACGCGTGCTGCGGTCGCGGATCGATGATTACGCTCTTGCCGGCGGATCGGGCGAGCGCGATCACCTGCTGACACAGGCCCGCCGTGATCGCGCCTTTGGCGTAGTCGGAAATCACCACCGCATCCGCGTGATCGATCTCGGTGATGCACGCCGCAAGCAGCCGCGATTCGGTGGCGCTGTCGGTGTCGGATGAAGCTTCGTAGTCGAGGCGCAACAGCTGCTGACGTTGGCCGAGGACCCGGACCTTGCGGGTTGTCTGACGTCCGTCGTGGATCGCAATCAGCCGTATCCCGCGCGCCTCGCACGCCTGGGCGAGCTCGCGACCGGCGGGATCATCTCCAGTGATACCGAGGAGGGTGGCACGGCCGCCGAGCGCAACGACGTTAGCGGCCGTGTTTGCGGCGCCCCCCGGCACAGAGCGCCTGCCGCTGAAGATGACAATCGGCACGGGCGCTTCGGGAGAGACGCGCGACGAGTCCCCGTCCAGGTACTCGTCGAGCATCAGGTCGCCGACCACCAGGATCGAGCGATGCGGGAGACGAGCCAGCAGTTCCACGAGCTGAATCGACACGTCCCCTGAATTCTACGCTACGCGGATTGATGCTCCTCGCGACTGTCTGCGAAGGTCAACGTTTCTGGACGAGCACGATCTTGACCCAGCCGCTCGCGGTCGCGCCCTGCACCTGGATGTAACCGTCCTTCTCGCCGCCCGTCACCACGAGCTCGTCGTTCCTGCTCAGCGTCGCGAGTGCCTTCGCGGTGTCCGACGGCTCTGCGAGCAGCTTGATGTTGGCAATCTTCGGGCTCAGCACGTCGCCTTCGTTGAACATGGCGCCGGCTTTGGTCTTCCCTCCAGCGGCTGCCTCCTGCTTCAGCGTGCCGACGTTGCGCTGGAGGCTCTCGTCGCCTTTCACCACTTTGACCACGTTGTTGTAGTTGTCCATGAACGCGGCCGCGATGATCTTGCCTTCGTTCGTATTGCCGTATCCGCCGGCGCCCGCGCCGCCGCCCCCGCCAAACAACATCCCGCCCAGACGCAGATCCGCCTTCTTCGTGCTCCCTTCGGCGGCCGCCACCTGAACGCCGCTGCGCGAGTCGGCGACCAGCATGCTGGTCTGCGCTTCCTTGAATTTCAGGCCACCAGCGACGGCCGCGAATTTTCCGCCGAGAAGGCCCCCGGCCGCGCCGCCGAGGCCGCCGGCGTTGTTCTCCGAGAACACGACTGACGGCGTCATGATGAAATCGGCGGCGACCATTTGCCCTCCGCCCAGGTTCGATCCCTGCCGCATCTCGCCGCCACCGGCCAGCTGGCGCTCCTGCATCATGTTCCTCATGCCGGCGCCGCGCTCGACGACGATGAAGCAGTTCGACTGCTGGATCATGAGGCGGATCAGCCCAACAGGGGATTGCAGCTTGTAGTGTAAGAGAGCGGTGAGGATTTCGCTCTGCGGCTCGACCACCGCCATCGCGCCCATCGGCTTATCACAGTGCTCGAGTCCCTTGTCGCCGGTACTGCCGTCGGTCCCGGCCGCGCCTTTGACGACGCTGCCTCCCTGGCCTTGCTTCGGTTGGGTGATTCCCTGAGCCCTCGCTGACGTCGAGACCAGGGCGAGGCATGCAGCCGTACCGATCGCGCGGCGGAGTCCTGTGTCAAACATCGTGGTCCTCCAGCACTGAATTGGTCAAAAGTGTCCGACGGGATAGGTATCTTTACCACATTTGCGAACGAGCTGGAGCTACGAAGATGTCTCCGGGATCAGGCGGTGTCTCTGAGGTCCTGCGACTCCGGAGACCTCTGCGCGTCGTGACCAACGGGGCGCACCTCTCGCCGGCGGTTCAACGTCAGCGTGAACGTGTTGATGCGGAAGACGCCATCAACGGCGTCAGGAATGTTCGAATGGCGCCGTCGGGACCGATCAGTAAGAGGTTCGGCGATCGAAGCGACTGTGACAGGGCGACTTCTTCGTGAGCGTGCGCGACCGTTCGAAAACTCATAGGGACCGTTTGAAGCAGAGAAGTCATCGAGTGACGACGCCCATCGATGGTTTCGTTTCAGCTCCGATCGCTTCCGGGGACCGCATGGCCGGCGATCCCGATCCCGGAGGCCCGAGTCGTCGTCCTCGAGATGGACAACGGCGGCACCACCGGGTAGCCATGGCAGACGACATCCACGCGACGTGGGATGAGATCGCCCATCACTGGGACGACTGGGGGCCGCCACTGCGGCCGTCCGCCGAAGATCTCGCCATCACGCGGCACGAGGTCACACGATGGCACTCGGGGATGTCCGGTGAAGCCGTGCGGATCTTTCTGTGCGGCGTCACACCGGAAATCGCGCTCTTGCAGTAGCCCTTTCCGACTGAGCTGATCGGAATGGATCACGTCGAAAGCATGGTGCGGATTGTCCGGCCTAGGGACGTTCCGTCGGCCGTTGACGAATCATTTGGAAGAGTCGCGGCGCAGGCGTTGATCAATGGAATTCCGCCGTTGGTTTCGACGATCCTTTATAGGCCAAATGGTCGAGTCGCCACAGAACGCGACGAAAGTCATCGGGATCATAAACTCTTCGGTCAGCGAAAACCGGCTCAGCATAAGAATCCCTTAGATTCTGCGGAAAACGCCACGCCTGTCCTATCTCGACCTTGGCGGCGTGCTTGCTAGGTCAGCCGGCTCTTTTTGTGGCTTACGAAGGGTGAGACATGGTGAACGATCGTAAAGTCGAGTCCACAGTCCCGGTCCCTTTTCAAACGCGCAAGAGATTGTCAAACGCAGCAAAGCTGGTTCAAGCGGCGGTTTTGGCAGCGGTATTGGTGCCCTTGGGATCTGCGGCGACTGAGGCGTCTACTTGTGGTTTCGGGACAAATGAATCCGGTTGCGCAGTAACTGTGGACGGCTTCACCGTCTTCGAGTTCGACGACCCGACCTACAAAATTGGGCTGCAGTTCGACATCGTGATCGGTGGGTTCGACGTCACGATCGACGATGTCGCGTTCAGCGAGGCGGCCATGCTCGCACGACTCGTGGCCTTTCCCGGTTTCACGCCCGTGCCGATAGGGAGTAATCCGCTTGCGCCCTTTATCGAGTTTCAGGTGTCAGGCGAGCCGACGCCGTGCACGACAGACGAAGAATGCGCCAATGCGACCAACACGTGGAGGAGCGATCCCGCCACACGCGGGCCCGATACGGAATTCGGCTACGACATGCGGTTCTACTGGCTCGCAGATACGGACGCGTTGTTCCCTGATCCGCATGTGCTTCATAACACGGGCGAGGGCGACATCTTTTACGATTTCGATATGACCGTGGCTGGCAGCTACAGCACCTTCGGGCATTGCGACGTGTTTGCCTGTATCGGGAGTGTTGACAAGGCCCCGGGAGACCCTGCGGTCGGCGGTCGCGACGACATGTTCAACGGGTTCACGCTCGCCGCCGCCCCGAGCTCGGTCCCCGAACCGGCGAGTTTGCTGCTCGTCGGAAGCGGCATCGGTGGATTGCTGTATCGCAGGCGGCACCGGAACCAGTAAGAATCGGCTCACGCCCCGCGCTGCAAACGGTGCATCGCCTTACAACGCCGGGTCCACAAGGCCCGGCGTTTTTATGTGTACAGGGACAATCACCCTTTGGAATAGCGCTGGCACTCCGCGTACAGCGTGGCCAGATCGGCGCGCTTGAGGACATTCTGATTGCCGTCCTCGCCTTTGATCTCGTCGAGAAGCCGAAGCGCGGCCGCATAGTCGCGGGGCGCTTCAGCATCGTTGGAGAGTCGCAGCGCCGTCCCGCGGAGATAACGCGCCTTGGCGATGAGCATCCGCAGTCCGAGCGCATCGGCTTTCGCCACCGCGCGATTCGCCTCTTCCCGTCCGGTGGCATAGTCCTTCAGCTTGAGCAGCGCGTCTACTCGAAGCAGCGAGCACTCGACTGAAAGGGACTTGAGTCCAACCGAGTCGGCCTCCTGCGCGAGGCCCGCGAGGCGGGACGCGATCGCTTTTGTCGGCTGGGTGCTCACCGTCACGGTCGCGGCGCTGCCCTGTGCCAGGAGGGCCAGACTGCGATCGGAGGCCTTACCCGCTGACTGGACGGCTTCGGCAGCGCGCGACGCCGCCGCCTTGTTATCGCCGCTGTAGAACAGGCGATCGGCCTGGAACCTCTGAGTCTGCACGATGACCGACAGATTCGGGAGCTCACGTCCGACCGTCATGGCCTCGTCCAGAAGCTTGTCCGCTTCGTTGAACCGTCCGCTCAGCGCCAGGCTGTTCCCGTAGCCGCCCAGAATCTCCCCGAGCCACATGTCGCGCTGCCTCAAATCGCGGAACGCGGTGAGCGCCTCTTCCTTGGACGTGATGGCCGCGCCGAAGCGGCCCTGGTGATCGAAGATCGTGCCGATGCTGTACGACTCGATGGCGGCGCCGCGCCTGTCGCCGGCCTTTCGCCTGAAGTCGAGCGCGCGAACATACTGCCCCAACGACTGATCGTACTTGCCCCGTTTGAGCAGCGTCTCGGCCAGGTTGTGCACGGTGTCGGCCATGTCGCGCGGATTATTGGCCTTCTCCCTGATCTGCAGCGCGAGCTCGAAATGCGTCTGCGCGTCTGCGTACTGCCCCTTGGCCTGATATAGGGCGCCGAGGTTGTTGAGCACCAGAGCTTCCCCGGCGGAGTTCCCGAGCTCGCGGCGCAGCTGCAGGGACTCCTGGAAATACGGCAGCGCTTCGTCAGGACGTCCCAGCGTCTCGCTCAGGAGCGATCCCAGGTTGGTGAGCGTGCTCGCAACGCCTGCCTTGTCGCCGATGTCGCGCAGGATCTTCAGCGCCTCTTTGAACCGCTGTTCCGCCTCGCGCGGCTTGCCGAGCATCTCCTGCACCTGCGCGATTTCTCCGATGCTCGACGCCATGCCGCGCCGCTGGCTCGGACCGAGCTTTCGCTTGATCTGGAGCGACTCCTCGTACCGGCGAATCGCCTCTTCGGGCCGATTCAGCTGCTTGTAGGCGATGCCGATGGCTTGCAGCACGTTGGCGCGTGCTTCCTCGTTGTTGATTTCGACGGCGAGGCTCAACGCCTTGTTCAGGGGCTCGAGCGCATCCTGCGGACTTCCGCGTTTGATCTCGATGCGACCGAGGGCCCGGAGGCCTTCGGCGAACTTCGGATCGAGCCGCACGACGGTCGCGTACTGATCGCGCGCCTTGTCGAATTGTCCGGTCTGTTCGTACAGGTCGCCGAGGTCGAACTGCACCACCGGGCTGTTGGGCGACGCCTTGACGAGGTTTTCGTAGGACTCGATCGCCTTGGCGTTGTCCCTGACGATTTGATAGTGCGTCGCCGCAATCCGGTACTTTTCGAGCGCAGGCAGTCCGTCGCTCAGGCTCATCGCCCGCCGCGTGAACTGGCCCGCTTCATCGTCGTAACCGAGCGTGGCATACGACTTGGCCATCGCCGACAGCGCGAGCGCAAAGTGATCGTCGATCTTCGTGGCCGCCTCGAAGCTCTTGAGCGCCGCCTGATGGTTGCCCTGCTGCGTCAGCCGTTGTCCCTCGTTGTACAGACGAAGCGCCTCGAACGAACTCGTCGATGGCTTCCACGATGTGGACTTCAGCTCCGTGAGGATGTCGGTCGATCCATGCGCCAGGTTTTCGCGAACCGAATCGGCGAGCGAACCGATCGAGGCCAGGAGATCGCGTGCGTTTGGCGCCATCGCGTTCAGCGGCACCGTCTGACCTTTGTCGAGATCCTGCAGTGTTGCGTCGATCCGGATGGCTTCGCCAAATCGCGTGAGCTGTCCCCAGAGCACGCTCTTGGCATTCGTGAAGTCCGCGACGCGCGCGAGCTCGGTCGGCGCCAGTATCGTATTCGGCTGGATGCGCAAATCCTGGAGGACCTGAAGCACGCGATTCGAGGGCACGGTCATGACGTGCGACGATTGTCCCAACTCCGTGCGGAGCACATCGCTGACGCTCGGCCCGAGCGAATCGAGCGTCGCGTCGCCGGACGCGTTCCGAAATGGCAGGATCGCGAGTGTCACGCTGGGAGCCGCGATCGCCTGCGACTGCGCCTGCGTCTGCAACTGCGCGCCGCGGGCGGGCGTCAATCGCGTGCGGAGGAACCAGCCGCCGGCCAGCAGGCCAAAGACGACCAGCGCGGCGAGCGCACCCATCAGCACAGCCGAGCGCGACCCCGCAGCGCTCGTGGCGGTACTCGTGGTCACCGTCACCGGTCGTCTACTCTTCGCCTCGAGGTCCTCCAGGACCTCGGTCATGCTCTGATAGCGCTCCGCGGGATCCGGCTGGATGCACTTGTTGACGACCGCGTCCAACCATTCGGGAATCGTGGCGTCGATCGATCGCAGGGACGCCAGCGGTTTCTGCATCCGCGCCATCAATTCGGCGACGCCGGTGGCCGTTGACTGGCGACGTCCGAGGAGGATGTCGTTGAGAATCAGGCCGAACGAATAGATATCCGCACGCGCGTCGACCCGCTCGCCTTTCGCCTGCTCGGGCGCCATGTACTCGACGGTCCCGACGATGACGCCGGAGGCGGTCATGGCGAAAGCCGTGGCGCCTGAGGTCGAGCGCGCGATCCCGAAGTCCATGATGAGAACGCTGCCCTCGCCATCGATCATGATGTTCGCGGGCTTGAGATCGCGGTGCACAACGCCGGCGGCGTGCGCGGCAATGAGGCCCGAGGCCAGCTCCTTCGCAATGGCGACGGCGCGATCGACAGGCAGGCGGCCGTCGCGCGCCACGACCGTGGCCAGATCGGATCCCTGCACGTACGGCATCGTGATGTAGGTGATGCCGTCGATTTCTCCCAGGTCGTGAATGCGGACGACGTTCTTGTGGGTGACCTGACGCGCGAGCAGCAGCTCGTGCTTGAAGCGGCGCTGGAGCGTTTCCGCCGTCCGCGCATCGGGCGCCGATTCCGGTCGAATGACTTTGAGCGCGACGGCGACTTCGAGCGTCTGATCCCACGCCTGATAGACCGCGCCCATTCCACCGATGCCAAGCACCCGGATGACGTGATAGCGCGATCCGAAGTTCTGACCGACCGTGACCCCGAGGCTCCGTTGGATCGATGTCGGCGTCGTGGCCGACGGCACGGCAACGGTCGGAGGAGGCGCGGGCGGCGTCCCGCCCAACTGGGTGACGCTATCGTCCGGGTTGGGAAACTGAGTGTTTGAGTGCGACACCTGGGTGATCGTGGCGTCCGCGTTGGGAAGCGGAAGCGGCGTCGCCAGTCCGATCGCCGTCGGGCCGGGATCGGTCCCGACGCTCGCCCCACACTGCGCACACCGACCGTGGAGCGGCGGAGCTCCGCTTCCGCAACGGGGACAGGACATGTATTGAGCGCGTCGATTATCGCGTGAAATCGCTGAATCTACAATAACTCCCGCTGCGGGTAGGTGTTAGCGCCGTTCTTTGCAGCTGAGCTGGGAAGGTTTTCCGTCGGCGCTGATGGAGGTCCAGGATCGTACCGATAGACGACGCATGCACGGACACGCAACTGAGGCGCCGGACATTCCGCCAGTAGTGCTCGTTGAGCGCCGACATCGACCCAATCGACGCGACGCGTGGCGCGGCGGACGCCGCAACGTGGACTGGACCAACCGCCCCATCGACGCGTGGCGCCGGCTGGAGCAACCGGTCCCGACGTGGCGTCAATGGCTCGCGAAGGTGAGCTCAGTCGGCCAGTAGCGGGAGGGTCGGCGGTCGAACGCCTCGACGTCGGCGCTCAGACGGTGGCCGCCAGATGCTCGTAACTCTTCCAGCAATCGCGGCCACTGCGCTTGGCTTCGTAGAGCGCCGCGTCGGCACGGCGCAGCACGCTGTCGATCGCCTGATCGTCCGCTGCGATCTCGCTGATGCCGATGCTGCACGAACAGCGCACCTCGCCCGCGGGAAGCGTGAGACTCAGCTCCCGGCATGCGGCGGCGATGCGGCCCGCGACGTTCTCCGCCGCCGCCAGGGACGTTTCCGGCGCCAGCAGCGCAAACTCCTCTCCGCCCACACGGCCAATGATGTCCGACTGCCGGCACTCGGCCCGTAACATGTCTGCGAAGCGGCGAAGCAGGGCATCGCCCGCGTCGTGGCCGAATGTGTCGTTGACCCGTTTGAAGAAGTCGAGGTCGATGACCATCAGGCTGAAATGACTGCCGTAGCGCCGGCTTCGCGACAACTCCGCCTCCGCGAGCTCGAACCACCACCGGCGTGAATTGACATTGGTCAGAACATCGGTGCTGACGAGGCGTTCGAGATAATCGCGCGTGGCTCGCAAGTCGCTCACCTGTTCGGCGAGCCGGCCCTGGAGCGTCGCGACGCGGACGCCAACCTGGATGCGCGCCCGCAGTTCCTCGGTGTCGATCGGCTTGACCATGTAATCGTCTGCCCCGGCATCGAGGCCCGCGATGAGATCGCCGCGGCCGCTGCGTCCAGTCAACAGCAGCACGTACATCGCCGAAAGACCCGGCTCGTGCCGGATTCGCCGGCAGAGTTCGATCCCGTCGATTCCGGGCATCATCCAGTCCACGATGGCGAGCTCCGGAGCAGGACCCGTGGTCAGCTGCTGCCAGGCTGACAGACCGTCCATGGCGGACGTCACGTCGATCCCCCACCGTTGCAACGCACGGGAAAGAATCGCGGTGGTCACCGGATCGTCGTCGGCAATGACCGCTCGCATGACAGACTGACCACGCAAGGTCGATGCCCGGGTAAAAGTGAGAAATCGTGTCGCGGTCCGGGTGTTTCGACCACGCCAGGTGTGCGGCAGCGTCCTGAGCGTGTGCGGAAGGGTGACGCGGTTGTCAGTCTTCCGCTGTTCCGCTGTCACCCTCGTCACAGGGCTTGCTGGACGCTGAGCGACAATGCGGCCGCAGGAGCCTAGGCGTCACGACGAAGCTGAGCAATTGTGGTGACCGTTACCTGGGCACCGCGCGGCCAACATGAGTGCCTGAGTTCAACTTGAAGGTAGTATTGGAGGCAGGCCTGCATTACTGGGTCGGTTCATCGCACGTGAGCTCCAATCAACATTGCCGTTTCGATCCTCGCTGGTACTCCTCCGCCCTGCGGCAGATTGCCGACGCTGGCTGGAAGCATGAACGACTGACCATCATCACGGGTTCGGCTGGCGTAGGGAAGACGACCTTGTGTCGTCACGTGGCAGATCGAGGAACCCGAACAGTCGTCATTTCGATCCCGGCACCGCAGCCGACCGGCAATGCGTTTCTCAAGCAGCTCGCGTGCGAGATCGGTGCGCTGTCACAAACGAACAGTCCGTGCACCGACATCACGAATCAGGACCTTCATTTCGTCGCACGAAAGTACCTCGTCAGTCTGGCGTCTCTGAAAGCAGAATGCGTCATCATCGTCGACGATGCCCATTGTCTTCAGTCTGATGCGGTCGGCGAGATCCGCGCGCTGCTCGATTCGCTGACCGATCGACGGGCGTCCCCCCATTTCATCCTGGTCGGTCGACCGCAGAATGAACCCGCGCGCGATTCGGCGGCGGAATCCCCAACTAGATCTTCCGTCGCGATCGATCTACCGCCGAACCGCCGACGGCTGTTGACGACCGCTGCGACCGTCGCCGCCTGCGCGATCGTCGGGTTTGCCGGGCTTCAACGGCGGCCACCCGCAGCGGTGGCAACACCAGTAGAGATTCACCCGGCGGCATCCGACACGACGAGTGCCACGCAGTTCGAGGAAACACCGAGCGTGCAGCTTCCCAAAGGCCCTGGCTGGATCGCCGAAGTCATCCGACGGGCCGATACGCTGGCGCAGGAACCTGACGTCAAGACATTGATCGCGCTGCGGTCGGCCGTTCAGACGATCGCAGCGGACGCGGATGGGCGAACGGGGCAGGTTGAATCAGTTCTGCGCCGGCTGGACGACAGCCTCCTCAAGGCGCGAAAGCGGCAGCTCGAAGTCGATCGTCGCCGTCTCCTCGGCGGCACATCGACCAATCGTTAGGCAACATCACAATTGGACGCGGCGCCAGGCAGAGGGCTGCCGCAAGTGCATCTTCGACAAAGGACGGTAATGATGGCCGACAAGAGAATCATTTCAGTGGTGGGTGCCACAGGGGCGCAGGGCGGTGGATTGGTCCGCGCAATTCTGGCGGACAAGAGCGGCCTTTTCAAGGTCCGCGCGATCACACGAGATGTCAACTCTGACAAGGCGAAAACGCTGGCTGCGCTGGGAGCCGAACTGGTCGCGGCCAACATCGACGACAACGAGAGTCTGAAGCGGGCGTTCGCAGGCGCACATGGAGCCTATTGCGTGACCTTCTTTTGGGCCCACATGTCGCCCGAGAAAGAGCTTGCCGAAGCGCGCGCGATGGCGCAAGCGGCGAAGCAGTCCGGCGTCCAACATGTGATCTGGTCGACGCTCGAGGACACGCGCAAATGGGTGCCGCTCAGCGACAACGGCATGCCGACGCTGATGGGCAAATACAAGGTCCCGCATTTCGACGCCAAGGGCGAGGCCAATGCCTTTTTCACAGAAGCGGGCGTGCCGACGACGCTTCTCTTGACCTCGTTCTACTGGGAAAACCTGATCTACTTCGGCATGGGGCCGAAGAAAGACGCCACCGGCAGGCTGGCGCTCACGCTACCGATGGCGGACAAGAAGTTGCCGACCATGGCGTCCGAGGACATCGGCAAATGTGCCTACGGCATCTTCAAGGCGGGCACCGAGCACATTGGCAAGACCGTGGGTATCGCGGGAGAACATTTGACCGGCGCGCAGATGGCCTCCGCGCTCAGCAAGTCGCTCGGCCAGGAAATCGCGTACAACGCGGTGACGCCTGAGGCGTTTCGCGGCTTCGGTTTCCCCGGCGCGGAAGACCTCGGCAACATGTTTCAGTTCAATTGCGACTTCGAGCAGGCGTTCTGCAGTGCGCGGCCCCTGGCGGTCGCACGCGCGCTCAACCCTTCCCTTCAGACGTTCGAGATGTGGCTCGCGCAGAACGCGACACGCATTCCGCTCGCGTAGCGGATCGTCGACTCCGTTTTGACGCCAAACAGAACCGATGACGGTCCATTGATGTGATTGGTGCCGGAGGAGGGAGTCGAACCCTCACGGGGGGTAAACCCCACCGGATTTTGAGTCCGGCGCGTCTGCCAGTTTCACCACTCCGGCTCGGGACGATCAGTATACGGCGGGACAGCCTTGGCGTTTTGGAGCTCGCCAGCTTGCCAAGCCGTAGCTCGCGGCACGCGAGCGAAGGCTGGTTTCACCACTCCGGCTCGGGACGATCAGTATACGGCGGGACAGCCTTGGCGTTTCAGAGCTCGCCAGCTTGCCAAGCGCTCGGCGGCTAGTAGTGGCTGACCGTCACAGCGTAGGTCACGGGTCCCGTTTGATTACCCACGTCGTACACCATCACACAGTAGGCCCCAGCGCCAGCGGTGCCGGACAGCTGCGCTGTAGTGCCGGCCTGGGTGGACAAGTACCCGTTTGTGAGCAGCGTGCAGGTCGGCGCGTTGTACACGCCCAACCCTAAACCCATGAAGATCGTCGACGGGGGGCCGGCGGCCGTCAGCGTGACCGTCAACGTCGCGCCCGCCGTCGTGATCGTAAAGGGATGGAAGTCGCTGCTGGCGACGCCCACGGTGCCGGAAAAGGTCTCGTTGGTCGCAGTCGCCGTCGGCGTGGTCGTCGCCCCGGTCGTAGAACTGTTGCTGTTTCCGCTACATCCCGATGCGACGACGATGGCCAGCCCACAGAATAATCGTCTCATCGTGATCCTTTCAATCTTCTGTCTGGGGTCTCGTGCGGGAGTCTTGTGATCGAAAGATGACAGATTCGGGGAAACGCTGAGGCGTCGAGCACGAAGCTTGCCATCCGCACTCCCCCGCCAATCAGGGTGTGACGGGCAACGACTGTTCGCTATCGGTGACTAATCGTCCTCCAAGCGAGACTCAGTTCGATCCCTTGGCGCCCTCGCCGGCCGGACTCCTTGATGCTCTCCAATGCCTGGTGATCGAGACGGCTCTGTACGCGAGCCAGAGAGGGGCGAGTATGACTATGAGCGTGATTGGCACTGATAGAGATCCAAACATGTTCACCTCGACTCGCTTGCAACATCACTCCAGGAGCGCTCGTAATTCATCCTGAACAGCGCGACGACGTCGGCGATGTCGTCCTCGCCGCGAATAGGGACGCTCACCCACCCGCTGTCCGGCAGGATGTGATGCGGCCTGGCCTTCCCTTCTCGCACCAACCGCTCGCGCACGCGCACCGGAAACGGCAGATCGGCCAGACGGTCGCCGTGCAGGTGCCCAAGCTCGCGGCGTCCGAGACGGAACTCTCGGCCGCCGAAGCGGTGCGGCTCCACCGTGACGTCGGGCCAGCTCGCGATCTCGCGTTCGATGCGCCCGGCAATGCTCTCCGCCATCATTCGAGAATTATAGGCCCGCTCGACAGCCGAGCTTGATCGCGAGCCTTGACGATCGGTGCCGCTGTGGCTACATTACCTAGACTTCTGAGTATGAAGATGCTCCGCCGCAAGAAGCGGCCCGATGCGCTCCAAGGCACGCTGGACCTCCTCGTCCTCAAGACGCTCAGTCGCGGCCCGCAGCACGGCTACGGCATCGCCACCCACATCGAAGGCGTGTCGGACGAGACGCTGCGTGTCGAGGAAGGCTCACTGTATCCGGCGCTCCACCGGATGGAACAGGCGGGGTGGATCGCGGCGGAATGGCGCCTCACGGCGAACAACCGCCGCGCGCGGCTGTATCGTCTGACGCGCGCCGGTCAGAAACACCTCGACGCCGAAGCGGAGAAATGGGACCGCCTGACGAGAGCGGTCGGCAAGGTCCTGCGCTTCGCGTAGGAGAAGCACCGTGGGATGGATCGCACGCCTGCGCAGCACGCTCTCCGGATCGAAAGTCGATGACACGCTCGACGAAGAGGTCCGGTTTCACCTCGATGAACGCACGGAGGAATTCGTCCGCCGCGGGATGACGCTCGACGAGGCGCAGCGGGAGGCACGCCGGCGCTTCGGGAGCATCGCCCTGGCAACGGAGCATGGCCGCGACGCCGACACCGTGCGATGGCTCGCCGACGTCGGGCAGGACCTCCGGTACGGCCTGCGCGCGCTCCGCAAGAATCCCGGGTTCGCCGCCGTCGCGATTGTGACGCTCGCTCTCGGCATCGGCGCCAACACCGCCATCTTCACGCTCTTCAACGCGCTGTTGCTCGAATCGCTGCCCGTGCGCGACCCGCACCGGCTGGTGCTGTTCAAAACCAGCCCCGGCGAAGGCACGATGACCGGCACCCTGCCGAAAGGGCGCTGGGAGCTGTTCTCGATCGAGTCGTGGGAGTTCCTGCGCGCGCAGCCGCTGCCGTTTGAATCGCTGA
>WNFX01010874.1_pt1 | contig 13723 bp, 10 predicted proteins | sample 5400111 | NCBI WGS metagenome assembly WNFX01 (sample SAMN13153363, study PRJNA577476) | soil metagenome | isolation source: 40 cm soil or saprolite under grassland replicate 1 | place: USA:California | collected 2016-06-15
GGAAAGGCCGATTCACGTTAGTTCATCTCGACCGCCCGTCCGCGGATCTGGTGCGTGCGCGCACCGACAACTTCGATCCGGATGAGTTCTTCAGCTGCGGTTGCCGAGTGTGTCAACTGATGAATGAAGGAGGTGTTGTCGTCTTTGACGACTTACCATACGAAGACGAAGATATTTTGCTGGAATAAGGAAATTCGGGGCCAGACGGGTGAATTCCCTATTTTCGAAGTACAAAAAAATAGGGAATTCACCCGTCTGGCCCCGAATTTTTCTAGACGTCCGCCCCCAAATTCAAAAACGCTTCTTGCCGTTTCTTCAATCGGCGAGTCCGGAGAATGGGGTCGTTTAAGAACCGCACGAGCGGCAATATCGCTTGGAAGGTTTCAAGAACCAGTTTGTAAAAACGTGGTGTTGTCGCGACGCGGGGAGGGAAGGTGCGTGCGGCTAGAAATTGCTTATACTTCAGGTAATCCGCGGCCACATGATCCACTGGAAAACCTTGCGGAACACGCTGCAGGCGGTCTCCTCCAAGACTGCCGAAAATTTTGCGGAATCTATCGTGTTCCAGAATGGCGAAAAATCTGTCAGGATGGTCTACAATATGGTTCCGCACCGCATTGAGATCCTCGGGGAGGGGCATGTACAAGCCGCCGCCAATAAGCAGCTCTTGGGTCGAAATGTGGAGGTAAAGACCCGCGCCTTCGTGTTTTCCTAGACCCGAGCGGGGAAACACGAGTGCTACGTGTGTTTTATATGGCGATTTATCCTTTGAAAATCGCGTGTCGCGATAGATACGATAGGCTGAAACTTTAGGTGAGACGAGCATCTCGGGAGCGAATTTCTGAAATTCCTGTGCCAGTGCCGCGATAAGTTCCGTCATCGGCTGTTTCACGTACTGTTCGTAAGTACTCTTGTGGCTATGGAACCAATCCCGATTATTATTTCGCTTCAGGGAATGAAGAAATTGAAGGCCCTGGTCTGGAAACGCGGAAAAAGCCTTTTGCTTCATCGGCAGCAATTATATGAGAGCTGAGATTAAATCGCATTCGATACTCGATAAGTACACTGCCCTTATCGATATCTCATGGCGGCTAAATTCCGAAAAAAATTTTGAGCAGCTGCTGAAGCTCATTGCGGACGAAGCGACAAAACACGTCGACGCGGAACGGGCGACAATTTTTATGCTCGATAAGGAAAAGAACGAGCTTTGGGCAAAAGTCGCTCTTGGCGTGTCCGACACGATCCGCTTCGATTCGCGTCTTGGTACTGCCGGCGCCGTATTGATTTCTGGAAAACCGATGATCGTTGAAGACGCGTACAAATCACCGCTCTTTTATGCTTCCATCGATTCGAGCACAGGGTTCCATACTCGCAACATTCTGAGCGTGCCTCTCCGCAATCCAAAGCAAGAGGTGATCGGCGTTTTCCAGGTCCTCAACAAGCGCGAAGGGCGGTTCACGACGGAGGACGAACATTTCCTTGTAGCGCTGGCAAACCAGGCAGCCGTTGCGTTGGAAAATAGCGTTGCGCTATCAGAATTGGAGAGGCGCCGGCAAGAGCTGCTTGAGCTAAACCTGCATCTGCGTCGAGAAGTAGAGGAGCGATTTACCAGCAAGAACATCGTCGGGACGAGCTCTAAAATCCAAGACGTTCGTTCCATGATCGATAGAACCGCCGAAAGTGTCGTCTCCGTTTTGGTCACTGGGGAAAACGGTACCGGCAAAGAATTATCGGCGCGCGCCATTCACTATCAGAGTCACCGCCGGGCGAAGCCCTTTGTAGCCGTAAACTGTGCGGCCTTGCCGGAATCCTTAGTTGAAAGCGAATTGTTCGGCATCGAAAAAGGTGTGGCGACCGGTGTCGAGCGCCGCGTTGGCCGGATCGAATCGGCCAATGGCGGAACGCTGTTTCTCGACGAAATCGGTGATCTCAGCCCGACAGCTCAGGCCAAACTTCTTCGTGTTCTGCAGGAACGTGAAGTGGAATGGGTCGGCGGGCGCCGGCCCGTACCCGTCGATGTACGGCTAATTGCGGCAACCAATAAAGACCTCAAAGAAGAAATTAAGCAAAATCGTTTTCGTCAGGATCTTTTCTTCCGCCTCAACGTCATCCATATCCGAATGCCCGCTTTGCGCGAGGTTCGATCGGATATTCCGCTCTTAGCCACCTACTTTCTTCGGAAACATGCGAAAGACCTGGAACGGGATATTCAGGGATTCTCGCAAAATGCCGTGAAGGCACTGATGTCATATCATTGGCCCGGGAACATTCGTGAGCTCGAAAATGAAGTCAAGCGTGGCGTCGTGCTGACCATCGGCCGCGAAATCCAAGTGGAGGACTTGTCGGACGCAATCGTTGAGGAGAGATTGGCAGTCCCGGAAATGGAATCCGCAATGAAGTCCGGCGAGAAACAAACTTTAAAGGATCGAGTCACGACGCTCGAGATTCAAATGATCCGTGATGCCATGGCTCAAACAGATAGCGACCGCCGCCGCGCGGCGAAAATGCTGGGCCTGAGTCATCAAGGACTCCTCAATAAGCTGAAACGATACGGGTTGGATAATTAGCCGCCGTGAGCCAAGCGCTGGCAGGGCGCAGCCATCAAGAAGAATGCCGCATTGTCATCCCTGATGATGACCCTCCCGTCATGGCCCGCAGCGCAGCTTTTCGTCAGAAGTTGACGGCTTATGATGTCCAACTGTACTCCAGCCGGCCGGCAACACCTGAAGATCTGATCACTCGAATTGGAGATGCCTCAATCGTGATCAATATCCGCGCGACATCGCGTTTCAGCGGTGAAGTCCTGAGCCGCTCGCGAAATCTCCGTCTAATTTCCATCTGGGGAACAGGAACCGACCACATCGACCTTGAAGCCGCAAAACGCTGCCGCATCGGCGTCACGAATACACCGGGGGTTTCCGCCGTCGCGGTGGCTGAGCATACGCTTTCGTTGATCATCGCCGTAGCGAAACGCACCGTGACCATCGACCACGAGGTGCGGGAAGGGAAGTGGCCTCGTGCTTTGGCCACCCAACTTCAAGGTAAAACACTTGGCTTGATTGGAACCGGTACGATTGGCCGTGAGGTCGCGAAACTTGCGAAGGGAATCGGGATGCATGTCATCGCCTGGACGTTCCATCCCAACGGTTCCGCCGCTGAATGGGTATCCTTTGATGAGGTCTTCCGCCTGTCCGACGTTGTCAGCCTGCACGTGCGCCTGTCGGCCGAAACGGCAGGCATGGTCCGGCGCGAACATTTCGAACTCATGAAACCTACGGCAATTTTTATCAACACCGCGCGCGGACCGATCGTTTGCGAACCTGATCTCATTGAGGTTCTGCAGGCAGATCGCATCGCCGGTGCCGGCCTTGACGTATTTGAAACCGAGCCGCTCCCACCAGACTCGCCCTTCTTCGCACTGGGGAATATTGAAAATGTTTTTGCCTGGTTGGCGGGACGTCCAACAAACGTGGTGGTATAGGCTCAGTTGTCATTCGTCTTAAATTCCACCACATTCACTTCGATGGAATTGGATGTGCCGCCGACGACCCTCCGATAGCGAATGAGTCTTCCGGTCATTTCATCGAAACGTGAGTTCAAATAGACCGAATAGCCCTCGGGGGCACCCAACGTTGCAGGCCTTTCCGCCAGGCCAATTTCTTGTTCGAGCATATGAAACAGACCGGCCATGGAATAGTCCTGACCGGCAGTGGGAGGAATGACAAGTCCATTACGTTTCAGTTCGATGACCAGTCCATCTCGAACGGTTACTTCAAATCGGCCGTTCTGCACCCGGTCGCCGGACATTTCAATCACGATCCGATAAGATTCCGGCCCGTGAGTTCTCCATTTGTCTTCGGCCTGGGTCAAAACTTCCGCTGTCAAGGGCTGAAGACGCCCGCAGGCTACCGCGATTGAAAGTATCACCGCACCTATGAACCTTCGCTTCACAGTTATGACCTTACGCTAAAGAATCCGGGTGCGCAATCAGCGCTAGTGCGCTAAAGTACAGCCGACAATGCGCTAAAGGAGCTTCACATGGCAAAAGCAGCAAAGAGAAAATCAAAAGTAAACAAGAAATCCGCCCGAGTCCCCAGTCAGCCAAAAGCCGCGAAGAAAAAGGCGGCAAAGCCAGTGCGGAGTGCTGCGCGCACAATGGCAACTCCGAAAATTGATCCGCTGAATCGCAAGCAGTATGGCGCCTTGACTCCGGGACTGAATGTTCGTGATATCCGCCGAGCGGCAGAATTTTACGCGAACGCTTTCGGATTTGCGGTGCGAACGATCATGGATACGCCTGAAGGAGCGGTTCACGCGGAGCTGCGGCTTCGTGAGAGCACGCTTATGCTGAGTCCCGAATCTCGCGAAAGGAACAATCTGAGCGCCAACAGTATCGGAAACACACCCGCCACGTTATATCTGCTCGTCGAGGATGTTGATAGCGTCTTCAATCGCGCCGTCACCGCAGGCGCAAAAGTGATGATGCCTGTTACCGATATGTTTTGGGGCGATCGGGTCGGGCAGCTTAGCGATCCCGAAGGACACAGGTGGATGATCGCTACCCACAAAGCCGAACCGACTGAAGCGGAAATGGCTGAAGCGATGCGCCGAATGAGCAAACAACAGCCGTTACACGCTTCTGCCGCTGCGGCGGGATCCGAAAGCGGATACTAGTGTTCCGGCCCAAAATTCCATGGATCTTTCTCTTCTGCTCCGGGAACGGTTTGGTTTCGAGGTATTCCGCCCAGCGCAAAAGCAGGTGATCGACAAAGTCATCGCGGGAGAAAACGTCCTCGCCGTGATGCCCACTGGGAGCGGAAAATCGCTATGCTACCAATTGCCCGCGCTCGCACTTCCAGGTCTAACGCTCGTCGTGTCTCCTTTGATCGCCCTGATGAAGGACCAGGTGGATCAATTAAGCCGTTTAGGCCTGCCAGCGACGGTGATCAACAGCACTGTTTCCAGGGAGCAGCAGAGAAGCAGGCTCGAGCAGGCAATCGCAGGCCGGATCAAACTGCTGTTCGTAGCGCCGGAGCGGTTTCAAAACGATGAATTCCGCGCCCGGCTGGCGCAATCTCGAGTGAGCTTATTTGCGGTTGATGAGGCGCACTGCATCTCGCTTTGGGGCCACGACTTCCGTCCCGACTATCTGCGTCTGCGTCACGTCATCCCGCAATTGAAATCCCCGCCTGTTCTTGCGCTCACTGCCACCGCCACACCTACGGTCCGTCGCGATATCCTGACGCAGCTCGAAGTGGCACACGCGACTCAGATCGTCAGCGGATTCGATCGGCCAAACCTTTACCTTGAAGTACGAGAGGTCGCAACCAACCATGAAAAAATTCGGGCCATTATAGAATTGACCCGCTGGGCGCCTCTCGGCATCGTTTATGCAGGAACCCGCAAGAACGTTGAAGAGATTTATGCGAATTTGCGGCACGCGGGTATCGAGGCCGCAGCCTATCATGCCGGGCTTGCACTAACCGATCGGAAAGCCATCCAGGAGCGTTTCATGCACGCCTCGGAGTGCGTCATTGTAGCCACCAACGCTTTCGGCATGGGCATCGATCACAGTCAAGTCCGCTTTGTCGTGCACGCCGACATCCCCGATTCCGTCGAGGCCTATTACCAAGAAATCGGACGGGCCGGCCGGGATGGGGATCCCGCCCGGTGCCTGTTACTTTTCAATTACGCGGACAAGTGGATTCCCGAATTCTTTATCGATTCGAGTCATCCGCCTGCCGACATTCTCAAATATGTGTTCGCCAAGCTCTGCCGGGCCGGGTCGCGCGAAATTGTGGGTGAGTCATGGCGTCGGATCTCCGCTACCAAAGATCACCGATTCCACGCCTCTGTCGCTCTACTTTCACGATTTGGTTACCTCGAGAAAATCCAAAACCAGCAAGGCCGTGGCGTTCGCATTCTAAAACGCGAAGATCCCTCGCTTGAGGGTATCAACTTCCAAGAACTCGAAGCACGGCGGCAATTCGAATATAAAAAATTCGGGGTTATGCTCAAATACGCCAGCCGCTTCAAAAAACATTGCTACCGGAGTTTCATTCTCAGCTATTTCGGCGAATGGAATCGCAATCGCGAATGCGGCAATTGCAGCCGTTGCGAACCCCAGAAATTTCCGAGAGGCGCCAGGGTGGAGGTGCCCGCCGCAGCACCGGCAGTCAAACCAAAACCAGGCGCGGCTTCGTCGGAATCGGCAACCATTGTCGCATTGAAGATTTTATCGTGCGTTCTGCGTGTACAACAAAAGCTCGGGAGGGAAAAGGTCGCTAAGATACTGGCGGGATCCTCGGATGCCTCGATTCAGAACTATCGGTCGCTCTCCACGTTTGGTCTCCTTTCCCGCTACTCGATCACATCCGTGACCGGAATGATCGACCATCTTATCGGGGAGAACTATATCGGGCAGGAAACGGGCTTAAGACCCTCAATCTACGTGACGTCCAAAGGCCAGGCATTTTTGAAGGAGAGGCCCGAAATCGAAATTCCCGGAGTCAGCCGCCGAGCGTGATCATCTCGATCTTTTTGTGGACACGCGGCTGATAATCGCCGCCTCGCACTTGTTCCCACCGGAGGTCGGAATAGCGATCGACACGCCCGCCCCAGATTCCCGAGATCTGCCGCGCGATCTCCTCGTCGGAAGCGCCCGAACGAAGCAGCGTTTTGAGATCAAATCCGGATTCGGCGAACAGGCAAGTCACGAGCTTTCCGTCCGCAGTCAGACGAACTCGGGTGCACGTTGAGCAAAATGGCTCGGTCACCGACCCGATAATCCCGATCTCGCCGGCACCATCGAGAAACTCATAGTCCACGGCGGGCGCGCTGCCATTGGCGTGGCCGATTTCCCGGACGGGGAAGCGTGAGTTGACCGTGTCGAGTATTTCCTTCTTTGTAACTGTCTTTTCCAGACTCCAAGCGTTGGAGTTTCCGACATCCATATATTCGATGAACCGCATCTCAAATCCGTTTGCTCGGGCAAATTGAACCAAATCCAATATTTCGTCGTCGTTCGTGTCTCGGATCACCACGGCGTTGATCTTGATGGGGGACATTCCCGTCTTCTTCGCAGCAAACAATCCAGAAAGAACCTCGTCCAGATTGCCCCGCTTGGTCAAAGCCCGGAACCGTTCCGGCTTGAGGGTATCGATGCTCACGTTGATGCGCCGGAGACCGGCGGAATACAGTGCCTCGGCCTGTTCGGAAAGAAACGCTCCATTTGTTGTCAGCGAGAGGTCCCCGAGTCCATCAAGTTTCGCCAGCCGCTTGACCAGCCCGGGCAGGCCCTTGCGCACGAGCGGTTCGCCGCCGGTCAGGCGAATTTTTTGAATTCCAAATCCGACAAAGATTCGAGCCAGGCGCTCAATCTCTTCGAAAGACAATACTTCTTGCCGCTCGATCCAGGTGTACTCGTCAAAGGGCATGCAATATGTGCAGCGGAAATTGCACCGGTCCGTCACCGAAATTCTCAGATCGTGCATTGGACGCTGCAGGACATCAAAAGTGGCCATGCGGGCATTATAGCTGATCCGAGACGGACCAGACATTCTTGCCAAGTATTCAGCCGCCGCAATAATCCTTGATCCCTTCAGCGGCGCCTCCCAAGCTTTGTGCTCAGTCTGCCGGCGCCGGCGTTTCAAGTTGCAGTACTTCCAAAGCAGCGTCACATAATGTACATTATGTAAACCAAGACCACTTTCGGCGCCACCCTACCAAAAATGTGGAAAACCTTGTGGAAAAAGCTGGGCCAGGGTCGGGATGAGATATCTAAGATCAATTTCTACAATAGGTTACATTGATTTCAGTTTATTATGGCTATGTTGAAAACGGCACAAAGAAACGCAAAAAACCGATGGTTCGTGCGTATGCCTGCGGGTTCAATAATTACAAGGTTGGGAAACTCTGCTGAGCGATAATGCCGGAATGGCGCGGGTTTGGTTCGGCACGTCGGGTTTCAGTTATAAAGAATGGAAGCCTATATTTTACCCGCCAGATCTTCCCGAAAAGCAGTTTCTCCGGTACTACTCCAGTCGGCTGAACAGTGTTGAAATCGACTATACGTTCTACAGGATGCCCAACGCAAAAACCATCGAAGCGTGGAAATCCGCGACGCCTGAAAACTTCAAGTTTACCCTTAAGGCATCTCAGCAAATCACACATCGCGAACGGCTAAGGGTGCCTTCCGACGCACTGGACTATTTTTTGTCCGTTGTTCCCGGGCTTGAGAACCGGTTAGGCGCGGTGTTGTATCAGCTGCCACCATTTTTCAAGTGTGATCTTCAGAAGCTGGAGACATTCATTTCGGTGCTTCCCCGTGGAATTTCGGCAGCATTTGAATTTCGACATCCGTCATGGTTCACAAGCGATGTTTACCGGCTTCTGGAGAAATACCATCTGGCCCTTTGCATCCATGACGCGGACGAGCACAGAACGCCACTCGAACTAACGGCGCCATTTGCGTATGTCCGCCTCCGGAGGACGGAATACAGCGGTCCGCTTCGCCGAGAGTGGCAGAAACGGATGCAGCATTGGGCCGATACGGGCACTGATGTTTTCGCTTACATTAAGCACGAAGATAATCCGAACGCGCCGCTTATCGCTTTGGAATTTGCGAACGGCTTTTAGTCGGGGTACGGATGATGTCGAATCGACGTGCAGTTAACCGAATGCAGAACAGAATTTTGAAAGAATTACTTTAAGGAAGTCGACCGATTCATTTCTTGCAAAATGTTTTTCAGATCTTCCAACTTTGCGCCGGCGTCGCCCAGCTTTCCCTCGGAGGTCAGACGGCGGTACTCGTTCAGAGCCCGATTGGCGCGATCGATGAGCGATCGTGAGTCGGTCGAGCGCGGTTCGGAGAGCGATTCAGCAGCGGTCGGCGGGCCGGGTGCAGGAGCCGCGCCGCCACGGCCTTCCAGCAACTGCGCCATCGCATCAGGAAACCGTGCGGCGTAGGCCAAACGGTCCTGTGTGGCGAGGACGACGAGACGAAGCTCTGGCATCGGGCTTCGCTCAGCCTGCAAATAGATCGGTTCGGCGAACAACAATGTGTCTTCGAGCGGGATAACGAGCAAGTTGCCGCGAATGACAGTCGAGCCCTGTTGGTTCCAGAGAGTCAGCTGCGACGAGAGCTGCGGATCCTGATCGATTCGGGCTTGAACCTGCAAAGGCCCATCAACGAATCGCGTTTTGGGAAAACGGTAAGTTCGCAGAGTTCCATATTTGTCGCCATCGCTCCGGCCGGCCATCCACCCTATTAAATTGTTCCGGTTCGCGGGCGTGAATGGAAGGATCGAGACAAATTCCTGCTCCCTTTCGCCTGGAAAACGCATGAGCACAAAGAATGGTTCGATAGTGTCCGCAGTGCCCTGTCCTTGTTGTCCCCGCCCCTGTTGCGCAATGGTCCAGACGTCTTCTCTGTTATAGAAGACCTGTTCGTTTTCGACGTGGTAAGTCGAGTAAATGGCAGCCTGAGCACGAAACAGCAGTTCCGGATATCGCACATGTCTTCGAAGAAAATCCGGCATGTCGCTGGCATTCGCAAAAAGAACCGGAAACATTTTTCGATATGACTGGATCAACGGGTCGCTTTCATCGAATACATAGAAGTGGACCGAACCATCGTAAGCGTCAATTACCGTTTTAATGCTATTGCGAATGTAGTTCAGGGAACGGCTTCCGATATTCAAGTGTCGAGCGTAGGGATAGCGCGTGGAAGTCGTAAAACCATCCATAATCCAATAGAGTCTTCCGTCTGCCCCGATGACGAGATAAGGGTCGAGGTCGAGCAGCAGGAAAGGTGCCAGCTCCGAGACTCGCTGCCGAATGTTGCGGCGCATCAGAAGGACACTCTCTGGGGTGATATCGTCGGCGAACGGAACCTTGGCGATGTCGCCGATGGTCCACGCGATCAATAAGCGGCGGAACAGCGACCCCATGCGGATTCCACCCGTACCTTCGTAAACGGAGTAGTTGTTGGCGTCGCCTTCCGGATAATTGAATTCCCTCTGGCGAGTCTTCACATAGACAGGCCAATCCGTAAGTTCGCCAAAATAGATTTCAGGGCGGGTGACGCGAATATCGGGCTGGGTACTTTCGACGGGCATGTTCGACAAAATGAACTCCGGCAGCCCCTCCCTGCTAAAACGGCTTACCGGATTCATAGTCACGCCGTAGCCATGTGTATAAATTAGCCTCTCGTTCACCCAATTTTGAGACCCGGACGGTAGCTTGTTCAGGCTTAACTCGCGTGCCGCGAGCATCACGGCCTGCTGCTTGTTGGCGACGAGATATCGATCGACGTCAATGTCGGGAAAATCGTAATAGGTTCGGATCTCTTGTATCTGCCGCAATGTCGCCTGCAGCGCGCGCCAATCCCACAGGCGGATGTTGTCAAGGGTTTCGGGATGTGCGGCGGGATCAAAGACCGCATTCGTCAATCGAGGTTCAAATGGGATCTCTTCGATACGATCAAGTGCAAAGGCTTTACGTGTGAATTCAATATTGTTTTTTATGTACGGCCGCTCCCGGACGAGTTCATTCGGACGCACGACGAAGGTCTTTACGTAAAATGGCGCAAGGCCGCCTGCCACAAGATATGTCAATGCAGGCACCGCAATGGCCACACCCAAATTACGAATCCGCCCGGCGCGTGAATTGCCCAGCGCGATGGCGGCCCCGAGCAGTAGCGCCGCGGTGACGAACCACAACCCGGGAATCACGATGTTGGCGTCGACGTACCGGACGCCCGAAAACAAACTGTCTTCCTCGAAAAGCAGCGAAAACCGGCTAATGTAGGTTTGGAGCGCAATCGCCGCCAGCAAAATGCCGAGAGCTATTGATACACCCTTAAAGCGGGCGCTCATATCCGTGACCGACAGCAATATGGCGGCAAGGATGCCAATCACACTGATGGCAAGAAACCAATCCGCCACTGATTCCAGAACTGGAAGAGTGAATAGATAAAAGGATATCGGACGCCCGAAGATCGGATCCGACATTGAGGGGGTAGGTACGCTGTTTATGAAAAGCGCGTAGGTGTTCCAATCGGAACTGAATGAGAGACCAAAGAACACGCCAACCACCGCTGCGGCTGGTGATGCCAAACGCTTCAGCGTTTCCGCGGTTGGAATCACGATAGCCTCTTGGCCGAATTGAAGAAAAGGACGCCGCGAATATCCGCCCGGCGGCATCACAAGCCGGAAGAGCAACCAAAGGACAAAGGCAGACACTACAGCAAATATTAAGAATACAGTTGCCTCTGCCTTCAGGCGATACCAGTACACCGGTTCGAAGCCGAGGCTCGCAAACCACAGACTCTCCACATAGAACGAGATTGATTGAAAGGCCGCGATTAAAGCAATGACAACGACGCCGAAACGCACGAAAAAGCGCCTCGCGAACCGGACATCAAAAGGACGCGGGTATTCGGGAGGACGCATTTCCCTTCCATACTATAGAGTTGTTCGGAAGAGGTCTAGTTTACGGTAGGGCCAAGACCGGTTACGAAATCGTAGCCCGTGGTTGCCGAACACAGCGAACCGCACTGTCCGTTGGTGTTGTTTCCCGCAACTATGTCGTGATAGTTGCTGGCGTAGGCTGGGCCGGTTGCTGTCGAGTAGAGATGCGGGTTACTTCCGGTCAGAGTGGCTTTCTTGGGCCTGGCGGCGTTTCGGATGGAATTGGCGATCGCGATCAAGGCCGCCCATTGCGGCGCACCCGCACTAGTCCCGCCGACTTCTTGCCAGCCGGTCGAGCCCAGAAAGGGGTTCGAATCGTAAACTGCAAATCCAGTTTGTGGATCTGCGTGGTAGGCAACGTCCGGCACTCCGCGTTTTGCGTAAGGGTTGAAGGGTTTCTGATAATCTGGCACGTCCTCATAGAGGCTAAAGCCCCCTCCCCCGTCCTTCCAAGCAGTTTCAGTTCCGTAGTCTCCTTTCGAGTTGAGTTGCAGTTTTGTACCACCAACTCCTGTGACGTAAGACGAAGTTGCGGGCCAGCATAAAGAAGCAACGCCCAGACAAGAATAGTTACCGGTGTCGCCTGCAGCCGCGACAAACGCCACGTGCGGCTTAACGAACCTTGAATCTAAAGCGAGTCTGTCTGCCTTGGAGCGGCCGTTCTCCGGAACGGCCCAACTTATCGATATCACACTTGCTCCAGAGGCAATGGCTCCATCACCGGCATCCAGCAGATCCGCAACGAAACGGCTGGTTTCCACTAATACAATTCGCGCTTTGGGGGCGAGCGCGTGTGCCCACTCTACATCGAGAGAACTTTCCAACTGAAACGACTGCAAACAAGAAGAAGAACAGGCAACGTCAGGCACTGGAACGATGCCTTTCGGATAGAAGCGTGTTTCAAGCCAGTCGCAGTTCGCGGGTGTACACCGCGGCAGACCGAACCTGTCGCTGAAAACATCGACATCGCTTTTAATCGTCGGATTATGAAGCGGCATGACGATTCCAATCGTCTGCCCTTCTCCTTGATTGGCAATGTCATCCAATCCGTAAGCATGGCGGATCTGGGCCGGAGTGAGCCCCACAATTTCTTTGCCTCCGGTCACATTCACGTAGAGAGAAGTAGGGGCGACAACCTCTGGAACCTGGCTGATGCCGTTGAACGAGAGCGATAATAGCAGTAGCAACGACAAGAATACGTGCATCATGGAGCGCAGATACTTGCCCTCTGGAAGCTTAAATATAGAAAACAAATCAGAAATCCTTTCTGCTCGGGCAACTGCTGTCCAAAGCGCCAACTTCTTGTATTGACACTCTCTTGTCGATCGCCCAACGGTTCTTCCCAGGCCGCAGTCCGCCATCTCCCCCATATATCGGAGGGAACCGCTCTTAACTTTAGCGTTGATCTCAATCGGATTCCCAAAGCGGTTGTTCGGCCCGGAACTAGACTCTTTCTGGTATGATGATGTTTTGTCTTCTGGTCGTTTTTCTGGCCGGAGGGGTCTCCTGTTTTTGTAGATTTCGAGGAGTTTTAATGCGTAAGCCCTTGCTTTTCTTACCCGGTCCGATGCAGGTGCCCGAGCAAGTGAGGGTCGCGGGCGACCGGCCGTTGTTCAGTCACCGGTCGTCTCAGATGTCAGAATTACTCTCGAAACTGGAGGCCGGCTGCAAGCCGCTCTTCGGAACTCGAGGTGACATACTTTTCCTCGCGGCGTCCGGAACAGGGTCGATGGAATCGGCAGTTGTAAATCTCACATCGCCGGGAGAGGAAGTCATCGTCATTGTTGGTGGAACGTTTGCGAAGCGGTGGGCCGATATTGCAACGGCTTATGGCGTGTCGGTTCACACTATCGATGTTGATTGGCGGCGGGGCGCCACGTTGGCTGAGGTCGATCGGGCCCTGAAACAATGGCCGAACGCCCGCGTCATTTTTCATACATGGAGCGAGAGTTCGACGGGCGTTCTGAACGATACGGCTGAAATCGGAGAATTAGTCCGGTCGCAGAACAAAATTTTCGCCGTCGACGCTGTATCCGGACTCGCGGTTTCACCGATGGCCATGGACGATTGGAATATCGATGTCGTCGTTGCGGGCTCGCAGAAGGGTTTGATGGTGTCTCCGGGTCTGGGCGTGGTTGCGATTGGCGCACGTGGGTGGGAAAAAGCGCAACAGTCCAACACCCCCAGGTTTTACTTCGATTGGAGGAAACTGAAAGGAGCAGTCCCCTTCACACCGGCACTCTCATTGTTGC
>WNFX01004462.1_pt1 | contig 13720 bp, 10 predicted proteins | sample 5400111 | NCBI WGS metagenome assembly WNFX01 (sample SAMN13153363, study PRJNA577476) | soil metagenome | isolation source: 40 cm soil or saprolite under grassland replicate 1 | place: USA:California | collected 2016-06-15
CCACACTCCAAAGCTTGACGCCGTCGGCGGCCCTCCACAGCAGCCGGCGAAGAAGCATCCCACACGACCCACTGCCATGGCGACCAACAGACCTGGAGCCGTCACGTCGAGAAAGACTCCGATTGATATATGAAGCCCCGCGAGCATGATCACAGCTGCCACTGGTGCGCTGGCGATGAACCCCTGGATGCACCAACCATTCATGAGGTGCTCGCGCCGTTTAAGGACGATATACCACACCTTTGCACCGATGATGCCGACCACAATGCCGACCAGTGTGACCACCCACCAGGGGCCGAGCGCAAGATGGCGGGCGGAAATCACCAGACCCTGGAGCGCCAGCGCGACAATCATGCCCAGCGTCACCATCGCTCCCCAAATGCCAGGAAGAATCCCCGGCACATGGGCGAAAGGGGTCAGGCACGTTCTCATATGTTCGTCCGACGAAGCGTCCGGTGCCCACCTGCGCCACAACCGAACGACTGGACGCAGCGAACCAGCCGCAGGGACCGCGTTCTCTTTCTCCCGCGATCTCTGTGCAGAGGTCGCGGACTCCAGCATGTGCGCTGTCACGACCCACTCACCCGCATTGATGCCGCGCACACGGGCCGTGAGTGAGATCGGACCACTCCCGGGGATAACCTCCTCAATCGTCTCGTCCTGGACCAAGCGATCGCCAGACGAGAGCCGCCCCTTCACATCGACGCGGCGCCCGGTAAACCTGACCGTGACAGGATAGGGCCCCGGATGCGGGACAGTATCGAACCAGTACGTCACCGCCAGAATCTGCTGCGTCGCACTCGCGAGCAAGGTCGTGAACCCACCGGACGTTCGGGCTGAGGTGTCCGTCTGGACGACATCACTTCGCAGCGCTGCCGCTCCTGCTGGACGCTTACGTGTCGCAGATCTACGTGTCATGCTCATCATCTCCTCTTGCTTGTCATCGGAAGAATTATCCGCGTACTTTTTTCGGCAATAGGGGAGTCTGTCTGCATCCTTGGAGAAGAAACGGGAAAGAGAATACAGCATCTTTCTCTCTTTTTCCTCTCTTCACTGCCTATTTTTGGTGGCGAGAAGCAGGTGAATCCCTCGATAACGTGATACAGGTTCTCTAACCATAAAGCCTGCCTCTTTGAGAAGAAGCGGTAAGACCCCCTGGAGATTCTCCCGGGCAGACCTGGCCTCTTTCAAGTGCACAAGCATTGCGAGAGAGAGCAGAAGCGCAGTCAAAATCTTGAGCGGAAGCGTTGTAGCAGGACCCACATCGGCTAACAAGAAGCGGCCCTCTGCCGTGAGCACTCGCGCAATCTCAGCGATTGCCTCTCGTTTGCTCTCTATTGGCAGGTGGTGAAAGACGAGCGTACTGACCACCACGTCAAATGACATCGGTGGAAAGGGTAGCTGTTCTGCGGACGCTTGCAGCAGTTCAATCGGATAGGCTTGAAGCTTTCTTTGTGCCAGGGAGAGGATCTGCGGATCAGGATCGATTCCTGTCAGGTGGGCACCAGGTGTCTCACGTATGGCCTCAAGGAGCAGTGTTCCTGTCCCGCATCCGATATCAAGCAAGCGTTCTCCAGCAGTCAGGTGGATGTCTTGCAGGACACGACGTTTCAAGGCACGTCCCCAGCCCATGGTTTCAATGACGCGATCATAGAAGGGCGTCAACCAATCTGTGCTGAGAGCCGGAATGAAATCGTTCTTCACGGTTACCTTCTTTCCGAAGCCTGTTCGCTGTTTGATCTCCTCTGAAGGATTGCCCGCCGCTGCCGCGAGTCATTGTTCAAGCCAAAACAGGATTACTGCACTCCTGCCATCAGCAAGGAGGAGCCATGTGAAATCAGACAGCGAGAGCTTCTGTCAACGCTTTCATTGTTGAAAACTTCCTCTCCTCTACCAGGTAAATATAGCTTCCCTTCCTGATGCCTGGCTGAGTTGCCACTGATGCTTCCCTGAAAGCCTTTCAGTGTCTTTTCGACGATAGGGTGTCGTTTCATCCTGAAGTTGACACGCACCTTACTCTCGGTGCAGTCAATAACATATGGAGTAGCCGGAGAGCGAGAAATGCGTCTCATTTGATGGAAGCACCATTGCCCATTGGTACTTTTCTGCTACTTTGTTATCTCTCTAGACGAATATATACATGATAGCATGGTACTATCCTCTATGGTAGAGATATCACAAAGGGTACCAGGCAGTTTTATGATATCTCATTCTGTACGAATGCTTAAATTACTTTACCCGGACTTCCCGACTACACCGTTGAGCCGGGGGAGATAAGAAAGGATCAAACGTGAAAAATTATAGACAACGTTCCACTCGTCGTGAGTTTTTGATATTTGCAGGTTTAGGGGCCGGTATAGGGTTGGGCGCAGGTGCGGGTATTCTGGCTCTGAGTGGGCAAAGAATATGGCCCTTTGATGGGGGAGATATAGGAGTGCGTCCATCGTTTCCCCGTGCCGCAAGCACTGGACGAGTTCGGCAGTACACCTTTGAAGTTGCACCTGTGAATCTCACTCTAGGTGGAAGGAACATCTCTACCTGGGCCTACAATGGAACGCTACCGGGACCGGAGATCAGGCTCATTGAGGGTGATACCTTGCGTGTCACCGTGAAAAACCGTTTACCGGAAAGTACTACTATTCACTGGCATGGTGTGCCGCTGATCAACCCCATGGACGGCGTCCCGGATGTCACGCAGCCCGCGGTCAAATCGGGGCAAGACTTCACCTATGACTTTCTCGTGCCTGCCGCCGGAACCTATATGTATCACTCTCATGCCGGTTTGCAATTGGATCGTGGACTCTATGGAGCGCTGATCGTCGATTCTACGAAAGAGGCCATGAATTACGACCACGATTTCGTCGTCGTGCTGGATGACTGGCTCGACGGGATGCCAGGGACACCCGAGGATGCCATGAAACAGTTGATTGCAGGAGGAGATCGCATGGGGGGTATGGGCGGTATGGGAGGAATGGGTAACGGGAATATGAAGTCAATGCAAGTCCCGCCCGATATTGTCTACCCACTCTATCTCATCAATGGTAAGAGTAGTGATGACCCCTTCACAATGCAGATACGCCAGGGGCAGAAGGCGCGCATCCGCTTCATCAATGCCTCCGCCTCCACGATTTATCGTCTCGCGCTCCAGGGACATCGTATGACGGTGACCCATACCGATGGGCAACCGGTCGAGCCAGTCGATGTCGATGCGATACGTATCGGCATGGGTGAACGCTACGATGTACTTGTCTCCGGCAATAACCCTGGTGTCTGGCAACTTGCTGCTCAGGTTGAGGGCACAAAAAGCATGGTACGCGCCATCCTGCGCTATACGGGGAGCACAGCTCCACTGCCGCCAGCAACCTCTGTTCCGCCTGAACTCATGCGCCAGATGCTGACATACAATATGCTCAAGGCCGCCCCGGGACTCGTCGTTCCACCAGCAGGCAATCCCGATCAACTCATCCCAATACAGCTCAGTGGAGGTATGGGACAGTATGTGTGGAAGATCAATGACCGGGTATTCCCACAGGCTGAACAGATCGCGGTAGGAAAAATGCAACTGATTCGTTTCCAGTTCGAGAGCAAGAGTATGATGCCCCATCCCATGCACCTGCACGGGCACTTCTTTCAGGTTGATAATGGAACGGGACGTGGTCCATTAAAAGATACCGTACTGGTGGATCCTATGCAAAAACTGGCAATGAACTGGATCTCGGATAATCCCGGCTCCTGGGCATTCCACTGCCACAATCGTTACCACGAAAATGCTGGTATGATGCGCGTTGTCAAAGTTGGGTAACAGGCTCCATACCGACGGGAACGTTAGAGAGAAGGAGAGCAGCTTCCCCGAAGAAATGTTGCTCTGTTTCTCTCTTTTTAGATCCGTTTTCTCCTTCCTCGTCAGCAGGGTCTCAGGCCACCCGTCGTTTGTTCTGATCTAGAATGGGACGGTGGATGTTTCCTACTGTGAAGAGAAGACGCCGACCATCAGGCAAGTATGGTGCCGCCTTGCTCACTCGTTCGCAGAGGATTGTCAAGTCTTCGTTGAGTTGCTGATCATTGAAGGGGCGAAATGTGACGCTCACAGCATTCTGGTTCGATGGCTTTAATGGCGGCCTCGCGGTCGTAATCCACACGTCGGAACTGGATGGAGTAGCCACTGCTGTCAGCATCGAGGAGAACATAGCTCGCTTGTAAGCCTGTCGTGACCGGGTTGCTCACACTACCCAGGTTGACAGCGCGCACCTCGCCTACGCGGCGATCCAACGCAATATGATATTGTTGGCGAATTCAAAAACGAGCATCCTTCTGAGCTTAAGCGCATATGTGTCCAAATTGGAAAATCCAATCCGCCGACAATATCTTGTAGAGGTTCTCAAAGGCAAAAGCAAGCTATTGCTGCGGTAGCTCAGTGACGGTAGTACTTCCGGCGGGAAGAAGACCCAGACGTGCTTTGCGAGTAGTAAGCCGCTGGTGCATTGCAGATTGTGCCAAGACATCAGCAACGGGATCTGATTGCGGCCTAATTGCTCCCATTTCCTGCTGTAAACGGGCATGAGCTACATCGGCATGGCTTTGGATGCGTGCAGTAATGTCGTCAATAGATGACGTTCCACCAAGTGCGCTGTTCACAGCATGAAGTGCATGTGCAGCACGCTCCTCTGCATTTGCAGAGGTATCCAAAGATTGCAGGGTTTGGAGTTGACGCATCATCGCTGTATGCTTCGCTTCAAGGGCACTCATAACCTGCTCGTATTGAGCTTGAATAGCTTGAGTTTTTTCAAGCTGGTTGTTGAGCGGCGTAAGAGTACTCTCCACTTCTTGAAGGCGCTGTTCGACTGTTGCAGCCAAATCTTCACGTGGAGGCTTCAACTGCAGAAGTGCGTCTGCCTGAGTATTCAGGGTTGCCTCCTGTTGATGAAGCTGGCTTATCTGCCGATTGAGTCCAGCGATTGCCCCAGCATTTTCTGCCTGTGCTTCACGTAAATCGGAAATGGCTTGTTCCAGATCACGGATATGTTGCTGCACAACGGGAATGGATTGCGTATCAATCGCTGCATCGGCAATTTGATGGAGCCATGCCAAAGACAAAATTCGTGCTTTCTGACGAAGAGTTTCCATGAGTTACTTCTCCTTTTCACGTACATTTTTTGATCATTGCTTAGCAATCAGATGAGCAACACCTCTATGCCAGGTGTTCGAAGACTAATGCCTGCCTATACCCCCTTTCAATGTGCCGAATGCGTCGTCTGCTATTGACCTGACCACGTTGATTCTGAGGAGTAGCCTGGTCGGGAAATGGACCGATACCCCTCGGGAGGACCTTGTGTTGTTAGCTGTTGAAAATCAATCTGTTCGTGGGGGTTTCTCTCCAGCCTTTGAACAGCAGTTTCAGCCGCATTCAGTAGGTACTGAGGTTCTTGCGCTTCGTTGTAAACCTCTTGATAGTCACATTGCATCTGCGCATAGTGCTCCAGCTGTAATGTCTTACTGTCAGGATTTGTAGCAGGATTCCCCAGCAGGTTACCTAAGCGCTCCTGTACTCTACTTGCTTTCTCCTTTGCGGCTTCAAACAAACCACTTAATTGAGTTGCTGCGACTTCAGGGATAAGTGCCAGGAGAACTTCAATTCGGGGCGACAAATCTCCTATCTGCCTACTCAATAGGCTGATTGCATTCACTGCCGCTTGCTTCGCCTGTATAGCACTCTCCCGAGCATTTGTTGCCACTGCCACTGCCCGTCGTCGTCGAACGAACACAACTGCCAGGACTCCTGCTGCACCTAAGGCAACCAGAACTGCTAGCGTCATCCAAATCCAGGTGTAGTCGGGGCTAAGCTTCTTCTGAACCTGCTTGAGAAGGTCAATGGTGGCCTGGGTATAGTTGCCATTAGTAAATTCGGAGCGGATGCTGAGAGTCATCTGCTGGAAATCAGCAGCGGTCATCTTTGTGCTAAAATTACTCCCCAAATGGAGAAATGGCTCATTGCCTTTCGCCAAGATGAGAACCATGAAGTTTGGCCCTCCCCAGTTAGGGCATTTAGACTGTATATAGTAAAAGTAGTTCCTCAAACTGCTACCAACAAGTTTATTTTGGCTTACAGTAACCACCCGCGTATCTGCCTGAAGGGAATCATTAATTGCCTTAGCCTGATTTACTATATCTACGATCCGACTTCCAAACAATTGGGCATCGTCGGAGACAGTGTCGCCGCATGATCCGGATGGCATCACTTGTTGCGCATGCGCAGTCTGCGCTTGCAGGCCAAAAAACGTAAGCGCTAACATTACAAAAAGTACGACGAAAAGAGGTAACCGCTTGAGAATTGTCATCATCTGTTCTCCTCTTTATCTTTCCCCTTCTTTCCCTATGCTGATTCATACCATTCATTGTGAGAAAACTCTTCACGCCACAGGATAGCAATTTGGTCAAGCATCACCTATGGATGAAATTGTTGGCAAATTGGATTTTCCAGTTTGGACACATTGATATGATAACTCAGAAGGATGCTCGTTTTTGAATTCGCCAAGAGGACCGCCAGACGCATACGCTGCTCCTTTGTGCTTTGTCCACCGTGACGTGCAGAGTCCTCAGGGTTTCGGGAAAGCTTCGGCCCGGCATCTTTCTGTCTCTCTTGATGTAAAGCCTCTGTCAACCATCCGCCCCTTCAGTGTAGCAGAAATGAACGTCCCAGTCTAGATCGGTTCAAAGGACTGAGGCCTGACACCCTGGTCAGCCTTTCATTTCATGTTACCCGCAATGGTTGTCTTTGTTGACGAATCTTCCAGAGCAGGTAGGCAATGCCGAAGAGATTCATCACGATTCCTACCCAGAGCAACGGCGTTTTGTAGGCGTTGAGAAACAGCGCGATACCGGACAGTCCAATGATAGCAAACACATCAGTCAGGTGATGGGCGCAGCAAGCGAGCATTGCGATAGTACTGGTCCCGGTGCTAACAGTCACGCCACCCGCCATTGCATGCAGGTGCATGCGCCGCAGGTATGTGTAGAGACCTATCTGCGTGCCAAATCCGGCGATGATCGCGCTGACGAACCAGAAATCGTCGAGAAGTTGCTCAGTTGCATGCCCCCATCCCTGAGCAAGTGTAATGGTACCCAGGTAGAAGACGAGCAAGCCTGAAGCTGCGAGCAATCCAAAGGTAAGTGGTCGCCATAGCGACTGATATCCTGGCTTCTGTCGTTGTAGTGCTCTATCGGTCTTTACAGTGTCCATCGAAAGCTCCTCGTCGGTACATCGCTTACGTTACGGATCGTCAGTTCAATGCTCTTTGTCGTTGCTCCAATGACGGGGGTTCCATCGGCAAATGTTGCCGGGAAGGAGAGCGTACCCTTGCGATGGTGCCCACCAGTTGGTGCATTCCAGGCTACAGGTTGTACCTCCTGCCCTTTGTCATTGCGTAATACTGCTAGTTGCCGCAGATTGTAGCTATCAAGGTCCACGGCGTGGGTATCCATCTCGACCGCGAAGACCGGTCCGGCGGCACGTCCCTGCCAGGTGACGATAATAGTGACCTGGCCTCCTGCGTTCGTCCGGGTCATTGCGTCAGATGGCGTCGTGGTCGTAGAGCCGTTTGCGTTTCCGGACGCGCCTCCATTGCTGCGCGCCCAGAGGATGAGTCCCAGGATCACCAGGAGTGCGACGAGCAAAATGAGGAATGCAGGTCTACCCCTCACTGCTCTCTGTCTCTTTGCCTGTCCTTTCATCATTCTCTCTTCCTTTTCTTTCCATCCATCATGTCTGGTCGCCCTCTTTTCACTTCCTAGTCTCGCATGCTGTGCTGAGGTTCTCGTGAGTGCTACCTGATGGCTGGCTGAGTATATGGCGGATGATGCTTCTGTCGTGCTAGAAATACTAGCAACAGAGGATGTTCTATGGTATAGAAACATTACATGGATAGAGAAACGCTGAAAATGAGAGCCGAGACGAACGATATTAAAGAGGAGTAACTGAAGAGATGAAGACTCTCACACTACCTGTCAAGGGCATGAATTTCGCCGGATGCGCTCCGGAGATTGAGAAAAGCCTCAGCAAGCATGATGCCATCGAGCATGTGGATGCAAGCTATGTCTCGCAGACCGTTACGGTCAGGTATGATGAGACGAAACTGAGCGAAGCTCAACTCCAGGCGTTGGTCAACGACTGCGGCTTCCTCTGCGGAGAACCGCTGACGGAAAGTGGTCAGGTCGATCACCAGAAGGATATGCAGCACGCCGGCACGCCTCTGATGGCTGAAAAGCGCGCACAGCCAGCAATGGATCAGCGCGCTCACGCCGGGATGGGGGGCATGGAACACGATATGAGCGAACCCGCTCTGGCGAAGGCGATGGAAGCTGATATGCGCACGCGCTTCCTCGTTTCCCTTGTGTTGACGATCCCCATCGTGCTCTACTCACCACTGGGCATCAATGTGTTCAAGATACACCTGCCCACCCCCTTCGGCATCAGCCCGAACTGGGTGCTGCTTGTCCTGGCGACGCCTGTCGTCTGGTGGGGTGGCTGGATCTTCCACTCAGGAACCTGGCGTGCGTTGCGTAACCGCGCGTTAAATATGAACGTCCTGGTCAGCCTGGGGGTGCTGGTGGCCTATTTCTTCAGCGTTTTCGTGACCTTCTTTGCGCCTCGGGTTGAGACGAGCTACGACGCGGCGGCGATGCTGGTCACGTTTGTGCTGTTTGGTCATTGGATGGAGATGCGCAGCCGTCGTGGCACCTCTGATGCTCTCAATGCTCTGCTACGCCTGGCTCCTTCGCAGGCAAATGTGATTGAAGCGGATGGAGAAATCCGCACCGTACCGGTCGAGCAGGTACAGGTCAATACGCTGCTCTTGCTACGCCCTGGCGAGAAGGTGCCTGTGGATGGCGTTATCATGGAAGGCGAAAGTTCGATCGATGAGAGCATGGTGACGGGAGAAAGTCTCCCGGTGAGCAAACAGGTGGGCGATGAGGTCATTGGAGGAACGGTCAACGGTTCCGGCTCACTGCGCTTCAAAGCGACCAGGGTAGGCAGTGAGACCGCACTGGCTCAGATTGTCCAACTGGTGCAGACGGCCCAGAACTCCAAAGCGCCGGCACAGCGTCTCGCGGACCGGGCGGCGGAATGGCTTGTCCTGGCAGCGGTCTCTGCCGGTGTGCTGACCTTCCTGATCTGGTTTTTTGTCATTGGACAAACCGCCCTGTTTGCACTTACATTGGCAGTGACCGCAGTCGTGATTGCCTGTCCTGATGCGCTCGGCCTGGCAACACCAACGGCGGTAGCGGTTGGGACGGGTATTGGGGCCAGGAATGGAATACTGATTAAGAATGCAACGGCCCTGGAACAGGCCTCCAAGATCCAGGCCATCATCTTTGACAAGACCGGCACCTTGACCGAAGGGAAACCGTCGGTGACCGATACCATCCTGTTCGCCGCCGGGAAAACGCAGGGACTGGATGAAATGAAGCTCCTCCAGGTGGCAGCGACGACAGAAGCGGACTCGGAACATCCCCTCGCCGGGGCTATCGTCCAGGGGGCAAAAGACCACCAGCTGGCGATCTTACCATACCGCCAGTTCCAGGCGATTGCTGGTGGGGGCGTGCAGGCCCTCGTAGAGGACCGGACCATACTGGTGGGAACGGCCAGACTCCTGGCTGAGCACGCTATTCAGTTGACGGCACAGGAACAGGAACACCTCGCGGCATTGCAGGCACAGGGAAAAACCGTCATGGCCGTCGCCATGAATGGTCAGGCGGTGGGGTTGATCGCAGTTGCCGACCGTGTGCGGGCAACATCGCGCGAGGCCATTTCTGAGCTGCAAGCCCTGGGCATCCAGGTCGCCATGCTCACCGGTGATAACCGGCGCACGGCGGAGGCGGTCGGGCGCGACCTGGGTATCGCCAGGGTCTTTGCTGAAGTGTTGCCCGCCGACAAAGCGCAGTACGTCAAAAAATTGCAAGGCGAGGGGCTGTTTACCGCAATGGTAGGAGACGGTGTAAACGATGCACCTGCTCTGGCCCAGGCGGACCTGGGCATCGCGATTGGCGCAGGCACCGGCGTCGCTGTTGAGACCGCCGAGATCGTGTTGATGCGCAGCGATCCGGTGGACGTGCTGGCGGCCATTCGGCTCTCAAAGGCCACGGTGAGGAAGATGAAGCAAAACCTTTTCTGGGCAGCGATCTATAATGTCATCGCTATCCCTGTCGCGGCTGGTGCGCTCTATCCCCTGGGCATTCTCCTCGTTCCAGAGGTAGGTGCGCTGGCGATGAGCGCCAGTTCGATTACGGTCGCGACCAACGCGGTGCTGCTGAAGGGCGCGGAAAAGCATCTGCGAGAAGCGTGATGAGACCAGAGCCGGTGAAACTCAGCCATCCATCAGCATACCCACAGGTGACACTCAAATTGTCATGTCATACTCGGTAGCAAAGAGAGAGGCATATCGTAGCGAGTGATAGGAAACTGACCTCTCCTCATAAATCAGAGAGAATTGAGGAGAGGTCAGATACAAAAAGCGCGGTATCGCTTTTCTATAATCCTAACTTGTAGGGGCGCACTATCCATTTTTTGTAGTTTCTCTGTCATTCATGGGTGATTGTGGTGGTGATGAGAGAAATATGCGCGATGCTGTGACTGATTTGTGAATATACTGCCCCATACTTGCTTTGAAGAAACATCCGTGATATTGATGATCATTGGTGAAATCTCACCGTCCTCACGCGATAGAGCAGAGTATGGATGATAGCAAGGAGAAGAGCGTTATGTTTACGACGATTCTTGTTCTACTTGATGGCTTTGTATAGGCAGAGAAAATATTACCAGTGACAGTGTGCATTACACGTTATAGTGGAGAAAGCTGGTGTTGATTCGAGCAGTCAGCCTGGCAATAGAATAGTAGCCTGCTGTGATGACGCTTGATCCCTCTATCGCCCAGAGGGGTAGATGCGGAACGGGTAGAAGTGGCACAGCACTTGCGGCAGGTGGCGGCATCGGAGCTGCTGGCTGGCATTACTGTAGAAACTGACGCGCATTACGGTCCTGCTGCTCCAACGATCCTGGCAGAAGCGACAGCCCATACTGTTGACCTTATCGTCATGGGGGTCATGGATATACGGGCATTACCCGTTGGATGCTGGGGAGCATTGCCGAGAAAGTCATACGCTCTGCGCCTATCCCCGTCCTTGTGTGGCGTGTAGCTGCTGCATTTCCACAGACCAGTGTCTCTTACATAGAGTCTCCATTACGTGTCCTTGTCCCGTTTGATGGGTCTGCCTACGCCGATGCAGCACTGGAACCAAAGGGACTCTTCTCTCGCAAGAATTGTGAAACCACCAGTCGTGGATCAGCGTAATGAAATGTATGCCTACAAACTCGAAGGGGCATCAATCAAGCGAAGCAGTTTCTCACCCGTATCACAGAGCTCATCCGTGAAGGGTCTATGGTTCCGACCATTGCCCAAAAACAGCTCATGGTGAATTGGTCTGTTGCGCTCGATCAAGATGTCGCGGGAGCGTTGGTACAGTTAGCGGAAAACGGTGAGAATATGGAAGGGCTGGTGCATTTGGTGGTTGCTCCATGATTGCGATAGCAACTCATGGCCGAAGCGGTCTCCAGCTCTGGACGATGGGAAGTATCACCGAACGCGTGCTGCATACCATCAGGCTTCCTCTCTTGATTGTGCGTCCAATAGAAACGACCGACAACAAGCCAGAAGCGCCCAGAGAAAAGTTGAGCGTTTTGTAGAGGAGAAAGGAAGAATACTGAATGTCATGTCGTCCTCCCGCAAGACAGGGTCAGGTTCTGCTCGATATGCATGATCTCACCAGTATCGCCGGGATTTCGCAGCACGAGGCCACTCAGAGGCTGGCCCAGGAAGGCTACAACGAGCTTCCTACCACCAGAGGACATCAGTTCCTCGCTCTCTTGCTCGATATCATACGTGAACCGATGTTCCTGCTGCTCATTGCGGGCGGGGTCATCTATCTGTTCCTGGGCGATGTGCGCGAAGCTCTGGTGTTACTCGGTTCGATCTTCGTGATTATCGGCATCACGTTCTATCAAGAGCAGAGGACCGAGCGGGCGCTAGACGCTCTGCGTGACCTCTCCAGCCCTCGTGCTCTGGTGATCCGCGATGGTGAACAGAGGCGCATCGCAGGGCGCGAGGTGGTACGCGGTGACCTCGTCATCCTGGCTGAAGGTGACCGTGTGCCCGCTGATGGCATCCTCCTTTGGAACAACCACCTGTCTGTTGACGAATCGATGCTCACCGGGGAGTCCGTGCCCGTCCGCAAAACGGCCAGTGAAGGTGATGCCACTATGACCGGCATGGGCCGTCCTGGAGGCGATGATCTGCCCTTCGTCTTTTCGGGAACATTGGTGACACAGGGGCAAGGGCTAGCCCGTATCCTGGCAACGGGATCACAGACGGAACTGGGCAAGATCGGCAAGGCCCTGCAAACCATCGAGCCAGAAGAGACGAGCTTACAGCGTGAAACGGGGAGGCTTGTGCGCATTCTTGCTCTTGAAGGCCTGGCGCTCTGTATACTGGCAGTCCTATTATACGGGCTGCTGCGCGGACACTGGCTGGATGGCCTGCTGGCGGGCATTACGCTGGCGATGTCGCTGCTGCCAGAGGAGTTTCCGGTGGTGCTTACGATCTTCCTGGCCCTGGGTGCCTGGCGGATTGCCCAGCGACGAGTGCTGACGCGCCGTATGCCAGCTATTGAGACACTGGGATCGGCAACCGTGCTCTGCGTTGACAAGACGGGAACGCTCACGCTCAATCGTATGTCGGTCACATGCCTGTTCGCGCATGGCGTTTTCTATGATCTTGGCGAGCACGAAGAGCAACCGTTGCCGGAGACCTTTCATGAAGTCGCAGAGTTTAGTATGCTCGCCAGCCAGCAAGACCCGTTCGACCCGATGGAAAAGGCGTTACGCCAACTGGGCGAGCGCATCCTGGCCCACACGGAACACATCCATCGCGATTGGACGTTAACACGCGAATACCCCCTCTCACCGGCCCTGCTGGCCCTCTCGCATGTCTGGAAATCACCTGACGACGAGGAGGCATACATTATCGCAGCCAAGGGAGCGCCCGAAGCCATTCTGGATCTCTGCCACCTGGACGAGCAGGAGCGCGCAACACTGATGCATGCGGGGAGTCGCATGGCAAACGACGGTCTGCGTGTCCTGGGCGTCGCCAGAGCGTCCTTCAAACAGAGCATTGCTCTGCCGAGTGAGCAGCACGACTTTGCCTTCTCGTTCCTGGGCTTTGTTGGCCTGGCGGACCCCGTGCGTCCGAAGGTAGCTGACGCAGTCAAAGAATGCGATACGGCGGGCATACGCGTCGTCATGATCACCGGTGACTATCCTGCCACCGCGCAGCAGATTGCGCGACAGATTGGCCTGGACGAGGCATGCCTGCCAGGTGGATTACGACCACTTGGCGCAATCAGCTTGCGTGATACCCTGCGCCCCGAGGCCCGCGAAACGCTGGCGCAATTTGTTGCGCTGGGGGTTCAGATCAAAATTATCTCCGGCGATCATCCCCAGACAGTCGTTGCGCTGGCAAAACAAGTGGGCCTGGACGATACTGTTCAGATTTGACCTCTCTGTTATACTCAGGCCATGATGACGGAAGAGCAGATAGGCTATCTCAACGAAAAACTGAATCACGTGTTGGCAGAACTGAGTCAGACGCAAGAAGAACTGCGAGCGACGAAG
>WNFX01004465.1_pt1 | contig 13717 bp, 8 predicted proteins | sample 5400111 | NCBI WGS metagenome assembly WNFX01 (sample SAMN13153363, study PRJNA577476) | soil metagenome | isolation source: 40 cm soil or saprolite under grassland replicate 1 | place: USA:California | collected 2016-06-15
CTTTCGGCCGTCATTACACCAGCATCCCGCGTCCGGCCGCACTCACGGCCGAAAATGTTTTCGCGGCATTACGCAAAGGCCGGTTGCGCCTGACGAGTCCGCCATGTTCGATTGTCGATCTTGCCAGCGCGATCTACTTCATTTTCCTCACGCATCCGTTTCGAAGACGGCAACGGCAATCGCCTCTTGGATGCGCCGCGCCAGCGCGACCGCACGTCGGTCTTGAATCCAAATCACAAACGTGACAGACATGTAGGTTGATGAAGATCATCGCTTCCATTTTGCTTGTGCTCGCCATTGGCTTAAGCGGCTGCCAAACGTTCGCGCAAAAACAGAAAGAGAAAGGGAAGAAAGCGGCGGTAAGCAAAGCGACGGCGAAGCCACGCGAGGAAAATGCCGATGTCGATTTTGAGGCGTTTGTGGGGCGGCTGCGGAAAGCGGTCGCGGCCCACGATGTGCAGACGCTCTCTGCGATGATGACCAATGATTTTGGATACCAGCTCAATCCGGAGGCTTCGGGCAGCGGCGTGTTTCAATATTGGGACGAGCAGGGCCTTTGGCCGGAATTGCAGGGCATTCTTTCCGAAAAATTTGTGCAGAAAGGCGCTTACATGGTCGCACCGCCGCAGTTCGCCGACGAATCGCTTAATTACGACGGCTACCGCGCGGGCGTTCGTCGTGTGAACGGGAGCTGGAAGTTCGCCTATTTCGTTGGCGGCTGAGCTGCCGGAAAGTTCACGCGCGTGAGGAAAATAAAAAACGCGCCCAAGTCGATTGCCGATCTTGGCTTGCCGCACCGTCCGCCGTTCGTTTTTGTACGTGAATTGATCGCGTGCAAGCCCGGCATTTTCGCGGAGTGTGCGACAATTTTTGAAAGCGACGATCCAATGTTCGCCGGTCATTTTCCCGGCAACCCGCTCGTGCCTGGCGTGATCCTGACAGAAGCGCTCGCGCAAACGGCCGGGATCGTGGCGGCCGCGGTGTATACGGAAAATGCGAGACCACGCTTTTTGCTCTCAGCGATTCGGGCAATGAAATTTTTTCACGCGGTCCATCCGCAGGAACGGATTGTTTTGCGCGCCGAAAAATTGGCCGAGGTCGACGATCTGTTGCAATTCAAAGCGGAGGCGCTGGTCAATGGGAAACAGGTTGCTGCCGGGCAAATCGTACTAAGCATCGCACCCGACCCGGCACCGGATTGAGACGGCGTTTCAGCGCGCGGCGGAAGGTCGCGGCGGCTGCTCCAAATCGTAGATCGCGCCCCAATCGCCAGACGCAACCAACCAGGCGGTCTTTTCCCACGGCCGCGCGCTCGTCGGGTAATTGCTTTGTTCCTCTCGCCCCCAAAATAGATAACGAGCATGCAAGCCACGCGCGGTTTCCCGCCAGTTTCCCGCGCCTTCCATCAACTGGCGGAGCTGATTCTCCGTCCCCGCGTAATCAAAACCTTGCGTCCAAAGATGTCCTGGATAACCCATCACGACCTTCCGGCCCTGGAGTAAAAGTGGATGATTGTAGAGTGGATAGGCGGCGAAGCGGGCTTCTACCGGAATGTTTCGCGTGGCGAGTCCGACTTCATCGAGTTCCGCGCGATTCGCAAATCCAAAGCCAGTTCTTCCTGCCGCGAGGCCGCCGAACAAGCTGACAAACCCGGAGGCAAAGAGTCCGATGCAAACGGCGACGCGCGCCTCGAGAGGCCATCGCGCGATCAGATCGGTCCACAAAAATGGAAGCACGAGAAAGTAGGCCCAGATCATGAGCTTTAAGTTGTCCCATTCCCACGGCGCAAATTTAAAGAGCAGACCGGAAATAAAAATTGCAGCCGCTGGCAGGAGGAACGCGATTTTCTCGGGCAATTTTTCATTCCGATTGATCCCGAACTTCCAGAGGCGCCAGCAGCAGATAGCGAGCAAGCAAAGCGCGAGCGGAATGAAGATGCCGAAGTTTGTGAACCAGAATTGGAAAATCGTTGGTCGACCAAGCTCGGGATCGTGCATAACCCAACCGGGGTTCCAATCGAGCATGGATGCGGCGTGAAAATTATCGCTGATCAACCAGACGAAGAAAGTGGCTGGAACAAATGCGCCCGCAATCAGGATCGCGATGTGTCGGCGCATTGGCGGGTCACCGCCGAGAAACAAGCAGACGAGGACGGCTGAGAGGGCGAGAAAAGTGTGCACATGGAACAGCGGCATCGAAGCATAAATCGACAGTTCAACCCAGAATGGCAGGGGCGGATGATGTCGATCTTGCCGGGTTTCTGCGCCATAGAATTTGTCGCGCCAGTGCCAGAGCAGGAGCAGGCCAGCCGGAATCGCATAAAGCAAGCCGCGCTGCGTTACGAACATCGCCAGTGGAATGCTTTTCCAAGCGATTGCTTTGTCGCCTTGATAATCGAGGAATTTAAAAAACGTCGAGGAGCGGAGTATTTGGAAGCCGGCGATGCCGCCGTTAAAGAGAAAACCGGCCACCGCAAAGGAACCGCCCCAGCGATAAAAAGCATAAAAGGTCGCAAGCGAACCCAGCAGTCCGGTCCAGATTAAGCCCCGTGTTAGATCGACATGCAGACAGCAAAGCAGGGCATTGAACAAATCAATGCCCGCCGGATATCTTAGTTTGCTAAAGACGTAGATCGGATTGTCCGGCCAGAGAGAAACCCCGTTCGCGAAATTTCTAATATAAGTGATGTGGAGCGCGAGATCGCCGAGATTGTTCGGCGATTGGATTTTCAGTTCCTCGCTGTCGATATAAAGCAGCCAGCAAAAGGCGCGAAATGCGAAAATGGCGAAAAACGCTGCCAAGATCCATTTCCATGCATCCCGATATTTAACGAAAGAAGAATGCTGCGACACGACATCGGCGCCGCCTGGCTGTTGCCATCTCGTATCGGAAAAAATGTTTGCTTCCGCTTTCGACGACTCTAAGACATCAGACTTAGAAGAATCCGAGGCTATTAGATATGCTGCAATAGCCGCGCCGAATATAACCGAGATAGCCGCGATCAAGAAGGTCAGGCCGCCGCCAACCATTCCGAGAATCAGGCCGCAAGCGGTCGAAAAATTGACGAAAGTTACCCCGGCGGAAAGCCATTTCATCGCCACCGCACCATTTCTCTAGCCGGACCCTTTCCCTTTGAACTCGGGTCGCCGGCCGGGGAAGATATCCTTGAAAACCTTGGCATTGAAATACACTTTCGAAAGGTCCTGGTAAGCGCGAATCCGCAAAGGTTCGGTATAATAAACCTCGTGTAATTTCGATTCGACGTCGGCGATTCGGTCCTCCTGCACGAGGAGAAAAGCGGCATCGAGCTTCGCGGGAAGGCTCTTCTGCTCGTAATAGCCGATGTGTGGAAAATCATCCAGCATCCACGGCAGCGGATAGGCGCTGGTACGGATAATGTGTCCGGTCAACTGATAGTAAACTGGATTTCGCCGGACGAGGGCAAACAACGGATCGGTCAGTTTATAAATGTCGTTGTAAGTCTGGACATAAACGTAAGGCTCGCTGTCCGTCGTGCAGTGAAAGTAATTGAGCCAGATTGTCGATCCAAGCGAAGCGCACAAGAGCGTCGCCCATATAACATATGTCGCGAGACGATATCTTAGAGGAACAATAACGAGTGCTGCTCCGAAGATGAACAAAAAAGGCCAGATAAAGCTGACGATGCACCACGGGGTTTTATAGTGGACGATGCTGTAAGCAATCAGAGTCCCTACGCCGTAGATGGCGAGATAACGCAGGCTGACGTTCTTGAAGCGCTGATAAGACAAACAGAAAATTAAACCGGCGAGAACGGGCCACTCATAGCGCACGATCAACGTCGATACCCAGTAATGCCAAGGCTTTTCATGGCCATGCCCCTCGTGGCCGGTGGCAAACCAGGCGGCGTAGGCTTGATAGAGACCTTTTACACCGCTCCAGTGAAAGAATGTTCCCGAATAAAAAAAGACGAGCAGCCCAATGCCGGTCACGAGGACCATTGCAAGATCGACATAATCCCAGCTCTGCCGGACTGGCCGCGCGTCCGGAGGCCGATCGAGCGCGTTAGAAATCCACAGCACCGGCACGGCAATCAGTGCGCAACCGACATGGATGACATAAGTCTCCTTCGTCAAAATCATACCGGCCATTCCCATGCCGACGCACCAAAGGTAATCCGGCGTTCCAAACTTCCAAAGACCGAGCAAGCCGAGAATGAACAACATCGAGAAGAGTACCAACCACACTTCGTGGATCGAGTAGCGCCCGTAGAAAACGAAACCGGGCGAGACCGCCATGGCCAGCGCCGCCATGCGACTGACGCTTCGTCCGACGAACGGCTCGAATTTCATAGTGAGCCAAACGCAGGTGATGCTTACGAGCACCACGGGGAGGCGTAACGCCCAGAGATTCCGGCCAAACAAAGTTTGCGAGAGCAGCACAACGTAAAAGTGCAGCGGGCCGTGATAATTTGTCGGATCGTATCTGTAAAAACCGTTTTTAATCACTTGATCGACAAACCAACCGTTGATCCCCTCGTCGAAATGCGGTGGCTTGATCCCGAGCAGAAAAAAGCGCAGGAACGCCGCCAGCCCGATGATCATCCAGGGAACCCAATCGATTTCCGCGAAGCGCGTTCGCCATGCGGCCACCTGATCGCGCAGCATCGGAAAATCTGCTAGCGCGCCACCGTCCCCGCTGCTAGTACGCGCTGCAATGCGCATTCTCGTAACGGGCGGCTGCGGTTTCATCGGGAGCAATTTTATTCGGCATATTTTGCAACATTACAAGCCGGCCAGCGTGACCAACGTCGACGCGCTCACTTACGCCGGTAATCTCGCCAATCTTGATGGCGTGGTCGAGGAACATGGCGAACGCTACGAATTTTTCAAAGCCGATATTGCCAATGCCGACCAAATGGACGCGCTCATGACCGAGCATCAATTTTACGCCGTAATTAACTTTGCCGCTGAATCGCATGTCGACCGCAGCATCAATTCGCCCCTTAACTTCATTCACACCAATGTCGTCGGCACGAGCGTGCTGCTCGATTGCGCGCGTCGCCATGGCGTCCAGCGTTTCATTCAAATTTCCACCGACGAAGTTTATGGATCGCTCGGAAAAACCGGCAAATTCACCGAGAAATCGCCACTCAATCCGAGCTCGCCGTATTCCTCGAGCAAAGCCGGGGCCGATCTTCTCGCTCTCGCCTGTCACAAAACTTACGGCCAGGAAGTGATCGTGACGCGTTGCTCGAATAACTACGGGCCCTATCAATTCCCGGAGAAGTTAATTCCGCTCATGATCATCAAGGCGTTGCGCGACGATCCGCTCCCGGTCTATGGCGACGGTCTCAATGTGCGCGATTGGATTCATGTCCAAGATCATTGCGCCGCGATTGTGGCGGCGCTGTTCGAGGGAAAACCGGGAGCGATTTATAATTTTGGGGGCGACGGCGAAATGGTAAATCTCGATCTGGTCAAAATGATTTTGCAGAAACTAGGCAAACCCGAGACCCTCATTTCGTTTGTGACTGACCGGCTCGGGCACGACCGGCGTTACGCGATCAATTCCTCGCTGGCGAAGCGCGAGCTGAAATGGAAACCGCGAAAAAGTTTCAAAGGAGGCCTCGACGCCACCGTTCAGTGGTACATCGACAATCCATCGTGGTGGGAAGCGTTACTCGAACGGGCGGAAAGATATTGAACTTGTAGCCGCGGTCTGCGACCGCCGAAATTAAAGAGATCGGCGCTCATAGAGCGCCGCTACAGACGAATGAAAATCGCAATCCTCGGCGCGGGTGGCCGCCTCGGCGCCGCGCTTATGCGCGAATATCGAGAAAAATTTGCCGTCACCGGTTTCAACCACGCGCAACTTGATCTCTTCGATCACGCGCAACTGCGCGAAAAGCTTGGCGCGCTCGATATCGATCTTGTGATTAACGCCGCCGCCTTTACCAATGTCGATCTTTGTGAAACGCAGCGCGAAGAAGCCTTTCGGATCAATGCTGAGGCGCCGCGCGTTCTGGCCGAGATTTGTCGCGATAAAAACGCCAGGCTCATTCACTTCAGCACCGATTACGTTTTTGATGGCGAACAGCGAGAACCGTATAAAGAGAATGACAAAGCGCAGCCGATCAGCGTTTACGGAGAATCAAAGCGGGAAGGGGAGAAATTAGTTCTGCAAACGCAAGATCGACATCTGATTGTGCGCGTCTCTTGGGTTTTCGGTCCGGACCGCCCCAGTTTTATCGACGGCATGATCAAGCGCGCGCGGGAAAACGATCAGGTCGATGCTATCGCGGACAAATTCTCCACGCCCACTTACACCCGCGACATCGCGCAAATGCTTCCTCAATTTTTCGATATCGATGTTCCCGGCGGTATTTTGCACTTCGCAAACTCTGGCGAATGCAGTTGGCAGGAATATGCGCAGCATGCGCTGGATTGTTGCCGTTCATTAGGCATTGCGCTCAAAGCGAAAACAGTCGCTCGGTTGAAGCTTGCCGATATGAAAAACTGGGTGGCGCGCCGCCCAGTTTATTCCGTTCTTTCGACCGAGAATTACATCTCAATCACCAGCGGTACGCCGCGCGGCTGGCGCGAAGCCGTGGCCGAGGACGTGCGGAATTACTTAAAACCCTAGAAGACGTCCCTAACGGACTTCGAACCGGGCGGCGTTCCGGCTGCGCCGAGCAGCCAGCGGGCAAAGCCGAGACCCGATCCAATGGAACTGAGCAGTCTTCAGACGAAGCTGAGCGGTCTTCCGGCGACCCCGAGCATCGTTCCGGCGATCCCGAGTGTCGTTCCGACGACGCCGAGATGCCTTCCGACAACACCGAGACTCGTTCCGGCAACCCCGAGTACCGTTCCGACGACCCCGAGCAGGCTTCCGGCGACCCAGAGCGTTAATCGGGCGACGCCGAGCTGGCTTTTCACGAGGGAGACAGCGGCTTTTGGATCGGCCAGCAGCGCAATCTTCCTGGGAAGATCGCGAAAGTCGGGGAGTTCAAGTTATTCGGCGAAAACATTTTAAATATTTTGCTTGTCAAGTAGGGTGCCGCTGTTCAGCATCCGCCGAGCCCCAACCCTGCACTTAAGACGGCAACGGCGTCTTGGATTTTGCTGTAAGAGTCAACTCGGCCCCGGCTTCGAGTTACTTTAATGAGGGTCATCTTTCTTAGGCGTACTACACCTGTGCCGAGGCTTTGGCCCGGTTCACTTCGATTTGCCGGAGTTAATTGGATCGGTGGTCTCAGCCTCGCGCTCGCCGCGCTGGTTGCGGCAAGCCCGGCTTTTGCCGTCAGCGCGCACTGGCTGACCAATGCAGGCACCGGGGATTGGAACACGGCAGGCAACTGGGATAATGGCGTGCCAAACGCCGCTGCTGATGTGGCAACCTTTGGCAACTCGTTCATCACCGGCGTCTCGCTTTCTGCGAACACGCAGGTGAGCGGCATCCTGTTCCTCGCGGGCGCGAACGCGTTCACCATCACCGCGGCCCCCACGTTCACGCTGACCCTCAGCGGCACGGGCATCACCAACAACTCAGGGATCACCCAGAACTTCGTGACTGCTGTTAATGGTTCCGGCAGCCGTGGAATAATATCATTCACTAACAGCGCGACGGCGGGGAGCAATACAGCCTTCACCAACAATGGTGCCACGGGGGTCGCCGGCACAAACGGCGGCACCACGCAATTCTTCAACACCTCCACCGCGGGCAGCGGCACCTTCACCAACAACGGCGCCACGACCTTGGCCGCAAACGGCGGCACCACGCAATTCTTCAACACCTCGACCGCGGGCAGCGCGACTCTGATCGCCAACGCGGGAACTTTAGGGGGCAATGGCGGTTCGATCTTGTTTGTTAACGATTCCACAGGCGGCACGGCGCGGGTGGAAGTCTTCGGCAACGGCAACCTGGACATCAGCAGCCACAACGCTCCGGGCGTGACGATCGGCTCCATCGAAGGAACCGGGAATGTTTTTCTCGGAGCCAGGAACCTGGCCGTGGGCAGTAACGACCTGAGTACAATCTTCTCCGGAGTGATTCAGGATGGCGGCATCAATGGCGGCACCGGTGGCTCGCTGACCAAGACCGGCGCGGGCAAACTCACGCTCTCGGGCGCAAACACCTACACGGGCGCGACGACAATTAACACAGGCACTCTCAATATTCAGAACGCGACCGCGCTGGGCACGACGGCTGGTGGTACAACGGTGAACGATAACGCCACCTTGCAGATTCAGGGTGGCATCACTGTAGGCGCCGAAGCGCTTACCCTGAGTGGTGTACAGGGGAAGTTGGAAAGCGTTAGCGGTGCAAACAATTACGGCGGCTTGCTGACGCTAGGCACGGCCAACGGCGGTTTCTTCCCCTCTCACAGTTTCATCATCTCGGATGCAGGCAGCACACTAAATCTGACTAACACGGGCACGATTACCGGGACCGGTTCTGCCCTGTATCTGTCCGGCGCGGGCGCTGGCAGCATTTCGAGCATACTCGGCATGACCAGCAGTTATCTGATCAAGGATGGCACCGGAACCTGGACGCTCTCCGGAGCGAATACCTACAACGTCTCAGGCAACAGCACTACTAGCTTCGGCACTAGCATCTATGATGGCATTCTGAAACTGAGTGGCGCAGGTACCTTAGGCAACGCCAGTAACGGCCTTTACATGGACGGCGCTGGCAGCGGCGACTTCGGCGCCTTCCCCACGCTTGACTTGAACGGCACGTCTCAGGGCGTTGGCAACCTGGATGGGGGAGAGGTTGGCAGTGGCGGCACGATTGTCAACAATGGCAGCGGCGCGGTCACGTTCACAATTGGCAACGGCAACGGCGGTGGCGGCAACTATGCTGGAGTTATCGCGGATCACACGAGCGGTACCGGCACCATTGCCTTGACCAAAACCGGCACTGGAACAATCACACTTTCCGGCGCGAACACGTACTCCGGTTTGACGACAATCAGCGGTGGTATTTTAAATATTCAGAACGCAACGGCTCTGGGCACGACGGCTAGCGGTACCACGGTGAGCAGCGGCGCCACCTTGCAGATTCAAGGCGGCATCACCGTGGGGGCTGAGGCACTCACCATCAGGGGCACCGGAGCAAGCGGCGCCACGGGAGCTTTGGAAAACGTCAGTGGGACAAACAACTACGGCGGCTTGGTGACACTCGGTGCAGCGAGCACGATCTCCTCGGATACTGCTGGTGACACTCTGAATCTGACTAACACGGGCACGATCACTGGGGCAACTTTTGGTCTGACCCTGACCGGCGACGGCAACGGCAGTATTTCCAGCATCATCGGCACGACCACCGGCACGCTAACCAAGAACGGCTTTGGAACCTGGACGCTCTTGGGCTCGAACACCTACACGGGTGCGACGACGATCAACAGTGGTATTCTAAATATTCAGAAAGCGACAGGCTTGGGCACGACGGCCGGAGGCGTGACGGTGAACAGCGGTGCGACTTTGCAGATTCAGAGCGTCGTCGGCATCACTGTGGGGGCCGAGGCGCTCACCTTAAATGGTGGGACCTTGGAAAATGTCAGCGGGACGAATAATTACGGCGGCTTGGTAACAGTCGGCGCGGCGACCGCAGGCTACATTACCTCGGATGCAGGCACGCTTAACCTGACCAACACGGGCACGATCAGCGGAGTCGGTTCCGCCTTGGATCTAGCCGGCGATGGCAACGGCACTATTTCTAGCATCATCGGCGCGACCATCCAATATCTGCAGAAGGACGGCGCCGGCACCTGGACACTCTCCGGCGCCAACACCTACACCAGCAGTCCGGGCGGTTATGGAACGATCATCGATTCCGGCACTTTGAGACTGAGCGGCTCCGGCACATTGGGCAACACCAGCAATGGCCTCTTGATTGAGCCATATTCCGGTGGCACTCTCGACTTGAACGGGACGTCTCAGGGTGTTGGTCTCCTCGTGGTTGCTTATGGCGGCACCATACTTAACAATGGCGGCAGCGCGGTCACGCTCACTATCGGTAACGGCGATGCTGATGGCGGTTACGAGGACGCGGGCGCGGTTATCGCTGATCACACGATCGGTACCGGTACGATTGCCTTAACCAAGACCGGGACCGGAACGTTCACGCTCTCAGGCGCGAACACCTACTCTGGAGTGACGACGATCAGTGGTGGTATTTTAAATATCCAGAACGGATCGGCCTTGGGGGCGACGACGGGTGGCACCACAGTGAGCAGCGGCGCCACCTTGCAACTTCAGGGCGGGATCTCTGTCGGAGCCGAAGCGCTCACCATCAGAGGCATTGGAGCGAGCGGCGGGACTGGCGCCTTGGAAAGTGTCGATGGGAATAATTACGGCGGGTTGCTGACACTCGGTGCGGCCAGCACAATTTCATCGGACGCCGGCACGCTTAATCTGACCAACACTGGGACGATTACCGGGGCAACTTTTGGTCTGACACTGACAGGTAGCGGCAACGGTAGCATCTCGAGCATTATCGGCACAACTAGTGGCGCGGTGATTATGAACGGCGCCGGCACCTGGACACTCTTGGGCGCGAACACCTATACCGGCGGCACGACCGTCAACGGGGGCATTCTGCAATTAAGCGGTGCGGGCACTCTGGGCGGTACCAGCGGTGCGTTGACCGTCAATACCGGCGGCACCCTCGATTTGAATGCCACTTCTCAAGGCGTGGGCAACCTTACGGGTACGGGCGGCACAATTGTCAACAACGGTGGCGGCGCGGTAACGCTCACGATCGGCAACGGTAACTTCGGTAGCGGCACCTACGCAGGGGTGATCGCGGATCACACGAGCGGGATCGGCACCATCGCCTTAACTAAAACCGGCACGGCAAAAATCACTCTCTCTGGCGCGAACAGCTACACGGGTGCGACCACGATCAGCAACGGCATTCTAAATATCCAGAGCGCGACGGCCTTGGGCACCACTGCCGCCGGCACGACGGTGGGCAGCGGTGCCACCTTGCAGATTCAGGGCGGCATCACCGTGGGAGCCGAAGCGCTCACCATCAGTGGTGTTGGAGAAACGACCGCGACGGGCGTTTTGGAAAACGTCAGCGGGACAAACAATTACGGCGGATTGGTGACGCTCGGCGCAGCAAGCACAGTTTCTTCGGATGCGGGCACGCTTAACCTGACCAATGCGGGCACGATTACTGGTGCCACCTTTGCTCTGACGTTGACCGGCGCGGGCAACGGCAGTATTTCGAGTATCATCGGCACGACGAGCGGCACGTTGACTAAGACCGGGGTCGGAACCTGGACGCTCTTCGGCGCGAATACGTACACGGGCGCGACGACGATCAGCAACGGGATTCTCAATATCCAGAACGCGACGGCCCTGGGCACGACTGCCGCCGGCACAACGGTGAGCAGCGGTGCTACCTTGCAGATTCAAGGCGATATCACTATGGGGGCCGAAGCGCTCACCATCAGCGGTGTTGGAGAAACGACAGCGACGGGCGCCTTGGAAAATGTCAGCGGGACAAACAACTACGGTGGCTTGCTACACCTCGGCGCGGCGACCACGATCTCCTCGGATGCGGGCACGCTGAATCTGACCAACACCGGCACGATTACTGGGCCCCTTTTTGGCTTGACGCTGACGGGCGCGGGCGATGGCAGTATTGCTAGCATCATCGGGACGACCAGCGGCACGTTGACCAAGACCGGCACTGGCACCTGGACGCTTTCCGGTGCGAACACTTATACCGGCGCGACGACGATCAGTGGAGGCATTCTCGATATTCAGAGCAATACGGCTTTGGGCACGACCGCCGGCAACACGACGGTGAGCAGCGGAGCTACTTTGCAGATTCAGGGCGACATCACCGTGGGGACCGCCGAAGCGCTTACCATCAGTGGCATCGGAGCAAGCGGTGCCACGGGCGCCTTGGAAAACGTCAGCGGAACAAACAACTACGGCGGCTTGGTTACCCTCGGGGCTGCGAGCACGATCTCCTCGGATGCGGGCACGCTTAATCTGACCAACACGGGCACGATCACCGGAGCCACCCGGGGGCTGACGCTGACGGGTGCGGGCAATGGCAGCATTTCAAGTATCATTGGAACGACCACCGGCACGCTGACAAAATCTGGAACTGGCAACTGGACGCTTTCCGGTGCGAATACCTACACGGGTGCAACGCAGGTGAATGGCGGCACTCTTTTAGTTAATGGATCCACGGCTTCCGGTTCCGCGGTATCGGTGACCAACAGCGGCAGCACGCTCGGAGGAACAGGCACCATTAACGGCACAGTGGCGGTCAACTCCGGCGCGTATATCCTCGGTGGAACTGGTGCTGTGGCGAGCGGCACTCTCACCTTGAATAATAGCCTCACGCTCAACTCCGGCTCGATCATCGAACTGGCGTTCGGTGGTTCCTTCGCTCATTCGACTCTGGCCCGGACCGGTTCAGGAACGTGGACCTTTCAGTCTAATCAAGCGTTTAACTTTATCGACCTCGGCGCTACGACCGGATTTTATAACAACATCATCACTGGTTTGGCTGCCAATCCAGGCAGCGAAGGATCTTGGACTATTATGAACGCCGGGTGGACTGGCACCTTTAGCTACGATGGAACGGGCGATATTGACCTTACTGTGACATCAGTGCCCGAGCCGAGCACATGGGTGGGTGGCGCTCTCGCGTTTGCTGCGCTCGTGTTCACGCAGCGGCGGCGTTTCGTTCGAAGCCGAAAACCTTAGTCGGCCACTGCGGAAGGCGAATGCAGTTGGCGCAGGAATTTGCGCGAGATGGAAGTGATTGCTGTTCCGACCACGAAATATAGCGCGCTTGCGGGAATTGTACCGCGCCCTTGGCGCGACGTTGTTGTCGATTATGTTAAAAGTTTCCTATCTAAAAAATGAAAACCGGCGTCTTCGCATTTATCCTGTCGATCGTTCTCTGCATCACGTCACGCGCCGAATTGAAATTCGAGCAGACGCAGATCGAATTGCATCCAGCGGTCGCAGACAAGGAAGCCGTTGCGCACTTCAAGTACGAGAACACGGGTGACAAGCCGGTTCGTTTCAAATCCATCCGGACCTCTTGCGGTTGCACGGTTGCGCAGACGCAAAAGGAGGAGGTGCCGCCGGGGGAAAAGGGCGAGATCACGGCGACGTTGAAAATTGGCGGGCGCACCGGCACACAGGTGAAAGCGGTGACGGTGGATACGGACGATCCAGCCCATGCGGTGACGGTGCTTACGCTCAAAGCGGTGCTCCCGGACATGCTCGAAATCACACCGACCTTCGTTTATTGGACCGACGGCGAAGCGCCCAAGCCGAAGACGGTTGTTGTCCATCCGGGCAAAAATTTTGCGGTCAAAGAGCTCAAAGTCACTTCGTCGAGTCTCGAATTTTCGGCAAAAGTTGAACGCAAGAATGTGGCGGGCGATTTCAAGATCGATATCGAACCGAAACAGACCACGCACGCAGCGGCAACCACGCTCACCATTCAGCCTGACGATTCCGCAAAAATATTTTACGTGAACGCGCAGGTGATGAACACGCCGGCTACGCAGTAATCTGTGACGCCGTCACTTCTGCGCCAGGCGCTGGTTCTCGTCGCCCTGGCGTTTTTGCCTGGAATCGGCGAGGCGATTTATTATCGCGATAAAATCTCGTGGCAATCGCCAATTCCGGCTTCCGAAATGGTCACGCTCACCCAAGCACGCGCCTGGGGCGAGAACACGATCTGGGTCGAC
>WNFX01004467.1_pt1 | contig 13714 bp, 11 predicted proteins | sample 5400111 | NCBI WGS metagenome assembly WNFX01 (sample SAMN13153363, study PRJNA577476) | soil metagenome | isolation source: 40 cm soil or saprolite under grassland replicate 1 | place: USA:California | collected 2016-06-15
CAACCTCGCTGTACTGCCCGGGACGGAACGGCGCGTCACCCACGGCTCTCGCATACTGGTTGGCGTCGGCCAGCATGGTGGGCGACGCATAGGCGTCGACGATCGCGATGGTCTTGCCCTTGCCGTCCAGGCCCGAATGGGTGACACCGTAGGCGCCGCGGTACTGGCGTGGCGTGTAACCGCACAGCGCGTATGGCTGGTGCTTGCCGTAGGCGGCCGGCTCGTCCGTCGCCGTCTTCTGCGCCCAGTACTGCGAGCACGGGCCCGCGACGTAGAAATTCGGGCCAGGTGGCGGTAGCCCGTCGAGCGGCCGCACCGACGCCCTGGCGGTGTCGAGACCAGTGATCGTCAGCACCGAGCCTGCCAGGGAGTCGGGCACGCTCGCGTTCTGCTCCGGCGCCCGAGCGACCTTGCCGCCGGGCCCGCGGAAGCTGCCGAAACGAACGCTGAACGCCTGCTGCACGCGCGCGGCTGAGCCCTGTATGGCGATGTAGTGCGCGTTTGCCGATCCGACCCGCAGGCCAACGGAGGTAAGCCAGGTGCGGACGGCCGTGATCTGGGCCTGCGTGGTGCCGAATCGCTGCTGCGCCCGCGCCGGGGTCAGGTAGTGCCCGTACTCGGGGCTCCGCGGATCCGAGACCGCGCTCGCGTAGGCGGCCAGCCCGGCCGGGTCCCGCCCGGCCAGGTAGACGCGGGCGCTCACGGTGCCGCGGGTGACGGAGGGAGCGGAGACGCGGTGCGCGCTGGTGGCCCACATGGGCCAGGTACCCGGCACTGGCGCTCTGCGTGGCGCCGCGGCTGCCGCGGCCAATCCCGCGGCCCCGAGCGCCGCGGCCCCAAGCGCCGCGGCGGCGACCGCGGCGGTGAGCACGCGGCGCCCTGTTGCGACTCGTCGCATGGAGGGATCCTTTCCTGGGGAGATGAACCGGCAGTTACCCTCTGAACACAAGGCACACCGTACAGTAACCGCCAATGCGCGCGGGACGTCACAGTCGCCAGGGCGTAGCCTCGCGACAATCGTGCCGCGGGGCAATGGGCCACGCGGGCCCGTGGCCAATCAGAGATCTTCGGCGCGGTGCAGTTGGCCGCGCTGTTACGTGACGGTCAGGTAGACGAAGCTGGCGAGGCCAGCGACCAGGCAGTAGATCGCGAACGGGGTGAGCGTGCGGGTCTGGAAGTACCTGGTGAGGAAGCGAACCGAGAGGTAGGCGCCGACGCCCGACAGGATGCTGCCGACTATGATCTGGCCGCGGATCCCGGCGCCGAGCGGCCCGGTGAGATCAGGGATCTTGAGCGCCCCGGCGGCCAGGATGACCGGCGTGGCCAGCAGGAACGCGAACCGCGCCGCGTCCTCGTGGGACAGGCCGCGCATCAGGCCCGCGACCATGGTGACCCCCGACCGGCTGATGCCGGCCGCCAGGGCGAGGATCTGCGCGGAACCGATGATCACAGCCGCGGGATAGCCGATGTCGGCGAGCCTGCGGTCCGAAGCGAGATCCAGCGCGGCCTCCCGTTGCCGCAGCGCCCGCTGGCCCGTGGCGTGCCGCCCCGGGGCCGCGGCGGCCGCGCTCACCTCGGCCGCCACCTCCTCGTCGGCGCGGCGAGACGCCTTGCGGCGCAGCCGCTCGCCCCCCAGCAGAATCAGCCCGTTGATGGTGAGGAACACCGAAGCGGGGATCGGCTTGCCGAGCAGGGTGCGAAACGTATGTTCAAGCAGAAGGCCGGCAATCCCGACCGGGATCGTGGCCAGGATGACCAGCCACGCGAGCCGCTGGTCAGCGGTCTCGACCCGGCGGTCGCGGATCGAGGTCAAGAACCCGCCGATGATCCGCACCCATTCGCGCCAGAAGTAGATCACCAGGGCGATCGCCGTCGCGACGTGCAGCCCGACGATGAACGCGAGGTAGGGGGATTCGGGGGCCCCGACATTCAGGTCGCGAGCCCACTGGCCGCCGATGATCGCCGGGAGCAGGACGCTGTGACCGAGGCTGGACACCGGGAAGAGTTCGGTCACTCCTTGCAGCAAACCGATGACGGCAGCTTCTGGGTAGGTCATGGCGGGCGTCATGGCGGCCTCTCACTCCGGCAGGACGACGGCCCTGCTCACATTAGACGCGGTAATCATGCCAAACGGCTGCCGCGCGATGACGCCCGCTTGCCGCTTTTCCGTAACGTGCTGGTGATCCCCCAGCCCAGTGCTGAGCCGGATCGCGCCCGCCCGAGCCGCGCCGGGAGGGCCGGGCTACCGCTTGCCGGGTACCGCGGGCGTGTCGGCGGGCCGGCGTCGGCTGATCTTTGATCCCAGCCATACCAGCGGGTCGTATTTGCGCCCGGCCACCCTCTCCTTCATCGGGATCAGCGCATTGTCGGTGATTTTTATATTCTCCGGGCAGACTTCGGTGCAGCACTTGGTGATGTTGCAGTAGCCGAGCCCGAAATCCTCCTGGGCAATGGCCCGCCGGTCCGCGGTGTCCAGGGGGTGCATTTCAAGTTCCGCGACGCGCATCAAGAACCGCGGCCCGGCGAACGCCCGCTCATTGTCCTGGTGGTCACGGATCACATGACAGGTGTCCTGGCACAGAAAGCACTCGATGCACTTACGGAATTCCTGCGACCGGTTCACGTCCACCTGGGCCATACGGAACTCGCCCGGTTTCACCGCCGGGTCGGGCGCGAACGACGGGATCTCCCGGGCCTTCGCGTAGTTGAAGGTCACATCGGTCACCAGGTCGCGGATGACGGGGAACGTGCGCATCGGAGTAACCGTGATGGTCTCGTCCTCGGCGAACGTGTTCATCCTCGTCATGCAGGCGAGCCGCGGCCGGCCGTTGATCTCCATCGAACACGAGCCGCACTTGCCTGCCTTGCAGTTCCAGCGGACCGCGAGGTCGGGCGTCTGCGTGGCCTGGAGCCGGTGCAGCACGTCGAGGACCACCTCGCCCTCGTTCACCTCGACCTGGTAGCCGGCGAGTTCGCCCTCGCCGGCGTCGCCGCGCCACACCTTCAACTCTGCCTGGTAGCTCATTGGCCCTTCTCCTCGGCGGTCCCGGCGGCGGGGGTCCCGGCGGCAGGCTGCGCCCCAGGGATGGCGGCGATTTCCTCGCCGGTCATGTACTTCTTCAGTTCCTCGCGGTCGAACAGCGCGATCAGGTCCTCGCGCATCGGGTCGATCGCCTGGCGTTTCAGCACCACCCGGTCACCATCCAGCGAGCAGAGCAGGTTCACCTTGCGCCATTCCGGAGACATCTGCGGGAAGTCGTCGCGGGTGTGGCCACCGCGGCTCTCCTCACGCTCAAGCGCGGCGCGCGCCACGCATTCGGAGACAAGCAGCATGTTTCGCAGGTCAAGGGCCAGATGCCAGCCGGGGTTGTACGCGCGCCCGCCCGGCGCGCTGACCGTTTGCACGCGCTCACGAAGCTTCTCAAGCTGCGCGAGCGCGTTCTCGATCTCGCTCGCCCGCCTGATGATGCCGACCAGGTCGTGCATGTTCTGCTGCAGCTCGGCATGCAGCGCGTAAGGGTTCTCGCCGAGGCCGGCGTCGCCCCGTTCCAGGGGCAGGACCGCCTCCGCCGCGGCCGCGGTCACGTCGGCGTCGGCGGCGGCCGGCGGCGACGCCAGCTCGTCCACATACTCCGCCGCGCCCGCGCCCGCACGGCGCCCGAATACCAGCAGGTCGGATAGTGAGTTACCGCCGAGCCGGTTGGAGCCGTGCATCCCACCCGAGACCTCGCCCGCGGCGAACAGCCCGGGAACCAGCGCCGCCGCGGTGTCCGGATCGACCTCGACGCCGCCCATCACGTAGTGGCACGCTGGCCCGACCTCCATCGGCTCCTTGGTGATGTCGACGTCGGCAAGCTCCTTGAACTGGTGGTACATGGACGGCAGCCGCCGCAGGATCTCCTCGGCGGGCAGCCGGGAAGCGACGTCGAGGAACACTCCGCCGTGCGGCGAGCCGCGCCCGGCCTTGACCTCAGCGTTGATCGAGCGCGCGACTTCGTCGCGCGGCAGCAGTTCGGGCGGCCGCCGGTTGTGGTCCGGATCGGCATACCACCGGTCAGCCTCCTGCTCGGTCTCCGCGTACTGCCCGCGGAACACGTCAGGCACGTAGCCGAACATGAACCGCTTGCCCTCGGAGTTTTGCAGCACCCCGCCGTCACCTCGGACGGATTCGGTGACCAGCAGGCCACGCACCGACGCCGGCCAGACCATGTGGGTCGGGTGGAACTGCACGAACTCCATGTTCAGCAGCGTCGCGCCGGCCAGCAGCGCGAGCGCGTGCCCGTCCCCCGTGTACTCCCAGGAGTTGGAGGTGACCTTGAACGACTTCCCTATCCCCCCGGTGGCGAGGATCACCGCCGGCGCCTCGAACAGGATGAACCGGCCGGTGTCCCTGACATAGCCGAAAGCGCCAGCGATCCGGCCGGAGTCCTTGATCAGGCGGGTGATGGTGGTCTCGGCAAAGATCTTGATTCGTGCCTCTGGGTCGCCGTGGGCCACCGCATCCTCCTGCTGCAGCGCGACCACCTTCTGCTGCAGGGTGCGGATCATTTCGAGCCCGGTTCGGTCACCGACGTGGGCGAGCCGCGGGTACTCGTGACCGCCGAAGTTCCGCTGGCTGATCTTGCCGTCCTTGGTCCGGTCGAACACCGCACCCCAGGCTTCGAGTTCCCAGATCCGGTCCGGCGACTCCCTGGCGTGCAGTTCGGCCATCCGCCAGTTGTTGAGGAACTTGCCGCCCCGCATGGTGTCGCGGAAGTGCACCTGCCAGTTGTCCCGCGGGTTCACGTTCCCCATCGCCGCGGAGGCGCCGCCCTCGGCCATCACCGTGTGGGCCTTGCCGAACAGCGACTTGGAGATGACGGCGGTCCTTTTGCCGTGCAAGCGTGCTTCGATGGCGGCCCGCAGGCCCGAGCCGCCCGCGCCGATGACGACGATGTCGTAGGAATGGCGCTCGATCTCAGTCATTGTGGGTGGTCACCTCAATTGAAGAAACGCAGGTCGGAGAGGGCGCCGCTGGCCACAAGCATGATGTAGAGATCGGTCAGCATCAGCGTGCCGAGCGTGATCCACGCGAGCCGCTTGTGTCTGGCGTTCAGCTTCGAGACCTGTGTCCATATCCAGTACCTGGCCGGATGCTTGGAGAAGTGCTTGAGTCGGCCGGCGGTGATGTGGCGGCAGGAATGGCACCCCAGCGTGTAACCCCACAACAGCACAACGTTTATCAGCATGATGAGCGTGCCAAGGCCGAATCCGACCCCGCTCGTCTTGCCGTGGAACGCCTCGATCAGGTCGTAGGTGTTGAGCACGGAGACGAGCAGCACGAAGAAGAAGAAGTACCTGTGCAGGTTCTGCAGGATGAGCGGGGCCCTGGTCTCGCCGCTGTAGCGGGCGTGCGGCTCACGTACGGCACACGCGGTTGGAGCCTGCCAGAAGGACCGGTAGTAGGCCCCCCGGTAGTAGTAGCAGCTCAGCCGGAAACCCAGGATGAACGGCAGGGACACGATCGCGTACGGGACGATCGACGGCACCTTGCCGAACCAGGTGCCGAGGCTGCTCGACCCCGGGGCGCACGAGCCGCTGACGCACGGCGAGTAGAACGGCGTCAGATAATGGAACTGCGGCACCCAGTACCAGCGGCCCATGAACACGCGTACCACCGCATAGGCCACCCATATGGTGAGCGCCACCGCGGTGACGGCGGGTTCACGCCACCAGGTGTCCGCGCGCAGGGTCCGGGCGGCGATCTCCGCCCGGGTCCGTTCCGGCGCTTTGGTCGTCGCCTGCGTCATTGCCCGACGCCTCCGTAAGCTCGCATGGTCATCCTGCGCGCCGCGGTTCCCGCCCCCCCGGGGGGATCCCGGGGGCGTCCCCGGGGCCAGCACTGCCGCGCACGCTGCTGACGAACCCTATTCCAGTCCATCTCAGCATGCGACATGAGGTCACGTTTCGGGCGTGTGACCCTCGCTACACTCGAGGTGACTCGATGGCCAGAGCGCGCCGCAGGAAATCGACCTGCAGCAACAGCAGATTCTCCGCCACCTCTTCCTGCGCCGCCATGTGCGTGCTCCCGGAAAGCGGCAGCACGCTGTGCGGACGGCCGGCGGCGAGCAGCGCCGACGACAGCCGGAGGGTGTGCGCGACGACGACGTTGTCGTCCGCCAGCCCGTGGATCAGCAGCAGCGGACGGGACAGCTTCTGCGCGTCGGCGAGCAGCGAGCACCGGTCGTAGGCGTCGCCGTCGTCGCCGGGATCGCCCAGGTACCGCTCCGTGTAGTGGGTGTCATACAGCCGCATGTCGGTGACCGGCGCGCCGGCCACCGCCGCATGGAAGATGTCCGGCCGGCGCAGCACGGCCAGAGCCGCGAGGTACCCGCCGAACGACCAGCCACGGATGCCCACCCGGTCGAGGTCAAGGTCGCCGAACTGCGCCGCGGCGGCGTGCAGTGCCTCGATCTGGTCCTCGAGTGCGGGCCCGGCGAGGTCACCGCGGACCGCGCGATCCCACTCGTGGCCGCGCCCGCCGGTGCCCCGGCCGTCGGCCAGCACGACGGCGAAGCCCTGGTCGGCGAGCCACTGTGCGACGAGGTAGGCGCCGGCCGCGGCGACCACCTCCTGGAACTGCGGGCCGCCGTACGGGGTAAGCAGGACGGGCAACCTCCCCGAGCCGGGCCGGTGCCAGGAGGGAAGCAAAACGGCGGTGCGGATCTGGCGCGATCCCGCCGAGAAGATTTCCGGCTGCGGGATGCCCCGCGGCGCGGCAAGATTCGGCCGCTCGGCCAGCGACGCGATCGTCGCGCTGACGCCCGCGTGCCCGTCGCGGAAGACGTCGACCCTGATGCCGACGCTCCGCAGCGACCGTGACGCGATCACGGTAGTTCCGCCCGCCCTGCGGCCGGAATGCACGCCTGGTTCCAGGCCGATCTGCGCTGTGCCCCCTGGCTCATAGGTCCACAACTCGATCTCGGTCGGTTCTCTGGAGGCCGCGAAGAGCACGGTGTCGCCGTCGACGTCAAGAATCCCGCGCACCTGCAGATCCGGCGGCGTGACCGGTGCGGCGCCCGCGAGGTCGGCGGGCGGCGCGACGAGGAGCCTGCACCGCCCGTCCACGTCGGCGGTCCACACCAAGCCGCCCGACGCGGTCCACGCGGGCACTCCAGGCACAATGTCCAGCCAGGCCGCGTCCGTGTCCCTGCGCAGCGACGACGTCATGCCGGTGCCGGGATCGACGGCGAGCAGGAGCATCTCGCGCTGGTCGCGGCTCTGCACCACGATCAGCGGCGCCGCCGCGCCGCGGCCGCCGGGTCGGCCGCGTGACGCCGCCGCCGAGACGCCGGCGTCCCCGTCGCCGCCCGACCCCGTCGCCGAAGCGATGGCATCCTGCGGTGCGGCTGGCGGTGCGGCTGGCGGCGGGGCCTCCCAGCACACCGCGGCCAGGTACGGGTACGCGCCGCGGTCCCAGACCACCTCCGTGCGATCGCCGTTCAGGCCGAGCAGGGTGAGCGAGACGTCCGCATTCGGGGTTCCCGCCGCGGGATAGGCGACCTGCGCGGGCGGCCGGTCCGGATTGGCGGGGTCGGCGATGTACCACCGCGCGACCCTGCGCTCGTCCACTCGCGCCGCGAGCACGGCCGTGCCGTCAGGTGCCCACCAGAACCCGCGCAGCCGTTTCATCTCCTCGGCCGCGACGAACTCGGCCAGGCCGTAGGTGACCTGGTCGGTGTCGGGCTCCGCAAGCACCCGGTCCGGCACCGCCCGGTCCGGCCCAGCCGTGCCGGTAAGGTCGGTGACCCGCATCGCACCGCCGCTGACGTAGGCGACGCGCCGCCCGGCTGGGTCTGGGCGCGGATCCACGGCCGGGGTCGTCACGGGCACCTCGGCGACGCTTGGCTGGCCGTCGGGGGCGGAGCCGGTGAGGTCGGCCGCGTACACGCGACCCGACAGGGCGAACACGGCGACGCGATGCTCGCTGTCGCACGCGTAGCTCACGATTCCGCCGCCCTGCTCCCTCGCCCGTTCCCGGCGCGCCCTCTCCTCCGCCGGCAGATTGTCCTCGGCGCTGCCGAGTGCGCGCGGGTCCGCGGCCAGGCGCTCGGTGCCCGTTTGCGTGTCGAGTACCCACAGGCAGTTCACCGGATCGGTGCCGCTCCTTGAGCGCAGGAACGCCACGCGGCAGCCGTTTGGGGAAATGGTGAAGGCGCGCGGGACGCCGAGCGTAAGCCGGCGGGTCCGTGCGTACTGGCGGGGGAAGCTTTCGGTCATGTCGCCGATCATTTCAGGCCATCGCGCAGCACGGGCGCGGGGACGCGCGATGCTCGCAGGGCCCCCCGATCAGAGCAGGTCATGCACGATTAAGATCACCGCGGCGACGGCGGCGAGCGCGAGCACCGCGGCGCGCATCCGGCCGTTGTCGAGGTACCTGCGCAGGGGTGCGGACAAGGCGAAGCCGGCCGCGACGAAAGGGATGAGCCCGGCACCTGCCGCGAGAGCCCGGCCGGGCAGGTGGCCCGCGCCGGCCAGTGCGACGAGTGAGACCGCTGACCCCGCGCAGAAGAACACCGCGAGGGTCGCGCGAATCCGCGGGCCGATGTCCCGCTGGTAGACCAGGGCAATCGGCGGCCCGCCGATGGCGGCGGCGGTCGCCGTCACGCCAGCGACGAAACCGGCGGACAGCAGCGTGCCCGGGTTTTTCTCGATCTGGATCCGCGTGGCGGTGAGCGCGACCGCGACGAGCACCACGGCACCGACGAGGGCGCCGAGCTCGCTGACCGACAGCACGGCGACCACCGCCGCGCCCGCCGCGGTCCCGCCCAGGCGTCCGGCGAACGCCCACGACAGGCCGTGCCAGTCGGTGTGCTCTCGCTCACGGGCGAAGGTGAATATCGGGAGCACACCGGCCGCCACAAGGAGCGCTCCGGGCATGAGCGACGGGTCAAGCAGCGTCAGTATCGGCGCCGCGACGACGCCCAGCCCGAATCCCGCGCCGCCCTGTACGAGCGCGCCGGCGGTCACGATCACTCCAGCCAGGCAGATAACCACGAAGCTTGGCATCTCAGCTGACGCTACCGACAACCACAGGTTCGCGCGCCCTGCCCTCGCTACGCTCGGCGGCATGAGCCACGCCGACGGCGGCCACCGGCTGCTGCTCGTTCATGCGCATCCCGATGACGAGTCGATCTGGACAGGCGGGATCATGGCCAAGTACGCCACCGAGGGTGCGCAGGTGACGCTCGTCACGTGCACGCTGGGCGAGATGGGCGAGGTCATTCCGGTCGAGCTTGATCATTTGCGCGCGGAGCGCGAGGACCGCCTTGGTTCGTACCGGATCGGTGAGCTTGCCGCCGCCTGCGCCGCGCTCGGTGTGACCGATCACCGGTTCCTCGGCGGCGCGGGAAGGTGGCGGGACTCCGGCATGATGGGCACGCCGGCGAACGACCGCCCCGACAGCTTCTGGCGGGCCGATCTCGATGAGGCCGCCGCCGCACTCACGACCGTGATCATGCAGGTACGCCCGCAGGTCATCGTCACCTACGACGAAAATGGTTTCTACGGCCATCCTGATCACATTCAGGCTCACCGGGTGGCGTGGCGCGCATTCAAGCAGTCCGCCGGGCAACCGTGGCGGGTGGCGAAGTTCTACGCGACGGCGGTGCCCCGCCCGGTCCTGGTGACCGCGCTTGAGACGCTGCGGGCCAGCCACACCACGTTCGACGTGGTGGATTCGGCCGAGGGGCTGCCCTTCGGTGTGCCGGACGAGCAGGCGACCACCCAGATCGACGTGACCGCGCATCTGGAGACGAAGCTGGCCGCGATGCGCGCGCACGCGACTCAGATCTCGATGGACGGCCCGTTCTTCGCGTTCTCCGACAATCTCGGCCAGCTGGCGATTGGCCATGAGTACTTCACGCTGCTGGCCGGGCCGCGTGGCCGGGGCTGCGATCCGTTCGGCCGCGAACACGACCTGTTCGCCGGGCTGCCGTAGCTTTCGCTGCTCCCCGTCCCCGGTGTCCCCGGTTGCCGCTACACCAGAACCAGTCAGAACCGGCACGTTGCCACATTCGTCCGGTTCCGTCCTGGCGATCACGGCCAACGGCGCGGGATGGGCCCGGCGCTGGCGGATGAGGGCCCCGGGCTCTCGGCTAGCCTTCACTCGTGGCGAGCGCATCGCAGTCGCGGGAGCCTGCGCGGCGGCCGCCCCCCGGGTGGGCGCGTACGGCCGGGGCTTATGGCGTGTTGTTCCTGTTCGGCCTGCTCCAAGGCCTTACCGGCTCCCTGCAGTACAGCCGCGGCCTTGGGGCGGTGCCCGTGGCGGCGATCATCTTCGCGCTCGCGATTGGCCTTACGTGCTGGCTGTCCGCCCAGGGCATGGGCATGGCGGCGGGCGCCGCGGCTCCCGCGGCCGGTTGGGTGCTCGCCTCGTTTGCCCTGGCGCTGCCCAGTTCCAACGGGACCGTCGTGATCACCAATTCCACGGCGGGCCAGGTGTATCTGTACGGCGGGGCGCTGTGCGCCGCTGTCGCGGTGGGCATCGCGTTCTCCCGTCGGTCGCGCCTACCGTAATCCCACTGCCGATTCGCAGCGCCGCAAGATCCGCCTGCGCATTGGGCTATATTGAGCAGCCGGGCCGCGAAATGGAAAGGCGGGCGAGTGACCGGCGAATCGTTCACGGGAACCCCCGCAAGCCGGGACGCGCCGACGACGTTCGATACGAGCGTGGCGCACGTCGCCCGCGTGTATGACTACTGGCTGGGTGGCAAGGACAACTTCGCCGCCGACCGGGAGGCCGGCCGCCAGGCGATGGCGGCCTAGCGCATAACTCCGTCAGGTCACGGCTTCCCCGATCCGGTCGATACCCCAGTCCAGGTCGCGTTCGCTGATCACCAGCGGCGGGGCGAGCCGGATCGCGTTGCCGTGAGTGTCCTTGGCCAGCACGCCAAGCGCGGCGAGCCGCTCGCACACCGCCCGCCCCGTCAGCTCGGTGAACTCCAGGCCGGCCCACAGGCCCCGGCCGCGTACGTCTCGGACCGCCGCGGCGGGCAGGGCGGCGAGCCTGGCGTGCAGGTGAGACCCGAGCCGCGCGGAACGCCGCTGGAACTCGCCCGTCCGCAGCATCGCGATCACCTCACGCCCGATCGCGCAGGCCAGCGGGTTACCGCCGAACGTGGAGCCGTGCTGGCCGGGCTGGAAAACGCCGAGCACGGCGCGGCTTGAGACCACCGCGGACACTGGCACGATGCCGCCGCCGAGCGCCTTGCCGAGCAGGTACACGTCCGGGATCACATTCTCCTGCTCGCACGCGAACGTCGTCCCCGTGCGGCCGAGGCCGGACTGGATCTCGTCGGCGATCATCAGCGCGCCGCGCTCGGAGCAGATCTGCCGCACCCCGGCGAGGAATCCCGGCGGCGGCACGATGACACCCGCCTCGCCCTGGACCGGCTCGATGAGCACGGCCGCGCAGGTGGCGTCCACGGCGGCGGATAGGGCGTCGAGGTCGCCGTAGGGCACGATCCTGAACCCTGGTGTGTACGGACCGTAGCCTGCGCGCGCGACCTCGTCGGTGGAGAAACTGATGATCGTCGTGGTCCGGCCGTGGAAATTCCCTGCGAACGCCACGATCACCGCACGGTCGGCCGGTACCCCCTTGACCTCGTACGCCCACTTGCGCGCGGTCTTGATGCCGGTCTCGACCGCCTCGGCGCCGGTGTTCATCGGCAGCACCATCTCCATGCCCGCCAGATCGGCAAGCTCGGCGCAGAACGGCCCGAACTGATCGTGCTCGAAGGCCCGGCTGACCAGCGTTACCCGGTCGAGCTGCCGGCGTGCGGCGGCCACCAAGCGCGGATGGCGATGCCCGAAGTTGATGGCCGAATAGGCGGCGAGCATGTCCAGGTACCTGCGCCCGGCGACATCGCTGACCCAGGCGCCCTCGGCGTCGGCGATCACCACGGGCAGCGGGTCGTAGTTGTGGGCCCCGTAGCAGTTGCTCTGCCACCGCAGACCCCGCGCGGCGCTGGCTGTCCGCACGCTCATGGTCGTCCCCCCCGCACATCGTCGCAGCTCAAGTGTGCTGTCACTGGCCCCCCTCAGGTGATCGGCCGTTGCGATCATGTTAGGGGCAGGCGGAGTGTCCCTGGCCGCTGTCCAACCTGCGCCTGGCCCGCGATTCGTTGCACAGACGCAGCGATTACATGCGATTTGTTGCGCAATACCGAACGGCTGCCGCTGGCTGGCGCTATCAGCTGATGCAGGCGCTCAAGCGCTGCGGACGGCCCACTCTTGGCCGCCCGGTACGTCGGAAACGGTGACGCCCATCGCGGCCAACCGGTCTCGCAGCTGGTCGGACGTGGCCCAGTCCGCGGCCCGCCGCGCCGCCGCCCGGGCGTCGAGCAGGTCAGCAGCGCCGTCCGGAAGTGGCGGCGGCGCGGCGGCGGGCTTGCCAATGTCGCGCGCAAGCTCAAGCCCGAATACCTGATCCAGGTGCGCGAATGTCTCGAACTTGGAGCCGGCTGGGATCTCGCCGTCCTTCTCGAGCGCGCGCAGCGCTCGGATCGCCCGCGGCGTGTCGAGGTCGTCCTCGAGGGCAGAGATGATCTCACCCGCGTAGCTGGCGCACATCGGCTTGCTCGGCTCGCGCGCCCACGCTGCGACCTGCTCGCGCCAGCGGTGCAGCGTCCTGTCGGCGGCCTCGAGTATGTCCCAGGCGAGGTTCACCTGCTGCCGGTAGCGGTGTTCAAGGAAGGCGAGCCGCAGGGCGAGCGGGTCGAGCCCGCGGGCAGGAAGATCGGCGAGCAGCACGACGTTGCCGGTGGATTTGGCCATCTTGCGGCCCTCGAACAGGAGGTGCTCGCCGTGCGCCCAGCGGCGGACGACCTCGTGGCCCGCCAGCGTGTTGGACTGGGCCCGCTCATCCTCGTGGTGCGGGAAGCGCAGATCGATGCCGCCCGTGTGGATGTCGATGTGGTCGCCGAGGTGGTACAGCGACATCGCGGAGCATTCGGTGTGCCAGCCGGGGAACCCGGTGCCCCAGGGTGCCGGCCAGGTGAGGGGACCGTCGGGCGCCGTGCCCTTCCAGAGCGCCCAGTCGGCATGGAACCGTTTCTTCTCCTGCGCTCCGCCGCGCAACTGGCGGGTCGGGCGCAGGTGGTCGATCCGGTTGCCGGACAGCTCGCCGTACCCGGGAAAGGACCGGGCGTCGAAGAACACCGAGCCGTCATCGGCGGCATAGGCGTTTCCGGATTCGATCAGCCGGGCGATCATGTCGATCATGAGGGGGATCGATTCGGAGGCGCGCGGCGAGTGCTCGGCGGGGCGGATGTTCAGCGCCGAGAGGTCACGGCGGAACGCGTCTTCGTAGAAGCGCGCGACCTCGAGCGGGCTCTTGCCTTCCGCGCGCGCCTGCGCGAGGACCTTGTCCTCGCCTTCTGGGTCGATCTCGGTGTCGTCGGCCAGGTGCCCGACGTCGGTGATGTTCTGGCACACCATGACCTGGAGGCCGCGCAACTCGGCGATGCGCCGGATCAGGTCGGAGAGCAGGTAGCTGCGCAGGTTGCCGACGTGCGCATGGCGGTAGACGGTGGGACCGCAGGTGTAGATCCGCAGCTCACCGCGGCGGATCGGGTCCACCTGCCCGGTCTGCCTGGTCCGAGTGTCATATAGCCGGAGCACGCCCCCAGCCTACGAGGGCCCGGCCCCGCCCGCGCCCGCCCGGCCCCGTCGG
>WNFX01008044.1_pt1 | contig 13705 bp, 9 predicted proteins | sample 5400111 | NCBI WGS metagenome assembly WNFX01 (sample SAMN13153363, study PRJNA577476) | soil metagenome | isolation source: 40 cm soil or saprolite under grassland replicate 1 | place: USA:California | collected 2016-06-15
GATCCCGAATCGAAAAGTCTTCAAGCAGATCCTCGCTTCGCTGCGTTGATGCGGAAGATCGGATTTACGGAGCCGTGAGCGCTACGCCGAAACAGTGAAGATCGACAATTTCTTCTCCGAGCTGAAGCGGCGGAACGTTTACAAAGGCGCGATTGCGTACGCTGCCGTGGCCTGGCTGCTCATTCAGGTCGCGGGGAGACCTGTGATCGCAAATTGATCGGCGCTTGACCCAAGCGCAGCTACAACGCGCTGTTTTCAAGATGTCAAAAGTAATCGTTGTCGGTGCCGGCATTAACGGTGTTACGGCCGCGATCGAACTAAAAAAACGCGGCCACAAAGTTATTCTTGCCGATCCGGGGCCGCTTCCGCACTTCCTGGCTGCCTCGACTGATGTCAGCAAAGCAGTCCGCGCAGCTTATGGCGCGAACGAAGAATACACTGCGTTGGCCGAACGTTCGATCAAGCTCTGGCGCGAGTGGAATAAGGAGTTTGGCGTCGAGCCGTATCACGAGGTTGGGGTGATGTTCGTGCGCCAGCGGGAAATGAAACCAGGCGATTTCGAATACGAAAGTTTCAAAATATTAAAACAGCGCGGACACAAGGTTGAGCGGATGAACTCGGCGCGACTGTGGAAGCGTTTTCCAGCTTGGAACCCAGGACTTTATCGGGATGGCGTTCTTGAGCTCGAAGTGCGTGAAGGCGTCAGATTTTGTGAGCTGGATCAAGGCGATGATCGTGTGAAAGGAATTGTAATGGAAGACCGACAGCGAATCCTGGGCGATCTCGTTGTAATGGCAGTCGGCGCGTGGACACCTTACCTCCTGCCTTTCACAAAAAAGTTTTTTCGCGCTAGTGGTCAGCCAGTATTTCACCTGAAACCGTCGCGCCCCGATCTGTTCGCGCCTGAACGCTTTCCCGTTTTCGGGGCGGACATTTCAACGACCGGCTATTACGGCTTCCCACTCAATCGTGAGGGCGTTGTGAAAATCGCAAACCACGGTCCGGGCCGCGAAATGTCGCCCGATTCTCCGGACCGCAGCGTGACGTCTCAGGAAGAAAAGAATTTGCGCGAGTTTTTGTCAGCGACATTTCCAGCGCTGGCCAATGCGTCGATCGTTTACTCACGCGTTTGTATGTATTGCGACACGAACGACGGACATTTTTGGATTGCGCCTGATCCACAACGGCCGGGTCTAACCATCGCCGCGGGCGATAGCGGACACGGATTCAAGTTCGCGCCGGTGCTGGGCGAAATCATCGCGGACGCGGTCGAAGGGAAATCGAATCCGCTTCTGCAAACGTTCCGCTGGCGGCCAGAGGTCCGCGCCGGAGAACAAAAGGAAGCCGCGCGATTTCGGCCGGATCTGTAGCGGCGAGTCTATGACCGCCGCATTAATTCGTCCGACGCTCACAGAGCGCCGCTACAGGGGATCGACGCGACGCGCGGGTGTTTAAGACATCAGCGCCGCACTGCCCACAGGGCAGCGCGGCTAAAGCGCGTCCTATCCTTTTTGAGCGGGTTCTCTTTTCGGGTGGCGTTTCAGCAATGTGATCTGTTTGATGCGCGCCGAATCGGACGGGCTCCAGGTCGCCACGTCGGGGTCGTCCTTGAAGGCGTTGTGAACGAGACGCCGCTCGTAGGAGTTCATCGGTTCGAGCTGAAGCGAACGGCCCGTAATGCGCACGCGGTCCGCTAATTCTCGCACGCGCTGCACGATGCGATCTTCGCGCATGGAGCGGTAGTGTTCGCAATCGACGATCACCTTTTCAGCATCCTTGTCTTTGGCTTGCAGCAGCCGATTAAGCAAAAACTGTATGGCCTCGAGCGTCTCGCCGTTGCGCCCGATGAGGCGCCGGCTTTCCTCCGTATAAATCTGCAGCGTGGAGTTGCCGCCCTCATTCGTGGTTTCCTCGATTTGCACCACGAAACCGAGATAACCGAGCATGGTATCGAGCAGTTCCTTCGGGGTCATCATCGTTTCCGTTTTCCGGCAGCCACAACTTTTTCAAGCTTCGGCATGGGTTGATTCCTGTTCTGATAAAATTGCAAGATACTGAAAAGGTTTTGAGCGGTGTAATACAATGCCAGAGCTGCAGCAAAATTGTAGCAGATAAATAAGAAGATCAGCGGCGTGAACATCATCACCCGCCGCTGCGTGGGATCGCCGGTCTTTGGTGTCATGGCCATGAGCCAAATCTGCGTCGCGGCCATGCAGAGTGGGATGATGTTGATCGGCCAGCCGAGCAAGGGCAGGTGCGCCACTGTATCTGGCTGCGAAAGATCCTTCACCCATAGAAACTTTGCGTTTCGCAATTCCACCGCCTGGCCGAGCATTTTGAAGAGACCAAAAAAGATCGGAATCTGAATCATCATCGGCAAACAGCCGCCGACGGGATTAATTCCGTATTGCTTGTAAAGCTTCATCACCTCCTGGTTCATCCTGGTCGGATCATCTTTGTATTTTTCCTTCAGCTCCTGCATCTTCGGCGAGAGCGCAGCCATCTGGCGCATCGAACGATTCGCTCTGTTTTGAATCGGCCAGAGCGTGAGCTTGATGATGGTGGTGAGAGCCAGGATGGCGAGGCCGTAGTCTCCCAGCCAGCTGTGCAGCAGGTTCATGAAGTTAAGAAGAAACTGGCACACCAGTTTGAATATCCCGAAGTCCATGACCTCGGCTTCATTGTGCGAAAGTTGTGCGAGACGATGGTAAAGTTTCGGGCCGGCATAGATTTCGAAACGCGCGCTGTAAGCTTGCCCGGGCTGCAACTCAAAGGCCGGCATACCCAACGCTCCGTCCATGCCGAGCAGTTTTTGGTCGGGCGAGCGCTGGATATCGAAACGGCGGCCCCAAACGGCATCGGCCTTGGCTGTGAGAGGAGCCAGTAATGTCGTGTAGAATTGATTGCTCACCGCAACCCATTCTGCGCCCGCGATATTTTCCTGATAAAAAGGTCGCGCGGCGCGCTGGCCCATGCCGAGAAATCCGCCGCCGCCGCCAAACCACCCAACATCGATCCCTTTCGCTTTTCCATCGATGCACCAGACGAGTCGGGTGTATGACGGATAATCTTTCGCATGAATCGGAGCAGCGGATCCAAGCGCAACAAAGTAACCCGCGCTTCGGTAGGGTTTGGCGCCACGATTCACAAGATCCACATCCATTTCAGCGACAAAGTTGTCTTTCTTCTCCGAAGATTGTTGAAAAAAGAACTTCTTGCGGATCGTGACCTGCTCGGACGTTGTGCGTTCGAATTGCACCACGGAATCCGACTCGGTGGATGCCGTAAACTCGGGAAGCGCAGGCGCGGACGGTTGCTCAATGATCGCGCCGATCGGTGCGCTCTCTGCTGAATTCAGGACAACGTGTTGCCCTTTTTCGGCTACCTGCTTGAGGAAGACCGCTTCCTTGATTCCACCACCGCGATTTGTGAGGTGCAGTTCGACGTCCGAATTGCGCAGGGTTTCGATTTTCTCTGGAAAACTCGGAACTGATTCAGCGGCCTTTGGCGCAACTTCAGGAGCGGCGATCGGCGTTGGGGAAGCGATCGTTGGGGTGGGAGAAGCCCGCCCCGGCAAGACATTGACCGGCGCAGATCTAGGCGGTGTCTGTTTTGCCAGATAGAGCTCCCAGAGGACTAGCCCCATCACGCAAAGAACAACGACAATCCACGCAGTTCGATCCATAGAAAATTATGCCGGAGCGGCTATTCACAAGCACAATGCCTGCTTGAGCGATGCACTGGGCGCTGCTTTCTCGCCGGGACCGGATCGTGGCCTGCTCCGCCCCAGGGTTGGCACCGCGCCAGTCGTCTTAATCCCAGCCAGCTTCCACGCGTGACGCCATGCCTCTCAATCGCTTCCAAAAAATACGCCGAACAGGTTGGCGTAAATCGACAGCCCGAACCAGGACCGCAAATCAAGGAGAGGAGCGGCGAGAACGTGCATTGGTAAATGCGAATAAAAAAACGAACCAAACTGAACATCAGAGCGCTAGGATAGAAGCGCGCTTTGCGAGACGCAACCATTCATCTTCCAGCGCAAGATAACTCACTTTATTTGCCGCGCTCGAAATGGCCCCGTTCTTTTACACAATCAAACTCAGACGTGCGCGTTAAGCGCCGCGTTTTGGGGAACGAAAACGAAGGCGCTCCTGGCATAACGGTTGTTGACTTGGCGCAATCGTACGGGCGCGTTTGTCGTACAGCAAAAGTCTTCCCCCCAACCCCCGGGGGAAGACTCTGCAAAGGAAGCTGCCTGAAAAGCTTAAGGAGTTGGCGATTCGGCCGGCGACGTGCCGTACCCCGTAGGTGACGTGCTCGTCGACTCCGGGCTGGTTGCAGCCGGACTGGCTGATTCGGTTGTTGTCGTTGTCGTCGCCGGAGTCGTGGCTGCTGGACTTGCCGCAGGCTCCGTAGTTTCGGTCTTTTGCTCGCACGCCGCGAGAAGCGCGGCACCGGCCAGGATGCAGATGTATTTTTTCATGGTCATATTGGAAAGGGCATATTGGTTTAATTGATTAATCGGAGCAAGGCACTTTTTGGCCCTATCGAAATTTCGTTTTCAGCAGCAAACGCCTGATGATCGCGGGTTAAAGTGGGGCTTCGTATTTGAGGCCATGCGCCTCCGCCACCGCCCGGCACGTCAGCCGTCCGTCGCGCGTATTGATGCCACCAATCAGGGCTGGTTGTTTTTTGCATGCACCGTCCAGGCCTAAGTCCGCGAGTAATTCCACGTAGCGATAGGTAACATTGGTAAGCGCCTGTGTGGCGGTGCGCGCGTAGGCGGCCGGCATGTTGGCCACGCAATAATGCGTAACGTCTTCTTCGACGTAAACCGGATCGAGGTGTGTGGTTGGTCGCGAAGTTTCGGCACAACCGCCTTGATCGATCGAGATATCCACAAGCACGCTGCCCCGTTTCATTTTTCTTAACATCGCGCGCGTGATCAACTTTGGAGCCTTTGCTCCGGGCAATAGCACTGCCCCAATCAGCAAATCGCAATCTGCTACCAACTCGTGCAAGTTTGCTTCGCTGGAATAGAGCGTGTTCGTGTTTCCCATTGCAAGATCGAGATAGCGCAACCGATCGAGATCGACATCGAGTATTGTCACATCGGCGCCGAGACCGGTCGCCATGCGAGCGGCATTTACACCTGAAGTCCCGCCTCCAACCACGACGACTCGTCCGGGCAAAACTCCCGGCACACCACCAAGCAGTACCCCGCTCCCGCCATTGTATTTGGCGAGAAAATTCGCGCCCATTACCACCGACATGCGGCCCGCGATCTCGCTCATCGGCTCGAGCAGCGGCAAACGATTGTTAATCTGGATCGTCTCATAGGCGACCGCAGTCACGCCCGATTTCAGCAACGCCTCGGTGAGCGGTTTGCTGGCAGCGAGATGCAAATACGTGAAAAGGATCTGGCCCTTGCGCAACAGTGGAAACTCTGCCTCCAGAGGTTCCTTCACTTTCACAATCATGTCGGCGCGCGCGAAAACCTCTTTCGCTTGATCGAAAATTTCGGCGCCGGCCTTAACGTATTCTTCGTCTGGATAACCAGAACCGACACCTGCATTTTTTTCTACCGTTACCAAATGGCCGCGGCGGGAAAGTTGATTTGCGGCCGATGGGAGCAAGGCGACGCGCTGCTCCTGCTCTTTAATCTCTTTTGGGACACCGATTATCATGAAGCGATTGAGCGATTTGGCGATTCGGTGATTTAATGATTAAACGCTTCAATGCTTCAACGCTTTAATTCAGCGACGGATCATCCGGCGCCGCGGCCAGCATTTTATACCACGGCCCAAGACCTCGCATGATATCGAACCAGAGTTTTCGTAGACAATCGAGCTTAAGCACGGAAGGACTGGGCTTTTGCACAAGCCATGCTTTCTGGTTCATCTCGGCTTCAAGCTGACCCGCTCCCCAGCCGGCGTAGCCCACAAACGCGCAGATTGTAGCGGACTTTTTTTGACCAACTGCATCGCTCGCTTCCTCCAACCCAACATTGCAATTGAGCTTGAGCCCTTCCCCGTTCTCCCATTCGAACGCGGCAAACATCAGTTGGTTTTTACCAACAGGGCCTCCGAGAAAGACAGGCACCTCGCCGAGGCTTGCAGGTGGTACCTCCGTCACCAGATCGGCGACTTGTCTATCGAGCGGTCGATTAATGATCACCCCCAAAGCGCCCTCCTTTGGATCATGTGTGGAAATGAAAAGCACTGTGCGCCGAAAATTCGGATCGAGCATATTGGGATGGGCAACTAACAATGAACCAGCAAGACTGCGTGGGGGTGTTTCGTCATCCAAATTGCGCATGTAAAACTAGAAACCTCGAAGCGAGCTTGCGCAAGCTCTGGCTCGATAGCGATGTCATAAGGCCGCCAAGATCGATTTGTCGATACAGCCGCGCCGCCTGTGCAATACGTTTAGGATCGCAATGGGAACTTACTTGACCTCACACTCGCGCCGGATCAGGAATTTCGGATTTCTGGCGTGCCCGATTTCTTCTGCTTGCGCTACAATCTCAACTGCCTCGTTTCTTTTAAGGAGCTCGTCTGCCTCCAGGCGCGCCCTTTATCTTCTTTGCACTTCCCGCGAAGCCTCGAAAAACTTCATGTAAAATTTTGTTGCCACCAGCCTCAAGCTCGTTTAGTAGCGGATCAAGGTTTTCTACGATTGTTCTGGGGGGAACAGCCGCCCTTCACGCCTATCGGGCGTGGGGGGCGGTACTTTTTTGGGGACAAAAACCGAAAAAACCGAATTACGACGGACGAAGAAATGACCAGCGCCATTTGACGGAAGAAAGTCGTTTGCTCATTCGTCATTAATTCGGCATTCGTCATTCGTGCTTTGCCATTCTATTTCAAGATCGGCACGAATCTCCTGGCCAACTGCAGTAGCGCTGATGGTACTCATTATCGCAGCCGTCATCGTCGTCATCTTCCTGCGCTTGGAGAGCTGGCCGGCGCGCACCGCATATCAAGGCACCGCCGAGCTCGAGAGGCTGGGCAAGAAACTGCGCTCCGCTTTTGTCGACATCGCGCACTTGCAGCCCCGTATCACGATCAACAACCGAGTTTACATGGAACAAACCACACCTGTAAGCGAGCTGGTGGTTTTATCACGCCGGATCGAGGTCGAACACGAACTCTTGCATACCTGGGTGGGCAGCTCCAAGCGGGTAAAGCTGCATGGCACATTTAACGTTAACGCCGGGTTCGATTTGCGGCAGAACCTCTCGATCGATATTCGCCCAAGCGAGATCATCGTTCAGCTCCCGCATGCCCAGATTCTCGGTATTGAAGAAGTTCAGGTGGACGTCCTCGCGTTCGAGAATGGCTTTTGGAATCGAATCTCTGGAGAGGATGTGCAAAGCGAATTATCGATCTTGCCTCAACTTGCCCGCGAAAAAGCGGCGGAAAGCGGTTTGGCTACTGAAGCCGAAGGCGCAATGCAGCGGCAACTCGACGAGCGCATTCACGCACCGCAGCCATTGCATTTGGTCTTCAAGAACGAGAAGAAAAGTGAATAGTGATTGGTGATTGGTGATTGGTGAAATGTGTTGAGTGCCGAGCCGGTTTCATTAATCACGATTCGCAGATCACATTCATGCTTTTGCCAACCGATGCCGTTCAAGAATCGATTGTTTCTCGCTAGTCTGCTGATCCTGCTCGCCGCGCTGTTTGCGATTTGGTTTACCCCATTCACCGTTTCCAATGGGATTCGGTTGTGGGTCTGGTGGAAAGCCCGGCACGAAGGCCTCATTGTTGACATCGACAAGATCGAGGCGCCGTTTCTGCGTTCGGTCGCTATCCGCGGTCTTCGAGTGAGAAGCATGCCAGAGAACGCATTCCTCATCGATCTGACTGTAACGCAAGCGAGTCTCGACTTGAATCTCAAGCGCATCCTGCTGCGCATGCGCGGGCGCGCCATCCGCGATCTTTCGATTCAAGAATTACGCGGCGAAGTGCGCCACAGCAATCCAACCGGGCGACCCATAACGCAGAGCGGCTGGACAACACTGCAGAGATTGCTTCCTCAGAATCTTAGGGTTGCCCGCTCGGACATACGCCTTCAACACGGGCCGACGATGATTTTGCTGCGAAATGGTTTTCTGTCCATAAGCGAAACAGAGGCCCGGCGCTTTAGCGCTGCCGAGGTGATGATTGCGTCGCCGTGGTTTCGTCAAAGTTTTTCGCAATTACGCGGTGCGACCAACTGGCAGGATAATCGACTGACGCTCGGCGGACTCACGTTGACGCGTGGCCTCGATCTTCAATCTATTACGGCTGACTTGTCCCGCCTCAGTAACCAACGTGTGGGATTGGAATTTGATGTTGATGCGTTCGGTGGAAAAATTCGCGGAAACATTGCGCATCAGTGGCGCTCGCAACGTTCCAACTGGAAGATCGCCGGCTCGGCCGCTGACATTTCTCTCGCACAAACGTCGGAGGCCGTCGGATTCACTGATCGCCTGGATGGTTTGCTTCACGCTTGCAATTTCACTTATCGCGGAAACTTAACCGAGCCAGCTAACGCAACTGCGTCGCTGTGGGCCGAAGTAACAAGGCTCACTTGGCGCAATCGAACGGCCGAAGCGATCATGTTCGGCGCTGCGCTCTACAACCGGCAGGTCCAACTCCAGCAGCTTTATATAAAACAAAAAGCAAACCAGTTCACCTTGAGCGGCGAAGCCTCAGCTCCTGCGAAATCATCCGACTGGCTCAGCCCGGATTTTCGCGGTGACATCTCCGCATCGATCAACCAACTTGGCCAGTTCGCGGCGCTTTTCGGCGCAAACCCAGGTGACTTTGCCGGAAAAATCGCGATCGAGGGAACGATGAACGCGCGGGATCGCAAGATCGGTGGACATCTTACCCTCGAAGGCGCATCGCTCACTCTCTTCAAAACCGCAATCGACACCTTGAGCGCGAAGCTGAATTTGAAGGCGACCGGGTTAGAGATCGAACAATTGGATCTGAAGCATAAGAACGACAGCCTCACCGTGCAGGGCAAGATCGACATGTCGCACGAGCACAACTATTCGGGGAGGATCAACGCCACGGTCGATAATCTGATCGAGTATTTGCCGATCTTCCGCGGCTCAAGTGACAAGAATTCGAAACCAACCCCGGCGAATATTCAGATAACGATCGACTCCAATAAGTGGGAGACGCACAGCGTGATCGGTGTGCCAAGTTCGAGTCCGGTAAATTTCTCGGCCAATTTCCCTTTACGGATTGACACGGATTGGAATGCGTTTCTGGCATCCCCTCTCAACGTGGCGCTTGACTTTCCGTCCGTCTTCCTGGCGAACGCGCCTCAATTTTTTTACCCGGAAATCTTCCGTGACGGTATTCTGAGCGGAAACATTTCTTTTTCCGGAACATTGCAACATCCTCAGATTACCGGCGACGTCCAGTTGATGAACGGAAAGTTGGAGACTGCATCTCTCAATCTTACCGAAGCTAGCAGTCGCCTCTCTTTTAGAGGAAATCGCGCGTCGCTGGATTTTTTCAATGCGACCACGAAAGATGTCGATCTTTCACTTAGTGGGGACATCGATTTTCAGGATATAAACGATATCGCAATCAAGTTAACCGGAGCCACGCCAATTTTCGATCTAACCATGCACCCCATTAATTGCGTCGGCAAAATCGACATTGGAGCAGTCACAATGACGCTCGCGCCTGCGATAACAGAGGTAGAGTTTCGCGGAGGACTTTTTCAAACCGACTGGATGGTCGGCGTAAAAGAGCAGACCAGCGCTTGGTCCCTGACCAATTTGGACCCAAACGGAACACACCGAGCATTTCGGCTCTGTTTTTCAGGCGCGAGCACGGAAGGAGAAACGTTATTGCTCGGATTACCTGGGCGGCCTGAAGCACGTCTCGAGAACGTTCGCCCAAAAAAACGAACAAGACAGCACTAACCACACTGCTACGACTTCGCCGTAACCAACCAGCGTGAAAGCTTCGCCTCAAGATCGCGTGTAAGGTTGACGCGAAACTCCCGGCCAGCGTCCAAGCACAACGCATTGCCATTCGTCCGATCGAACAGCAGCTGAACCGGCCGATGGCCCGGCGAGCTGGCGAGGATCTCGCGCACTTCGCGCAATTCGTTGCTGGTGGCTGCGGCAGAAAATTGCAAGAGCACGGCCGGTTCCTGGGATGTATCTGTCGATCTCTCATTCGCCCCATTGGCTTTTCCCGGCGCAAGCGTCTTGACCTCCTGGGCCGTTGCGCGAAGAGCGTCGTCGCGTCTGTCCAGCGTTCCTCTTATTTCAATGACGCGTCCGGCCACCAGCACGTCTGAGATTTTCAGGTAAACCTCATTCCAAACGACCACCTCGATGATGTCACTCAAGTCTTCAACCCAAACGACGGCGAATGGTTTGCCCTCTCTCCTTGTAAACTTCTTTTCCACCTCCACAATCGCTCCTGCGATTTTGAACGGCGCGCGATCATCGAGTTCGCCTAATGATGCAATCGATCGATAATTCTTTGCCGCGAAAAGATCGACATACGCGTCCAGCGGATGCCCGCTGACGTAAAAGCCGAGCAGCTCCTTTTCGGAGGAGAGCTTTTCATGTTCGCTCCATGGGGCAATCAACTTTTTTCTCGAGGTTGTAGGGGCAGTCGCCTCGTCGAACAGTGAAACCTGACCGGCGACGCGGTCCCGATACGCAGCGGCGGACGCACTCAGGGCTTCATCAATACAGGCGAAGAGCTCGGCGCGCTCGCGGCCAAGAAAATCAAAGGCGCCAGCCTTGACCAGGCTCTCCAGCATTTTGCGATTGGCGATGCGGGAATCGAGCCGGCTGCAAAAATCCTCCAGGGAAGTGAAATTTCCCCCACGCTCACGCTCGCGAATCGCGGCCTCCATCGCGCTTTCGCCGACGTGTTTGATCGCGGCGAGACCGTAACGGATTGCATTTTGCTGTAGCGGCGATCTATGAGCGCCGTCGTCTTGGCTTCGGTGGTCATAGACCGCCGCTACAGTTTCCGGAGTAAATTTTAAACCGCTTTTATTAACGTCGGGCGGCAAAATCGAAGTGCCCATGCGCTTGCATTCGCCCACGAAAACGGAAATTTTTTCGGTGTTGTTGACCTCGTTGCTGAGCAGCCCGGCCATGAACTCGACCGGGTAATGCGCTTTGAGATAAGCGGTTTCGTAACTGATAACGCCATAGGCTGCGCTGTGGCTTTTGTTGAAGCCGTAACCTGCGAATTTCTCGAGCAAATCGAAGATGGCGTTTGCTTTTTTCTCCGCAATTTTGTTCGTGCGCGCACAGCCTTCGATGAAATTTTTTCTTTCCTTCGCCATCTTCTCCTTGTCCTTTTTTCCCATCGCGCGCCGGAGAAGATCGGCCTGTGCAAGTGAATACCCGGCAAGTTTGCTCGCCGCAGCCATTACTTGCTCCTGATAAATCATCACGCCGTACGTGTCGGCGCAGATCTCTTCGAGAAGGGGATGCAAATATTTGATCGACGTAATCCCTTTTTTCGCTTTCACGTATTCAGGAATGAGTTCCATCGGGCCAGGCCGATAAAGGGCGATCAAAGCGATGATGTCGTCGAGTTTTTTAACGTCGAGCTGCTTCGACAGACTCGTCATCCCGCCGGACTCCATCTGGAAGAGGCCGATCGTTTCGCCGCGGTTATAGAGCGCGAACGCCGCCGGGTCATCGAGCGGAATGTTCTTCAGCGAGAAATCTGGCTCCCGTTTGTGAATGAGCCCCAGCGTGTCCTCGATCACAGTTAGTGTTTTCAATCCGAGGAAATCCATTTTCAGCAGTCCGAGATCGTTGAGCGGTCCCATCGGATACTGGCTGATGACGTCGCTGCCTTTCACGTCGCGGCAGAGTGGGATGTAATCAGACAAGTCCCGATCGGCGATCACGACGCCAGCGGCGTGCACCCCTGCATTACGCGACAAGCCTTCGAGAACTTTCGCGTAATCAAAAAGCTGGCGGGTTGCTGGCTCGGTCGCGACTGCTCGTTTCAATTCCGGATTTTTTTCTACAGCTGAATCGAGGGTGATGTTCAACTCGTTCGGAATCATCTTCGCGATGCGATCGGCATCGCGATAGCTCAAGCCCATGACGCGACCGACGTCGCGGATCACGCTCTTTGCCTTGAGTTTGCCAAAAGTGATGATTTGCGCGACGCGGCGCTCACCATATTTCTGGCGCACGTATTCGAGGACTTCGCCGCGGCGGGCCTCACAAAAATCGACATCGATATCCGGCGGCGAAACGCGGTCCGGATTTAAAAAGCGCTCGAAGATCAATCCATATTGGAGCGGATCGATGTCGGTAATTCCGAGAACATAAGCGACCATCGAACCCGCGGCCGAACCGCGCCCGGGTCCGACAGGAATGCCTTTCTCTTTCGCAAAATGAATGAAATCCCAAACAATGAGCAGATAACTGACGAACCCAGTTCGCTCGAGGACGCCGAGCTCATAATCGAGCCGCTTGATTAACTCTGCATCGCTTGCCGCGCGTTCGCCGTATCGCTCGCGCAGGCCTTCGTAACAAAGTTCGCGCAAATAGCTTTCGCGCGTTTTCCCAGCAGGCGCCGGATACTCCGGATACTTGGAACGGCCAAATTCGAGATCGACATGGCAACGTTCGCCGATTTCCAGCGTGTTTGTAACGGCTTCGGGAAAATCGCGAAAAACCTCGCGCATTTCGGCCGGTGATTTGAAATACAACTCCGGCACGTAACGCATGCGGTTTTCGTCCTGCACCATTTTGCCGGTGCCGATGCAAAGCATGACGTCGTGCGCTTCGTGATCGCTCCGGCGCAGGAAGTGAACGTCGTTCGCAGCAACCAATCCGATGCTGAGGTCCCGTGCAATTTGCGGCAGCACGCGATTGCATCTGTGTTGCGCTTCAATGCCGTGGTCGTGCAGTTCCATGAAGAAGTTTTCCGCCCCGAGAATGTCGCGATATTCGGCCGCGCTTTGTTTCGCCTTCTCGAGGTTGTTTGCTTGAATCGCGCTGTTGATTTCGCTGGCAAGACAACCACTCAGCCCGATCAGGCCCGCTGAATGCGCTGACAAAAGCTCTTTGTCGATCCTGGGCGCGTAATGAAACCCATCGAGATGCGCCGCCGTCAACAGCTTCACAAGGTTGCGATAGCCAGTCTCGTTTTCCGCCAGAAGGGTGAAGTGATATGCCGCATCGCGCCGCGAGGCCGGCCGATCCTTATGCGAACCGGGGGCGATGTACGCTTCGCAACCGATGATCGGTTTGACTCCGGCGCGTGTTGCTTCCTGGTAGAATTCAATCGCGCCAAACAGATTGCCGTGATCGGTGATCGCGACGGCGGGCATCTTGAATTCGGCCGCCTGTTTCATCAGCTCTTTCATTCGGATCGCACCGTCGAGCAGCGAATATTCGGTGTGCAGGTGCAGATGAACGAAAGAATCGCGGGGCATTAGTTTTCAGTATTAAGCGTCAAAAGAATTTGGCAAATTTACCAAGCATGTCATCCCGAACGAAGTGAGGGAGTTCGCTCAAGACCGTTCGGAGTTCCGCATTTATGCGGCCTAGTGCAACGCCCGAATCCAAGCCGCCTAAAGACGGGACTCCAAACGCCGCGTAAACACCGGACTCCCCTACATCTCCGGCGCGTCCCAATCCTTTCCGTAATCGCGGAGCGGGTACTCCTGCCATATCCGCTTCGCTTCCTCG